>Ga0302326_10013720_pt1 | contig 17165 bp, 15 predicted proteins | sample Palsa_T0_3_FD_202264 | JGI IMG/M metagenome (GOLD analysis project Ga0302326, IMG submission 202264) | Peat permafrost microbial communities from Stordalen Mire near Abisko, Sweden - Palsa_T0_3 | ecosystem: Environmental > Terrestrial > Soil > Palsa > Peat permafrost | place: Sweden: Abisko...
TATTCCGCATCCTCCGGGGTGATGTTTTTTTCCAGAATGCTCAGAAATTTGCGGTCCGCGCGAGCCACCGTTTCGGGTAACGTGTCTTTGTGGTTCAACCAACGAGCCGCAAAAGGTGGTTCGCATGATGGAAAATTCCGCACGCCAGGTACCCGATGAACTCCTGAAGAAGTTGCACCAGGCCACCGATCATTTCCACGAGTCGAAGGAGGGATTGGAAGCGGCGATGGACAAACCTGAGTGTGAACACCAGGAGCGTGTCGACGTGGCCGGCGAGCGGCTTCGCGAGGCAGAGCGCGAGCTGGAGAGCGTCGCAGAGGAGATTAAGAAGACGATGCCGAATCAGGAATGAGGGCGATTTCGAGTACCAACCGCACCGAGATTCCCAAATCACCCTCACCCCAGCCCTCTCCCGGAGTACCGGGAGAGGGGGCCAGAAGCACGCGCGGACATTCGCCACGCGAATTCACCTCGTCATAACGGCTTCCACTCAATCAACTCCCCATCGATGTTCAATTGCGAGATCCGGGTTCGCTCCCTCGAGTCGTGCCATTCCAACTCGGCTTGGACGCGGTCGATCGCGATCTCGGCTTCCGCCAGCTCGTCCAGCGCTTCGCGGGGCGTCTCGTCTTCCCCATTGTCCTCATGGACCAGCAGCGACCAAACGCCAAACAGCTGCGCGAACTTGCCGAACTCGCAGTTCGGCGTGAATTTTCCGTATGCCCACGCATCGCTGGTTCCCTCGGCGATCACCAGCCCGACGGCGACGCCGTTCAGATGCAGATCAGCCGCTCGGGGGGAAGTGTGCATGGTGGTCTTGGACGAATTCTATCCAGGCTTCCCGGCGGGAACAGCATCACCGGGACGATGAATACCGGTTGTCGAGATCGAATGGCGCATAGGCGTCACGCAAACATAATCTTGCGGTCGCGCGGATTTTTTACTTGATTTTGGTATTTTACATGCAACAATTCAGGCTTGATCGACGTTATGTCGATGGAGTAACCAATGCGGCACTATTTGAGTCCATCTAAGTTTAACGGTTGCCAACCAGAGCGACTCGGATCACACCGAGCCGCACTGGTCACGTTATAACTCCTGGCCGCCGTCGGCCGGGAGTTCTTCCCGGTCGAAAGTAATCTTTCTTTTATACCGGGAAGCAGTTGAGCCTGTAGCTCAGTTGGCTAGAGCGCCTCTCTTACAAAGAGGAGGTCCGTGGTTCGAGCCCACGTTGGCTCATATTGACGGTTTTTCAGGCGTTTTGCGCTGCTAAGTGGTTGTAAATACTACATATGCAGTTCAAAGTGGTGTATGTCTGCGCACTCGTAGCTCGATGCAGAGTAGCCGGCTCTTAATCGGTTTGATGCAGGTTCAAATCCTGCCGGGTGCATGGCTGGACAATCTATGAAACGGTTCAGTAGCCCAACTGGCAGAGGCGCCTGACTCAGAATCAGGATGGTGCAGGTTCAAATCCTGCCTGAACCATGAATTGCCGATTCGTCGCGGTAGCTCAATGGACCAGAGCGCGGCTCTCCGAAGGCCGACGATGAAGGTTCGAGTCCTTCCCGTGACGTGAAACGAGCGATGGGCCCGTCGTCTAACGGGAAGACTCCTGGCCTGCACCCAGGAAATGAGGGTTCAACTCCCTCCGGCGTCCATGAAGAGAAACCGACGATTCGCCGCGGTAGCCCAACGGCAGAGGCGGCGGTCTCAAGAACCGCATGGTGTGGGTTCGAATCCCACCCGCGGCATGGAGCGACGAAAGTCGCTCCAGAACAGGAGAGCAGTCGATCAGTTGAGCAGGAGAAGGACGAGAGATCAGTTCCATCGTCTCAACTGGTCTCCTGTTCCACTGCTCTCCTGCTCCGAGTGAATGAAAGTCGCTCACCCGGAGGTTTGGCCGAACTGGCATGGCACCCGTCTCGAAAACGGGCAAACCGAAAGGTTTTGGGGGTTCGAATCCCTCACCCTCCTATCTTGCCGGCGGCAAGATAGAGCAGTGGAGCAGGTGACAGTAGATCAGTAGGCCCACAGAGCTTGGACTTCGTCCAGCCCCACTGCGGTCTACTGCTCAACTGTTCCAATGCTCAGCACAATGGCGCGGAGTAGCGGTGGAGCAGTAGAAAACAAAACTCGGAGGGTTGGCGGAGCGGCCTAACGCACCGCGGTGCTAACGCGGAAGCATTCGTGCTTCGAAGGTTCGAATCCTTCACCCTCCTTTAGCGTTCAGGGTTCAGGGTGTCAGGGTTCAGGTGAAGAAGGCGGTCTTCTTCGTTGAATCGTGATCGTCGATGCCTGAGCGGCTCTTTGACAACTTGGTGGCGTCAATCTAATGCGGCAAGCGGGTTGCCAATCAGCCCTGCGTTCTGCACGCCGGGAACAAATTGCAAATGACCAGATCGGGGGGCTCGTCAATTTGCACGTTGCTCCAGGCATGCACGAACGCACCGGGTCGGTTGGCAGTGGTCCTTCCGCACAATTGTGGACTTAGCTCAGCGGTAGAGCGGAGGCTTGAAGAGCCTCGCGTCCCTGGTTCAATCCCAGGAGTCCACATTGGAAAGGGTTCAGGGTGTCAGGGTGTCAGGGTGTCAGGGTTCAGGGTTCAGGGTTCAGGGTTCAGGGATCAGAGGAGAGCATCTTCTCCTTACTGAACCCTGAACCCTGACCCCTGAACCCTCCCTCGCAGTGATAACTCAGTCGGCAGAGTGCCGGTCTTCCAAACCGGAGACGTGGGTTCGATTCCCCCTCACTGCATCCAGTTCGTTACTCAGGGATAGTTCAACTGGTAGAACGTCCGGATGTGGCCCGGATGGTGAAGGTTCGAGCCCTTCTCCCTGGACTGAGCCGTAGTTTAATCGGTAGCAATGCCGGTCTTTGAAGCCGGAGATCGTGGTTCAAATCCACGCGGCTCAATCGGCAACGCTACCCACGTGGCGCGCTGGCGCGAGCAAGTAGAGAGGAGAAAGTAGAGAGGAGAAAGGAGAGAGGCTGGTGGCCTTTATTACCCATGTAGCTCAATTGGTAGAGTCCGCGACTGTTAATCGCGTCGTTGGTGGTTCGAATCCACCCGTGGGTGCTTGAGATAGTTGATAGTTGATAGTTGACAGTGGATAGCGCCAGAGCATTTGCTCCCCCACTATCCACTATCAACTATCCACTATCCCCTACGTTCGCTCCCGTCGTCCAACGGACAGGATGCCCGGCCTTCAACCGGATGATGATGGGTTCGATTCCCTCCGGGAGCATTCGATGGTTCATAGCAGCGTGTAGCGCAGTTTGGCAGCGCACGTGCCTCGGACGCACGGGGTCGAAGGTTCGAATCCTTCCACGCTGATTCAGTCGTTGAGGAGGTTGCCGAGTGGTTTAAGGCCAGGGTCTGCAAAGCCCATGTTCGCTGGTTCGAATCCAGTCCTCCTCTTTGAAAAATTTATCAAGTTTAGCGAACTCCCGCACTTTCCGCGGGCTATAGATATTATAATCTAGCGACGGTGTGGGGCCTCCCGGCCAAGCTGTATCGCACGGAGGTGCATTGATGTGGCAGCCTCAACTGAATGATCGTGTCCGACTGATTCACGATGTTCCCGAGCTATGCCTGCATCGCGGTGATGTGGGCGTGGTAAAGAGCGTCTGGTTCGCTCCGGAAAGCGCCTATGAAGTGGAGTTCGAACAGGCGCAATCTGATTTTCGGGTTCGAAAAGTCCTGCAGGCGCAGCAGGTAGAGCTCGAGCCGCGAACGACGCAGCATCAGAATTGAACGTTGGACAGATCAGACCAAATCGGGGGAGAGATGCTCTTTAACTGGCCTTTGCGCCAGCGGGTGGCAAGTTTGCGCTCGTCGCCGGTAATCTCCCGTTGCCGCGCCGCGGCAGAGATTCAAATCGCGCTCGATTTTTCGATCGCCGCCAGTATCGCATCAACCTCAAGCTTGCCGGTATAGCGGCGACCATTGATGAAAAACGTGGGCGTTCCGCGGACGCCGCTTTTCTCTCCGCCATCGAAGTGGTCGCGCACCCGTTTGGCCCAGGCATTTGATTCCATCTCGCGTCCGAATCGATAGACCTCGAGGCCCAGTTGCAGCGCCAAGTGCGTGAAGTCGACGTTTTCCAGATCCTTCTGATGCCGGTAGAGCGATTCGTGCATTTCCCAGAACCGTCCTTGCTCGGCAGCCGCCTCCGCTGCCATCGCCGCCGTGCTGGCCCGCGGGTGCACGGAGCTGCGCGGAAAATGCCGGAACACAAACCGCAGCCTATCGCCCAACCGATTCCGCAATTCCTCGACGATTGGGCGGGCGTTGAGGCAATCAGGACATTCGTAATCGCCGTACTCGATCAGCGTGATGGGTGCGTCGGCCGGTCCCAGCGCGTGATCCGCCTGCGACACAGGGATGACCAAAGCCGTCGGAAATTCCGACGGCAGGGGGATGGAAGGGCTCATCACATGCCTTTCAATGCTTCGTCGTTCAAACTTTGTCCCGCTGCTGCGGCAGGCGTGAACGCTCAACACCGCGCTTGCCGACTCCCTACCACGGCAGACAGTCGCCAAGATGAAAAAATCCTCCGCTCGGTCCGTCCGCCGGCAGCGTCGCGAGCTGCGCGCTGGTCCGGCCCCCTTCGCTCAGCGGCATCGGGGCGTTCGGTCCGCCCATCTCTGTCTGCACCCACCCCGGATGCGCGGAGTTCACCTTGATCGGTGTATCCCGCAACTCGTGCGCCAGATGCACCGTGAACGCGTTCAGCGCCGTCTTGGAGGCATCGTAGGCAAGTTGCTTGTGACTGTAGATCGGGGATTTCGGATCGGCATGCAACGTGAGCGAGCCGAGGATGCTCGACAGATTCACGATCCGTCCCGCTTCCGATTTGCGGATCAACGGCAGCAGCACCTGTGTCAGCGCGATCGGCGCAAAGAAATTCGCGTCAAAGGTTCCGCGCAACGTCTCCGGCGAAACGCCGCTCGTGTGCTTGCTTGGATCTCCGCTTGTTTCGGCGGAGTCGAGCATCACGCCCGCGTTATTCACGAGAACGTCGAGCTTCCCGTATTTCTTGTCGAAATAGTTGTACGCCGTGCGATAATCTTCAGGCTTGGTCACGTCGAGTTTCAGGCTCTCGGCCGCGATCCCCGCATCGCGAAGTTTCTTGGCTGCCGTCTCTCCCTTGGCCGGATCGCGCGCGCCAAGGACGACGGTCATTCCCACGCTTCCCAGTTCCTTGGCCGTCTCCAGCCCAAGTCCTCGATTCCCGCCTGTGATCAAAGCCACCTTTCCGGCGAATTTTCGCGAGTCATTTTGCATTACAGGCTCCTTTCGTCTGACAGCGATCAGGCATTATAGGCAGCGCTGTAAGATTTTCCGGACCCCCGCGAAGGGCAAGCCACTACCGGGCCATCGGCGAGTCCGCGGCTAAAGTCACCCGCCGTCCCCCTCCGTGCCCGCGCCTCTCTTGTCACGTTCCAATCACCAATCACCTGGGTCACTCCGCTCTCTTCATCACCACCGACGTATTGTGCCCGCCAAAACCGAAGCTGTTGCTCATCACGCAATTCAGCCGCTTTTCTCTCGGGCGGTTCGGCACGTAATCCAGATCGCATCCCTCGCCGGGTTCATCGAGATTGATCGTGGCCGGCACCAGGTTCCGGTCGATCGCCAGCGCCGACACGATGATCGACAGCGCGCCGGCCGCTCCGATCAGATGGCCGGCCTGCCCCTTGGTCGAGCTGACCATCAGCCGATCGGCATGCGCTCCGAACACCGCGCGGATCCCGCGGGTTTCCGCCACGTCTCCTAATTCGGTGCTCGTGCCGTGGGCGTTGATGTACGAGACATCGTCGGCGTTGATTTTCGCATCCGCCAGCGCCAGCCGCATTGCCGCCGCCGCGCCGGCGCCGTTCACCTCCGGCGACGTAATGTGATACGCGTCTGCGCTCACGCCGTATCCCACCAGTTCGGCGTAGAGATGCGCCCCACGCTTCCGGGCGTGGTCGGCGTCCTCCAGCACCACAACGGCCGCCCCCTCCGATAGCACAAATCCATCCCGATCCCGATCCCATGGCCGGCTCGCGCGGGCCGGGTCGTCGTTGCGCGTCGAGAGGGCTCGAGCGGCGCAGAAGCTCCCCAGCCCCAGCTCACACAGTGCCGCTTCAGCCCCGCCGGCGATCATCACGTCCGCGAGCCCGGTCTCGATCGCCCGCATCGCGTCACCGATCGCGTTCGATCCCGTCGAGCAGGCTGTCGAAACCACCGTGTTCGGCCCCCTGAGTCCGAAGCGGATCGACACATTTGCCGCCGCCGCGTTGGTCATGAGTCTCGGCACGGTAAATGGACTGACGCGGCCCACGCCGCGTTCGAGCAAAATTCGATATTGTTCCTGAATCGTCTCCAACCCTCCGATGCCGCTTCCGATCACCACGCCGCAGCGATCGGGATTTTCGCCGGCGATGTCGATCCCCGCGTCGCGCACGGCTCCGGTCGATGCCGCCATTGCGAACTGCGCGAAGCGGTCCATCCGGCGGGCATCCCGCGCGTCGACATCCCATCGCGTTACGTCAAATGCCAGGCACTCCCCGCCGAAACGCACGGGGAACGAAGAACAGTCCCATCGGCGGATCAACCCGACGCCGCTGCGCGCGCTAATCAACGCCTCCACCAGCTCGTCCCGCGACTCTCCCAGCGGCGTAATTACTCCCAGGCCGGTGATGACCACGCGTCGTCCGCTCATAAAAACGCTCCTTGCGTCACGCCCGGCCCCATGCAGCCACGGTTGCTTTTCATATGACGAACGTCATACTATGGCATCGCGCAGCACAAACGCAAGCATCTGTGCCTGTGGCGTCGGTGATGAATGTGACCGGTTTCTCGGCACGCCGAGGAGAGTTGTACGGTGGGTGTACCCGCCCACCGCATGTTCCGGAGGAGAGGCGGGCGGCTACACCCACGCTGAAAATTTCGAAACCAGACGGGCGCTCGCAGTTATGCGTTATTCCGCCAAGCACAAACAGAAGACCCACGACCGGATCGTCGCCAGGGCTGCGCGCCTCTTTCGAGAAGAGGGGTACACGCGCTGCGGCGTTGATGCGGTCATGCGTGCCGCGCGTCTAACCCCCGGCGGCTTCTACGCTCACTTCCGCGACAAAGACGCACTGCTGGCCGAGGCACTGGGCCATTGCCGCACCGACGCGGCCCGCTTCATCGCCTCCGCAATCGCTGACGGCCAGGATCCGCTGATGGCGTGGATCGACGCCTACCTGAACCCCGAGCACCTCGCGGCCCCCGGCACCGGATGCCCGCTCCCCACCCTCGCCGGCGAGATCGCACGCCAGCCGGCGAAGGTGCGCCAGGTCTTCACCAAAACCGTTCGCGCTTATATCGCCACGCTCGGCGCATTGCATCCGCGCCAGCGCGGCTCCCGCCGCTCCGACGCGGCGATCGCAACGATCGCATCGCTTGCCGGCGCAGTGCTGCTCGCCCGCGCCGTCGATGACCGCGAGCTCTCCGATCGGATCCTCAGGGTGGTCCGCGATCGCGCGGTCCCGGCGGCCCCGCCGCCCCGGGTCTCCCGCAGATCGCCGCCCGCGACACGGGCGGCGCGCCCAAGTAAAGCACGCCGAAAATAAGTGCGCGTGGATTCATTTGCCGCGCGGCGTAAAGCCCGTTGCATCTCCCATTTTAGCGGCTCCCCGCAGGGGAGGGAGTCCACCAGCGTGTTCTGACAGACGACCATAAAGCCGCGATGAAATGTCGGTGGACGCGCCCGCCAAGGCAGGCGGCTAAAGTTGGAGGCAGTAAATCCCGGGAGGTCCTGAAACCGCTCCTACCATACAATCGACGCCGCAGGCCGACTTCAGCCCCCTTCAACTGGAATGCTGACACTTTCGCCCACTCTCCCGCACGTGCCGCGACAAGAACTTATTCAAACGGATGCAGAACAATTCGTGTCTCGCCTCGTCCTGCCTCCGCGTACGCCGCCACGGCCTGCGAAAGGGGACGCGCCACGCCCGCTTTGGCCCGCAGTTCACCCGATTGAAATGCCGGCGACATTGCTTCCAGCATCTTCGCGCAGTTGACGGCGTCCAGATCGCGCGAATCAACGCCGAGCACGAGCATTAGTTTCCGATAGACGCTGCGCAGACTAAACGTTGCCATGCCGTCCTTCGGCGCCGTGATCACCGGGATGCGTCCGGCCATGGCCGCGGCTTCGACGGCTTCGGCGAACATCATCCCGCTCGTGTCGAACACCACGTTGGCCCCGCGACCATCGGTCAGCTTCCGCACCTGGGCGACAAAGTCCGTCGATGCCGACAAGAGCACCTCATCGGCTCCGTTTTCGCTGGCCGCCGCGAGATCTTTCTCGAAGCGCACTGCGCCGATGACGTGCGCTCCATGCAGCTTCGCGATCTGCACCGCGGCCGATCCGACTCCGCCCGCTGCCCCGATGATCAGCGCTGTTTCCCCCGAAGCGATCTTCGCCGATGTCACCAGCGCCTGCCACGCGGTCACAAATGTCACGCCCGCGCTTCCCGCGGCGTCGGCGCCGATCGCCGAGGGGCGAAGCGCCACGCCCGCCCGCGAGAGTAGAACGTACTGCGCGTGCGTTCCGTCGCGGGTGAACCCGATGTCTCCGCCGGTGCCCCAGACATCCTTCCCCACGAGATCCGCCGGCCCGCGCGTCACCACGCCGGCGAAATCCCGTCCGGGAATGCGCGGCAGCGTCGTTCCATGCATCGTGCCGGCCACGTTTTTCACGTCGCTTGGATTGATTGCCGCGGCGCGCACTTCCACCAGCACCTGATCCCCGCGCGGCTCCGGTGTCGGAACCTCTTCGACCGTCACCGAACCGAACTGATGAATCACCACTGCGCGCATCGAACCTCTACGTAAAGAGAGAGGGGAATTGGGGATCGCAAATTGAAAATTGCAAATCCGGGGACGGGGACACAGGCACCCGCCCGGCCCTACGATTTTCAATTTTCAATTTTCAATTTGCAATCCCCAATTCCCCGGTTCCCCTTAAATATCTACGTCCTCGATGGCGCCGAGACCTCTTCCGGCAGTTTTACCGGCGGCACCGCCCGCTCGATTGCCGCGCGGTGTTTCTCCAGCCAGGGCGGCAGCATCAGCTTCTTCCCCAGTTGCTCCGCCGGTTGGTCTGCCGTGAATCCCGGATTCTCCGTCGCGATCTCAAAGAGCACTCCGCCCGGCTCGCGGTAATAAATGGAATGAAAATAGGTCCGATCCATCACCGGCGAAACGTCGAATCCAGCGCCGGCGATTGCCGCGCGCCAGTCCTTCTGCTGCGCATCATCCGCCGTACGGAACGCCACGTGATGCACAATGCCGGCGCCGAGCGATCCGCTCCGGCCCGCGGGCAGACAAACCAGATCCACCGTCGAGGCAAATCCATTTCCGGCGCCAGCGTGATAGCGAAAGCGATCGCGCTCGCTTCCGCCAGCTTTAAAGCCCATCACCTCGCTCAGCAGGCGAGCTGTGCTTTCGTATCCGACTTCGCAGATCGTGACGCTCTCAAAACCGCGAATGGCCTGTTCAACGGGAATCGACCCCGCTCCCCACGCGGCCCCGAGCGGGTGGTTTGCCCCGATAATTTCCAACGGCAAGCCGTCCGGATCGGTGAAGCTCACCACGCGCTGCCCGAAACGCTCTGCTTCTGCCGTCGCTCTGATTCCGTATTGCCGCAATCGCGCTGACCAGAAGTCCATCGCCGCCGCCGGCACGGCAAACGCGATGTTTGTCACCTGCGGCGGCCCGATGTGGCCGCGATACGCGCCGGGCCAGGCGAAAAATGTCAGAACGGTTCCCGGCCGGCCGAGCTCGTCGCCGTAATAGAGGTGATAGCTTCCCGGATCGTCGAAGTTGACCGTCAGCTTCACCAGCCGCAATCCCAGCACGCCGGTGTAGAAGTTGATGTTCGTCTGCGCATCGCTCGTGATGGCGGTCACGTGGTGAAGCCCCTCAAGCGTCGGTTGTGTTGTGCTCATGGCATTGTTCCAATGACGTTCCCCGTGGCATGGGCGTCCCGCCCATGTTAGGAGTGCAAAACGGAGGAGAAAACTTCGATATCAAACGACCAGCTTCAGTAACTTCCGGCACGCGTCAATTTCATCTTCATTGATGCCATGTCCCATGCCCGGATACCGGCGCAACTCCACCATGCCCCCCATCTTCGTCAACACTTGCTCCGTCTCCCGCACGCGTTCGAAGGGCACATGCGAATCCGGATCGCCGCTGCCGAGAAAAACCGGGGTTTCCGCCAGCGAGCCGGGGTATTTCCGGGGCGTCCCGGCCGGCCCGATCAAACCGCCGGTCAATCCGATGATCGCTCCGTAGCGGCGGGGATGACGAGCCACGAATTCTAGCGTCAGACACGCTCCCTGTGAAAATCCCATCACGACGATTCTCTTGCTGGCCACTTTCCGGGCCAGCACTTCCGCGACAATCGATTCCACGCGCTCCAGCGCCGAGTCCAGCCACGGCTGATTCGCCGCGATCGGCGCCAGGAACGAGTTGGGATACCACGTATTCAACGCCGCCTGCGGCGCCATCGCCGCGAAGCGTTCGTCGGCCAGTTCGCGATAGAGCGCAATCATGTCATGTGCGGAGGCGTTGCGACCGTGCAGGAGAACCAACGTCCCGGCCGCCTTCTCCGGCTCCGGTCCGGCCGTGAGGATTTCGCCGTTGGCGTGAGGGGAATGGGCGTTCAAGGATCACTCCGTCGAATTGAGCAATGACAGTATAAAGTACGACGCGGAAAGCGAGTATACGATGCGGCGACAATGTTGTCGTTGAGGCTGGGCCGACCGAGGCGCACGACCGTCTCTGCGCCCTACCCCCTCTCCCGGTATTCCGGGAGAGGGTTGGGGTGAGGGTGATTTGGAATGTCGAGGGACTCTCGTTCCTTCGTCCGCGACGACCTACTTCGCGTCAACCAATTCCCGGGGATGGCTCGCCGCGGCGCTGGATCGATGCAGCGGATCGGCCCCCAGCGAGCCGTGCAAACGAGCCAGGTACTCTGGCGATTGCACTTCCGTCAGCGCTTCTCTTGCCCGGGCCAGTGTGCCGCGAACGTTGAGGCGTTCGGCTTCGTGTGCGTATCCCGGGCGGAGCAGGAATGCTTCCAGCGCTTCGACGTGATGTTGCCACACGTTCGCATCGATCCGCTGTTTTGCGGCCAGGCGCTGGGTGTACCAATCGCTGGCGAGCAGATATTCCCGCGTGAAAAGCCGGCGGACCTCCGGATCATCCAGGCCCATGCTCTGGAAGTGACCGTCCCGCATGATGTGCAACAGCGCCTTGAGGGGCGGACATGCCCAGGCGATGCTGCCATCGTCGAAATAGGCGCGGGCCACGCGCTGCTGGGTGGCGATGATGTTGTCGACGCCTTCGACAAACGTCGCCAGATCCTGCAGCTCCGGCCGCAGCATTTCGTCGGTGAATACGACGTGCGGATGGTTGAACACCCGGCTGAAATACGTGTTCACAAACCGGCGGGTGATGCGATATCCCAGACGGCTCGCCAGCACCAACCGGCCGTCGTGCTCGAAATCGGCGCACGCTTCCAGATACCCGTTGCGGATCAGAAAATCGGGCGATCGTTCCTGCACCGACATCCGGCACCAGATCTCCGGCACCAGGAGGCTGATGTCATGATCCACCCGCACGTGCGGGCCCACGTAACCGGCAGCGGTGATGAAGACATCCGACTCGCACAGCACGTATGAAACCAGCGCGTTGTTCAGATCGATGATCGGCGGCAGGGCGTTGAATGGCCCTTTCGTCAGCGCGCCTTCCGATCCCGCTCCGGTGGTGGACGGGCTCTTCCCGGTCATGGAGCAGATGATCTCCACGAACAGCTCGGGCAGGGGCATGTAATGGATTGGATTGTGCACCGCCAGCGCGCGAATGCCCGCGGCCGGCTCGGGGGGATTGTTTCGCCGGCCGGGCAGCACGGCGTTCACCGGCGTGTGTGCCGGCTGATCGGCCGGAATGCGCCGGTGCAGGCGCAGCGCGATGTCGGCCAGATAACTCTCGCGCGGATTGATCAGATCGTTGCGCTTCTGGAGATAGCGCGGATTCTTCGACGGCTTTCCATCCACCAGCCGGGGATAAGCGGGCGAGAGGAAATACCCGCAGCCGGTTCCCGCGGCGTGTTCCGCGGCCACGGACTTGATCAACCGCCGCATCGGCTCGGTGTATTCATCGAAGCCGATCGAGTCCTCGATCAGTTCCTGGGCCTTGCTCGCCGGCAGCGGCTCGTAGTTGGAAAAGAAGTTGCCTTCCTCGGAAAAATCGCTCTCCGTCCGCTTGTCGTAGCCGCGATGAATTGCATCGTCGGGCCTTTGAAACAACAGGGTCTCGGCGTTTACGACAAACTTCACCGACGGATTCGAATAGAGCTTGCTGAGCCCCTGCAGCCGGCTGGCGGAGACGACGATCGAGGCGCTGATGTCGTCTTCCATCTGCAGCTTCATCGCCGGCTGGAAATCCTTTCGCAGCCCGAAGGTTCTCCATGCCCCGTCGAGGTCGTACCCGACCCGCAGGTAATTGGTCACCAGCTTGCGGTTGTCGCATTTGAGCTCGTTGCCCGGCTTTCCGTTGATGATGTCGACGGCGAAATGCTCCCGCCAATTCCCTTCCCACTCCGGCTTGAAGAAGCGCTTGACGACAAAGACGAGTTCCTTGATGTACTGCGGAATCGTCGCCAGCCATTCGTTGTATTGTTCGGTGTATTCGCGGGAATGCGGCGTCAACACCTGGATCACCGATCCCAGCGAGCGGGCACCGCTCAGGAGAGGCCGGCTTCCGATTTTCCGTTTCTCAGGATCCTTGAAACGGTCGGCGTAGTCGCGCTGAATCAGCGCTGCCACGCGGTCAAAATCGCTCTCGAAATCCGCCACGAAGACCGGACCGGCGATGATCGCATCCGTGATCGGCTTGCTGATTTCCGATTTTCCGCCACCGGAAACCGTGCATGGTTTGTGACAGAACGTCGGCTCGGCGACCGTCCCGACCAATCGCCACGCTCTCCCGCCCGGCGGCTTCTCCATGTGCACTTTGTAGCCGGACGGTCGCACGTACGTCTTTCCCGGAAGCAGTCGCATCGACTTCTCCCCGGCCTCTCCATTGGCGCCGGGCCAGGGCCAGCTCACCTTCTGCTCGAGCAGATCGAACGCCACGTTCTCTGACACATAGATGATGTCCTGATACCGCTTGTCGGTCGCGTATCCATCGGGATGCACATCCATCCGCGCGGCGTAGGTCGAAATCATGTCCGCATAGCTGTGATCCAGCCGCGGCACGTGCAGATGCCCGCTGAATTCCTCCCCCAGGTCATAACTCGGGAAAACCAGGGCTCCACCTGCATGTTCCTCTTCGCATGCACCGAACAAATTGGCGGCGAAGCTGATCTGCGTCTTCACTTCTTTCTTGCAATAGCCGTAATAGTTGTCGGCGATGATGGTGACGATCACACCCGATTCATCGCGTGCCGTAACCTTGAACGCGTTGCCGCCGTTGTATAATTCGGTTTCCTTTTTCCAGCACATCCCATCCCGCCGCTGCCGCTCGGTGGCGTCATCGAAATGCGGCAGACCCACCGATTTTTTCGTGACCGTCGTCAGGTGCGGCGCGAGGATGACGCAGCCGGTATGGCCCGTCCAATGCCGCACGTCCAGGGCCGCATCGTTCTCCGGCAAATACGGATCGCCGGCGTTGCCGAAAATGCTCTCCACGAAATCGAGATTGCTCACCAGTGCGCCGGGCGCGAAGAAGCGAATCTCCATCGACTTTTGCGAGATCACCCCCGGCACCTTCGGACAGACGATCGGCCGCAACATCAGCGAGACGAAACACGCCGCCTCTTCCGGCTGTCCCTGCGTGAATGGCAGCCGCATATACTCCGCCGGCGGCTTGAGCGCCGCGCTCAGCAGCCGCGCAAACGTCTGTTTCGGCACCGCCTCCTTGTCGTCCGGAATCGGCAAGCCCCCCTCAGCCACATGGAAAATCCCCTTGGTCGTCCGCCGATCGCTCTTGGGATTGTGCAACACTCCCTGCTTGACCCGATACGACCGCACGATCCCCGAGACGAATTCGTCCTTCCCCGGCGGCAGCGACAGCGCCCGTGCCCCGCCCGCCCGATCGAGGACAAACGTTATGCCGGGAAGTTTGATCGACGCGCCGCCATCCCCTGACTCCCCGAGATTCACCCCGGCCAGATACCGATCGAGAAACGACTGGATGCGTTGGTCCGCCGGGCAAAGGTAATTCGTGAGCAGCCGCATCGTCTCGCGGAAATGCGAGAGAAACGCCCCGGCCACGTCGTGAAAATCCGCGTCCCCCTCGGTGCCGACCGTCGGCAGACTCAGGGCCGCGAGTTTCAGATTGATATATTTGACAATAGTGCGCTCCGCGGCGGCCGAAGCCGTCGTGGGACCAGTTGAGGGACTCATCGCGAGATTCGGTCCTTTCCAGAAGAGGAGCGCGGCCCATAAAGATAGCGGTCGGGCCTTCCTAAATCAAAACGATTTTGGCGGAAGCGCCTTCGCTTCGTGAACGCAAATGGTTACTGACGCTTCATTGTTGTCTGGTCTTTGCCTGATTTGTCGATAGGCAGGCGTAAGCGCGTTTGCCTGAGGCAACGTCGGTAAGGTCACTTTTGCCATCCGCGGCAACCAATTTCAGTCGGTTACATCTTCTACCCGACTCACTCCCTTCCTTGCGTTCGGCGTTGGTACCCTCTCCAACACATGAACAGTTTCATAACTTCATGATGTCACCAGTGACCTCATCCCACTCCATGAATTCAACGCCGTCGGGTATGAGGTGAGAATAGATTCTCCTGTAATAAGCCAGCAGGCTCTCGCGCCCCACGTCTCTCTTATCATGCAACACGAACAGTATCTTCCGATATTCAGGAGGCGCCAGTAAGAAGTAGTACATCGCCTCATTCCAAACCGTCATCTTTGCGCTCGGAACACGACCGCCAGCCGTCCATCGATGAGACTTGCACTCGACAAGTATTTTCTCTTCGGCCGTCCCGAGATCGAAACAATGACGCTTCTTCATAGACAAGCCGACCTCCACAGGGAAATTCCTCGTCAGCGCGATATCCTGAGCTGCGAAAAACTCCAACGCCACGTTCTCAAAATCCGCACCGACGTGGGCGTTACTAACGGAACCGACCCGTTGATGAGGCTTGTTCATTCCGCACGGCTCGCGTCGTCGGGTGCTGAAGCTCGTCTCGCCGGACTGCTCACGCCGCCGACAGCGTGCCAACGCGCGCTTGAGGTGGGGGTGTCGGAAGCCCGCGATCATGAAAATAGCTGAGATAGAGTTTGACCGCCTCCGGCAGCTGCCTCTCGACCTCTTCAATTGAAGCGGCTGTGGTAGCGCACCCCGGCAGGTCGGGCAGATATGCCCAGTACGAGCCGTCCTCAGCGCGCTCCACCACGTAGGCATATGACTTGGCCTCACTCATTGCGAACCTCTTATTTTAGTCCGGCTTGCCTGAGGATGCTGTTCAGGGTGCCGCGCGGAACGTCCTGTCCTTCTTTGCCGCCGGCCGGCACGACGACAGGTCCCGGTTTTGTCGGATGCGCGTACATCATGTGACTGCCAGTCGTACGTTCGTGTCGCCAGCCGTCATCTTGAAGCATTCGAAGAAGCAGCCGGTACTTCACGAAACTATGATAACCCAATCTCGGGATCAATTGAACCCTATCGGATGACGATTCGGCGTCAAGAAGCCTTTGCATTAAGACTGATTGCAGCAACATGCGATTGGGCAGGATTGGTCAGACATTCGTGTGTGGCAATCACATCCAGATCAAGTTCGCGGTTCATCCGGAGACCTTGGCGGCAGCGGGCAATTTCACTCGGTGACAGTTTGTCACCGACTCACTTCACCCCCGGATGATCTGCGCCATCGCATCCGCAAGCTTCTCCGGCGTGCAGGAGAGGATGTCCATCCCCGCCTTCCGGCATTTCGCGGCGGTGGTTTTGTTGTATTCGGGCCGGGCGGAGTAGCCCAGCGCGCCGAGTCCGATCATGCGGATGCCAGACTGGGCCATCTCCCGCACGCTGCTGACCAGATCGCGCTCGGAGCGGCCCTCGTAGAAATCGGTGATCAGCACGACGATCGTCCGCGCCGGCTGAGCAACTAATTGATACGCGTAGTGCAGGGCTTTGGCGATGTCGGTTCCGCCGCCGAGTTGGATCGAGAGCAGCACGTCCACCGGCTGGCCGACCTTGTCGCTGAGATCCGCGATGGCAGTGTCGAACAGGAACAAGCTCGTCCGAACGGCCGGAAGTTCCGCGAAGATGGAGGCCATCACTGCGGAAAAAATCGCCGAGTCAAGCATGGAGCCGGACTGATCGACCGCGACGATGATGTGCCACGGCCGGCTACGCCGCTCGGCGGCGTGGAAGTAGAGCCGGTCGACCAGCAACTTTTGCGAGGGGGCGTGGTAGTTGTGCAGATTGCGGCGGATTGTCCGGCCCAGGTCCAGGTTACGATAGACGCGGCGGGGGGAGTGCTTGTCGCGGCGGATCGCGCCGGTGATGGCCGGCTCGATCTGCACCTTCAGCTTCTTCTTTAACTCCTGCACGACCTTGTCAATGATTTTGCGGGCCAGGGACCGCGTCTGCTCGTTGAGCAGATCGCGGTGGGTCAGCAGCGTCTTTACCAGCTCCTGGTTCGGCTCGATGCGCTCCAGCAACTCCGGCTTCTGCATCAGCTCCCGCAAGCCTTTGCGATTGACCAATTCCCGCTCCATGACCTCCTTCGCCTCGCGCGGAAACAATTCGCCGACCTCGTCCACCCACCGCGGCACGTTCATCGGGTGATTCGGCCCCGTGCCGCCGGTTCTGTCACCGTGCTTGGGTTTGGCACTCCCTGAATCGTCGAAGAGGAAGCCGACCAATGCTTCGATGCGGGCGGCCTGTGAATCGTCGCCGGCGAGGGTGATGCCACGCTGATCGGCCGCCTTTCCCAGCACGAGCCGCCAGCGGGTCAACGTTTTGCGTTGTTCGGGTGTGAGATCTCCCATGTCGGTTGCCTCAGCGCTGGGCGGAAGAGAAAGTTTCAGGACCGCAGGTTAGCCGGCCACGCCGAGCCAGAGGTACTCCGCCGGCTCGGATTGAATCGAGGAGATCCGAGCCGGCG
>Ga0302326_10013721_pt1 | contig 17165 bp, 2 predicted proteins | sample Palsa_T0_3_FD_202264 | JGI IMG/M metagenome (GOLD analysis project Ga0302326, IMG submission 202264) | Peat permafrost microbial communities from Stordalen Mire near Abisko, Sweden - Palsa_T0_3 | ecosystem: Environmental > Terrestrial > Soil > Palsa > Peat permafrost | place: Sweden: Abisko...
CACGATCGAGCTCGCCACCCCTAGCGGACTCAGCACGGGCGGCACCTTTACCGTCGCCAGCGGCGCAACCCTCGACCTCACCGGCGGGCAGACCGTCAGCTATGAGGGCACCTACACCGAAACCGGCACAGGGCATGTCATCGTGAGCGGAGGCACGCTGCAACTTGACGCCGCCACGACGTTTGACTTCCCCGCCGGCGTTTTCCAATGGTCCGGGGGCTACATCGATACCAATAGCCAGACACTCACCAACACCGGCGACATCGTTCTGGACGACGCTTCGGCTGATGTGCTCTACGGCGGCGGCTCGCTGCTGAACCAGGGCACGATGGAACTGACCAGCGCGGGGACCCTCGAACTCGAAAATGGCGGCACCGTGCTCGACAACCAGGCCGCCGCGACCTTCTCGTTCGAGGCCGACGCGACGGTAGGCGCCGTTAGCGGCACCAGCACCTTTGACAACGAAGGGACGATCCAAAAGACCGTCACCACGGGAACGTCGGTTTTCGAGAACGACGGTGGGAATCTTGCCTTCAACAACAATGGCGCCAACATCAACGTGCAGACCGGCACGATCGAGATCGCCACCCCAAGCGGAACGAGCACCGGCGGCGCCTTTACCGTCGCCAGCGGGGCAACCCTCGATCTGACCGGAGGGACAACCGTCAACTATGAGGGCAACTACACCGAAACCGGCGCAGGGCATGTCATCGTCAGCGCAGGCACGCTGCAACTTGACGCCGCCACGACATTCGATTTCCCCGCCGGGGTTTTCCAGTGGTCCGGCGGCAACATCGATACCAATAGCCAGACACTCACCAACACCGGCGACATCGTTCTGGACGACGCTTCGGCCGATGTGCTCTACGGCGGCGGCTCGCTGCTGAATCAGGGCACAATGGAACTGACCAGCGCGGGAACCCTCGAACTCGAAAATGGCGGCACCGTGCTCGACAACCAGGCCGCCGGGACGTTCTCGCTCGAGGCCGACGCCACAGTAGGCGCCGTCACCGGCACCAGCACCTTTGACAACGAAGGCACGGTTCAGAAGACCGCCGGAACAGGAACGTCGAACTTCGAGAACGACGGGGGGGGCATTGTCGTGAGCAACACCGGCACGTTTGCGGCAGATTCCGGCACGGTGGCGCTGCCCGATGGGGCAACGCAGCTTTCGGGCGGAGCCGTCACGGCGGGCACGTGGATCGCGAACAATGCCACGCTGTCGGCTAGCTCCACGACAGTGACGACGATTGATTCTGGCGCACAAGTAACACTGATCGGTTCGTCGGCGTCCATTCCGTGGATCGCCCCACTGACGACCAACAACGGCACGTTCGGCGTCCTCGCCGCCGCAACATTCACGACGGCAGGCCCACTTGCCAACACAGGAAAACTCTCAATCGGCGGCGCGCTGACCGTTTCCGGCAACTTCACCCAAACCTCCGCCAGTCCCGAGCCGGTTCTGGATTACCAGGTTTCCACCGCACCCGGCGGCAGCGGCGCGCCGCTCCTGACGGTCACCGGCAGCACCGCGCTGGGGGGCAACCTCCAGGCGGAGCTCGTTGACGGCTTCGCCGGCACCGCCAATGCCAGCTACACGGTTGCCAGCTTCGCCAGCTCGGCCACCGGCAGCTTCGCGTCCACGGCCGGGGTCGCTCCCGATTTCCGGGCCACCATCAATCCGACAGACATAATTCTAAACGTGGGAACTCCGCCGGTCATCACCTCGGCCTCGAGCCAGAGCGCCCCGGTCGGCCTGCCCGACACCTTCACAGTCACCGCCAGCGGCTATCCCGCCTCAACATTCAGTGAAACCGGGACACTCCCCGGCGGAATGTCGTTCAGTACTTCCACCGGCGTCCTGAGCGGCACGCCCGCTTCGGGAAGTCCCGCCGTGTACGACATCACCTTCGGCGCGTCAAACGGTGTGACGCCGGCGGCAAGCCAGCCGTTTACGTTGACCATCACCAAAGTGGCGTCCACCGCAAAGTTAACCAAAAATACAACCGCGCCGATCGTCTACGGACAGAGCGTGACGCTCACAGCAACGATCGCGTCGGCCAGCGCCAACGCCTTCGCCCCGAGCGGCACGGTAGACTTCAAAGACGGAACATCCCTGCTCGGAACCGGCACGATCAGCGCCGGCGTCGCCACGTTTACGACCACCACGATCCCCGCAGGCAGCAATTCGATCACCGCCGTCTACGTCGGGGACTCGAACTTCACCACCAGCACGTCGAGCGCTTTAAGCCAGACCGTCAACAAGGCATCAACCAGCACCGCACTCGCCTCCAGCGTCTCAGCCGGCTCGAAATTCGGCCAGAGCGTGACATTCACCGCCACGCCGACCGCGGTGGCCCCGGGCGCCGGGACGCCAACCGGCACTGTGACCTTTAAGGATGGCAGCGCGACGCTGGGAACCGCCACGCTCAGCAGCGGCGTCGCCACGTTCACAACCGCTTCGCTGAGCGTCGGCAGCCATTCAATCACCGCTGCCTATGGCGGCGACGGAAATTTCAACGCCAGTACCTCGAGCGCCTTCAGCCAGACGGTAGCGCAGTCAGCGACGACGACAGGTTTGACCTCCAGCGCGTCATCCGGCTCGAAGTTCGGCCAGAGCGTGACATTCACCGCCACGCCGACCGCGGTGGCCCCGGGCGCCGGGACGCCAACCGGCACTGTGACCTTTAAGGATGGCAGCACGACGCTGGGAACCGCCACGCTCAGCAGCGGCGTCGCCACGTTCACAACCGCTTCGCTGAGCGTCGGCAGCCATTCAATCACGGCTGTCTATGGCGGCGACACCAACTTCATCACCAGCACATCCAGCACCCTGAGCCAGACCGTCAACCAGTCGGCCACGACCACAAAGCTGACGAAGAATACCACTGCGCCGATCGTGTTCGGCCAGACCGTGAGTTTCACCGCAACGCTCGCGGCGGTAAGCCCCGGGGCGGGAACGCCCACCGGCACTGTGACTTTCAAGGACGGCGGCACCACGCTCGGAACCGGCACGCTCAGCGGCGGCGTTGCGACGCTTACCACCTCCGCGCTCCCACTGGGGAGCAATTCGATCACGGCCGTCTATGGCGGCGACACAAATTTCACCACGAGCACGTCGTCTGCCCTGAGCCAGACGGTCGACCAGGCGGCGACGACCACCGCGCTGACGCGAAGCACCAGCTCCATCACGTATGGCCAAAGCGTGACGTTCACTGCCATGCCCACTGCGGTGAGCCCCGGCTCGGGAACGCCCACCGGCACTGTGACGTTCAAGGACGGCACCACGGTCCTCGGCACCGCCACGCTCAGCGGCGGCGTCACGACGTTCACGACCACCACCCTCCCCGCGGGCAGCGATTCCATCACGGCCGTCTACGGCGGCGATGCTGATTTCACCACCAGCACGTCTTCGGCTCTGACCGAGACGGTTTCCCAGTCGGCGACGACCACGACCTTGACCAAGAGCTCGACGGGTCCCCTGCGGTTCGGGCAAGGCGTGACCTTCACGGCGACGATGGCAGCGGTCGCCCCGGGGGCCGGCACCCCGACGGGAACTGTCACGTTCAAGGATGGCACAACCTCGATCGGCACCGGCACACTGGCCAGCGGCGTCGCGACGTTCGCCACCACCGCGCTTCCCGTTGGCAGCAATTCGATCACCGCCGTCTACGGCGGCGATCCCAACTTCACCACCAGCACGTCTGGCGCGATCACCCAGACGGTGGACCAGTCGTCGACGACCACCACCCTGACCAAGAGCACCACCGGAGTGGTGAAGTTCGGCCAAAGCATCACCTTCACCGCGACCGTCGCCGCCGTCAGCCCCGGCGCCGGTACGGCCACGGGCACAGTCACCTTCATGGACAACGGCAGTTCCATCGGCACCGCCACGCTCAGCGGCGGCGTCGCAACCCTGACCACGACGACGCTGCCTGCCGGAAGCAATTCGATCAAGGCTGTCTACGGCGGCGATACCAACTTCAGCACCAGCACTTCCGGCTCGCTCACGCAAACGGTCAATCAGACAGCCACGACCACTACGCTGACCAAGAGCACCACCGGTCCCGTGAAGTATGGCCAAAGCATCACCTTCACCGCGACCATCGCCGCCGTCAGTCCCGGCGCAGGTTTACCGGCCAACGGCGAGACGGTCACGTTCATGGACGGCACCACCGAGCTGGGCACCGCTGCGCTCAGCAGCGGGGTTGCGACCTTTACCACCACGACGCTGCCGGTGGGCAGCAACTCGATTACCGCGGTCTACGGCGGCGACGCCAACTACACCTCCAGCACCTCCGGCGCGCTCACTCAGACGGTCAATCAGGCAGACACGACGACGAACCTGACCAAGAGCACGTCCGGGCCGATCACGTCCGGAACCAGCGTGACGTTCACGGCGACCGTGGCTGCCGTCAGTCCCGGCAGCGGTGCGCCCACGGCGCCGGAGACAATCAATTTCATGGACAACGGCAGCTCGATCGGCACCGCCACGCTCGACGACGGAGTTGCCACATTGACGACGACGACGCTGCCCCTCGGCAGTAATTCGATCACGGCCATCTACAGCGGCGACACCGACTTCGAAGCCAGTACCTCCAACACGCTCACCCAGACGGTGAACGCATAGCACAATGGGATAACAGCGATCTCGCGCACCCCGGTCGCTACCGATCAGCCTGCTCGCTGGTTCGGGGCATTCAAAAATGTCGCTTCCGCGCGGTACCGGCTTCGCGGCGATCGGCAAAAAACGACAATTGTTTTTTGCTTGCTTCTCAATGCGCGTTTGGTATTCTCCCCGACAGAAATTCACACCTGTAGGGGATTTGTGTTGGCTCCGATCGGGTGCTGCGCCGGCTGTATCGGGCATCCGGCATCTTCTCATCTCCAAAGTCTCTTTTTGACGCCGCGGCGGATTGCATGGCGACGGGGAACCAGCGACTCAACCTCGTTCTAGATGCGATTCCCGGCGCCGGGAACGGTACACCATGATTTTCACGAAGCGCCGCAGTGCTTCCAGTTCCTTGAGTGCGAAGCGCGCCATTCACCGTTGTATCGAAATTGAGGCTCTGGAATGCCGGCGGCTATTGACGGCAATCCTTGTGACAACCGCCGACGACTCCACGTCGCACACCGGCGAATCGCTGCGCGACGCCATTACCACGGCCAACGCCGACGCCATGGCCGGCACGTCGGACACGATCACTTTCGATCCCAGCCTCAACGGACAAACGATCACGCTCCAGCAGGGAGTGCTGGAGTTGGTCGCAGGCACGCAAGGCGCTCAGATCACGATCGACGGCGGGAATCAAATCACGGTCAGCGGCAACAGCGCCAGCGCCGTCTTCCAGATCGACCCGGGGAGCAACGACACGTTGAGCGGCCTGACGATTACGGGCGGCAGTTCAACGGCATCCGGCGGCGGCATTGTGAATAACGGCACGCTCGTGATCCTCAACAGCATGGTTTCCGGTAACACGACGACCATGCTCGGCGGCGGCATCTATAACAACGGCGCACTGGAGATCGTCGGCAGCATGCTCTCCGATAACTCGGCCCCCCAAGCCGAGGGTGGCGGGATTGAAAACGCCGGCGCGATGTTGCTTGGGAATTGCACGCTCGTGGGAAACTCCGCTGCGGACGACGGCGGCGGAATCGATAGCGGCCAAACCGTGGCAACCACGACGGTGTACGGTTCGACCTTCTCCGATAACAACAGCGATGACGCCGGCAGCGACGGCGGCGCGATCAGTAATAACGCCAGTGGCTCCATGACCGTCAGCAACTCCACGTTCTCGGGAAACTTCGCGGTTGGGAACGGCGGCGGCATCAGAAATGGCGGTACTCTGACAATCAGCAACTCCACTCTGTCCGGGAACACCGCGAGCGCGGGCAGCGGAGGCGGCATCAATAACGCGGGAACACTCACGTTGCTGAGTACCATCGTAGCGGGCAACACCGACTCAGTTGGCGACGAGGACGTCAGCGGAGCCGTCCAAAGCACCAGCACGCACAACCTCATCGGTGACGGCCAAGGCACGACCGGCATCACCAACGGCGCCAGCGGCAACCAGATCGGCACCAGCGGCAGCCCGATCAATCCGCGTTTGGCTCCTCTGGCCAATTATGGAGCCGCAACGCAGACGATGCCGCTCCTGGGCGGAAGTCCGGCGATTAACGCGGGGGGGCCGCTGACCAGTCTCACTCAAGGGATCAGCGCCACGGCGACAACGATCCCCGTAGGACTGGCGGCCGCCATTGCCAGCACGTTCACAGGCAGCTTGATCCAGATCGACAGTGAACAGATTCTGGTCACCGATGTCAGCGGAAGCAACCTGATTGTCACGCGCGGTTACGATGGCACCACCGCAGCCGCGCACAACTCGGGCGCCTCGGTGAGTCTCCCGACCGATCAGATCGGCCAGGCGCGCGTCGGCGCTCCGGACATCGGCGCATACGAGGCGCAGTCGCCATTTGGATCGCAGATAGTGACCACCCTATCCGACGGCTCAATTCATACCGGCATTTCGCTGCGCGATGCTCTGGCGCTGGCCGGAGGCGATGCGGGCAACGGAGTTTCGGACACGATCAGCTTCGCTCCGGGCCTGAGCGGGCAAACTATTCCCTTAACCCACGGGCCGCTGGAAGTGGACGGCAGCGGCAACGGCGTGATTACGATCAACGGCGGCAACCAAATCACCGTCAGCGGCGACAACGCCAGCGGCGTCTTTCTGGTCGACTTCAACGTCGATGCCGTTTTCACCGGACTGACGATTACGGACGGCGATGCCAGCGTCTCCGGCGGCGGCGTCGATAACAATGGCACGCTCACCATTAGCAATTGCACGGTTTCCGATAACCAGGCCCCCGAGGGCGATGGCGGTGGGGTGGAAAACGACGGCACACTGACCGTCAGCAGCTCAACGTTCTCCGCAAACTCCGCCTATTACCTTGGCGGCGGCATTCACAACAACAGCAGCAGCGGCGCAATACTGACGGTCAGTAACTCGACATTCACTGACGGTAACGATGTGATATATGGAGGATATAATTCCAACAGTCCGCGATCATTTGGCGGTGGCATAGAAAACGATTACGGGGCCACGGCGACGATTTCAGACTGCACGTTTTCCGCTAACGGTGCGGACGCGGGTGGCGGCGTCGCTACCGGCGGAACGACGACGCTCAGCAATTCCACATTCTCGAGCAACTATTCAAATGATGAAGGCGGCGGAATCTACAGCACCGGCGAGATTAGCAACGACGACGAGGTCCTGGCTACAGGCGAGCTGACGGTAAGCAACTGCACGATCTCTGGGAACGAGTCCGGCGACACCGGGGGCGGTCTCGAAAACTACCTTGGTGGCGGTACGCTGACGCTGCTGAACACTATCGTCGCCGGCAACATCGCCTCTGCGGAAGCGGACGGGCCGGACATAGCCGGACGGCTAACCAACACCAGCACTTTCAACCTGGTCGGTGACGGCACCGACCTGACCGGAATCACCAACGGCAACGGCGGCAACCTGGTCGGGACGAGCACCAATCCGATCGGCCCTGGGCTGTTGCCGCTGGACTACAACGGCGGACCGACGCAGACGATGGCCCTTACGGCGAATAGCCTGGCCCGGCACGCCGGCGGACGCCTGACGAGCCTGAGCTCCGCTGCCAGCGCTACAGCGACAAGCGTATCCGTGGGTCTCGGCGCCGCTATCGCCAGCACGCCCGGCAGCTACGTCATCCAAATCGACAGCGAACAGATGCTGGTGACCAATGTCAGCGGCAACACGCTCACCGTCACCCGCGGCTACGACGGCACAACGCCGGCCGCGCACAGCCTGGGCGCCAAAGTCTACCTCGCCACCGACCAGACCGGCGCGCCGCGCGTGGGCGCTCCCGACATCGGCGCGTACCAGTATCAAACCGTCAACAGCACCGTCAATCCGCTACCCGCGACCGAGTCGAGCATCAGCTTCCCCGTCTCCTGGACGGGTACGCCCGGCACCGAAGATTACCCCATCGCCTACTATTCAATTTACGTCTCCAACAACGATGCGCCGTTCACGCTCTGGAAGCACAACACCACTGCCACCAGCGGCACGTTCACCGGCGTCAACGGCGACACCTACCGCTTCTATAGCATCGCCACCGATACCAACGGCGACGTGCAGGCCACGCCGCCGCCGCAGGCGACGACGACCATCACCGTGCCGGCGCCCGCGATCATCACCAGCGCCAATGCCGCGTACATGATCGTCGGCGCCTCCAGCCCGTTCACCATTATTGCCACGGGTTACCCGACGCCGACGTTCAGCGAAACTGGGACACTGCCCAGCGGACTCGCGTTCAACACGACGACCGGCGTTCTCAGCGGCGCACCCGCCGCCGGCACGGTGGGCAGTTATTCTCTGACCGTCGGTGCTTCCAATGGGGTTGGAACCCCCGCGAGCCAGCCGTTCACGCTCACCATCGCCCAGGCGCCGACGAAAACCACGCTGACCAAGAACACCACCGGCCCCGTTAAATACGGCCAAAGCATCACGTTCACCGCGGCCGTGGCTCCAACCGCCACTAACTCCATTACCCCGACCGGCACGGTCAGTTTCAACGACGGCGCCACCGTGTTGGGAACCGCCACGCTCAGCGGCGGTGTTGCAACTTTCACCACCACGGCGCTGAGCACCGGGAGCCATCCCGCGCTCACGGCTGTCTACGGCGGGGACGGCAACTTCACGGCCAGCGCGTCCGCGGCCCTGATGCAAACGGTGAACCAGTCGGCGACGACTACCAAGTTGACCAAAAGCAGCACGACCGTCCTGAAGTACGGACAGAGCGTCACCTTTACCGCCACGCTGGCGGCCGTCAGCCCCGGCGCGGGGACACCCACCGGGATCGTCACTTTCTTCGACAACGGCAGCTCGATCGGAGCCGGTACGCTCAGCGGCGGCATCGCCACCTTCACCACCACGACGCTGCCGGTCGGCAGCAACTCGATCACCGCGGTCTACGGCGGCGACACCAACTTCACCACCAGCACCTCCGGTGCGATGACCCAGACGGTGAATCAGTCCTCGACCACAACCAAGTTGACCAAGAACACCACCGGCGCAATCACCTCCGGCCAGAGCGTCACATTTACGGCGACCCTGGCCGCGGTCAGCCCCGGGGCCGGCACGCCGACCGGCACTGTCGACTTCATGGACAACGGCAGCTCCCTCGGAATCATCACGCTCAGCGGCGGCATCGCGATGCTGACGACCACGACGCTGCCGGTCGGCAGCAATTCGATCACGGCTGTCTATAGCGGCGACACCGACTTCACGAGCAGCGCGTCGAGCGCGCTGAGTCAGACGGTCAGCTCCTGAGCCAAGAGGCCAAAAAAGAGACGAGCCGCGAAGGCGCGAAGAAAAGACGCGAAGGAAGAACAAGAGTTGCCGGCCCCATCCGGCGACAAGTCGCTCGGCTCCGCGCTGGCGCGACGTTTTGAACGCCGCGGCGAAATGATCGGTCATACACCGGGGCAATATCGCGTCGAGCCAAGGAGTCGAACAATCGTCGCCGTTCGAGGACTGTCGGAGTCGCGACAGCGCGGAGCCGGGCGACTTGTCGCCGGGCGGATCTCGTGAAAAGTGAAGAGCAGCGGATCAGCGCAGGTAAGCCGATCTCTTTCCGAACCTTCACCGCGGGGCGGCGTACCGCCGTATGTACAGCCGTGGGGAATCCAGTTCGTTTATTAGGGAGGGACGAACGGCGGGTCGGCACATTTTAGGGAAGGAAGCAGCAAATCATGTTCTTCACGAAATATCGTAACCGGTCCAAGTCGTTGCGCGCGCGTCGCGGGGTCTCTCCTGAGGTCGAAATCGAAGCGCTCGAATGCCGGCGGCTGCTGACGGCAATTATTGTTACGACGGCGGACGATACCGCAACGCACACTGGCGAGTCGCTGCGTGACGCGATCACTACCGCCAACGCGGACGCCCTCGCCGGCACGTCGGACACGATCACGTTCGCCTCCGGCCTCAATGGCGATACGATCACGCTCGCCCAGGGAGACCTGGAGTTGGGACAGGACGGCGCCGGCAGCGGCGTGATCACGATCAACGGCGCCAATCAGATCACCGTTAGCGGCAATAACGCCAGCGGCGTTTTCCTGGTCGACTCAGGCGTCACCTTCGTCTGCAATGCTTTGACAATCACGGACGGCAACAGCAACACCCTTCCGGGCGGCGCGATCTACAACAAGTTCACATTCACGGGAAACTCGGCCGCGAGCGCGGTTGCCGGCGTCGTCTACAATGACGGCACGATGATGGTCACTGACGCCACGTTTTCGGGAAATTCATCGGGTGATGCGGGCGGCTGCATCTACAACTCCAACACGATGACCGTCACCAACTGCACATTCTCGGGAAATGTGTCTTCTGACTCGGGGGGCGCCATTTACAACTCAAGCGCGATGACCGTCACCGACTGCACATTCTCGGGAGACTCGGCGGACGCCGCCGGCGGCGCCATCGACAACGCCCAGGGGGGCACCGCGGCGGTCACCAATTCCACGTTTTCGGGAGATGGAGCAGATTACACCGGCGGCGGAGTCCAGAATAACGGCGACATGACCGTCGCCGGCTCGACGTTCACGGGAAATTCAGCCTATTCGGGTGGTGATGAAGTGGGTGGCGGCGGCATCTACAGCGATTACATCATGAGCGTCACCAACAGCACCTTCACGGGAAATTCGGCTCCTGGCTCGGGCGGCTACGGCGGCGCCATCGCGGATTTCGACCCCTTGACCGTCGCCAACTCCACCATTTCGGGAAACTCGGCAGGTGACCAGGGAGGCGGAGGCATCGGCGGCAGTGAGGTGAACCTGCTGAACTGCATCGTCGCGGGCAACACCGTGTCAGCCGGAGCGGAAGGACCGGATATTTCCGGAAGTCTGACCAGCGGCAGTACGTTCAACCTGATTGGCGATGGCACCAACATGACCGGCATCAGCAACGGCAACGGCGGTAATATCGTCGGCACCACCGCGACTCCGATTCTCGCGGGACTGTTGCCGCTCGACTACAACGGCGGCCCGACCCAGACGATGGCGTTGACAGCGAACAGCCCGGCGCGGCATGCCGGCGGCCGCGTGACCAGTCTCACCAGCGCAGTGACCGCGACAGCCACCAGCATCCCCGTGGGATTGCCATCGGCCATCGCCAGCACGCCGGGCAGTTACGTCATTCAGGTCGAAAACGAGCAGATGCTCGTCACCAACGTCAGCGGAAACAATCTGATCGTGACGCGCGGGTACAACGGCACAACCGCCACGGCGCACAGCCTGGGGGCGAAAGTCTACCTGGCCACCGACCAGACCGGCGCAGCCCGCGGCAGCCCGCCAGACATCGGGGCGTATCAGTATCAAACCGTGACCAGCAGCGTCAATCCGCTGCCGGCAACCGAACCGAGCACCAGCTTCACCGTCTCCTGGACCGGCACCCCTGGAACCGAGGATTACGGCGTTGCCAATTACTCCATCTACGACTCCGACAACGACGGGCAATACGTGCTCTGGAAGCATATGACGACCGCGTCTTCCGGTACGTTCACCGGCGTCAACGGCCACACCTACCGCTTTTACAGCGTCGCCACGGATATCGGCGGGAATGTGCAGCCAACGCCGACTTCTCCCCAGGCCATTACCACCATCGATGTGCTCACGCCGCCGGCCATCACCAGCACCAACACGGATTACATGTACGTCGGGGCTTCCAGCTCCTTCACGGTGCTCGCTTCCGGCTACCCGGCGCCGACTTTCAACGAAACGGGGACACTACCAGCGGGGGTGAGCTTCAATACCGCCACCGGCGTCCTGAGCGGCACTCCGGCCGCGGGGAGCGTGGCAAGTTATGCCCTGACGTTCGGCGCGTCCAACGGTTTGGGAACCCCCGCGAGTCAGCCGTTCACGCTTACCGTCGCCCAGGTGCCCACGAAAACCACGCTGACCAAGAACACCACCGGCCCCATTAAATACGGCCAAAGCATCACGTTCACCGCGGCCGTGGCTCCAACCGCCACCAACTCCATTACCCCAACCGGCACCGTCACATTCATGGATGGCGCCACGGCGCTCGGAACCGCCGCGCTCAGCGGCGGCGTTGCAACCTTCACGACCACGGCGCTGAGCACCGGGAGCCATCCGTCGCTCACGGCTGTCTATGGCGGCGATGGCAACTTCACGACCAGCGCGTCCGCGGCCCTGATGCAGACGGTGAGTCAGTCGGCGACGACTACCAAGTTGACCAAGAGCAGCACAACCGTCCTGAAGTACGGCCAGAGCGTGACGTTCACCGCCACGCTCGCGGCCGTCAGCCCCGGCGCGGGGACACCCACCGGGATCGTGACTTTCTTCGACAACGGCAGTTCGATCGGAGCCGGCACGCTCAGCGGCGGCATCGCAACGCTCACCACCACGACGCTGCCGGTCGGCAGCAACTCCATCACCGCGGTCTACGGCGGCGATACCAACTTCACCACCAGCACAACCAGTGCCCTCACCCAGACGGTGAACCAGTCATCGACAACCACCAAGCTGACCAAGAACACCACGACCGCCATCACGTCCGGCCAGAGCGTCACATTTACGGCGACATTGGCCGCGGTCAGCCCCGGCGCCGGCACTCCGACTGGCACCGTCGACTTCATGGACAACGGCAGTTCCCTCGGAATCATCACGCTCAGCGGCGGCATCGCGATGCTCACGACCACGACGCTGCCGGTCGGCAGCAATTCGATCACGGCGGTCTACAGCGGCGACACCGACTTCACGACCAGCACCTCGGGCGCGCTGAGCCAGACGGTCGACTCCTGAGCCGCAGGCGGAAAAAGCATGAACCGCGGATGACGCGGATGACGCGGATTAGACAGAGAGAGAAACGCCCGCTCAAAGAGAATGTGGACGTGCTGCTTCAATTCCTCATTCCCATCCGCGCTATCCGCATGGCAATCGTGTCACTTCTTGTTTATTTGGCAAACTTCCATGCCGTCGGACGCAGCGCAGGGATTGAACATGGATGCACAGCTGTTCATCCATGTTAACTCGCATAAAGTCAGCTTTACCGCGGAGGACGCAGAGGATCGCGGAGGGGAAATGAATAGCTGGGGCGGCACCAATGCACCCTGCCGAACAATCTCCCGCGGGTTTCGAGAGACACCTCTGTGTTCCTCCGCGCCCCCTGCGGCGAAGAATCCGGGTTAACCCGGATCATTGACCACGGAGACACGGAGGCACGGAGGCGCTGCTGCAATTCGAGTCGGCATTGGGATTAATCGGCAAATATTAAAGAGGCTTTGATTCATGAATTCCCGCACACTGCTTTTGGCGGATCAGCGCAGGAAGCTCAAGCGCGCCTCTGTGTCTCCGTGCCTCCGTGGTGAATCCGGATTCTTATGAATAATCCGGGTTAAAGCTCTGCCGCTTGCTTCCTCGGCCGGGTATTAATTCGTTTCCATCCGCGGTGCAATCTCTTTCCGAACCTCCGCCGGGTGCCAGCGTATCGCCCTTATGTACAGCCGTGGGCAAGTCCAGCTCGTTTATTGGGGACGAGCGAACGGCGAGTCGGCAAATCCTTAGGGAAGGCAGCAGCAAATCATGTTCTTCATGAAGCATCGTAACCGAGCGAGAACGTTGCGCGCGCATCGCGGGATCTCTTCCGACTTCGGAATCGAAGCCCTGGAACCGCGGCGGCTGCTGACGGCAATCCTGGTGACGACTGTTTCAGACTCCCCGTCGCACACCGGGGTATCGCTGCGCGACGCGATCGCCACCGCCAATACCGATGCTGCGGCTGGCACGTCCGACACCATCACCTTCGCTTCCAGCGTTATTAATCAGACGATTACGCTCACCCAGGGGCAACTTGAACTGGGAGAGGGCGGCGCCGGCAGCGGCCTGATCACGATTGACGGTAACTCTGTTTTGAGCGATAGCGACCCCTCAGAGTTTACGAGTGTCACGGTTGACGGGACCGGCGCCAGCAGCGTGTTCTATGTCGATCCGGGAGTCCACGCTGATGTGACCAACCTAGTGATCTCCGGCGGCGATGCGTCATTCGGGGGCGGAATTGTCAACGAAGGGACACTGGCAGTCACCAGCTGCAGCTTCCAAGCGAATGACGCCACCAATGGAGGTGCGATTCTCAACGCGGCCACCCTGACAGTCACCGGCTGCGCCTTTGGACAGAATGTCGCCGGAGGCACCGGCGGGGCGATCGAGAACCAGGGCACGCTGACGGTCACTGAATGCAACTTCACCGCCAACGCAACTAACTCAACCACTAACGCGGCCGGTGGCGGCGCGATCGACAATGACGCCGGCATGGCGACCGTCACGGATTCCACCTTCTCCGGAGACTCGGCCTCGAACAGCGGCGGCGGAATTAACAACAACGATGACGGTACGCTGACGGTCACAAGTTGCCAGTTCTCCGAGGAGGCGGCCAACTACGGCAACGGCGGCGCGATCTACATCGATTCCGGAACCGTCACCCTCAGCGGATCCACACTCTCCGCAAACTCGGCCAACAACGGCGGCGGCGGCGGCATTACCAACAACGAGGGCACACTCACGGTCGCCAACAGCACCTTCTCGGATGACACAGCCGCGGTCAGCAGCGGCGGAGAGGGCGACGGCGGCGGCATTTACAACGAAGGCAACCTCACGGTCGCCAACAGCACTTTTTCGGATGACTCCACGGGCGGCCCGGGCGGCGGCATTTCCAACGCTGGCACACTCACGGTCGCCAACAGCACTTTTTCGGATGACTCAGCCACGGACGGCGGCGGCGGCATTTTCAACACCCTCTCCGGCACACTCACCGTCGCCAACAGCACCTTCTCGAATGACTCAGGGGGCCTCGGCGTCGGCGGGGGCATTTACAGTTACATCGGCACACTCACCGTCGCCAACAGCACCTTCTCGGATGACTCAGCCGCCGGCGGCGGCGGCATTGCCAACAACTCCGCCTCTCTGACCGTCACCAACTCTACGGTCTCGGGAAACTCGGCGACGGGCTACGGCGGCGGCATTGACAGCTACGGGAGCTCGACGCTGCTGAACACCATCGTCGCAGGCAACACCGCGGGTTCCGAAGCGGAAGGACCGGACGTTGACGGCCAGCTGATTGGGAACAGCACGTACGACCTGATCGGCGACGGCACCGGAATGACCGGCATCAGCAACGGTACTCAGGGAAACCTGGTCGGCACCAGTGCCGCTCCGATCGATCCGGAGCTCTTCCCGCTGTACTACAACGGCGGCGACACGCAGACGATGGCGCTGTCCCCCGGCAGCCGGGCGATCGGCGCGGGCGGGCCGATCACGACACTCACTTCCGAAGTTGGGACGCTTCAAACAACACTTTCGGTCGCCAACGCGGCGGCGATCGCCAGTACGCCAGGCAACTACGTGATTCAGATCGATGACGAGCAGATGCTCGTCACCAGCGTCGATCTGGCTGACAATACCGTGTCCTTCGTTCCGGCTTATAACGGCACGCCTTTTGAAGATCACCCCGCCGGCGCGAGCGTTTTTCTTGCAACCGATCAGATCGGCCAACCCCGCGGCAGCGCCCCCGACATCGGGGCGTTCCAAGACCAGCCCCTTTACAGCACCGTCGCACCGCTGCCGGCAACAGAAAACAACGCGAACTTCCTCGTGACCTGGTCGGCACATCCCGCGGCCTACGAACCCCCGGTCGCAAGCTACACCATTTATGTTTCCGATAACGGCGACGGGTACACCGACTGGCAGTATGCGACGGCGGCCACCGCCGCGATCTTCCCCGGCGTCAACGGCCACACCTACAGCTTCTACAGCGTGGCCACCGACGTGGCGGGCAATATCCAGACCACTCCCACTGCCGCCCAGGCCACGACCATGACCGCCGCCCTGGCGGCGCCGGTCATCACCAGCGCCGCCAAGGCGACCTTTCCCGTCGGCGCGTCGGGCTCGTTTACCGTTACTGCCAGCGGTGTCCCAACCCCGTATTTCAGTGAAACCGGGACACTGCCCAGCGGCGTGACATTCAATACCCTTAGCGGCGTCCTGAGCGGAACTGCCGCTTCGGGGAACGCCGGCACCTATAACCTGACCTTTGGCGCATTCAACGGAGTGGGAACAGCGGCGACCCAATCGTTCACGTTGACGGTGGCAAAGGGCGCGACAACCACCAAGCTGACTAAGAACACCAGCGCCCCCATCATCTACGGCCAAAGTGTGACATTCACGGCGGCCGTCGCCGCCAGCGGCGCGAACGCCATCACCCCGAGCGGCACCGTGAGTTTCATGGACGGCACGACCACGCTGGGGACCGCAACCCTCAGCGGCGGCATCGCCAAGTTTACCACCACCACGCTGGGCGGCGGCAGCCATTCATCGATCAAGGCCGTTTACGCAGGCGACGCCAACTTCACCACCAGCACATCGGGCACCCTGACCCAAACCGTGAACAAGTCAGCATCGGCCGCCACCCTGACCAAGAACACCACCGCGCCGATCACCTACGGCCAGAGCGTGACGTTTACAGCCACCCTGATCGCAGTCAGTCCCGGCGCGGGCATTCCCACCGGCACCGTCACGTTTGAGGATGGGAGCACCGTGCTCGGAACCAGCACGCTTTCGGGCAGCTTGGCCAAGTTCACCACCGCAACGCTTCCCGTAGGAAGCAATTCAATCAAGGCGGTCTACGCTGGTGATGCCAACTTCACTACCAGTACGTCAAATGCCCTGAGCCAGACCGTAAACAAGTCCGCTTCAACGACGAAGCTGACCGAGAACACCAGTGTCTCGGTCAAGTTTGGCCAGAGCGTGACACTCACCGCCACGCTCGCGGCCGTCAGCCCCGGCGCGGGAACGCCCACTGGCATCGTCACGTTCTTCGACAACGGCAGTTCGATCGGAGCCGGCACGCTCAGCGGCGGCATCGCCACCTTCACCACCACGACGCTGCCGGTCGGCAGCAACTCGATCACCGCGGTGTACGGCGGCGACACGAACTTCACCACCAGCACAACCAGTGCCCTCACCCAGACGGTGAACCAGTCATCGACAACCACCAAGCTGACCAAGAACACCACGACCGCCATCACGTCCGGCCAGAGCGTCACATTTACGGCGACAT
>Ga0302326_10013722_pt1 | contig 17164 bp, 12 predicted proteins | sample Palsa_T0_3_FD_202264 | JGI IMG/M metagenome (GOLD analysis project Ga0302326, IMG submission 202264) | Peat permafrost microbial communities from Stordalen Mire near Abisko, Sweden - Palsa_T0_3 | ecosystem: Environmental > Terrestrial > Soil > Palsa > Peat permafrost | place: Sweden: Abisko...
CGATCAATCCGGCCCTGCTGCCGGCCGGTCTGCGCGACCTGCTGCCGCCCGACGCCGAGACCGAGGCCGCGTCGGTCGAAGCGCTGATGGAGGTGTTCGCCGCGCACGGTTACGAGCGCGTGAAACCACCGCTGCTGGAGTTCGCCGACAGCCTGCTGGCCGGCGCCGGCGCCGCGGTGGCCGAGCAGACCTTCCGCCTGATGGATCCCGACAGCCAGCGCATGATGGGCCTGCGGGCCGACACCACGCCGCAGGTGGCACGCATTGCCACCACGCGGCTGGCCGGCGCGCCCAGGCCGCTACGGCTGTCCTACGCCGGGCAGTGCCTGCGTGTGCGCGGCAACCAGCTCGCCCCCGACCGGCAGATCGCCCAGGCCGGCATCGAGCTGATTGGCACCGACACCCCCGCCGCCGACGCGGAAATCGTGCTGGTCGGCGCCGAGGCACTCGCCTCGGTCGGCCTGGCCCAGTTCAGCTTCGACTTGACCGTGCCGACGCTAAGCCCGGCGCTGCTGGACGATGCCGGGATCGCCGGCGCCGACCGTATTGCGCTGGCCCGCGCGCTGGACCGCAAGGATGCTGCCTCGGTGCAGCGCCACGCCGGCGGACTGGCGGAAACCCTGACCGCGCTGCTGCTGGCCGCGGGGCCAGCCGACCGGGCGTTGGCGGCACTCGCCTCGGTGCGCCTGCCGGCCACAGCGCGCGCCCTGGCGGACGGCCTGGCCGCCACGGTCGCCGCGATCCGCGACCGGGCGCCGACGCTGCGCCTGACCATCGACCCGGTCGAGTTCCGTGGCTTGCGCTACCACACGGGCGTCTCGATCACGATCTTCGCCCCCGGCCGCCACGAGGAACTCGGCCGCGGCGGGCGCTACCTGAGTGGCGACACCGAGCCGGCAACCGGCCTGACGCTGTATCCCGACGCCATCCTGCGCGTCGCCCCGCCGCGCCAGCCCCGTCCCCGTCTGTACGTCCCGCTGGGCGCCGACCAGGATGACGCGGCCCGCATGCGGCGCCTCGGCTACGCTACGATCGCCGGACACGCTGCAATGCGCGATGATGCCGCGGAGGCACGCCGCCTCGGCTGCACCCATATCCTGAAGCACGGCGCCGCGGCGCCGCTGATACCTGACACCTGACGACTGACCCGGAGACTGCAGATGGCGAACGTTGCCGTGATCGGCGCCCAATGGGGCGACGAGGGCAAAGGCAAGGTGGTGGACTGGCTCGCCAGCCGCGCCGATGTCGTGGTGCGCTTCCAGGGTGGCCACAATGCCGGCCACACACTGGTGGTCGGCAACGAGACCTACAAGCTGTCGCTGCTGCCCTCGGGCCTGGTACGCGGCAAGCTCGGCGTCATCGGCAACGGAGTCGTGGTCGACCCCGAGGCGCTACTGGCGGAGATCGACAAGGTCACCGCGCAGGGGCTGCGGGTCTCGCCGGCCACACTGCGGATCGCTGAGAACGCCGCGCTGATCCTGCCGTTCCACGGCGCACTGGACCGTGCCCGTGAGGCGGCGCGCGGCGAGCACAAGATCGGCACTACCGGGCGCGGCGTCGGCCCGGCGTATGAGGACAAGGTCGCGCGCCGCGCCATCCGCGTCTGCGACCTGGCGGAACCCGAAACGCTGTCGCTGAAGCTGGATGAATCGCTGCGCCACCACAACACGCTGCTGGCCAGCCTGGGCGCCGAGACGTTCGACAAGGCGGCGCTGCTGGCGCGGCTGCTGGAGCTGGCGCCGCGCATCCTGCCCTATGCCGAGCCTCTGTGGATCCGCCTCGACGAACTGCGCCGCGCCGGCAAGCGCATCCTGTTCGAGGGTGCTCAGGCGGTGATGCTGGATGTCGACCACGGCACGTACCCCTACGTGACGTCTTCGAACACGGTAGCGGCGACGGCGGCCTCGGGCGCGGGAATGGGCCCGGCGGCGATCGGCTTCGTGCTGGGGATCGCCAAGTCGTATTCCACTCGTGTCGGCTCCGGACCGTTCCCGACCGAGCTGCACGACGCGACCGGCCAATTGCTGGGCGACCGTGGCAACGAGTACGGAACGAACACCGGTCGGCGCCGTCGCTGCGGCTGGTTCGATGCCGTCCTGGTTCGCCAGGCGGTGAAGGTGGGCGGCATCAGCGGCCTCGCGTTGACCAAGCTGGACGTGCTGGATGGGCTGGTAGAGCTGAAAGTGTGCACCGGCTACCGGATCGGCGGCGAACTGCATCAGCATTTGCCGGCCGCCCCGCGGGCCCAGGCCGCGGCGACCCCCGAGTACGAGGTGATGGAGGGCTGGTCGGGGTCGACCCGCGGCGCCCGCTCGTGGGGCGAACTGCCGGCACAGGCGATCAAGTATGTGCGCCGCATCGAGGAACTGGTGGAAGCGCCGGTTACGCTGTTGTCCACCAGCCCGGAACGCGACGACACGATCCTGGTGCGCGATCCGTTCGAGGGATAGGGGCCTTGAAAGGCGTCGAGCCGAGGCATCGTGGCGTTCAGGACCGGGTGGATCGTCGCCGACACAACAACAACGTTATGCTCGAAGCCTATCCCAGAGGCCTGCTCCTAGAGGCGTGATTCCCATGGTCTGATCCCCGGCTGCCTGATCGAGGAATCCCCCGGTATGGGTCGCGGCGCGGGTTGGAATTGGTGTTGTTGGACTGCTTCGCGCGGCCCAACCGGCCCTCTCGCGCGGCATTATCCGCCGCCGACTCGGTCGGCTGCTGGACGACGCGGATTTTCTGCGGTCGATCAGCGGGGCCGCGGCATACCTACGGTGTCTGCGGCCCCGCGACGTCGATGGTGGGCATCACAAAGAGCGGCGTTGGCGGCGGTACATCACCTGTTGCCGGCGTAGACGTCGGCTGCGTCGGGGTGGGCTGCGTGGCCGCGGCCTGTAACGAGTCGGGCTGCGTGCGAGTAGCCTGCATGGATGCGACGGGCGCGGATGTTGCCGGCGTAGACGTGGGCTGCTGCGTGGCCGTGGCCTGCAACGAGTCCGGCTGTGGGCGAGGCGCCTGCATGGATCCGACGGGTGTGCGGGGGATGGGTGCGAATGTTGCGGGCGCGGACGTCGTCTGCATAGGCGTGACTGGTAAAGGCGAGACCGACATATATGCAGCAGGCATAGGTGCCATCGGCCTTTCCGTCGCTGACGCGGACGAGGTCCACCCCGCTGGCGCCTGCGCACCCGTGGCCTGCATCGGCGTCACAGGTGCCGGTGTCACCGGCTCCGGTGTCATTGGCTCGGGCGTCGCCAGTGTTGGGGCTGCCGGTGCCGGGGGCACCGGTGCGGGCGACACAAGTTCGGGCGCGGCCTGCATCTGCGTCCCATCCGCGGTCGTCGTGGTCGTCCGCGACGGTAACGCATCCATCGCTTGTGGTGCCGGGGCCACATGGCTCGTCGACACCGCACGGCCAGCGCTGGTTGCGCTGGACGCCGGCGCGACACATGCCGTCGCCACAGAAGACATCGGTGGATCGTCCGTGACAGCGCATCCGGCCAACCCCGAACACGCCAGCGCGAGCAGCATAGAATACCGCATGGAGCAGTTCCTTCGCTTCTTTTGGTGCGTCTAACGCCGCTGTGCCTGAATCGGAGCGCTCCGTCCGGGTCAAACCTAGTTGATCGATCGGTTCATTACCCGTTGGGACCTGATCCGTTGTTCAACCGAGAGCGCCAATGTACGAAATGTCTCGTATTCTTCTGGGAATTCCATCATAGCGGCGTGCCTCAGACCCCCGCTAAACGAGGGGTCGTCGCGCCAACGCACCGCTCGGGATCAGGGTCGTACGACGACAACGGGGCGTTCGACGACCGCGGGCTGCTCGACGACGACGGGGCGCGATTGTTGAACAACAACCGGGCCAGGACCGGGCACTTCGGCGACACATCCGGTCAGGCACAAAACCGCCACCGGAAGCAATAGCGTGTAGCGCATGGAACGATTTCCTCTGTACTGGTAGCGCACTTGGCCAGGGTATAGGCGCCACCCGTACGGCAGCAGTAGACTCGGAAAATACCCAGTCCCCCTCCAGAAGGAGCTTGAAGAATTACCTACCCTTCGTTGCGGGCAACGGCTCAACGCGCGGCGCGGGAACCGGCACGGCGTTCCGCGGTCCGCGGTGCGAGCAGTCGGCATAACGGCCCAGACATTGCGTCCGGAACGCGCCTCCCTCTTGGCCGCGGCCGATTGCATGGTATGCCCCCGCTCATGCCACCCCCTTCGCTCCTGTTGCAGGATATCCACCTGACGTTCGGCACCACGCCGCTCCTGTCCGGCGCCGGGTTGGCGGTTGCCGCCGGCGATCGCGTCTGTCTGGTCGGACGCAACGGCTCCGGCAAATCCACCTTGCTGCGAATCGCCGCCGGCCTCGTGCAGCAGGACGCCGGCCGCCGCTTTGCCCAGCCCGGCGCCACGATCCGCTATCTGCCGCAGGAACCGGACATGTCCGGGTTCGCCACTACGCTCGCCTATGTTGAGGCCGGACTGATCACCGACGCGGACACCGACCACCACCGCGCGCGCTACCTGCTGGAACAGCTCGGCCTGACCGGCGAGGAAGACCCCGCAACCGTGTCGGGCGGTGAGGCACGCCGTGCAGCGCTCGCGCGTGCGTTGGCGCCCTTGCCGGATATTCTCCTGCTCGACGAGCCGACCAACCACCTTGACCTGCCTGGCATCGAGTGGCTGGAGCGCGAGCTATCCACCATGCGCGCCGGCATCGTGGTGATCAGCCACGATCGCCGGCTGTTGGAGCGGCTGTCGCGCACCACGGTCTGGCTCGACCGCGGCATCACGCGCACGCTGGACCAGGGGTTCGCCGCGTTCGAACCCTGGCGCGATGAGGTGCTGGAGCAGGAGGAAATCGACCGCCACAAACTCGGCCGCAAGATCGCGATGGAGGAGGATTGGCTGCGCTACGGCGTCACCGCACGGCGCAAGCGCAACCAGAAGCGGCTCGGCGATCTGCATGCGCTGCGCAAGCAGCGCAAGGAGCGGCGGGCGGCGCCTGGCAAGGTGCGGTTGGAAGCGGCGCAGGCGGACCTGTCGGGCCGGTTGGTCATGGTGGCCGAGGCCGTGTGGAAATCGTTCGGAGATCGCACCGTCGTGCGGGATTTTTCCACCCGCATCCTGCGCGGCGATCGGGTCGGTATCGTCGGGCCCAACGGTGCCGGCAAGACGACGTTGCTGAACCTGCTAACCGGGGCGTTGGCGCCGGACGCGGGCGAGGTACGGATCGGCACCAACCTTGAGCAAGTCACACTGGACCAGCGGCGGGAAACGCTGGAACCCGGCCAGACCCTCCGCCAGGCGCTGACCGGCGGGCAGGGCGACACGGTGACGGTGGGCGGTCAGACGCGGCATGTCGTCGGCTACATGAAAGATTTTCTATTCGGTCCCGAACAGATCAATACGCCGGTCGGCGTGCTCTCCGGTGGCGAGCGCGGCCGGCTGACCCTGGCACGCGGTTTTGCACGGCCGTCCAATCTGCTGGTGCTGGACGAGCCGACCAATGACCTGGACCTGGAGACGCTCGATCTACTCCAGGAACGATTGGCCGAGTATCCCGGGACCGTGCTGCTGGTCAGCCATGATCGCGATTTCCTGGATCGCGTCGTCACATCCGTGATCGCCGCCGAGGGCGATGGGCGCTGGGCCGAATATGCCGGCGGCTATTCCGACATGCTGGCGCAGCGCGGACCGGTAGCCCAGTCGCTGGCGGTCGGGTCGCAAGCAGTCGGGTCGCCGGCGGTCGTAGCGAAAGTCGCCGCAGCCTCGGTGCGGCCGAGGTCCGGCGCGGGGGCAAATCCGCAGCAAGCGGCAAGTTCGCCGGCCACCGAGCGGCCGCGTCGCATGACCTTCAAGAATCGCCATGCGCTGGAGGTATTGCCGGGGCGTATCGCCACGTTGCAGGCCGAAACGGCTCGGCTCAGTGGGTTGCTCGCAGATCCGGATCTGTATGCGCGCAATCCGGTTCGTTTTGGAGAAGTGACAAAGGCGCTTGCGGCGGCGCACGAAGCACTGGCGGCGGCCGAGGAACAATGGCTGACGCTCGAGATGCTGCGCGAGGAATTGGCGGGCTGACGGCGCCGCGCACGGATCGCATTCATCCAGCGCGTCTGGCGGCCCCGCGTGAGACGATCTCGTCGCTCCCCCAAAGAAGGCAGGATTGACCACGGAGATTGTAAGAACACGGAGAAGGGAAATTGTCGTACCACACAAGAATCCAATTCGCTGCCTACGCCGTGTTCTTCCAATCTCCGCGGTAAACCGTTCCTCCTCGCGGACGATGCGTTCCCCCGAACGCCACCAGCAGAAATCCCAGCTGGACACTCAGCAGGACCGCGGTGCCGGCGAAGGGGGTGCGGCGATTGTCGGCGGCAGCCCGTCGGTACGACCATTTGCCAACGCCGTTGCCTTGCCCACAAACTGCCAAACGAAATGACGGCCGAAGGCGCGCCCTGACTTCGAGCCGATCGGTCGAAAACACAACGCCGCGCAGGAGGATCACGCGTGTACGAACTGGGCGTGGCGCTGCTCTTCCTGTTGCTGCTACTCGGCAGCTTTTGGGCCGGGCTGACCCTGCAAAATGTCCTGCGCGACAAACACCGCAGCCGCGAATCGGTCGACTCCATCCGCGTCGTCTTCACCTTGCTGGTGACATTCGCGGCGCTGGTCCTCGGGCTGCTGATCTCCTCCTCGCAAGCCCGCTTCACCGCATTCCAGATCGGATTGCGTAGCTTCAGTGTCGACATCACGGCGCTCGATCTGCGACTGCGTGAATACGGACCGACGGTCGATCCACTCCGTGCCGATTTGATCGTCTACACAAAAGCCGCGATCGCCGACACGTGGCCGAACGAGACGCCGCCGCCCGGCACGTATCCTGTTCACCTCCATGTCCTCGTCCCTGGTGGCGAGGAGAGCATCGAGCTTAGCGAGTTGCTGAATCGGCTCGATCTGGCGATCCGCCGCCTGCTGCCAGACGATGAATTCCATCGCTCGATCGCAGCCAGTCTGCAAAGCCGCATGGTGGACCTGTTGCAGGAGCGCTTGAACCTGCTCTCGAGCGGACAGCCATCGCTTTCCTGGCTCTTTCTGGCGATCCTGCTGTTCTGGCTGGTGGTGATCTTCGTCATTGCCGGCCTCAGTTCGCCGCGCAATGCCCTGGTGGTCGTGGTGACCACGCTGGCCGCGTTGTCGATTGCGTCATCGGTATTTCTTGCAGTGGATCTGGACCGGCCGCTCACCGGGTTCATCATTGTCTCCAGCGCACCACTGCGAGACGCGCTGCTGCATATCACGCAGCCGCCGTTGCCGGCCGGGATGCCCTGACTGAAGCTGCAGCGCCGTATCGCGCGATACGCCGCGACGTCGTACGCAGGGCGCTGATCGCGCCGCAGCCAAGGGGCTCGCTGCCGAAGCGATCACCACCAAGGCACCACGGCCAAATGGATCACCGCTAGGGGAGCACCGCCAAACGAATCGCCGGCAAGCGAATGACCGCCAAGCGAGTCACCGCCCCTGTCGCTAGCCCCTGGGCGCCCAGCCGCTACCCCGCTATCCTTGCGCCAACCCAGCAGGAGGAAACCGATGGCGCCGAAGATGATCGTAATGGACAACCCGCTCAGCGCGATGGACATCGCCCGCGAACTCGCCCCACCAGGGATCGACATGATCGTCGCCCGCGCCGACAGCCCCGAATTCAAGGCCGCGCTGCCGCAGGCCGAATACATCGTCGGCCTCGGCGAGGTGAAGATGGATGACGCATTCTACCAGGCGGCCCCGAAACTCAAGCTGATCCAATTGCTCAGCGCCGGCTACGACCGGGTGGACATCGAGGCCGCGCGCCGCGCCGGCGTTCCGGTCAGCAACAACGGCGGCGCCAACGCGATCGCGGTGGCCGAACATGCGATCATGCTGATGCTCGCGGTGTGCCGGCGGCTGACCTGGCAGCACTCGATGACGTCGTCCGGCCGCTGGCGTGGCAACGATGTCGCCAATGTCCGGCTGTATGAGTTGTATGGCCGCACACTGGGGATCGTCGGCCTCGGCAATATCGGCAAGAAGGTCGCGCGCCTGGCGCAGGCCTTCGGCCTAGCCGTGCAATATTTCGATATCGCACGACTGAGCGAGGACGCGGCGGACGCGCTCGGCGTGCGGTTCCGTCTGTTCGACGAGCTGCTGCGCACCTCGGACATCGTGTCGCTGCACGTGCCGCTTACACCGCAGACCCGGCACATGATGAGCACCGATCAGTTGAAGAAAATGAAGCCCACGGCCTACCTGGTCAACACCTGCCGCGGCCCGGTCGTGGACGAGAAGGCGCTGATCCAGGAACTCGCCGCCGGCACGATCGCCGGCGCTGGCCTTGACGTGTTCGACCAGGAGCCGCCGCCCGCTGACAACCCGCTGTTCAGCATGGAGAACGTGATCGTCACGCCGCATTATGCAGGTCCCACCTGGGACAATCAGCAGGCCCGCTTCCGCAACGGATTCGACAACGTCCAGCGCGTGGCCCGCGGCGAGAAGCCATTGTGGATCATTCCGGAGCTGCGCTGACGCGGGAACACCGTCTGAAGCAACGCCAGGCCAGGGATGCAGCCCCTGGCCTGCCTTCGTTCAGCCGACAGGGTCGGCGGGGTGCCGCGTGTCCGGCATCGCCAACCAGACCAGCGCCGTCCCGGCCGCCCCGGCGAGTGCCAAGCTGAGGAATGCCGCAGGTTCGCCCACCGCGTCCGCGATCCAGCCCGCCAGTGTCGTACTCACTGCCGCGCCGGCGAACGCGGCCAGCCCGAAGACGCCGATACAAAGGTTGAAGCGGTTCAGCCCGCGCGTGAGATCGGCTGCGATCAGCGGTACCAACACGCCGAACACCGCTCCGCTGATTCCGTCGAGTGACTGGATCGCGACCAAAAGAAACGGGTTGGGCAGCACCGCCAGCAGCACGCCGCGCAGCGGCAGCGCTACCCATCCCAGCAGCAGCAGCGGACGTCGCCCCCGCAGCTCGGCGGTGCGGCCGACCCATGGGGAAAGCAGCGCCAACACCGCCTGCGGCACCATGATACAGGCGGCGATGATCAGGCTGGCGTGGGTACCCTCCTGTTCGGTCACTTCGCCCGCGGCGATCGGCAGCATCGCGGCGTTCGACAGATGAAACAGCGCGACGCATCCGGTGAACACCAGCAGCCGGCGATCCGTCAGCAGCGCAACGAGTTCGGCCCGCCTGGCTTGTGCCGTCTGTGGCGGCAGCGGTGCTGGTCCGACGTTGCTGCCGGCACGATCGATACGTGGCTCGGTCGCGCTGACTGGCGCGGCATTGATGAATGGCAGCGTCGCCAGCGCCGGCACGCAAAGTGCCGCGGTCAGCACGAACACCGATTGCTCCGAGACGTAGCTGCCCAGCAGACCCATCACCCCGGCCGCGATCCCATTACCGAATGCGGCAAAGCGTGCGTTGCGCCCGAGCCGTTCCCCCAGCGCAACGTGCCCGACCAGCCCGAGGCTGACGGCGGCGATCGCCGGGGTCACGACGCAGCTCGCGAAGCCGTGCAGCACCTGGGCCACCAGCACGGGCAGCATCTGCGGCCAGACTGCCAGCAACAGCGCGGAGAGGCCGACTGCCACGATCCCGGCAGCGACGGCTTCACGCTTGCCGCGCATCATATCGACCAGGACGCCGGCGGGGACCTGGCTGACCATGGCCGTGATGGTGCCAAGGCTGAGGGCGAATCCGATATCCACCTGGGTCCAATGGCGCGCGGTAAGGTACACCGCGACGAACGGCCCGAACCCGGTCTGCACATCGGCAATGAAGAAGTTCAGCAGATCGAGGCCGCGTGCGGCGCGGCTGGTGGGCACGCGCTCAGGCGCCATTGGTCACTTCGGTCCCGGTTTCGGTGCCGCCACGGCCGGCACGACCACCGGGGCCGGCTTCGCCGGATCCTTGTATTCGGGCGCCGCTTTGATCTCGTCCGGCGTCAGGATCAGCGTGATCTGGTGAGTGATTTCGGCAGGTTCGAACTGTAGCGCACCCCAGTGCACGGCGATCTTGCGGTTACCGAGGCCCATGAAGCCGCCGAAGTCGAGCACCGCGGCCACCGGCTTCCCGTCAGCGTCCACCAGTACATCGACCAGGCGCGCGATATCCTTGCCGTCTGGTTCAACAATGCGGTGTCCGAGGATGGGCATCGCCTGCTCCGGGGAGATCTGCTTCAGCGCGACGGTGGGCGGCAGCTTCGACGTGGCAGGCGCAGGGACAGGAGCGGGCGCAGGGGCGGATGCAGGGGCAGGGGGGGGCATTTCCGGCGCGGCTGCGCCCAGTAGCAGCAGCGAAACGATCAGCGGAAACCGCAACGGAAGCCGCAATGGAAGGTCCAATGGATGCTGCGACGCAAGTTGCAATACACAGCGCAGCGGAAACCCCAACGGACGCGGAAGCGCCGTCCGGTCGATTGTCATGGTGCCCCCAATGCCGGCCGCCGCCTGAGCGAGGCCAACACGATGCCCGTCGCGATCAGCGCAATGCCGGCCGCGTGGTACAGATGAAACCGCTCGCCCAGGAACAGCACCGCAAGCACCGACCCGAAGACCGGCATCAGATGCATCGACTGCCCGGCGCGGGCCGCACCGATCAGCTCGATGCCACGGTTGAAGAACAGATAGGCGATGAAGGACGGGAATACGGCGATGTAGGCCAGCGCGGTGAAGGCGTGCCAGTCGGAGGTGATCGTTGCGCCGGTGCTTCGCTCCCACAGGAAGAATGGCAGGATCATGCAAGATCCCAGGCCCATCGTTGCCACCAGGAAGCTCATCGGATGTACCTTGGGACGGTGGCGGAACATCGCCGCGTAGATGCCGTAGATCACCATCGCCGTCAGGACCCAGACATCGCCCGGATTGACCGAAAGGTGCATCAGCACCTCGAGCGAGCCCTGTCCGGCGATTGTTGCGACCCCGGCCAGCGAGACCAGCACGCCGGCCGATTGCGCCAGGCCGGGACGGTCACGAAACAACGCATAGGCCCACAGCAGGATGACCAGCGGCATCGCTGACTGCAACAGCAGCACGTTCAGCGCGGTGGTCTCGGTCAAGCCGATGTAGGACATTGTATTGTAGCTGGCGATACCCGTCGCAGACAACAGCAGCATCAACGGCCATTGCCGCAGCAGCACCGGCCAATCACGCTTCAAATAGGGCCACGCGAAGCCGAGGCCGATCACGAACGCGCCAGTCCAGCGGATATAGGCCAACGCGACAGGCGGGACCATGCCGACCACGCCGCGGCCCAGCACAATGTTGCCGGCCCAGAACAGATTGGCCAACACAAGCAGTGTCCAGGCCGATGACCAGATGCCGACCGAAGGGCGGCGCAGCGCGAGCGAGGCAGAGCGCTGGTTCGCGCTCAATACGCCCCCGCCCAGCCGTCGCGCCGCGGATCGGACCCCGCCATGCGCACGCCGTTGTCCAGCACGCGGATCGCCTGCACGCTGCACGGGCCCTCCAGCGGACCGACGCGGTTCAGACGGTGGCCGAGCCGTTCGAGACCGGCAAGCATCGCCTCGCCGAAACCCGGTTCGATCGTCAACCTGCCGTCGCCGTCATGCGGCCAGTTGGCACCCTGGCCGGTTTGGCTCGACGTCCAGCGTGGCGATTCCAGCGCGCATTGCGGATCGGCGCCAAGGTCCATCATTGCAGTCAACACCTGCAAGTTCACCTGCACCTGGTTGTCGGCGCCGGGCGTTCCCTCGATTGCCCAGAGCCTATCGTCCTTGAACACCATCGGCGCGTTCATCGTATGGCGCACGCGCTTGCCGGGCGCCAGCCGATTGGCGTGGCCGGGGGCCAAATGCCAGTAGGCCATGCGGTTGTTCAGCAGTACGCCGGTGTCGCCCGCGGTGACGCCCGAACCGAACCCGGAGTTGAGGCTCTGGATGCCCGACACCGCGTTGCCCTCTGCATCGATGACGGCGAAATACGTGGTGTCGCCGACGGCCTGCTCGGGTTCGGCCAGCGCCAGATCGTTGGCGCGCGTAAGGTCTATCCCGGCTGCACATTCATCGGCATAGGCGTCGGACAGCAGGCGATCCAGCGGCACCTCGCCGAAACGCGGATCGGTACCGAAACGCTCGCGGTCGAGGAAGGCGCGTTTCTTCGCCTCGACCAGCACATGGATCCGCTGCACCGGATCGAGCGCGCTAAGGTCGAAACGCTCGGCGATCTTCAACATCTGCAGCATGGTGAAGCCGGTCGAGTTCGGCGGCGTCTGGGTGACGCGAAAGCCGCGATAGCGGATCTCGATCGGCGGCTGTTCCTCGGGCGCGCATGCATCGAGGTCGCGCGCATCGACAAGCACGCCGGTCGCATGCATCCCCGCAAGCAGGCGGGCGGCCAGTGCGCCGCGATAGAACGTTGCGGCACCGTCAGCGGCGATCTCCTCCAATGTCCGCGCGAGATCCGGCTGGACTATCAGCGCACCCAGCGACGGAGCGCCGATATCCAGCCCACTGAGGAATATCGCGCGGCTGCGCGCATCGGCCGCCAGGAACGCCCGCACCTCGGTCGCGAAATGCCGGTAGTGATGGGTCGCGGAGAAGCCGTCCCGCGCATGGCCGATTGCCGGCGCGCACAACCGCGACCACGCCAGTGAGCCGTGCGTCGCATGCATTGCACCCAGCCCCGCGAGCAGGCCGGGCGTCGAGACGCTCAACGGTCCGCGCACGGCAATGCCGCGCGCGCGAAATCGTTCCGGTATCGCGGCCAGTGGCGCGGCACCGGTGGCGTTCCAACAGCGCGCGACGTGGTCGGCCGCAGTGTAGACCTGGTAGAACCCGTCACCGCCCAGGCCGGACATGCCCGGCTCCACCACGCCGAGCGTGAGCGCGATCGCCACCGCCGCATCCACCGCGTTGCCGCCGGCGCGCAGTGCGTCCAGCCCGGCCTGCGTGGCCAGCGGATGATTGGCGCCGACGGCACCGTTGCGGCCCATGATCAGCGGACGATGGGCACGGGGGGTGAGATACATGCGGCACTCCTTCACGCCAGATGCGTGGTGAAAAATTCGGCGACGGCAGTGTAGACGCGGACCCGGTCGGCGGGGCGGATGAAACCATGCCCGGCGTAGTCGAAGGTCAGCAGGCTGACCGGTTTCTGCCGCTCCGCCAGCGCGGCGGCGAACTGCTCGCTTTCGCTATATGGCACGCGTGGGTCTCTTGTGCCATGCGCGAGCAACACCGGCACCTGGACGCGCTCGGCACGATGGATCGGCGAGAGGCGCGCGAATAGGTCCGCATCGAGCGCCGGGTCCCCGTATTCCGCCGCGCGATGGTCGCGCCGCCAGGGTCCCGTGGCCGCCAACATGGTCACGAAATCGGCGATGCCGTAATAGCTGACTGCGGCGCGCCACAACTCCGGGTGTTCGGTGATTGCAGCGTTCACCATGTACCCGCCATAGGACTGTCCCATGATGCCGATGCGCGAGGCATCGATTGCCGGATGCGATGCGAGCCACTGTCGGCCAAGCACAAGGTCTGTGATGCAGTCTGGCCGTTTCTCGACATCATCGCTCTCGGTGTAGGCACGGCCATAGCCGGAACTGCCGCGCACGTTCGGCATCAGCACCGCGAAGCCCTGCGCCACCAGCATCTGAATGTCGGGGCGAAAATTCGGCCGGGCCTGTCCGACCGGGCCGCCATGCACCCAGATAACCGCGGGAAAGCCAGCGGCTGGCGGCCTGCCGGGTGGTAGCGCCAGCAGTCCGGGAATACGTGCACTATCGAAACTTTTCCATTCCACCAGTTGGGATTCGACGAAGCGCGCCGGATCGATCTCCGCATCCGGCTGCACCAACGGGCGCGCGGTTCCGTCGCGCCACAACCAGATCGACGCGGGAACCGTCGGGGCGGCAACGGTAAAGACGAGACTTGCGCCATCCGGTGCGAAGGTTGGCTCGCTAATCACGCCGCACGGCAGGCCGGCGACGATCGGACGCTCGTCGTTCGGTTCGCTGCCGTCCGGCTTGCCGATGCCCTGCTCGCCGATATTCGGCTTACCAACTCGAAGTATGGCATAGCCGCGATCGTTCTCGATCGTTGCGAGTATGGTGCCATCGCCGGACATCGCCCATGCCTCGACGTCGCGCTGCGGCGCCGCATAGACGATCTCGACCGTGCCACTGTCCGGATCTAATCGGCACAGGCGCAGGAAGTTGCTGCCGCCATGATCGGTCAGCGCCAACAGCGAGCGCCCGTCGCTAGCCCATCGCACGGATTGATAGTTTGTTCCTATATCGGATGGAAATGTAGCGACATGACCCGACGCGAGATCGAGCAGCAGCAGCGACATGTCGCCATATCCACGATCGGCCAGCAACGCCAGGACCGCGCCGTCCGGGTGGAAGCCCGAGACACTGATGATGCCAATACCCCGCTCACCGGCATGCCTGTTGGCCTGATAAACGCACTCGCGCGAGCCGCCGTCCACATCTTGCAGATAGACATCGAAGTATGCTTGGTCACGCGCGTTCGCGGCAAAAGCGACACGCGTGCCATCCGGAGAGAAGGCACCCCAATCATGGATTACCGCGGGATCGTCGGTCAGTGCACGCGGCACGGGACGTTCTTCCGATGGATCGATCAGCAGGAGTTGCTGGCGCTCGTCACCGCCGCGATCGATGCCATATACCAGCAGATCATCCGTCGGGCACCGCCGCAGCAGCGCCAGCTTCTCGTCGTGGAAGGTCAATTGCCGGTTCGCGCCGGTGTCGATCTCCAGCGCCCAGGCCTGCGGCAGACCGCCCCCACGCAGATGAAACAATGTTCGCCCGTCGCGCGCGAACACCGCGGTGCCCACGGCGCCGATGCGCGCATAAGTCTCCGGTCCGATTTGCATAGTGTCCCCCGTCGCCGGAAACGGACAGCGTAGCCCCGCCCGCCCGTCGGCGACCATCACGCGGCCATGGAGCATCTTATGGGCTACTGCCGGGCTTGAAAATGCGGCTCGTTGGAATTACTCGCGTGTGCCAACCCACCGCGTGCCGGAGCCAGCGTAACTGACCATCTTCATGCCGACGACAGGCGGCGCCATGGCGAACGTGGATGACCTCGCACCAACAGGCGTATCGGATTCTTATGCCAACCACCCTCCGCTCCGACCAGTCAGCCGATCCGGCGCGTCGGTATGGGTTTCGATTTGGCGCGCGGCAGCCGCGCCGATCTGCATTACGGTCTCTGCCCTCCGAAATGATGGGCAGTCGGCATTTCGGACGCTTGGCAGCAACCAGGGAACTTTTCTTTGCGACAGAGCGTTGCTGTATCGCGGTGGCGTCCCCGATGCCTGCCAGTCAAGGGATGGACGGCATTCTCGGCCGTGTAGGCCAGTGTTCGGGGAATGATCTGGGTAGATTCCGAGCCTACCGGTTTGCGGGGCTGGGACCAACTCAATCGTAACGTCAAGACAGGAAGGAATTGTTCCATGCGCTTCATTCACTTGGTCCCGGCAGCTTTCCTGGGGTTGGCCGGATGCGCCGTTGCGCCGGACGCGCCTCCACAGGTGACAACCACCACCTACAACCCGGCAACCACAACCACGACCGTGAGCCCGGCACCGGGATATGCGGCCCCCACCAGCACCAGCACGACGTACGTGACCCCGGCGCCGGGCTATATGGCGCCTGCTACCACCAGCACGACGTATGTGACCCCGGGGCCGGCCTATCCGGGTCCAGCTTATGCCACGCCTACCACGACCACGACGGTGGTTCACTCGCCGTAGCCAATTTGTCGTCGCGCTGAACGGGCGGCGGCAGTCCGCGGTTCGCCGGATGTGGCGCGGGTGTGAGAACGCTGCCTGCATAGCCCCGATCATAGGGGCCGTGTGGCCGATGACGATCGAGACCATCAGCACTATGTTGAGCTGTCGGCGTTGTCAGTCCAGGCGGTAACGGAATGGCAGGCTGCGGGAACAGGTTGTCGCAGGTCCCGCCGGTCAGCAGGCGCCGGGCGGGCAAATATACCGCAGTCTGAAAATCTTGCTGCCTACGCCCTCGCCGTGGGCTCTAACCATCGCTACATAAGGCCATGCTCAACCAACCAAGACCGCCGCTTTATCTTGTGTCCGATTGCCAGCCTTTTCTTCACCTGCTCACCCAGATGGAGGGATTGTGCAGGGCAACGGACCTTGTTTGGCATCCCAACGTAGCGGCGGACGTCAGAAAACGGCTCAGGCGGGTGGAGCGGTCGCTGCGGCTTGGACCGCACAGCAAGGCGGACCTATAGGCGTTGGACGACACCGCCCGCCGCCAGACTGTCGCGGAAAACCCAATCCGGCGGGTTCCGGGCGGCGGCAACGGTCGCCAACGAGGTGATAACTCGACCCGACAGCGGGTTCCCAGACCGTCCAGTCACGGCGCCGACCGCGACATGCGGACCTTTCACGAGGCGCCCCAAACAGCTTCCTCCGCGCCACGTGCTCGATGTGACCGCAGTTTCGTCCAAACGCGCGAATTGTCAGATGGTTGTGCGAGGTTCTAGGCTGCTGCCGTAGGGTCGGCCGAGGCAGTCCCGCCCTGGGTCAGATGCTGCAATAAGGTCCCTGATGCGATGCCGCGCATCGTGCTCGCACGCGAAACCGATTGGGACGGCTGGCGCGCGGCCACCAGGGCACACGTGCTCGCCGGAACCCCACCCGAAGCGCTGGTCTGGTCGATTGGCGCGCTACCCGAGCGACTCCCCAACGCCACCGGCAGCTTCGTCGTGCCTCGCGGGCTGGTGGCACTCACTGCACAGGCAATCCAGGCGCGCGATCCCAGCCGATTCGACCTGCTATACCGCCTGGTCTGGCGCGCCCAGGCTGGCGTGCCGGTGCTCGAGCAGCGCGACGATCCGGAACTGACCCGCGCCCGGCGTCTGGCCTTGGCCGTGCGGGCCGAGGCACATCGCATGCGCACCCACCTGCGCTACCTCGCGCTTATGGCTCCCGAGCCGGCGGAGTCCACGCTGTATCTTGGCTGGTATGCGCCGGCGCATTTTGTACTGGAGGCCAATGCCCAGCTTCTGGCCCGCCGCTTCGCCGGCCTGCGCGTCGCCATCCTGACCCCCGACGGCAGCGCCCACTGGGACGGCGCGGACCTGCTGTTCGGCCCCGGCCTCGATGTCACCCTGGTGCCCGA
>Ga0302326_10013724_pt1 | contig 17162 bp, 15 predicted proteins | sample Palsa_T0_3_FD_202264 | JGI IMG/M metagenome (GOLD analysis project Ga0302326, IMG submission 202264) | Peat permafrost microbial communities from Stordalen Mire near Abisko, Sweden - Palsa_T0_3 | ecosystem: Environmental > Terrestrial > Soil > Palsa > Peat permafrost | place: Sweden: Abisko...
GTCTTCGATCACGTCAGAGCGCTCGATCAAGCGACGAGCCTTCCGGTCTCCGTCGATCTGGAGAACGGTTACGGACCCGAGCCCGGCGACGCCGCGCTCGCGATCACGATGGCGGCCGAGGCCGGTGCGGTCGGGGGATCGATCGAGGACTACGACCCTGCCGAGGATCGGATCTACGGGGTCGACCACGCGGTCGAGCGAGTGGTGGCGGCGAGCGAGGCGGCCAAGCGCGTGGGCTTCCCGTTCACGCTGACGGCGCGCGCTGAGAATCACATTCGCGGCAACCCCGACCTCGAGGACACGATCGCTCGTCTACAGGCTTACGAGCGCGCGGGCGCCGACGTCCTCTACGCACCAGGACTTCGAGATTCCGGCGAGATCCGCGCGGTCTGCGACGCCACCTCCAAGCCGATCAACGTGCTCGCCGATCCGGGACTATCGATGGGCGAGATCGTCGCTGCCGGCGCTCAGCGGGTCAGCGTGGGTGGCTCACTGGCCTGGGTTGCGATCGGGGCGATGGCGGCCGCGGCCGAGGAGATCCAACGTGCCGGCGACTTTTCCGTCCTCGCGTCTCGCGCCCCGACCAAGGACTGGCTCGGCGGCTGAGGGTCGTGCTGAAACGTCCTCAACAGTTGGGGAAAACCCAGCGCGCCTTCGATGATCGCTACCGCCACCGTTCGATCAGGTCCCGTTCCGGCACGTCGCGGACGACCCTCGCCGGCACGCCCATCACGACCGTCCGGGCCGCGACGTCGGCGGTGACGACGGCGCCGGCGGCGACGAACGCCTCCTCGCCGACCTCGACGCCGGGGACCAGCACCGCGCCGCCACCGATCCGGCAGGCGCGCCGGAGGACGGGTCCGCGCAGTGGCTCCCCGCGGTCGTGGCGCCCCATCGTGTCGTCGTTGGTCATCACCACACCAGGGCCGAGGAACACGTCGTCCTCGACGATGCTCAGCGCCGTCACGTATACGTTTGTCTGGATGCTGACGCGCGCTCCCACCTGGGCGCCGTACTCGACCGCCGAGCCGCGACCGAGGACCGTGCGCTCGCCGATCGTGGCGCGCTCGCGGACCTGGGACTGGTCGCCGATGATCGCGCCCGCGCCCACCTGCGCGCCGGCGTAGAGCACCGCGCCGCAGCAGATCGTCGCGCCCCGCCCGATCACGAGCGCCCCCGGCGGGTCCCCCGCGGCGGAAGAGCCGGCCCGCAGCCGCGGGCGCTTGCCGAGCACGGCAGCGTCCTCGACGAGGCAGTCCGGGCCGAGGTCGGTGTCCGCGTGGAGGACCGCGTGCGAGCCGATCCGAGCACCGTCACCGACCCGCGCCCCACCGTGAATCACGGCATGCGAGCCGATCCGAGCACCGTCACCGACCCGCGCCCCACCGTGGATCACCGCGTACGAGCCGACCCACGCGCCGGCGCCGACGTGGGCGCCCTCGTGCACTACCGCCCCAGGCTCGATCGTCGCGCCCGGGTCGATGTGGGCGCCGGCCTCAGGCGTGGGCACCGGCCTCGCGCACGGAGCGCGCGGAGGAGTCGAGCGAGCGCTGGAGCTCGGCCAGCACCCTGACCACGCGCAGCCCGCTCGCCCCGTCGGATCGCGGTCGCGCGCCCGACCGCACGCACTCGACGAAGTGCTCGCATTCGACGCGCAGCGGCTCGACGTTGGGAATCGGCGGGCAGAAGCTGCCGCCCGCGCGAGTGATGTACTCGCCGTATGTGCCCGCGGCCTCGTCGAAGCCCTTGTCGTAGACGGTCAGCTTGCCCTCGATTGCCATGTCGTCGAAGGTGGCCATCCGGCCCGAGCCGACGACGGTGAAGCGGCGCTCCTTGTGCGGGTCAAGCCAACTTAGGTGGAGGTGCGCGGACAACCCGGAAGGGAAGCGCAAGAAACAGAACACAACGTCCTGGACGCCGGCGCGGACGTATGACTCGCCGTGGGCGATCGCCTCGAGCGGTTCCTCGCCCGCGAGGTGGAGCACGACCGAGACGTCGTGGGCGCCGAGGCTCCAGAGCGCGTTCTCGTCGGCCCGGAGCTTGCCGAGGTTCAAGCGGTTGCCGTAGATGTAGTAGATCCGTTCGCCGAGCTCGCCCGAGTCCGCCAGCTCCTTCAGCTTGCGAATCCCCGGGTGATACTCGAGCAGGTGGCCGACCATCAGGACACGACCGCTCGCGTCCGCGGCCGCGACCGCCCGCTCGGCCTCGGTGACCGACTGGGCGAGCGGCTTCTCGACGAAGCAGTGCTTACCGGATTCGAGCACGCGAACCGCCAGCTCGGCGTGGCTCGGCACCGGCGTCGCCAGCGCCACCGCATCGAGCGAGGGATCGGCGAGCAGGTCATCGAACCGATCGGTGAAGCTGACTCCGGGAAACTGGAGCCCAACCCGCGCCCGAGCCGCCTCGGACGGGTCGCAGCACCAGGCCAGCTCGCACCCCGGCAGCGCGGCGAAGTTGCGTGCCAGGTTCGGACCCCAGTACCCGAGCCCGGCGACCCCGATACGCAGCGAGTTCTGCTTCATCCGAGATGCAGTGTAAGAGCAGCGACGGCGCGCTCCGCCGCGTGGCCGTCGCCGTAGAGCGGCGGGCGCTCGGGGGGCGGCCGGCGCTCCAAGGCTGCCAAGGCCAAGCCGGGATCGAGGTCGACGAGCACGTTCCACCCGTTCTCGACCGTTTCCGTCCACTCCGTGCTCGGCCGCAACGTGATGCACGGCGTGGCGGCGAGATAAGCCTCCTTCTGCACCCCACCCGAATCGGTCAGGACCGCAGACGCATGGCACAGCAGCGCGGTGAACTCGAGATAGCCGAGGGGGGGAGCGAGTCTGACGTGCTCTGCGCGCTCGAGCCGGGCGAGCAGCCCGGATGCCCGAAGCCGCTCGCCGGTGCGCGGGTGCAGCGGCAGAACGACCGGCATCGGCACCGCGAGCAGCAGCTCGACGAGCGCCAGCAGACGCGCCGGTTCGTCGACATTGCCTGCACGGTGCGCGGTCGCGAGCGCGAACTCGCCCGAGCGCACGCCATATGAGTCGAGCACGTCGGTCAGTGCCCGTGCGCGCGGCTGCAGCATCAACGCAACGTCGACCATCACGTCACCCACGACCTCGACCAAGCCGGCCACGCTCTCGGCGCGCAGGTTGGTGGCCGACGCCGGCGAAGAGCACAGTAGGAGCGAGCTCGCGTGATCGACGAGGACGCGGTTGAGCTCTTCGGGCATCGTCCGATCGAACGAGCGCATGCCGGCCTCGAGGTGCGCCACCGGAATCCCCGCCTGCGCGCCGGCGAGCGCGCCCGCGAGCGTCGAGTTGGTGTCGCCGTAGACCAGCACGACATCGGGCTCAACCTCGCCGATCACCGTCTCGAGCGCCGCCAGCATGCGCGCCGTCTGCGACGTGTTCGAGCCGAGCGCGATCCCCAGCTCGCGGTCGGGGGCCGGGAGTCCGAGCTCGGCGAAGAACACCGCCGAGAGCTCGTCATCGAAATGCTGGCCGGTGTGGACCATGACCTCCTCGTGCGCCGCCCGCAAAGGGCCCGACACGGCGGCGGCCTTGACGAACTGGGGACGGTTGCCGATCGCCGTCAGGACCTTCATCGATCGGGCACGACCTTAGGGCCCGTAGGGAAATTACTGCGGTTTTTGACGGTGTCAGGCACGCCCAGCCACTCGTCAAATTCCCACATTAATTTCCTACGGACCCTTAAGCCGTGTCGAGCAGCGACTCGATCCGCGCGCGCAGCGCGGCGGCGGCGGCGAGCGTTTGCGCCCCCACGGCCTCGAACTGCTTCTCGTCGACGGCCGCGACGGGCTGGACCTCGCGCGTCGTCGAGGCGAGGAACGCTTCGTCGGCGGCTTCCAGATCGGCGAGCGTGCATGCCCGCTCGCTCGCGCCGGTGAGCTCGATCACGTGGGCCCTGGTGATCGAGGCGAGGATGTGATCATCGAGCGGCGGCGTCAGCAGCTCGTCTCCCTGCACCCAGAAGATCGAGCTCGTCGGCGCCTCGAGCACGCGCCCGTGTGGAGTGACGAGCAACGCTTCGTCGAAGCCGCGCTCGCGGGCGATCCGGCTCGCAAGCATGTTTCCCGCGTAGGAGAGCGACTTGACGCCGTCGAGGATCCTCGTGGGCGCGTACGTGATCGAGGCGAGCCGGACGCGCTCCTGCGCCGGGGCCAGCGGCTCGGTGAGCAGAAGGCGCCGCCCGCCGCGCGTGAGCACGACCCGCAGCGTCTCGTGGTCGGGCCCGACACCGGCGTGCGCGAGCAGCCGGTTGGCGTCAGCGCGGACGGCCTCGACGTCGAGCGGGAGGCGGAGGTTCGCGGCTGAGCGCTCGAGCCGCGCGAGGTGCTCCTCGAGCGCGAACGGCTGCCCGTCATAGACCCGGATCACCTCGAATGCCCCGTCGCCGCGGATCAGGCCCTCGTCGGTGGCCGGGATCGTTGCCTCCGCGGCGGGCATGATCTCGCCGTCGAGCGAAGCGAGTGAGTGATCGCCTGTCGGTGCCACGGGTGGAGCGTACGCGACCGGGCGGGCTCGGGGGCGGCTCATCACCCGAGGACCCTGCCGGCCGGGGGGCTCACCCGAGGACCCTGCCGGCCGGGGAGCGTCAGCACGACAATCACCCTCACGCCCACGGCGGCACCTCACTCGAGGCGGCGCACGCTGTGTACGCGCTTTGACGAACATCGCGCTCGGGTGATCTGCTAACAAGCAGGCAACCACGCGGCCCGCGGTCGGAATCGGAGAGCGTCATCGAACAGGCTTCCAGCCCCGCCGCCGCGGGGATCATCTACTCGGCGACCGGCGAGGATTACGTGGCCGAGGCCCTCGTCTCGGCACGCTCTTCCCTGCGTCACAACCGCGTCCCACATCTGCTCATGGCATCGCCGTTGCCGGCGGACGTGGAACCCGAGCCGGGCCTGTCGATCGAGCCCTTCGAGCCGTCGGGCGATCCGTTCGTCGACAAGATCGCCAACATGCGCCGCTCGCCGTTCGAGCGGACGATCTTCCTCGACTCCGACACCTATGTGGTGGCGGAGATCGTCCACGCACTGAGCCTGCTCGATCGCTACGAGCTGGCATGCTCGCAGGCGCCGAGCCACCCGCGGCTCGACGATCCCGAGGTACCGGTCGCGTTCTATGAGCTCGGTTCGGGCGTGATCGCCTGGCGCGCTGATGACCGTGTCGCCGCGTTCCTGGCCGACTGGGAGCAGACCTGCACGAGCTGGCGCGAAGACGCGCCGTTCAGTGGCGCCGGTAGCCACGATCAGCCGGCGCTTCGGCGCTGCGCTTGGCAACACGGGCTGGCGGTGATGATCCTCGGACCCGAGTACAACTACCGCACGAGCGTCCCGCCGACCGTGGTCAACGGCGTGAAGGTGATTCACGGGCGGGACGTCGACTTCGAGGCGCTCGCGGCGACGCTCAACGCGAGCGATCACGCGCGGTCGTCCGGGCCACACGCCGAGACCGCGCAGGCAAGCGTGCCCAGCACACGGACGGTGCCGACCGCCCGCGGCGGTTCGCAGCCCGATGCCCGGTTCCGGCTCACGTTCGTGCTCCCCCATCAGCGGCGGACGACAGGCGGCATCTACACGATGGAGCAGTACGCCCGGCTTCTGCGGGGGACGATGGAGGTCCACCTGGCCGTCCAGGACACGACTCCGACGCCGTCGCGCGGAACGACGGCGGGGTGGGCGCTCGACGCTGCCGATCTGCCGGATGCCGACGTGCTGGTGATGCCCGCCGAGACCCCGGATGCCTGGCTCCTGGCGGCGCCGGCAGGCAAGGGCCGCCCGGTCCTCTACCTGCAGGGCTTCACCACCCCGGGGAGCCCCACGACGCCGGCCAACCTCAAGCGGTTCGGCGATTCGGCCACAGCCACCGCCGGAGACCTCGATCCCGGCCCGAACGTGATCGCGGTCTCGCGCTGGCTCGCCGCGGCAGCGGCAGAGGTCGGTTGCCGGGTAGCTTACGTCCCGCTCGGCCTCGACCGCGCGATCTACAGCCCGGGCGAGCCCACGTCCGATCGCCCTCCTATCGTCGCGATGATGACGCACGAGGCGGAGTGGAAGGGGGCGGACGACGGGCTGGTCGCGCTGGCGCACGTTCGCGCGACGCACCCCGACGTGGAGCTCGTCCTCTTCGGCACGGGTACCGTCAACGTCCCGTGCGAGTTCCACGACGCGCCCAGCCGCAAGGCCGTCGCGGCGCTGCTGCGACGCGCCTGCGTATTCGTCGTGCCGAGCTGGGAGGAGGGCTTCGGGATGACCGGCGTCGAGGCGCTCGCGTGCGGCGCCGCGCTGGCGAGCACGGACACGAAGGGGAGCCGTGACTACGCCACCGACGGCGAGACCGCGCTGGTCAGCCCGCCGCGCGATCCGCTGGCGCTGGCCAACAACGTCCTGCGGCTGCTCGAAGACAGCGACCTGCGGCGCAAGCTGCTCGAGGGCGCGGCCTCGCTGATCGCCGAGCGCGTCCCGAGCTGGGAGAAGTCGGCCGAGCAGTTCGCGCGGGCAGTCGCGGACGGTCGCCGGCAGCCGCGAGAATGAACGACGATGGCGCTACGAGCCGCCCACGCGTCGCGCGCGAGACGATGAGCTCGCAGCCGGTCTCGCTCGAGGATCTGCCGCAGATCGCCAGCGACCGGGGCTGGTCGCTGCTCGAAAGCTGCCCGCTCTGTGGCTGCCCGGAGATCTCGCTCCTAGGTCTCGGTCGGGGAACATTTGGGATCTGCAGCTGCCTCGACTGCAAGATCGTGTTCCTGAACCCACGGCGGAGCTCTCGCTGGCATCGCTACCGGGAGAGCACGATGCAGCACGGCTACCTTGCTCGCCAGATCGAGCTGGGCCTGCTCACGCCCGATCTGGAGCCGAACCTCCCCAGCATCATCGCTCGCTCCCAGCGTATCGTCGAGATGGTCAAGGCGGCTCCACCCGGCCCGATCATCGAGCTCGGGTGTGGCATCGGGCTCACGTTGCTGGCTCTCCAGGCCAGCGGCCTCGACGCTCGCGGCATCGAGGTCGGGGCTGACTTCGCCGACTTCGCCGACCGCATGCTCGGCCTCGACGTGAGCGTCTGGGATCTGCGCTCGGCGCCGCCACTGAAGGAGCGAGCCGCGGTCGTCGTGCTGAACTCCGTCCTCGAGCAGCAGAACTCCCCGGTCGAGTTCCTGCGGCTCGTTCGCGAGAAGGTGCTGAGGCCCGACGGTGAGGTGGTCATAGCCGCACCCAACCTTCGCTCGGTCCAGTTCGTCGAGATGGGCATGTCGTGGCCCGTTTTCGAGAAGACCAGGCTCTGGTACTTCACCGACGACACGCTCGAGCGGGTGGCGCGCCGCGCCGGGTATCGCATCGCCGGCTCGCACTGGAAGGCACGACGAGATCGCGATGACATCATCGGGCGGACATTCATGTACGTACACGACGTTCTCGGCCTCGACATCAACGTCACCGGCGGGATCGCCCTGCGGCTGGCGCCTACGCACTGATCGCGCGAGCTATGTCATCGGCGACCGGCGAGACCAGCGGGCAGCTACGGATCATCGCGATCCTCCAGACCTTCAACGAACGGCGGTTCGTGGCTACATGCATCGAGCACCTGAACGCTCAGGGCGTGTCGGTTTACCTGATCGACAACGATTCCACCGACGACACGCTCGAGATCGCCGAGCGCTACCTCGGTCGCGGCGTCGTCGGCATCGAGCGGATGCCGAGGCTCGATTCCTGGGATCTCTGGCGCCAGCTCGAACGCAAGCAGGAGCTCGCCGCTTCGCTTGACGCCGACTGGTTCATGCACGTCGACGCCGACGAGCTGCACACGACGCACGACCCTCGGAAGACGCTCGCCGAGGCGTTCGCCGAAGTCGACGCGCAGGGCTTCAATGCCGTCAACTTCCTCGAGTTCACGTTCGTTCCGACCGCCGAGTCCCCCGACCACGACCACCCGGACTTCGTCCAGACGATGCAGTGGTACTACTCCTACGGGGCGAAGTATCCATTCCGCATGAACGCCTGGAAGCGGCAGGAAGACCCGGTCGATCTCGTGACCTCGGACGGCCACGAGGTTGACTTCCCCGGGCTGCGCATCGCCCCCCGCAGCCTGTGCATGCGCCACTACCTGTTCCTCAGCGTCGAGCACGCCTGCGAGAAATGGAGTCGCGAGATCGACCCGGTGCGAGCCGAGATACAACGCGGGCATCAGAACTTTCGCCTCGATTTCCACGCTGGGAAGATCGAGCTCCCGTCGGAGCGGCAGCTGCGGCGCGCGGTCGCGGGCCAGCCGCTCGATCGCTCCGAGCCGCGTCGGTACCACCTCGTGATCCGGACGCCATAGGCAGAGCCGAGGGTGGTGCGGTCAGCGCTCGGCCGCCACCAGCATCAGCGCCAAGGCGCGTGCCGCCTCCCGCCACGGTGGCATCAGCGCGCGAACCTGGCGCGCCCCCTCGGCAGCCAGCCGCGTCCTCCGCTCGACGTCGTCAAGCAGGCTGAGCACGTGCGATGCGAGGGCATCCGGACCGCCACCGGGAACCACGATCGCCGTCCGGTCCTGGATCGCGAAGTCGCTGCTGCCATCAACGTCGGATGTCACGAGCGCGGCGCCGGACGCGAGCGCTGCGGCGCTGAGGAGGCTGAATCCTTCTCGAGCGCTCGAGACGTGGACCGCGCTCTGGCGAAGGAAATGGCCGATCGCGCCGATTCTGGGGTGCAGCACCCATTGCGTCGCTCCGTCTGCCGGCACGCCGCCCATGAGTGTGACCTCGACCTCGTGGCGGGCCTCGCGGATGCGGACCATCGCCTCACTCAGCTCCTCGCAGCCCATGTGGTCGGGCGCTTGCGCGACCCCGGTCACGAGCGTGCGACGCTGGCGATTGGCGGCGCCCGGCACGCTCAGTCGCCGGTCCAGACCGGTCGGGAAGTGGATCGCCCTCACGCCGCGCTCGTGAGCCAGCCGGCACAGCGATGACGAGGCCGCGAGGACCTCGCACGCGGAGTCGAGGCTCGCGAGGATCACCGGCGACGGGTGTGGCTCGAACCCGTCGAGCCACAAGATCGGCCGCACAGCCCGCGGCAGCGACTCGACGTCGAGTCCACCGGATGGGTAGATGACGACGTCGCAGTCGTCGTGCGCGACTCCTGCTGAGGTCTCGACGCGCACCTCGACTTCGCTCAGCCAGGATTCTGGCGGCGCGGAGCAGACCAAGCGCACCGCACACAGCGGTCCCAGCGATCGCGCCAATTGCTCGTATGCGTCCTTCCTGCCGATTTGGTCCGGCGGCGCGGCCGGGGCGATGATGTTCACGCGCAGACCCGGCGCCGGAAGGCCGGGCGCCGCGGTCAGGTGAAGACGCCTGATCAGGCGGGCGCGGACCACGGTCTCGCGGGCCTGCGCTGCGTAGGCGAGCGTGAGCGCACGGCGGTCATCGGGCCAGTCGGAGCCCTCGACCCACTGGCTCTCGATCTGTGCGCGCTCGCGTGCCCGCGCCGCCAGGTGCTCAGCGTCGAGCACGCCGTCCTTTCGTGGCTCGAGCTCCGGGCGAGCGCGGGCGTAGCGCTCGAGCTCGGCGTCGCACCTGGCCGCCAGCCAGGCTGAGAGCTCGGCATCGCTCGGGTCGCGGTTGCCGGCTGCGGGGGCGGTGTCGGTCACCGCGATCAGCCGCTCGTACTCGGCTTCGATCCGGTCGGTCATCGGGAGCCCGAGAAACGTCAGGAGGGCAGTCAGCCACGCCGTCTCACCGGCGGCAAATGCGTCCGAGTCGAGTACGAACACGCGGCCCGCCGACTCTGTGCGCTCGGTCTCCCTTACGAGCCTCAGGCAGGCTCGCCAATCCTCGACGCCTGCCTGCTGCGGCTCGCCGATGACGACGACGACGCGAAGGTCTCCCAGGAACTCGTGGATCGAGGGCAGCGCGTGAACGTGCTCGGGGGCGATGTCGCCGGCGAGGCGGAGCTGTCCCGCTGCGAGCCGCTCTCGCAGCCTCGAATACAGCAACTGACCGCGGATCCTGGTCTCGAAGGAGAGGGGCGAGACGAGGTGCTCAGGTGCCAGCAGGAAGCGGTCTACCGTCGAGCGGAGCTCGGTGAAGCGCCTGACGCCGAGCAGGATGTGCGGGTGCTCGTTGAGGAGCATGCCGACCGCGACGACGCGCGCGCTCGGAGATCCAGAAACGAGCAGCTGTCCGGGCGCCGACCGACGCCCCTCGGGACTCACAGGGCGATCACCGCGCGGCAGTGTAGAGCGCCCGTTAGATCGGGCGCGCGCACACGAGCCGGTGGCTGCGCAGCGCCGGAACGCGCGCGAGGGCCGGGTAGAACCGATCGGTGTGGGCCCCGAGCCGGCGGGCCAGTCCCGGCAGCACCGTGAGCGTGCGAATCTCGACGCGGTCGCCGGCGAGTGCCCGCTCCAGCACCCCGCGCCCGATCAGCAGCGTGTCGCGGTTCAGCGGGTTAGGCACGCGTGGCTCCCAGATCAGGAGCGCGCCGGGGGGACGGAGCACCCGCCGCGCTTCGCGAACCGCCTCCACCACGGCGTCGAGGTTCGGCAGCGAGGAGAGCACGGTGAACAGCGTCACCGCGTCGAAGGAGCGGTCGGGAAACGCGAGCGCCCGCGCGTCGCCGAGCCGCACCGCCGCGCCAGGCACACGGGCTCGAGCGCTCGCGCCCCGCTCGGACAGCAGCTCGACGCCGTGCAGCGACGCCGTCACGCGATCGTCGCCGGCGAGCTGCTCGAGCCACCAGCCCGAGCCGCAGCCGACGTCGAGCACGTCGCGGGCGCCCCGGAGCTCCGGGTCGGCGAGCGCGAACGCGGCGCCGACGAGCTCGGCCCGGATCGCGGCGTTTCCGGGGTTTGTGGCGCTCCAGGCGCGCTGCTTGCCGGGGCTTTTAGCGTGGCGCCGGTACACGCGCCCGACGCGGTCGCGCTCGGGCTCACTCACCCCGGGCAGCTTAGACCGACCGCCGATATCGTTGTCTCGATGCATGAGCGGCCCCGCCGATGCTGATCGTCAACGCGGACGACGTCGGCGCGAGCCGGTCCGCGACCGACCCGGCGCTCGCCGCCTACGACGACGGGCTGCTTACCTCGGCATCGGCGATGGTGTGGATGCGGGACTCCCGGCGTGCGGCTGAGCTCGCGCGCGAGCGGGGGATGCCGCTCGGGCTGCACCTCAATCTCACGCTTCCGTTCAACGGCGATCAGGTGCCGCCAGGCCCGCGCGCGCTCCAGCACGAGCTGACCGGAGAATTCGACGCCGGCAGCTGGCACGAGGACGTCGCTCCAACCGAGGATGACCGGCGCATCCGGGCAGCGATCGCACACCAGCTGAGCGCGTTCCGTGCCGTCTTCGGCGAGCCCACCCACGTCGACGGCCATCACCACGTTCACGTGCATCCGGCCGTGATGGCCTGCCTGCCGCGCGAGCTCCCAGTCCGGCCCGTCCTCCACTCGCCGGGACAGCTCGGCAAACGTGGGCCGCGGGAGCGGACGCTCCAGAGACTGTTTCGGGGACCCGATGAATGCGTCAGTTTTCGGCACGTCCACCCGGCGCTTGGCGGCGCCGGGATGGACGTGCTCGGATTCGCGCGCAACCGCGTGCTCGAGGTGATGGTGCATCCGCAGCTCGACGACGAGCGGCAGGCTTTGCACGACCCCGAGTGGGCCGAGGCGATGGCGTCGCACGAGCTCGGGTCCTACCGCGACCTGGCGGCGGCGGCAGCCCCGCGAGGACGCCGCGCATAAGACATCCGCACCGCCGACGGCGTCAGTCGATCCGCCGACGATGGGCTATCCTGTCACCGAACCTGTGGAACTCGTCGTCTGGCCGGGCGGCGGCGGCATGCATCTAGACACGAGGAGGGTTTACAGGATGCCTACGTGCAAGCTGGCTGCGGGAATCTGCGCGCTCGTTGCGGTCGCGCTCGGCGCTCCTGCGAGCGCGGCGGCGTCGACGTCGTCGTTCGGGTGCCGTGCCAGCGCCGTCCGCGCGGCGTTCGCGCCACCCGGGTCGACGGTCGAGCCGACCGTCGCCAACGGCGCGACCAGCCCGTGTTCGGGTGTCAGCACGACGAGCCCCGGGACGACCTCGGGATCTCTGCACGTCGGCGCCTCGGCGGCGTTCACCCACGTCAACGCCAGTTTCCAGGGCCGCGGAGCCGGCTCGTTCGGGTACGTCAGCGACGTCGCGATCGAGTCTCCCAGCGGTCAGATCCTGATCGCGAGCGCCCAGGCGCAGGCCTCCAGTGCGTGCAACGACCATACGCTGCTGACGACATCCGCCTCCCAGGTGGCGGGTCTGGTCATCGACGGGAAGCCGATCTCGGACACGGTCCGGACGGTCGAGATACCGGTTGGCGCCCTGGGCTCGTACATCGTCCTGAACCAGACCTCCACTACTCCCACCGCGCTGACCCGAACTGCTGCGTTCGTTCACCTGGTCGGCGTGGGCGACTTCGTGCTCGGCGAGGCGACCGTGAGCCACACCAGCAGCGCGTGCGCCAGCAAGAAAGCGCCCTCGGCGATCGTGGACCCATGTCCGGTGGGCTCGAGCTATGACCCGGTCACGGTTGGCTGCCTGATCACGGCCGGCACGAAGAAGCCGATCCGGCTCGGCGCGCCGTTCCAAGGTCCCGCCGGCGGACAGGTGCTCGCGCTCGGGAGCGTGCACTTGAAGAGCCCATGCCTGCGCGGCACAGGGCCGAGGTACGTGGTGATCGCTGCCCCCGGCGCCGGTCTCGTGACCGGTACGTCCGGCGCGGACCGGATCTTTGCGCTCAGCGGCAACTACGAGATCAAGGCCAGAGGCGGCGGCGACTGCATCGACGTCACCGGTGGAACCGACGTGGTGCGTGACGGCGACGGCAACGACCGGATCCTCACCGGCCAGGGATCCGCCACGATCTATGCCGGGAACGGCAACGACAGGGTCTTCGCCGGGCCGGGACGCGACAAGATCTCAGCAGGGCGAGGCAATGACGTGATCCACGCCGGACCGGGGGTGGACGTGATCTCGGCCGGCAACGGCACCGATCACGTCTACGGCGCGCCGGGATACGACAAGATCTCGGTCGGCAACGGCAACGACACGATCATCGGCGCCCTCGGCTTCGATCGGATCGCGGCCGGCAACGGCACTGACCTGATCCGCGGCGGCCCCGGGCTCGCCAAGATCTCGGCGGGAACCGGCGCCGACGTGATCCTGGGCTCGCTCGGGCACGCCCAGATCCGGGCCTTGGGTAACGGGGCGCACGTATCGTGCGCGCCGGGCGCCCTGGTGTCGTTGGCGCCGGGCGCGGTTCACTTCGCCACCAAGCACGGGTGCAAGGCCGTAACCGTCCTCTGACGCGCGGTAGCGCGGCGCCGCGCGGTAGCGCGGCGCGGTCGCAGCGGACCGCTCACGCGAGGCCCCTTAGACTCGAACCAATGGAGGCGCACCATGACCGGATCTTCTCCGTCGTCAGTCTCGGCGAGGCGCGCAAGCGCCGCGCGAGCGTGGCGGGCCGATTCGAGGGCGTGGTCGAGGACCAGCTCGTTGGCTGGGCCTGGTGCCCGGATGCGCCCACAGAGCGCGTCGGGATCGAGGTGCTGCTCGACGGACGGACGCTTGGCAGCACTGTCGCCGACCAGCAGCGCGGGGATCTACGCGGGGAGGGGATCGGCGACGGCGCGCACGGCTTCTCGTACCGGCTACCGGATGACGCGGGGCTGGCCCGCCAGCAGTTGATCGAGGTGCGGGCGGGCCCGGCAAGGATCCCGCTCGATGTCGCCCATCGCTACGGCTTGGCGGCGACGGCGTCGACCCGGCAACTCCGCCCGGCTCGCTACACCGCCGTGCCCGCCGCCGCTCCGCCGCCTCCCGAGGCTGCGCAGCTCGGCGACGAAGGTTGGCTCTTCCCGCTCTATGACCCTCGCAGCTCGATCGGAACCGAGGACCAGATACACACCGCGGCCGAGCGCTACGAGCACCTCTGCCGGACGCTGTCAGAGATCGGTGTCCCCTACATCCTGGCGATCGCGCCCAACAAGCAGGACGTCTATCCGCAGCTCGCGGCGGGAGCCCGATCGGCTCATCCCCGGTTCGTGCGGCTGATGCGCAGCGAGCTGCTCGACTCGAAGTGGCCCGACCCGTTCGATCTCCTGGTCGCGCTGATGGACGCCCGCCGCCACGGCGTCCTATACCCGCGCAGCGACTCGAACTGGAACGCTCGGGGGGCGTTCTACGCAACTCACGCCGTGATCAGGGAAGTCGCCAAGCGCGTTCCAGAGGCCGCCCCGCTGCCGCTCGATCGAGCCCGCGGGGTGTCCGTCGACGGCTTTCGCGGCAATCTGATCGAGCTGCCTCGATTCGGTCCCGACAAGGAACCCGTCGAGTCGACCCCGATGGTCGAGGCCACGCTCGAGGCCGACGTCGCGAGCCTGCGCTCGATCCAGATGCCCGCGCCCGTCGACCTGCCGCTGCCTGGACATCCGGCGCCGCTGTTGTTCCAGATCGCGGACGAACCACAGCTCCCGCGGCTCGCGTTGATGGGCGTCGCGATGGTCGATCAGCTCCTGCAATGGTTTCCCGAGCACTCACGCCGGACCCTGGTGTGCCGCGGGCACGAGCCGCCGCTCGAACAGCTCGAGCTCGAGTCACCGGACGCGATCGTGCACGTCGTCACTGCCGCCGAGCTGCTGGCGGGCACGTAGACGTCCTCAAGCGATCGACTCGCGAGCGTGGACGTCAATCCAGCCGCGGCCAAAGAACGCTCGCCTGCCGAGCCATTGGTACATCGCGGCCTCAGCGCTCAGCCACGGACCGGGGAGATCGTCGCCGAACGGGCCGGCGGCGTGCCGCGGGAACAGGTAGGGCACTTTTCTCCCGTCCACCGTCGTGATCTCCCGGCGGCTGATTGAGGTGCCGATGTCGCGCCCGTTGATCAGCTGAAACTCGTCGTACCCGAGCGCGATCAGGGCACAGATGACGTCGATGGAGTGTGCTTCGGCGGACATGCTGGGCGGTCGCACCCCCGCGGTCATCAGCTCGCGGAGGACAACGCCGTCGTACCCCTCGACGTCGATCTTCAAGAACCAGGGGGCGCCGTACTCCTCGATCAGCTTCGAAACCGGCCGGGTCGGGATCTCGACGACGCTCCACTCGGGCCCCCATGCGGCCGGCTTCACGAACGAGCTGTGAACGGTGTCTTCGCTGTTGAGGTAGAACTCCCCAACGCCGTCTGCGGCGGCCACTCCGACGTTGAGGACGATCAGATCGCCCGCGACGATGGCGTCGCGAAATCGCTCCCTCGCCGCGCTGACCAAGTTCGGCGCTGCTTCGACGGCGACGACGCGGCAGCCCTTCGCGAGGTAGTAGGGCAGGTTGCGGCCCTGATTCATCCCCAGGTCGTATACGAGCGGCTTTTCGGTCACCCAAGCGCGCGATCGACCAGCGCCGTGAACGCGTCGACGTCGATATCCAGGTCGGCGTTGGGCGGCGGGCGGGTCCCGGCGCTCCGCGCCACGAAGATCGCGTACCGGTGACCAACGGTCGAAGCGAGCGACCAGTACAGCACCGCCGGCGTGTAGCCCGGGCTCGGGGGCTGAATCTCGACGACGGTTCCCCCGGGCGGCATGAACACCTGGTTTGCCAGCCCGGCTCCGTGTGCGGAGACGAGCACGGACGTCTCGCTGAACAGCTCCAGCTGCTCGTCGAACGCGAGGCGCTCGGACTGGACCGTGTCGAAACCGCGCCGCTCGAGCGCGTCGACCAGGTCCGGCTCGTTGACGATCCGCCGTCGCCGCACGCCCTTGCGCGACAAGTAGACCCGGCGGGTGGCCCGCCCGCGCTTCGGCGCCAGCGAGCGCAGGAACGCGGCCGCCGCCGGGCTGTAGCAGTGGATCCGGCCGAGCCCGCGCGAGGGGATGATCAGGCGGTCGAACACGACGAGCTCGTCCTCGAGCTCGTACACGCGCTCGGCCGGAACGCCGGCCGCCGCGAGAACCTCGAGCTGACGCGCCGACAGGGGCGGGACCAGGTAGCGCGCTTCCGCGTGCTCGTCGGCGAACGCAGGCATCGCGGCGGCCAGGATCCCCAGGCGTCCGACGCTCTCGAACAGCCAGTGAAAGTAGTTCTCCGCGGTCGCTGTGCCGAGCACGACCGCCGTCCCTTGCTCGCGCCGCGCGGGCGGCAGCTCGGAGATCGCCTCGGCGTCATCGAGCGGCACGCCGGCGCCCCTCAACACCTGGAAGTTGCGGGCGGCGTCGGCAAGGTAGCGCGAGCTCGCGAGCACCGGCACGAACCCCCGCCACCAAAGACCGGCGTCGGTCGCCCGCACGCATAACGTCGAGGGATGGACCGGCGGCTGTGCGTCAGCCGCGGTCCGCGAAGCGATCTCGGTGTCGCCGTCGGGCACCGCCGGAGCGACGGCGACGACGAGCTCGCTCATCGTGCACGGCTGCTCTCGCTCGACGAGCACAGCCACCGAGTCACGCTCGTCGGTCAGCAGCTCAGCGCCGGAAACCCTCGGCAGATCCGCCGCGTACTGGAGGCAGACGGGCGCCGTCACCCCCCACTCCACGACGCTCACGGGACCGTCGCATTGACGCTGTCGATCGGAAACCTTCCTGCCGGTTGCTCGAGCGCCAGGCCAGGGGCCGCTCGAGGTCGGTTGAGATCGTCCACTCGTGGCCGGCGCGCAGGCAGAGCGCGGCCTGTTGAGGCACGGTCGCCGGCGCCGGCGGTAAGCGCTTTCGGCGGCGCGGGCCGGGACGGACGCGAGCGCCGTCGCAGATGCAGACGCATTCGCTCGACTGTGCGAAGCGCCTTGTAGCTGTCGTCGAGCTTGTACAGCTCCTCGAGCGGCGCCCCATCTTCGTTCAGCCCGATAGCTGCGAAGTCGCGCTCGAACGTCGGCGCCTTGACGAGCAGGTAGGCGCCGATCCGGTCGTCGATCGGGCGGACCGCAGATGAGCCGTTCAAGCGCCTGAGACCGCGGGTGACGCGCGCGTAGATCACCGCCTCGGGGACACCGGCCTCGTTCGCCACCTCGGACACCGGTCGCGGATCTCCGAGCACGGTGGCGGCGATCGCGTCGCGCTCGGGCTGCTTCAGCAGTGGCCACCGGCGCATCAGCTCTTTGCGGTCGTGCGTCGGCCCGCGCAGCGAGCGGGCGATGTGAAGCAGGCTCACGAGCTGGC
>Ga0302326_10013726_pt1 | contig 17162 bp, 14 predicted proteins | sample Palsa_T0_3_FD_202264 | JGI IMG/M metagenome (GOLD analysis project Ga0302326, IMG submission 202264) | Peat permafrost microbial communities from Stordalen Mire near Abisko, Sweden - Palsa_T0_3 | ecosystem: Environmental > Terrestrial > Soil > Palsa > Peat permafrost | place: Sweden: Abisko...
AAGAAGCCCATCCTCATGCTGGGGCTGCCCAAGGGCAGCCTCGAGGAGTCCACCCGCAGCCTTTTCGCAAAGGCGGGGTGGAAAATCACCGTGAATTCGCGCTCCTACCGACCCTCGATAGACGATCCCGAGCTGGACGGCCGGTTCGTGCGAGCCCAGGAGGTCAGCCGCTACGTCGAGCACGGCTTCTTCGACTGCGGGCTCACCGGCCAGGATTGGATCCTGGAAAACGGCTCGGAGGTCGTGGAGGTTTGCGACCTGGTCTACAGCCGCGCGTCCGTCGCAAAGTCAAGGTGGGTGCTCTGCGTCGCCGAGGACTCGCCGGTGCGCGCGCCGAAGGACCTCGCGGGCAAGCGGGTGGCAACCGAGCTTGTCCAGACCGTGAGGCGGTACTTCGCATCGCGGAAGATCCCGGTCGAGGTCGAGTTCTCATGGGGGGCGACCGAGGTCAAGGTGCCGGACCTGGTGGACGCCATCGTGGACATCACCGAGACGGGATCCTCCCTGCGGGCGAACAAGCTGCGGATCGTGGACACGATCCTCGAGACCAACACGAAGCTCATCGCGAACAAGAAGGCGTGGGCGAACAAGGCCAAGCGCAGGAAGATCGAGACGATCGCGCTCCTCCTGCGCGGGGCGCTCGAGGCCGAGTCGAAGGTCGGGCTCAAGATGAACGCGCCGAAGAAGGCGCTCGCGGCGATCATCGCCGCCGTGCCGGCGCTGCGCGACCCGACGATCTCCCCGCTCAGCAACCCGGACTGGATCGCGCTTGAGACCATCATCGACGAGAGCGTCGTCCGCGAGATCCTGCCGAAGCTCAAGTCCCTCGGCGCCGAGGGAATCGTGGAATACCCGCTCAACAAGGTCGTCTACTAAAGATGGGCAAGGTCACGCTCGGACTGCTTCAGCACGCCTGCTCAGCGGATCCGGCGGCCAACCTTGCCAAGGCGCTCGCGCTCGCCGGCGAGGCGGCCAAGGGGGGCGCCCAGATCATCTGCACCCAGGAGCTCTTCCGCTCGCAGTATTTCTGCCAGGAGGAGGACCACGGGAATTTCTCCCTCGCGGAGAGGATCCCCGGGCCGAGCACGGAGGCCTTCCAAAGGCTCGCGAAGAGGCGGGGCGTCGTCGTCATCGCCTCCCTTTTCGAGAAACGGGCGAGCGGCCTCTACCACAACAGCGCCGCCGTCATCGACGCCGACGGCTCGCTCCTCGGCGTCTACAGGAAGATGCACATCCCCGACGACCCCCTCTACTACGAGAAATTCTACTTTGCGCCCGGTGACACGGGCTTCCGGTCGTGGAAGACAAGGTTCGGGCGGATCGCCGTCCTCATCTGCTGGGACCAGTGGTACCCCGAGGCCGCCCGCCTGGCCGCGCTCCAGGGGGCGGAGATCCTCTTCTACCCGACGGCCATAGGCTGGCATCCCTCCGAGAAGAAGAGGCACGGGGCGGAGCAGCACGACGCCTGGGAGGTGATCCAGCGCTCGCACGCCGTCGCCAACGGGTGCTTCGTCGCCGTGTGCAACCGAATCGGCCTGGAGAAGCCGGCCGGAGGCGACGGGATCGAGTTCTGGGGCCAGAGCTTCGTGGCCGGCACCGGCGGAAGGCTCCTGGCGAAGGCGCCGGCGGCGAAGGAGGCGATCCTCCTCGCGAGGGTCGACCTCGGGGAGGTGGACACCACCCGGACGCACTGGCCGTTCCTGCGCGACCGCAGGATCGACGCGTACGGCGACCTGACGAAGCGCTTCCGCGACTAGGCGCCGGCGCCCATGCCCAAGAAGCAGACGCCCGCGGGGCTCGGCTTTCGGATGCCCGCGGAATGGGCTCCGCAGGAGGCCGTGTGGCTCTCGTGGCCGACCAACCGCGAGACCTGGCCCGGATGCTTCCGGCTGATCCCGGCCAAGTTCGCCGAGATTGCGGCGCACATCAGCCGCCGGGAGCGGGTCCGGGTGAACGTCGGGGCGCGGCACCGCGAGCGCGCCCGCCTTCTCGTTGCCGCCGCCGGGGCTGACATGGCGCGGGTCGAGTTCTTCAACCACCCGACGAACGACGCCTGGTGCCGCGACCACGGGCCCATCTTCGTGCGCAGCGCCCGCACGGGGAAGGTGGCCGTGACCGACTGGTCCTTCAACGCCTGGGGCGGCAAGTACCGGCCGTTCGACCTGGACAACCGGATCCCGCGGTCGATCGGCCGCGCGCTCGGCATGCGGCGCTTCGCGAACGCGATGGTGCTCGAGGGCGGCTCGATCGACGTCAACGGGGAGGGGCTCCTCCTCACGACCGAGGCCTGCCTGCTCAACAGGAACCGCAATCCCCGGCTCTCGCGCGGGGAGATCGAGGGCAACCTGAGGGACTTTCTCGGCGTGAAGACCGTCCTGTGGCTGGGCGACGGGATCGCGGGCGACGACACCGACGGGCACGTGGACGACCTCGCCCGCTTCTTCGGGGCCCATGCGGTGGTGACGGCGGTCGAGCGGAACCCGCGCGATCCTAATTACCGGCCCCTGCGCGACAACCTGGAGCGCCTGCGCTCCCTGCGCACCCCCGCAGGCGGAAGGTTCACCCTGGCCGAGCTGCCCATGCCGGCGCCCGTGGCCCACCGGGGCAGGCGCCTTCCCGCGAGCTACGCGAACTTCCTCGTCGTGAACGGAGCCGTCCTCATGCCGGCCTTCCGGCAGCCCCGCAGGGACCGCGAGGCGGCCGAGGTGCTTGCGGCCTGCTTCCGCGGCCGCGAGGTCGTCCCCATAGATTGCTTGGAACTCGTGCGCGGACTCGGCACTCTACACTGCATCAGCCAGCAGCAACCCGCAGCACGCCCATGAAGACCGTCCCCGCCGCCGCCCTTTGCCTCGCCTCGGCGCTTCTCTGCGGGTGCGATTCCACGATCGGCGACAGCGTGCAGTCGGCGCTCTCGCCGCGGGAGGCGCCGCGCACGCGCGCCTTCCAGGCCGAGGGCAGGGCGACCTACCTGGCCGCGAAGGCCGCGGCCGAGGATATGGGCTACCACTACGTGAGGGGGGGGCCCGCGCAGGGGGAGCTCGACGAGATGAGCGACATCTCCGGCGGCGACGATTCGGGCAGCTCGCGCCAGGTCTCGCTCAAGGTCCGGCTGAGCCCCGCCGATCCCTCGGGAACGTCGGTTGAGGCCTCGTTCGAGGAGATCCTGGAGTCGGCGTCGACGGGCGCGACGCCGGGCATCGCGACGGAAACACCCCTTCGCGACACGCCGCTCTACGAAGTATTCTTCCGCACGCTCGGGCAGGACCTCCAGGCACCTCCCAAGGGTCAGTAGTTGTTAGTCATTAATTTTTAGACACTTGGGCATTTCGGTGGGCCGGGCGCGGGCGGCCCCCGGGGCCGGGCGGGCCCTCCCTTACAAATATATGCTTGCCGGATCGGCGCACCGGATGGGATTCTGACCGTTCGCGGCAGTTCCCATTGGTCAGGCCGGCGTCGCCGCGATGCTCCCGCCGGTCCCCCGTCAGCTAAACCGTCAACCCGTGGCCGAAAGGCCTACCGTGGTGGCCGGGTCGCCCAGGAGCGGGCGCGCCGACCATCCGTCTTCCCGCACATGAGTTCATTAATGCAAGAGCTGCTGGCCCAGTCATCCTTCGACAAGCTCAAGGAGGGCGCAATCGTCCCGGGCACCATCACCGAAGTCCGCCAGAACGAGGTCGTCGTCGACATCGGCGGCAAGTCCGAGGGGGTCATCCCCGCGAACGAATTCATCGACATCGGTGACCTTCAGATCGGCTCCACGATCGAGGTCATGGTCGAGAAGCTCGAGGACCGCAACGGCAGCCCCATCCTTTCCTACGACAAGGCCGAGCAGAAGAAGAACTGGGACAACATCCTGACGAAGTTCCCCGAGGGCTCGGTGGCGACGGGCAGGGTCAAGGCGAAGGTCAAGGGCGGCCTCATCATCTCGATCGGGGTCGACGCCTTCATGCCCGCCTCGCACATCGACGTGCAGCCGCCCAAGAACCTGGACCAGTACGTCGGCCAGACCTACGACTTCAAGGTCCTGAAGATCAACCTCGACAGGAAGAACATCGTGCTCTCGCGGCGCGAGCTGATCGAGCAGCAGCGCACCGAGAAGCGCCGCGCGCTCCTGGACTCGATCCAGCCGGGCCAGTTCAGGAAGGGCGTTGTCAAGAACATCACCGACTTCGGGGCCTTCATCGACCTGGACGGCATGGACGGCCTCCTCCACATCACCGACATGAGCTGGGGGCGCATCTCGCACCCGAGCGAGATGCTCAAGCAGGGCGAGGAGATCGAGGTCATGATCATCGAGGTCAACCGCGAGAAGGAGAGGGTCTCGCTCGGCCTCAAGCAGACGACGAAGAACCCGTGGGACGAGATCGACCGGAAGTTCCCCGTCGGCGCCAAGGTGCGCGGCAAGGTGGTCAACCTCGTCCCGTACGGCGCCTTCGTCGAGATCGAGCCCGGGGTCGAGGGCCTGGTCCACATCACGGAGATGTCCTGGACCAAGCGCATCACGAAGCCCTCCGAGCTCCTCAAGGTGGGCCAGGAGCTGGACGCGGTCGTCCTCGGGATCCAGAAGGAGGAGCAGAAGATCTCCCTCGGCCTGCGCCAGCTCGAGCCCAACCCGTGGGACATGGTCCGCCACAACTACCCGATCGGCGCCCGCGTCCGCGGCAGGGTCCGCAACATGACGACCTACGGCGCGTTCATCGAGCTCGAGGAGGGGATCGACGGCATGGTCCACGTCTCCGACATGAGCTGGACCCGCAAGGTCAACCACCCCTCGGAGGTCCTCAAGAAGGGCGACGAGGTGGACGCCATCGTGCTCGACATCGATCCCCAGCAGCAGCGGATCAGCCTCGGGATGAAGCAGCTCGCGGTCGACCCCTGGTCCGACATCGACAGCTTCTTCAAGATCGGCGACGTGGTCGAGGGGACCATCACCAAGGTGACCTCCTTCGGCGCCTTCGTGGAGCTCAAGGACGGCATCGACGGACTCGTCCACATCTCGCAGATCAGCGAGGAGCGCATCGAGAAGGTTAAGGACTTCCTCAAGCCCGAGCAGAAGGTCACGGCGCGCGTCATCAAGATCGACCGCGACGAGCGCAGGCTCGGGCTGTCGATCAAGGCCGCGAACTACAGCGCGGACCAGCTCGCCGCCGAGACGGCCTCCTACGAGGCCCTCAACCGGAGCGCGAGCAACGACATGATGAACCTCGGCGACATCCTCGACGAGGCGTCCAAGAAGGGCGAGTAGCCCGGCGCCTAGTTTGAGCCCGCCCGCCCGCTCGACTTAGCCTTCGACTCAATAAACTCCCGGATGACCGTCATGCGCTTGCGCTGGCGGTCCTCCTGCTCGATGTCGTCGGCGTTGCGGAGGGCCTCGTTCTTGGCCATGGCCCGGCGCATCTTGCCGAGCGCGATGTACTCGAGCTGGCGGATGCGCTCGCGCGTGACGTTGAACTTCCGGCCGACCTCCTCGAGGGTCAGCTCGCTGCGCCCGTCGAGGCCGAACCGCAGCCGGATGATCTCGGCCTCGCGCTTGTCGAGGGAGTCGACCATCGAGTGCAGGTCGGAATTGAGGTTCTTGTCGAGCAGGCTGTCGTAGGGGCTGGTCGCGCTCTCGTCGCCCACGATCTCCCCGAAGGTGCCCGAGTCCCCATCCTCGCCAATCGGGGCGTCGAGGGAGGCCGGGCGCACGCTGACGGACTTGAGGTGGGCGACCTTTGAGGTCGGTATCTGCAGCTCCATCGCGAGCTCCTCGTCGGTCGGATCCCGGCCGAGGCGCTCGGCGATGACCATCGCGGCCTTCCTCATCTTGGAGATCTTGTCGACCAGGTGGACAGGCAGGCGGATCGTCTTCGACTGGTTCGCCAGGGCCCTCTTGATCGACTGCTTGATCCACCAGGCCGCGTAGGTCGACAGCTTCCCGCCCTTGCGCGGGTCGAAGCGCTCGACCGCCTTCACGAGCCCGATATTGCCCTCGCTTATGAGGTCCAGAAGCGGAAGGCCAAAATCCTTGTAGTCCATGGCGATCTTAACGACGAGGCGCAGGTTCGCCTTGATCATGTGGTCGCGCGCCGCCTTGTCGCCGCGGCGGATCCTGCGGGCGAGGACGATCTCCTCCTGGATCGTCAGGAGGGCCGTCTTGCCGATCTCCTGGAGGTAGATCTGCAGGTTGCTGCGGTCCGTGGGGGCTGCCGAGGGGGCCTCCGCGGGCTCCGGCTTCTCGAGGAAGGAGGGGGGGCTGTCGAACCGGGCCGGCCGGTCGGGGGCGGTCGCCTGGCCACTCTCGTCGTTCTCCGCTGTTGGGCTTTCGGCCCTGAATTGTGTGCGCATCGTGAGCCTTTGCATGTTTGAGGATTGAAACGGCCTAATGTTCCCTCTGTTGAGCGTAAACCGTTCCCGACGGCCTGACGACTTCCCCCCAGTGAAGGTTGCGAAACCGTCACATCCGCGCGGGCAATTATGGCACACCTGGGGGGGTGCCCTGCGCACTTTGGCGCAGCCTGCGCCCTCAGAACCCCGAGGCTATCTCGGCGGCCTTGAGCAGCGCCCCGGCCTTGCTGATCGTCTCCTGGTACTCGGCCGCCGGGTCGGAATCCGCCACGATGCCTGCCCCGGCCTGGATGTGCATCTTTCCGCCCTTCAGGAGCGCGGTGCGCAGCGTGATGCAGGAGTCGAGGTTGCCGTCGTAGCCGAAGTACCCGAGGGCCCCGGCGTAGAAGCCCCTCTCCACGGGCTCCTTCTCGGCTATGATCTGCATCGCGCGCACCTTGGGGGCGCCGCTCACGGTGCCCGCGGGGAACGTGGCGCGCATCAGGTCGTAGGCGGTCCTGCCGGGGGCGATGCGGCCCTCGACCTGCGAGACGATGTGCATGACGTGCGAGTAGCGCTCGACGGACATGAACTCGGGCACGCTGATCGAGCCGAACGCGCAGACGCGCCCGATGTCGTTGCGCGCGAGGTCGACCAGCATCAGGTGCTCGGCCCGCTCCTTGTCGTCCGCGAGGAGCTCCTTCTCCAGCGCCTGGTCCTCCTCCTGCGTGGCGCCCCGCTTGCGGGTGCCCGCGAGGGGCCGGATCTCGACCAGCCCGTCGGTCAGCCTCACGTGGACCTCCGGGGAGGCGCCGACGAGCGCGAAGTCGCCCGTGTCCAGGATGAAGGTGTAGGGCGACGGGTTCACGGTGCGCAGGGCCCGGTAGAGGTCGAGCGGCGTCTTCGCGAACGGCCGCGAGAACCGCTGCGACGGGACGACCTGGATCACGTCGCCCGCCCGGATGTACTCCTTGACGCTCTCGACCAGCTCCTCGAAGCCCTTGCGCGTGAAGTTGCCCTCGGGAACGGCGACCTTGGGCGCCTCGACGAGCGGAGCGGGCGCGAGCGGGCGGGCCTCCTTCAGGATTTCGAAGAGCTTGCGGAGCTCGGCCTCGGCCGCGGCGTGGGCGGCGGGAGCGCCCTCGGGGCCGCCCGGCACGTGCGCGTTGACGCACAGGCGCAGCGTCTGCTTCGCTCGGTCGAAGATGAGGAGCGTGTCCGACAGCATGAAGTAGATGAGCGGGATCTTGTGCTCGTCGCGGGGCGACGAGGGAACGGTGGGCTCGATCCGCGTCACGTACTCGTAGCTGATGTAGCCCACGGCGCCGCCGGTGAAGCGCGGCATCCCGGGGAGCTTGACCGCGCGGAACTGGCTGAGCTCGGACTCGATGAGCGAGAGCGGGTCCGGCGGGGTCGCCATCTTGCGCGAGGGCCGGCCGGCCTCGTGGACCTCGGTCACCTTCGGGCCGCAGGCGAAGACCTTGCGCGGCCGGCAGCCGATGAAGCTGTAGCGCGACAGGCGCTCGCCGCCCTCCACGGATTCCAGGAGGTAGGCCGGCCCGTGCGCCCGCAGCTTCGCGTAGGCCGAGACGGGAGTCTCGAAGTCGGCCATGAGGTCCGCGTACACGGGTATCACGTTTCCCTCCCTGGAAAGCTCCAGGAATTCATCCTTCGTCGGGTGGATCTGCATGGCTACTCCACCGTCACGGACTTGGCCAGGTTCCGGGGCTTGTCGACGTCGCAGCCGCGCTCGACCGCGATATAGTAGCTGAGCAGCTGGATCGGGATCGTGGCCACGATCGGGAGGACGGCCTCGTGGCAGTCCGGGATCGGTATAACCTCGTCGGCGAGCCCGGGCGGCAGGTCGCAGCCCTCGGTCGCGATCGCGATCACCGGGCCGTTGCGCGCCTTGATCTCCTGCATGCTGGAGACCACCTTGTTGAAGATCTCGCCCTTCGGCGCGAAGAACACGCTCGGGCAGTCCTTGCTGATGAGCGCGATCGGGCCGTGCTTCATCTCCGCGGCCGGGTGGCCCTCCGAGTGGATGTAGGAGATCTCCTTCAGCTTGAGGGCCCCCTCGAGGGCTATCGGGAAGAGGGAGAGCCGGCCGAGGAAGAGGAAGTCGGAGAACTTGGCGTAGCGCTTGGCGATGGCCTTGACGTGGGGCGCGACGGCGAGCGTCCTCTTGACCAGCTCGGGGGCCGACCGCAGGGCCTTCACGTAGTCGACGCCCTCGTTGAAGCTCATGTCGCGCATGCGCGAGACGTAGAGCGCGATCATGGCCCCCAGGAGGAGCTGGGAGGTGAAGGTCTTCGTCGAGGCGACGCCGATCTCGGGGCCCACGTGCTGGAAGATGCCGCCGTCGGCCTCCCGGGCGACCGTCGAGCCGACGACATTGTTGATGGCGAGGACCCTGTAGCCCTTGCGCTTGGCCTCCCTGAGGGCGGCGAGCGTGTCGATTGTCTCGCCGGACTGGCTGATCACGAAGAAGAGGGTCTGGGGGTCGAGGGGGGCGTTGCGGTAGCGGAACTCGGAGGCGTAGTCGACCTCGACGGGCACGCGCGCGTACTGCTCGATCAGGTGCTCGGCCACGAGGCAGGCGTGGAGCGCCGAGCCGCACGCGCAGAACATGAAGCGGTCGATCTGCCGGAGCTCGGCCGGGGTGAGGTTTAGGCCGCCGAAGAGGGCCGTGCTGCCGTCCTCGGAGAAGCGCCCGCGCATGGTGTTCTCGAGGGCGAGCGGCTGCTCGAAGATCTCCTTCTCCATGAAGTGGGCGTAGCCGCTCATGGTCGCGTCCTCGTTGGCCCACTCGATCCTGTCGACGACGGGCGAGACATCCGCCTGGTCGAGCGTGCTGATCGCGAAGTCCCTGCCCGTGATGTGGACCAGCTCGCCGTCCTTGAGGTAGACGACGTTCTTTGTGCTGCTCACGAGGGCCGAGGCGTCGCTCGCGAGCAGGTATTCCTCCTCGCCGACCCCGAGGATGAGGGGCGAGGCCTTCCGCGCCGCAACGATCTCTCCGGGCAGCTCGAGGCAGAGGGTCGCGATCCCGTAGGTGCCCTCGACGTGGTTGAGCGCCTTGCGGACGCTCTCCAGGAACGGGCTCTGCCCGTTGGTTGCGCGGGGCTCCTTCGCGAAATGATAGGCGATCAGGTTGCAAAGGACCTCCGTGTCCGTCTCGGACTTGAACGTGAAGCCCTTTCCCAGCAGGAAGGCCTTGATCTTGCTGTAGTTCTCGATGACGCCGTTGTGGATCAGGGCGAACTTGCCGTCGCTGCTCACGTGGGGGTGGGCGTTGGCGTCGGTCACCCCGCCGTGGGTCGCCCACCGGGTGTGCCCGATCCCCACGGTCCCGCTCAGGCGGTGCTTGGCCACTTCCTTCTCCAGGATGTCGACCCGGCCCACCTTCTTGACGACCTCGAGCTTGCCGGCCTGCGCGATCGCGATGCCCGCCGAGTCGTATCCGCGGTATTCAAGGCGCTTGAGGGCCTCGACGATGATGGTCGAGGCCTTGCGCTTTCCTACGTAGCCGACGATGCCGCACATGGTTGTTTTCGGGATGGAAAGAGGAGGGCGCGACGATTTAGTCTCGCGAAGGGACCGTCTACCATAGAAAAGGGAATTCCCATGACCACCCAAAAACGCGTGCTAGCCGTGATCATGGGCGGCGGCCGCGGCACGCGGCTGGCACCGCTGACCAACGAGCGGTGCAAGCCCGCGGTTCCCCTCGCCGGCAAGTACCGGCTCGTGGACATTCCGATCAGCAACTGCATCAACTCGGAGATCAACAGGATCTTCCTCTTGACGCAGTTCAACACGGCCTCCCTCCACCGCCATGTCCAGGGCGCCTACCAATTCGATCCCTTTGGCGGCGGCTTCGTCGACATCCTCTCGGCCGAGCAGACCGAGAAGAGCCTGGACTGGTACCAGGGGACGGCGGACGCCGTGCGGCGCAACATCATCCATTTCCGGAAATACCCCCACGACCTCATCCTGATCCTCTCGGGCGACCAGCTCTACCGGATGGACTTCAGGACGATCATCGACCAGCACCTCGCGAACGGGGCGGACGTCACGATCGCGGCCATTCCCGTCCCGGCGTCCAAGGTCGAGGGCCTGGGAGTCATGCGGGTGGGGGACGACCTCTCGGTCCAGCAGTTTGTCGAGAAGCCGAAGGACCCGGCGGTGATCGCGGCCCTCGCGCTCAGCCCGACCGTGGAGGCGATGCTCAAGGTGGGCTCGCCCGAGAAGCGCTGCCTCGCCTCCATGGGCATCTATGTCTTCAACCGCGCCGTCCTCGCCGAGGCGCTTGAGAACTCGATGACCGACTTCGGCCGGGAGGTGATTCCCGGGCTCCTCGGCAGGAAGAAGCTCTTCGCGCACATCTTCGAGGGGTACTGGGAGGACATCGGTACCGTGAGGGCCTTCTACGAGGCCAACCTGGCCCTGGCCCAGCCGCTGCCTCCCTTCAATTTCTTCGACGCAACCGTGCCGGTGTACACCCACTACGAGTACCTTCCCGCCTCGAAGCTCAACAGGGTGGACGTCGACAACGTGGTCGTCGCCGACGGATGCATCGTCACCGACTCGAGGCTGAAGCACAGCCTGCTGGGGATACGCTCCTACATCGGCGAGGGTTCGGACCTGGAGGACGTGATCGTGATGGGCGCCGACTACTACGAGACGCCCGAGCAGATCGCCGCAAACGTGGCGCGCGGAAAGCCGCACCTCGGGATCGGCCGGAACTGCCGGATCCGCCGGGCGATCATCGACAAGAACACCCGGATCGGGGACGGGACTACGCTGTCGCCCGTGGGAAAGCCGGACGGGGCCTACGCCGACGGGGCCGTCGTGATCCGCGACGGGATCCTCGTCGTCCCCAAGGGTGCGCTCATCCCCCCCGGGACCGTCGTCTAGCGGCGCCGCGCGGCTACCTGCCCTTGCGGCGGTGGATCATGACGGGGTTGCCGTCGGGATCCTCGATGAGCGCCATCCAGCAGACGGGCGTCTCCGTCGCGGGCATCGTGACCTTGACCCTGCGCTCCTCGATCCGCCTCATCGCCTCGGGGAAGTCCTCGACCTCCAGGGCAGCGGCGACGTTGTTGCCGCCCGGCCTGAACATCGGCGCGCCGCAGCCGATGGAGAAGGTGCCGCCCCCGACGTCGTATTCCACCATGCCCTGGTCCTTGTCGGGGGTCATGTAGTAGGTGGCCGTCGGCTTCAGGCCGAGGACGCCCTCGTAGAAGGCCTGCCCGGCCCTGAGTCCCTTGACCGCGTAGCACACGAACGCGATGTCGATGATCTTCATTCCTGGTGGGCTGTGCGGGGCAATGGCCGCGCGCGCCGGAGGGCAAGGTAGAGGCCGAACGCGGCCAGGAAAAGCGAATAGAAGGTCCCGCGGCTCATCCCGAGGATGAGCGAGGCGTCCGGCTCCCGGAAGGCCTCGCCGGCCACGCGCACCAGGGCGTAGGCGGCCAGGAACTCGCCCGCCAGCCTCCCGGGGTGCTCCCGGACGACGCCGCTGCGCCAGAACCGCGCCTGCATGAGCGCCAGGAGGAGAAGCCCCTCCAGGGCGGCCTCGTAGAGCTGGGAGGGATGCCTCGGCGGGATGAGGCCCTCGGGCGTCCCCTCGGGCATGCTGCGCGGGAAGATGACGGCCCAGGGCACGGTCGTCATCGTCCCCCAGAGCTCCCCGTTGATGAAGTTCGCGATCCGGCCGAAGAAGAGCCCGGCGGGCGCCGCCGAGGCCACCAGGTCGCAGAGGTGCAGGAAGGGGATCCCCTGCGACCGGGCGAACCAGGCGACGGCCGCGACGACCCCGATCATCCCCCCGTGGCTCGACATCCCGCCGTCCCAGACCCGGAAGACGGCGAGGGGATCGGAGGCGAACGTGCGCCAGCCGTCGTACAGGAGGTAGTGCCCGATCCTGCCGCCGAGGACGACCCCGAGGACGACCGCGACCATGAAGTCGGCGACCTTGGCCGCCGGCAGGAGCGAGCGGCCCGCCCGCGCATAGAGGCCGAAGAGCCAGCCCGCCGCGAGGAAGCCGAGGACGTAGGCGATCCCGTAGTACCTTATCCCGAAGTTGCCCGAGAAGCGGACGAGGAACGGGTCGAGCCGGTCGACCCAGAAGCCGAGGGCCACGGTCATGGGCGCCGGCCCTTGTCCTGCTTCTGGAGCCTCGCCCTCGCGAGCTCGCGCATGTCCACGGCGACGTCGTCCTTGTCGAATATCTCGCGGCCGAGAAGGTGCTCGATCACGTCCTCCATCGTGACGACGCCGGAGGTCGCGCCGAACTCGTCGACGACGACGAGGAGCTTGTTGTGCGTCTTCAGGCACACCTGGAGCGCGTTGCCGACGCTCGCCGTCTCCGGGATGAACTGGGCCTCCTGCATGAACTGCTCGACGAGCGCCGCGTCGTGGTCGTGCGCCTTGGCCCTGAGCAGGTCGCGGGTGCGCACGACGCCCACGATGTCGTCCAGGTTCCTGCCGAAGACCGGCATCCTCCCGAACCCCAGCGAGGGGTGGTCCCTGAAGATGTCGGCTACCGAGAGGGAGCGGTTGAGCGCGGTCACGACCGTGCGCGGCGTCATGATCTCGCCGACCCGCACGTTGTCGAGCGATAGGGCGTTGGCGATGATGTTCGACTCGCTCTTGGAGAGGGTGCCCTCCTGGGCCCCGCGCTCGGCGAGGAGGATGATCTCCTCGCTCGATCCGTGCAGCCTCGCCGGGGGGCCCACGAAGGGCCGCACGACGAGCGCGCAGAGCCAGGTGACCGGGAACAGCACCCGGCGCAGCCACGCGATGGGGTAGACGACGTACGGCTGGAGCGCGCGGCGGTGGGTGACCCCGATGTTCTTCGGGAGCACCTCGGAGAAGACGAGCAGGATGGCCCCGAAGCCCATCGAGATGGCGATGAGCTGCTCGTTGCCGTAAAGGTGCGAGGCCAGGACGCCGACGACCACGGATCCAAGGCTGTTCGCCACGGTGTTGAGCGTCAGGATGGCCGAGATCGTTGCGTCGATCTCGCGCTTGAGGTGCTCAAGGAGCGCCCCGCGGCGCGGCCGGGTCTTCTTCAGCCCCTCGATCTCGGCCACGGTCGTCGAGAGCACGATCGCCTCGCAGAGCGAGCACAGGAAGGAGGTCCCCACCGTGAGCGCGATCACGAAGGGCAGGAGGAGCCTGAGCATGGGCCCATCCTAGGAGAAGCCGCGTCGTTTCCTACCACAAAAGAGCCTTGCAGCGGGCGGCCTTTGCGGGGCCAAGTAGGGGCGATGGCCGAACTGAAGCGAACCCCCCTGCGGGATTTCCATCTTGAGCACGGGGCAAGGCTCGTCGACTTCGCCGGCTGGGAGATGCCCGTGCAGTACCGGAGCATCCTCGACGAGCACCGGGCCGTGAGGCGGGCGGCGGGCCTCTTCGACGTGAGCCACATGGGCGAATTCGACGTCACCGGGGCCGGTGCCGCCGCGTTCCTGAACGCCCTGGTGACGAACAACGTGGCCCGGATGCAGCCGGGCAGGGTCGTCTATTCGCCGATGTGCCATCCGGACGGGGGGGTGATCGACGATCTCCTGGTCTACATGCGCGGGCCCGGGGACTTCATGCTGTGCGTGAACGCGGGCAACACTCCGTCGGACCTCGAGTGGATCCGGGGCCGGGCCGCCGGCCTCGGCGTCACGGTGACGGACCGCTCGGAGGACTGCGCCCTCCTCGCGGTCCAGGGCCCCCGGGCCTCGGGCATCGTCCAGCGTCTGACGGAGGCGAGGCTGGACCTCCTCAAGTACTACCATTTCACGGAGGGCGCGGTCGCCGGCGTGCGCTGCATCATCAGCCGCACGGGCTACACGGGGGAGGACGGACTCGAGCTCTATCACCCCTCGGGGGACGCGCCGGCGCTCGCGGAGGCGCTCCTGTCCGCGGGAAGGGACGACGGCCTGGAGCTCTGCGGCCTCGGGGCGCGCGACAGCCTGCGCCTCGAGGCGGGGTTCCCCCTCTACGGCCACGAGCTCTCGCGGACGATCTCACCGCTCGCGGCCGGCCTCGGATGGACCGTCAAGCTCGACAAGGACGGCGATTTCTCGGGCAGGGCGGCCCTCGCGGCCGAGAAGGCTGCCGGCCCGGCAAGGAAGGTCGTTTTTTTCAGGACCGGGGACCGCCGGATCATCCGTCCGGAGGCGCCCGTCACCGTGGAGGGCGGAGCCGTGGTCGGGCGCGTGCTCTCCGGGACCCTGTCCCCCATGCTGTCCGAGGCCATCGGCTCGGCCCTCGTCGATGCCCCCTCCGCCGGGCGGCCGCTCGGCGTGGACGTCCGGGGAAGCCTGATCGGCTTGCAACTCGTCACGCCTCCGTTCATCGAGCTAAAAAAGAAAACATGAGCACCACACCCGAAGGACTGCGGTATGCAAAGACCCATGAGTGGCTGAAGCTGGAATCCGACGGGACCGCGACCGTCGGCATCTCGGACTACGCGCAGGCCTCCCTCGGGGACATCACCTATGTCCAGCTCCCGAAGGTGGGCTCGGAGCTGAAGCAGGGGTCGCCCTTCGGCGTCGTCGAGTCCGTGAAGGCGGCCTCGGACCTCTACGCCCCGGCCAGCGGGACCGTGGTCGCCGCCAACGCGGCCCTCGACGGCGCGCCGGAGACGCTGAACAAGGACCCCTACGGCGCGGGCTGGATCCTCAAGCTCAAGCTCTCGGGCCCGGCGGGCGCGGGCGACCTCATGGACGCCGCGGCATACGCCAAGGAAAACCCGTAGGGCCCGCTCAGCCCTTGCGCTCGATCTTGCGCCGCTCGGTGGCCCTGAGGACGCGCTTTCTCAGCCGCAGGCTCTTGGGCGTCACCTCGACGAACTCGTCGGACGCGATGTACTCGATCGCCCGCTCGAGCGAGAGCTTGGTCGGGGGCGTCAGCTGCACGCCCTTGCCCTCGCCCTGCGAGCGGAAGTTCGTGAGCTGCTTGGCCCTGACGGCGTTCACCGAGATGTCCTCGTTGCGGGGGTTCTCGCCGACGATCATCCCCTCGTAGACCTCCTCGCCCGGGCCGACGAAGAGCTTGCCGCGCTCCTGGACGCCCTCGAGGGCGTAGGCCGTCGTGGTGCCGGCCTCGGTCGCCATGATCGTGCCCGTGAGGCGGGTCAGCACCTCGCCCGCATAGGGCGCATATTCCTTGAAGAGATGGCTCATGACGCCCCGGCCGCTGGTCGCGTTGACGACGTCTATCTCGAAGCCGATGAGACCGCGCGTCGTGATCGTGGCCTCGATCATCGTCGAGTGGGAGTGCTTCTCCAGGTTGGTCATGACGCCCTTGCGGTTCGCGAGGTTTTGGACGATCGCGCCGACGCACTCGTCGGGCACCTCGATCCAGAGGGTCTCGAAGGGCTCGTGGCGGTGGCCGTCCACGACCTTCTCAATTACGGTCGGGCGCGAGACGAGGAGCTCGAAGCCCTCGCGCCGCATGGTCTCGACCAGGACCGCGATCTGCATGGCGCCGCGCGCCTTCACGTTGTAGACGCCCGCGGCGTCGGTCTCCTCGACCTTGATCGAGACGTTGGTCTTGAGCTCGCGGAAAAGGCGCTCGCGCAGCTGGCGGGAGGTGACGAGCTTGCCCTCGCGCCCCACGAGGGGCCCGTCGTTCACGCAGAACTGCATCTCGAGGGTGGGGGGGTCGATCTGCGTGAAGGGCAGGGCGTGCTGCTCCTCGCTTGCCGCGATCGTGTCGCCGATGTCGATGTCCTCGAAACCGGAAAGCCCCACGATGTCGCCGGCGGCCCCGGTCTCGGTCTCCGCCGTGCCGAGGCCGGTGAACTCGATCACCTTCGTGATCTTGGCGCGGACCTTCTTGCCGTCGGAATTGCGGATGACGAACACGGCCTCCCCGAGCTTTGCCGTGCCGCCGAGGATCTTGCCGACCGCGATCCTTCCCACGTAGTCGCTCCAGTCGATGTTGGAGACCAGCATGTGGAAGGGTTCGTTCGGCTTCGCGAACGGGGGAGGGATGTGGTCGAGGATCGTCTGGAAGAGGGGCGACATGTCCTTCTTCTCCTCGCCCAGGTGGTACATCATGTAGCCGTCGCGGGCGGACCCGAATACGACCGGCGCGTCAAACTGCTCCTCGGTCGCGTTGAGCTCAAGGAGGAGCTCCTGGACCTTGTCGTACATCTTCTTCGGCTCCGAGTTCTCCCGGTCGATCTTGTTGATCACGATCACGACCTTCAGGCCGTGCGCCAGGGCCTTCCGCAGGACGAAGCGCGTCTGCGCCTGGGGCCCGTCGTAGGCGTCCACGAGGAGGAGGACCCCGTCCACCATCCGGAGCGCCCGCTCGACCTCGCCCCCGAAGTCCGCGTGCCCGGGGGTGTCCACGATGTTGATCGTCTTGTCGTGCCAGTGGACGGACGTGTTCTTCGCCTTGATCGTGATCCCCTTCTCCTTCTCCAGGTCCATCGAGTCCATGGCGCGCTCCTCCACGTGCTGGTTGGCCCGGTAGACGCCGCCCTCCTTCAGGAGCTTGTCGACGAGGGTCGTCTTGCCGTGGTCGACGTGGGCTATGATGGCAACATTGCGTATCTTCTGGTTCATGGCGCGGACAGGTCAGTAAATTTGAAAAAGAGCGCCATCGTGCCACCCGCTTGCGGTGAAGGCAAGGGTGAACGGTCCCGGGCCGCAGCCGCGCCTCGGACGCGGCAAAATCCGAAAAAAAAAGGCCCCGGAACCTTTCGGTTCCGGGGCCAAATTTGGGGGTGGGCGCTCGCCACGCGCTCTTTCCCGTCACATACGTTGGGCGCTCTCGCTTTCGCGGGCCGTATGCTCCCCGACGCCACTCCTCGCGGCATGCGAAGTTTTCGATCTCATGGCGGG
>Ga0302326_10013729_pt1 | contig 17160 bp, 13 predicted proteins | sample Palsa_T0_3_FD_202264 | JGI IMG/M metagenome (GOLD analysis project Ga0302326, IMG submission 202264) | Peat permafrost microbial communities from Stordalen Mire near Abisko, Sweden - Palsa_T0_3 | ecosystem: Environmental > Terrestrial > Soil > Palsa > Peat permafrost | place: Sweden: Abisko...
CTACGCATCCTGCAGCCCTGCCGGATTGGCTTGGGCAACACTAAGATCCAAGGAACCGGACCGGTTGGATCACGCCGGCAGCGGTGAGAGTCATCAGCAGACCCAGAACCACGACCACGACTGCTGAGAAGACAGGCAGCAGACGAAACGCCGGGTGTTGATTTGCGGACTCTGATTTCGGCAGCAGCTGGCGCGCGTAAAGGACCAACGCGCCGATGGCCATCAATACCAGCGCCAGGCCCGCGCTGAAGCCCACCAGCAGGAAAAGCCCCAGCGCGGCATGCCCGAGCGCGATTGCGCTCAAAAGCAGGATCAACGCGGAGGGGCAAGGGACCAATCCCCCGCTCGCGCCAAGCGCTATCAGGCTACCCAGGGTGATCCGGGATGCGGGCATGGCGTGTGAATGCGTGTGCCCGTCATGGGTGTGGGTGTGGACAAACGCGCCGCCGTGGCTGTGGTGATCGCCAGCGTGGCCGGCGCCAGGGTGCGCGTGGTCATGCGGGTGGTGATGGCTGTCATGGTGATGATCGTGGTCATGGTGATGATGGCCGTCATGCGCGTGGTGGTGGGCAAGGTCATGCGCATGCTGCGCGTGGTCGTGTGAAGGGTCGTCATGCGCATGCGGATGCGCGTGGGGGTGGCCGTGATGATGCCCGTCGTGAGCGTGATGGTGATGGTCGCGCTCCTGAACGGCGTTCGCGGAAGCATGTGTGTGAGCAAAACCGTGTGTGTGAGCAAGACCATGCGTGTGAGCTGCGGCTCCCGCAAGCGCAAATGCTTCCACGGGTTCCGGCTCGGACGCAGGCTCCGCCTCCACAGCGGCCTGCTGGGCCGGCTCCGGCTCCCGAGTCCGCCCCGGTGCGGCCGCCAGGAGAGCCATGGATCGCTGGTAAAGCAGCCATAGACCGATGCAGACGATCGAGAGGCCGGAAACACTGCCAAGCACGGGAATGACCTTGTCGGGCACGACATAGCGCTGAAAGAACAGCACTCCGATCCCCAGCAGGAACACGCTGATGGTGTGCGTAAACGTGACCATGGAACCAAGGAACAACGCGTGGCGGAGCGTGCCACGGCTGCCCACCAGATAGGCGGCAACGATGGTCTTGCCATGGCCGGGCGAGAGAGCGTGTAATGCGCCGAGACCGAAGGCTACGAAAAAGCCAATGAGCATGGCGCCCCAGCCAAATCGCTTCTCACGCATCATCCGCGAGAGGAGGTCTCCGCGATTTACGGTGCCGGGGGCGGTTGGCTGGCTTTGAGCAAACGATGCCGCAACGGCGTGTCGCGGAGCCTGAGTGACCGGCCGAGTTGCGCTGGACGCCGAAGCGGGATGGGCGATGGGGTTTGCGGCGGCGAGTACCGGCTGGATGGCGTTGGACTTCCAACTGACGAGAGCGCGCAGATCCTGCGGTGGAGCGAGCGCTAAATCCGGTGGGTAGACGGTGAGGCCCTGGCTCAAGTCCCGGTCGCTTTCGCTTGCCGACTGCAAGCGAACCTTATCGGACTTCCGGATCACGATTTCCTTCCAGCCGGTGCGATTGGGGTAGTTGCGATCCTCATAAATCAGTTCGCCAGGTGCGGCGTCGACATCCGCCTCCATGGCAATCCGCAGCACGGGCATTCCGCCGGCGCCGTCGGAAATCGCCGCCTGAGCGGATCTCAGGGTGGCCGCGACAGGTTCCCCGTTCAAAGAGATGGCGAGGTTCTTGATCCACTGAGCGGCTTGATCTCCGGCTTTGCGATTCAGGGTTGCGGCGTCCGAAGGGGTGACGCCCCAATCCGCGAACAATTCGAACGTGGGAATTTCGGCGAGATCCAGAACGTAGGTGAGCTTCACGCCATCCGGCTCGAGTTGCAGCCGGCTGTAGTGGCTCACGCTGAAGTTACCCATCGGGTGGGCGTAAAGGCCGCCGGCGAAGAGGAGCGCGAGGAAAAGACGCGGGCTCAGCATAGAATCAATTGGTTTACGCTCGCGGGCAGAGTTTTGGATTCGAGAATGACAAAGGCGCGGGAAAAGCGCTGCGCTGGCGGGGCAGGCGATTTTGTCGCCTGCCAGGAGACCGTCAGGACACGGATAGGCCGGGTTTCGGGGCGAAAACTTCCAAGCAAGGCGAAGAAAAGGCGTTTTTTGCGAAACGAAACCGGGGACCGGCGGGGCCGGGACACCGTCCCATGCGCCGCTGCGTTCACACCAGAAAGGCAGCGAAGGCTTCCTGTTTGCGTGGTAAAAGGCGCTTATGTAGTACATGATATACTACCCACATGGCACATCTGACAATCTACCTGACCGACGAAGTCGAGCTGCGGGTCCGCAAAGCCGCCAAGGCTGCGAACGTCAGCATCAGTAAGTGGGTGGCGGATCGCGTCAGCAAGTCAGTGGAAGCATCCTGGCCTGCTGAATTCCTGGCGCTCGCCGGAGCGTTTCCGGATTTCCCTGAGGCCGGCGAGTTGCGAAAGGGCTATGGCCAAGATGTTCCGAGGGAGAGTCTGGATTGACACTGCTCGATACGAACGTCATCATTCACTATCTAAGGGGCGATCCCGCGATAGTGGTGCGCATCCAGAGCGCCTCGCGTGGCGAGCTGGCGATCCCGGCGATCGCAGTTTACGAGTTGGAGTACGGAACGCTCCGATCGCAATTCCCCGCCCGCCGCCGGCGTGAGTTGGAAGCGGGCCTTGCGCACATCCAGCAGGTACCCTTCGATTCGGCCGCGGCGAGGGCTGCGGCAAGCATCCGAATCGAACTGGAGCAGCAGGGACAGGCCATCGGACCGCTGGATGTACTGATCGCCGGAACAGCCGTTAGCCGCGGCGCCGGCCTGGTGACGAACAACGCTTCTGAATTCTCGCGTGTTCCGGGATTGCGGGTGCTGGACTGGAGATCCGCGTAATCTTCCTGATCGCGCACAACGGCCAACGTGCGGCCTGTGCGCTAATCGGCCGTCAAACCCTGCTCTAAGGAAGGCGAAGGAAAGGCGTTTTTTGCGAAACGAAATCGTTCATGTCGTGGCCGGTGCCCCAAGGGATGGAAACCGTTCCTGCGGGCTCGGCGGTAAGGGCGGTGATGAGACAGGCTTGTGAGGGCACGGTGGGACCGGATGGAACGAGGTTGACTCCCTGCAAAAGAAATCGCTGGATGGAATTGAGGCGGGCGTTTCGCCCCGTTCCGGGGCTCGGGGTCTCTCACATGCAGTTTCCCATGGCTCACGCTCCGAGGCGGAGAGCGCCATGGGCTGTTTTCTTTCGCCCTCCGGGCTTGACGTCAGCGAGGAATAACAGGCTTGTGAGGACGCACTGGGGGTTTGGGGAGTGGTGATTTCGTGGGTCGTGCGCGAGCGGCGGACGATTTTGGTGATGGCGAGTGAATTTCTGGCGTTAGGCGGCGGGGATGGAAGAGCTTTCAGTTTTCAGCGTTCAGCGTTCAGCGTTCAGCGATCAGCGTTCAGCGTTCAGCCAGGCGGGGACACGAATGGCGTGCCGAGTGGTTAGCAGCAACGCATCGCGCGCTCTTGCAGACTGATTTCGAGCGTGGGTCGTTGGTTTGGCGCGTTAGGCGGCGGATTTGACCTCCTCGATTGTGCTGCCGGACGCCGCTTGGTGGGCGTTCTCGGCGCCGCAGGTCATTTCTGGCCAGGGCTTGAAAGCTGCACTACGAAACGAAGTACCCGAGCTGGTCGACGCGGGCGAAGTTGTTGCAGCGGAATAGGCTGACAGGGCGGGCCCGGAATCCGGAACCACAATAAAGTCGAGGTCGCCCCAGAGGACGGGTTCGTCCCATTGCTCGTGATTCTGGTTCCGGAGGCGGCGGTCCTTCTGGACGGTGAGGAGGGTTTTGATGGCGGCGTTGTGGGCGCGCTGGTGCGCGGTTTCGTAGCGCAGGTACAGAGACAGGGCGTGATGGTCAGCGGTTTTGAGCGCGGAGGTTTGTAGATCGCGGGCGCGGCGCGCGAGCCAGAGGGAGTCGACGATTTCTCGGACGAGCTCGCGTTCCGCGCCGGTCATGGGAACGAATTGCTGATTGAACTGGAGCAGGAGCAGGGTGTGAGCGTCGGTTTCCTCACAAGGGAGAAACGTCATGGATTTGCCGGCGGGCAAGCTGAGGCCATGCTTGAAAGCGTTGTGCGAGGAGCGGGCTTTGCCTTCCTCAGAGCGAGGCCCGGTACTCTGGCCGGGGGTGGGTAGGATTGTGGCGGGTGCGGGCGCCGTCGCGGCGGGTGCGGGCGCCGTCGCGGCAGATGAGGCTGGCGCAGCGGAAGGGATTGGTGTGCTGCTGCAGGCCGGCCCGGCTGTTTTCAGGAAATCAGTGTTGTAGAGATGCGAAAGGCCCTTTGCGTCCAACCATTGGCGGGATGCTCCGGCAATTTCGGGGTTGCGGCGGACTTTTTCATCGAGCGCGTGGATGTCCACAGCGGGAAGGTACGGTTGCTCCGCTCGGCAAGCGGGATCCAACTCCGGGAACGGGAAGTCAAGGTCGTCATTGTCGAGGTTGACGGCTGGACTGCCGAAGATAGCGGAGGGCCTGATCGGGGAATTGCCCGTCGCGGCCGCTTGTTGGCGGGCCTTGCGACGGGCCTTGATTTTGATTCTGTGCGCTGACATATAGGTGCGCTCCTTTCGATTGGTTCGGTTCGGGACGCACTTCGCGGCGGAAGTGCGCGGTTGTGGACGGACGGGTCCTGTGTCCGAGTGTGCAACCGAGTCAAGCGAGGACGCGCGGCCGGCGCGGGTAAGTGGAGCAGGCCAAAGGCGGAAATAAAGTTAGGGGGTCTGGTGACTGCGGTTGGAGGGCTTCGGGTTTCGGGCGGGCGCGGTGGCGGATATGCCGCGTGTGGAAGGGCGCTTCAGGTCAGGGTTGCTTGACGTGGTTCGGTTCTCAACCGGGGCCATGTCCCTCGGTCCCTGCAAACGCTACGGGATTCGCGAAGGGGACGGGCCAGTCTGCGGGTTTCGTGTTTTGAGCGTATGACTGCTGTCCCTAAGTGATTGACGAACCGAGATTGGCGCCTGGAGAGTGGCTGCGGCTATACCTTGGCCCGCGATACCGATGTCCTCATGATGTCGGTGAGGGCGCGGTAGGGACGCCAGTAAACGCAAACATTTTCCCTCTTTCTTGTTGTATCAAAGAACCGCGGCCGCGCGGAGGCGCCAAAGCCTTCCCCGTCAAGCATTTACAGGCGGCCGCGGCCCACGGGCCACATTCGTTTTCGTTGACGAAGTGGAGTTGGGAAAGGAGGAGTTGGGCACAGGCGGAGTTTTCTTCCGAGAGCATACCAACCAGCGGGATACGCTGCTGGAGAGTTAGCTTGGGGCCATTTCTCTGCCAGCGCTAGCCCCAAGCTGACGCATGGGGCTGTCCCGAGGCGGAGGCAGCGACGATCGCTCGAAACTCCAGGCGCATGGCTTGCGAAACTGGAATCAAGCGGACATGAATATTGCGCACGACTATGACGCCATCCTGGTGGTTTCCTTTGGGGGGCCCGAGCGGGATGCGGACGTGATGCCGTTTCTCGAGAACGTTACGCGGGGCCGCGGTGTCCCGCGTGAGCGGCTGATCGAGGTGGCCGGACATTATCGCCACTTGGGCGGAAAAAGCCCGATCAACGATCAGTGCCGCGCGCTGATCAGCGCGCTCGAAGCTGAGCTAGGCCGGCACGGCCCGCGGCTGCCCATTTACTGGGGCAACCGCAACTGGCGCCCTTTCCTGATCGATACGCTCCGGAAGATGAAGGAGGACGGCGTCAGGCGAGCCCTCGCCTTTGTCACTTCCGCTTACAGTTCTTACTCGGGCTGCCGCCAGTATCGAGAGAACGTAAGGGCGGCGCAAGAAGCGCTGGCAGGAGAAGCGCCGGTGGTGGACAAATTGCGAGTTTTCTACAACCACCCCGGCTTCATCGCCGCTTGCGCCGAGCGCGTTCGGCAAGCCCTCAGCCGTTTGCCGGCGGGCGAGCGCGCCGACGCTCGCCTGGTTTTCACTGCGCACAGCATTCCAGTGAGCATGTCCGCGGTCTGCGATTACCAGAAACAACTCGAGGAGGCTTGCCGCCTGGTTGCCGAATCCCTCGATATTGCTGGCTACCGGCTTGCTTACCAGAGCCGAAGCGGCCCGCCGAGCCAGCCCTGGCTCGAGCCGGATGTGCTCGACTGCCTGCGGGAGCTTCATGGCGAGGGGGCTGGGGCCGTGGTCATCTCGCCCATCGGGTTTATCTCAGATCATATGGAGGTGCTCTACGACCTCGACACGGAAGCCCGCAATCTGGCGCTTGAATTGGGCCTGAGGATGGAGCGGGCCGAGACCGTGGGAACCCATCCGGAATTCATCAGCATGATCCGGGAATTGATTCTTGAGCGAACCGATGATTCGGTGCCCAAGCGCGCGATTGGGCGCTTCGGGGCCAATCACGATGTCTGTCCGGAGACATGCTGCCTGCCTGTCATGCGTCCGGCGAGCGCTGCTTCCAGCTTGGGCCCGCGGGTGACTGAGTAAGAGTGTTTCATAAATATTCCAAGGAACGCTCCCTCACGGTCGCGTCTCGGCTCGGGGTGTTGTACCGGCTCCAACGGAGGGAGTCACAGGCTGGGGCTGACCTGTGTCGAGACGAGTCTCGACACGGGAGGCACGAGTGTGCCCGGGCCACAAAGGCGTGTGGAGTCTAGAATGGAGAGTGATCTACGATTGGGTTGGACTCATAATTTGCCTGGTGGGCGGGTTTTGCCAGGTGGCGCTAGCCCGGCGGTTCCGATGGAACTTGCCTCTCAATTGGGCCGCGGCCGCGATTGTGTTTTCTGTTCAGTACATCATCCACGAGACCCCTCTCCCAGCCTTGATGAGTGGCGTCTCCTCGTTCTGGTTTTATTGGGTGCCGGCCGTGATACAGTGCTGGTTCCTGAGTCTGACTTTTGCCTTCCTGGTGCTGCTGGTGGGCGACCGAATCCGATCTTTTCGTGGCTCGCGGGGCTTCGCCGGCTCGCGGGGCTTTGCCGGCTCGCGGCGCGGGTTCCTTCGCACTTTGGGAACCGCCGCGTGCGCAGCGCCGCCGGCAGTGCTGCTTTTCGGGATCGTGACGCGCAATGAGTTTGAGGTGAAGGAGCAGGCGCTCGCCGTGCCACACCTGCCCGACGATCTGAAAGGCTTGCGCATCGTCCACCTCAGCGATCCGCATGTCGGCGCATTTTTTAGCCTGCGCCAATGGGAGCGCGCGCTGGCGGCCGCCAACGAACTTCGGCCCGACCTGGCTGTGGTGACGGGTGACCTGATTACTACCGAGCGAGATCCACTCGACGAGTCCATCCGGAGCCTGTCGAAGCTCAAGACTACCGCCGGCATTTTCGGGTGTCACGGCAACCATGAGCACTTCTCCCGGGTAGAAGACCACGTCACGCGTCTCGGCGCCGAATTGGGAATCCGATTCCTTCGCGGCCAGGCCGCTGAGCTTCGCATCGGCAAACACAGCCTCAATCTGGTTGGTGTGGATTACCAGCAGTTCCGAAAACCCTATTTAGTGGGCGTCGAGGAACTGGTGTCCGCCGGCGACCTCAACATTCTGCTTTCGCATAACCCGGATGTCTTTCCGGTGGCGGCCGGACAGGGTTTCGATCTGGTTTTTTCCGGACACACGCACGGCGGCCAGGTGAACGTCGAGATTCTGGATAGGCAGCTCGACATCGCCCGGTTCTTTACTCCCTACGTAAAGGGTCTCTACCGCGAGGCTGCGTCATCGGTTTACGTCAGCGCGGGGTTAGGTACAATCGGCATACCAGTGCGGCTGGGCGCCAAGCCTGAAGTCACGCTTCACACATTGTGCGCTTCCTGATACTCAGCGACATCCATGCGAATTGGGAAGCTCTCGACGCCGTGCTTCAGGATTCGGCCGGCGAGTATGACCGGATTCTGTGTTGCGGCGATGTAGTGGGCTACAACCCGAACCCGGCTGAGGTGATCGAGTGGACGCGCCAAAACTGCCAGACAGTGATTCGCGGCAATCATGACAAGGCAGTCTCGGGAATCGAGGGTCTGGAGTGGTTCAACGAAGTGGCGCAATCTGCCGCGTTGTGGGCGCGCGCCCAGTTGAGTGCCGAGCAACTAGCCTGGCTGCGCGACTTGCCCCCCGGGCCGGTAGTGGTGGAAAACTGCACCGTGATGCATGGCTCGCCTTTCGATGAGGATTACTATCTGGCCACGCTCGAGGACATTGAAACGTGCCATGGTTTCCTCACCACGCCGCTCTCATTCTTTGGGCATACCCATCTGCAGGGGGCTTTCTTTTTCCGTGGACGCCGCCTAGGGAGGTGCCCTTCCGTGGGAGAAGACCAGCGCGAGACCGTGATCCAGCTCGAGCCCGATAACGTGTTTCTGGTGAATCCCGGATCGGTCGGCCAACCTCGCGACGGCGACCCACGGGCCGGCTACGCGCTTTGGAACGCCGGGGAAAAGACGGTCACTTTGCGGCGCATCGTGTATCCGGTCGCAATCACGTGCCGCAAGATTATCAAAGCCGCCCTGCCCGAGGTGCTCGCCGCGCGGCTCGAGCAAGGGCTATGAGATTTGGACCAGGCTCGAAAACGGCGATGTTCTGAGATGATCAGCGATCCGCCGGGCGGCGGCGGCGCCCACCACGCGGGCGAGTTCTTCGGTCGAGGAAGAGCGAATGTTTTCGACGCTCCCCAGCGTCTTCAGCAGCTTCTGCACGGTTTTCGGCCCGATGCCCGGCACACCGTCGAGCTCGCTCCGCAGCCTGCTGGCGCTGCGCCGCGAGCGATGGAACGTGACGGCAAAGCGGTGCGCTTCATCGCGAATGGTTTGCACCAGATGCAGAATCGGTGAAAACTTGTCGAGGACAATGGGCGCATCTTCCTGCCCATACACGTAGATCCACTCTTCGCGCTTGGCGATGGCGGCGAGCGGCTGGTCGGTAATTCCCAACTCTTCGAGCGCCTCCGCCGCCGCATGCAATTGCCCGAGGCCGCCGTCGACCAGAATCATTCCCGGAAACTTTTCCTTTTCCGCTTTGAGGCGTGAGTAACGCCGCGTGATGACTTCGTGCATGGAGGCGAAGTCGTCATTGCCGGCTACGGTCTTGATCACGAATTTGCGGTAGCCGGCTTTCTTCATGCGGCCGTTCTCCCACACCACCATGCTCGCCACTTTGTCCGTGCCCTGGATGTGCGAGATGTCGAAACACTCGACCCGCCTTGGCGCTTCAGGCAGGTTCAAGGCATCTTTCAGGGCCTCTTGTATGGCTTCGGCGGAGGGCTTGAGGACACGGAACCGCTGGTCGAAGCTGTGGCGCGCATTAGTGGCCACCAGTTCGACCATGGCGCGTTTCGATCCGCGCTGGGGAGTTGCAATCTCCACTTTGCGGCCTCGCCTTTCGGAGAGGAATTCCTCGAGTTCGTCCCGATCCTCGAAGTCCACCGGAGCGTAGATATGCGCCGGGACAAAATCCTGATTGAGGTAGATTTGCTTGAGCAACGCGGCGAAGAAATCGGACTCGACGAAATCCGCCTGATCTTCCCAGAACATTTCGCGGCGGTCCACGACCCTGCCATTGCGCAAGTGAAACAGGTTTACGGCAACCAGAGGGGGCTCGGCGTAGTAGGCGAAGATATCCGCGTTGTCGCCGTCGGCCGCAGCCATCTTCTGCTTTTCGTCCACCTCGCGAACGGTGGTGACCAGGTTGCGCAGGCCCGCCGCCTCCTCGAATCGCATCTCCGCCGAGGCCCGCTGCATGCGCCCCTCGAGATCGTCCGCCAGATCGCGATGCCGGCCCTCGAGAAACAGACGAACATCGCGCACCGCCGCGCTATAGGCCTCGTCGGTCGTCAAACCAGCGACACACGGCCCCAAACAACGATGGATATGGTATTGCAGACAGGGATGAGTGTGGACTCGCGAAAAATCGATCTTGCAGGATGGCACTTTGAAATGGCGATGGATGAAGTGCACCAGCCGGTGGGCGAGGTTGCCGGGAAAGTACGGGCCATAGTAGCTTGAGCCATCCTTGATCAAGCGCCGCGTCACGTAAACGCGCGGATACTTCTCGGCGGTCAGTTTGATGTAGGGAAATGTCTTGTCGTCGCGAAGCAGAACATTGAAGCGCGGCTTATATTGCTTGATGAGATTGTTCTCGAGGGCCAGCGCTTCCTTGTTGTTGTCGACTTCAATGAACTGGATGTCGCGCGCTTCGGCGATAAGACTGCCGGTCTTAGCCTCCGCCAGCCGCTCCTCGAGGAAGTAACTTCGGACGCGGCTGCGCAGGTTCTTGGCTTTCCCGACGTAAAGGACGCCCCCGGCAGAGTCCTTGTAGAGATAAACGCCGGGCTGCGTGGGTAGTTGGGCGACTTTCTCCCGAAGATCCATCAGCGGCTATAATTTGATTGTGACACGCAGAGTCTTGCCGGTCATAATCGCGCTATTTTTCATGGCAATGCCCGCTTTGCCGCAGCAGGCGCCCGCGCAGCCCCCTCCGGAGAAGACCCCGCCCTCCTCGCAGGCTTCCGACGAGGACAATCCTCCTGAAGAAGACGAGGGGGAGAAGCCCAAAGTTTACTCGTTCAACCCGATTCAGGCCAAGAGCGAAATGGACGCGGGCTATTTCTATTGGCACAAGGGCAGTTACCGGGGTGCTGCCCGGCGATTTGAGGAAGCGACGAAATGGAACCCCGGGATGGCCGAAGCATTTTTCCGGTTGGGTGAGGCGCGCGAGAAGCTAAAGGAAAAGGACGCGGCACGCGCTGCTTACACCCGGGCTGTCCAGTTGGCGCCGGACTCTAAATGGGGCCGTGACGCAAAACACAAATTAGCCGGCAAGCTCTAGCCGCTGCTGGCGGCGATGGGCTTCCCGGCGCATTGCCCGGATCAGTTTTGCGATGCCACGTTCCCAATCTGAAAATAAATCCACGTATTGCGTCTCGTCTCCGATTACGGCCGGCATCCGGCATTTGTCCAACTTAGCGGGAATCACAAAAACTTCGTCAACCGGGACGCGCCGGGCCAGATCAATCGCATAGCGCAATTCGCTTCGAAAGTATCCGCGCTTCACGATCGAGTTCTTTGACACGCATGCAATGAAAAAGTCGCTGAGCCCGATGGCCCGCTCGATCGCCCTGGGCCAGTTCTGCCCCGGCAAGAGCTGCTCTTTGTCGCGCCACGGGGCGAAGCCGTGCCTTTTGAGCGCCGCGTAGAGACGGGCAGCCGGCATTTCATCCTCACTGGCGTAGGCGATGAAGACACGCAGCGCCGGCTCAGGCTGAAACTCGACCTCGTCTTCGGTGTTCAGCCAGAACGCCCCAACCCCGTCGATTACCACGGGAGCGCCCTCCAGTAAGACGCTGCGGATGAGGCGCCAAACTTCTGCGTCTTTTGCTGCGTTTCTCATGAGCCGTCCAGTTTGGCGGCCTTTTTCGCTGGTCTGCCTTCCGGTCGTTTGGCTGCGCCGGCAGGCGACTTGTTTGACGCGGCCGGGCCTCCTGCGCTGAAGCTACGGCGGCCGAGACGACCGCGCCACCGCCCTCCCCCGAGCTCGCGCGCGGCGGACTCGCTCTGCGGGGCTAAATCCGGAGAGTTTCCTTTAGGTTTGGCGCCACGGCTCGAGGCCCGTGCGGTTTTGCCGATCGCGCGCGACGGCGCACGGACGGCCTGTGGAGTTTTATTAACCTCGCATAACGGCCCGCGCGGGGCCTGCGGGCTCTTATTAACCGCGCACAACGGCCCACGTGCGGCCTGTGTGCTCTTATTAACCGCGCACAACGGCCCACGTGCGGCCTGTGTGCTCTTATTAACCGCGCACAACGGCCCACGTGCGGCCTGTGCGCTGGTGGTGAGGATCTTCTGCACCGCTTCGTCGAGGAGGTCGGCAGCTTCGGCGGCGGAACGGCCCGACTCCCGCGCCAGCCGAAGTGCTAAGTCGAGCTTGGTCATCGCAGCTTCACTATAGATTCGGCTTCCCCGCCGCGGACGAGCCAATGTCGCGATCGAGCCGCTTGAATCCCTCTAAGTCACTGAGCAGACTGAGGGGTTCTTATGTTGCAGAAAAAATGTAAGCTGTGTGACTCGGAGCTGGCCAAGGTGCTGACAGCACGGAACCGAGCGGGTCAGCAAGCGGACATGCGTTGTACGCCAGCTTGTGCAATTTGGCGCTGCCCAAGCTGACGCAGCTCGGCGCTGAGCCGCATGGGGCTATCCAGTTGTAAGCATCAGTGCGTATTGGCCGGACAATCGACTGGGGGCCAGCCAGGAGATTTCAGTCAAATTTGTATCGCGCCGTGGCTGAAGTTTTGGCGCAGACAGACCGAACTAGGAAGTGAGGGGGCGCCGGCTAAGGTGTGAAGGGCGCCGTCCGCCGTAGTCCGGCCTTCCGAACAGCGCAATGAGTAATTCCGCAATGCCTGCTGAATCCACGACCGGGGAGCGTATTCCACTTGTGACCGCCGCCGTGCGCGAAGAGCTCATTTTGGAGCACCTGTCCCAGGTCCGATTGATTGCCCGGCGCATTCACGAACGTCTTCCGGTTTCCGTGAGTCTCGACGATCTGATCTCGACCGGCGTGCTGGGCCTGATCTCCGCCATAGACCGCTATGACCCCAGCCATCAGGTGAAGCTGAAGACATATGCCGAGTACAAGATTCGCGGCGCCATTCTTGACAGCTTACGTGGTCTGGATTGGGCTCCCCGCCAGCAGCGCAGGCGCGCCAAGCTGATCGAGTCCGCCATTGCGGTATTGGAGCAAGCCCTGCAACGGGCCCCGTTGGAAGAAGAAATTGCCAAGAAACTCCAGCTATCGGTTCGCGAATACCAGGACTGGCTTTCCGAGGTTCGAGGGCTTACCCTGGGCAGTCTGGAGAACTCGGGCGGCGAAGAAGAGGGTAAAGACTTACTTCGCTACATTGCCGACACCGAGGAGGACTGGCCCTCCAATTTGTATGAGCGCGCCGAACTGGTGCGCATTCTCGCCGAGACCATCGAGCGTATGCCTCATATCGAGAAAACGGTGCTCAGCCTCTACTATTACGAAGAAATGACCCTGCGCGAAATAGCCAAGATCGTCGACTTGCATGAGTCGCGTATCTCGCAGCTCAAATCGCAGGCCATCTTGCGCCTGCGCTCCTTCATGACGAAGCGCTGGCCACATCAGAGGGGAGCGGCTTGACGAACCCCTATAGGTTCCCGATGCCGGCGGATTTCAGAGCACTGCGAAGCGACTCCTCGCTGTGTCCGCCGCTTAGCCGCTTGATCACCTTCCCGTTTTCGTCGATCAGAAAAACCGTCGGGATGGACGAGACGTGGTACAGGCGGGACGCCTTCTGGGAATTGTCATCGATGGTGGGCAGGGTCAGGCCGGCCTTTTCCAGATACTTCCGGGCAATCCCGCGGTCTTCATCATTCACACCATAAACCGCGAGTCCTTTGTCCTTGAATTCGCCATAGAGTTTGGCCACCGTAGGCAGCTCCGCGCGGCAGGGAGGGCACCAGCTTGCCCAAAAATTCAGCATCACCACTTTGCCGCGCAGGTCATGCAGGCGGACCTTTTCGCCATCGAGGGTCTTGGCCTCGAATTCGGGCGAGGGGTGATTGACCAGGGCCGATCCCGATTGGCCGGGAAAAACCATTTCTTCCACTTGCCTGGCCTTCCTGGGCGGATCAAACGTGAACGTCTCATCCGGCACCGGCTCCCCGGCTGAAAAGGAGGAGAACTGCAGGTTGGTGCGGATCGTGACTGTCTTGCCGTTTTGGGGACGTATCTCCAGCCAGGCTATATGCGCCAGCACGGGCTTGTCGGGCGCCATGGTCAGCTCGGCCACGATTTGCTTCCCGTGGTCGTCCGGTTTGTCGAGAATCTGAACAACCGGCCAGTTGACTTTCTCCTTTCCAAACCTGAGAGAAGCGGTCTTCGTCGATCCGATCTGCTGCGCTTGATTGAGGAACTCGAAGACTTTGGACACGGCGGCGCGCGCATACTGCCCGACAAGCGTTTCACCCTCTTCGGCGCCGCCCTGCTCCTCTCGCTCGTCCCCTTCGGAAGACAGGCTGGCCAATTCCTCCACCATGTATTGCTTCTTGGCGGGAAGGTAACTCCACGTTTTCGTCCCGTCGGAAATGAGCCAATACTCCTCCCCGCCAAGGGGAGCCATTTTGAGCAGGGACTTCCCTTCCTCGCCGATCGCCAACTCGGCTTTCGCCGAAGCAACCGGCAGGAAAGCGCCATCGCCCTCGCGCGCCTCGATGGATAGTTCGCCCTGCCAAGAATATTGCCGCGGATGGTCGCAGCGCTTCGCGAGCACGGCCAGTGTCTTCCCCAACTGGCTGGCGGCTTCCGGCGGCGATTGGGCGCTAAGCGCCGGCAATGCCAGGAGTGAGAAGGCGGGCACAACAATCGCTCGAAACTGCATGGAGACTCGAATCTAGCGGTTTGGAGAGCGATCTGTCAATGACGTGGGCCAGGGGTGAGGGGTCAGGGGTCAGGGGCCAGGGGTCAGGGGTCAGGGGTCAGGGGCCAGGGGTGAGGGGTCAGGGGTCAGGGGTCAGGGGCCAGGCACTCGTGCCGACGCTTGTCCCCCGAAGTATGTCGGGCCGGCCGAAATGTGTCGAGATGAGTCTCGACACGGCAGGCACGAGTGCCCGCGCCACATTATCACGGCGGGTCACTGGTGGGACCCCCATACTGCTTGCTTCGAAAACAAATCTGTTCTACCGTCGAAAGCTGAGGTTGACTTCCCTTCATGCTCTGCAGACTCGGACCCGTGTTGACGCTTGCCGGCGTGATCTCCCTTGGAAATGCATTCGCAGCGGAAAAGCAAATTGCCGAGGTTGCCAACCCAGCGCCGGGCGTGCCCTCGCCGCAATCCGTGCTCGGCCACCGTCCGGGCGACGATTTTTATCTCGCCAGCTACGACGAGTCGCGGGACTACTTTCGGAAACTGGCGGCGGCCTCGAACCGCATCAAGCTGGTTACGGTGGGCAAAACCACCCGCGGCCTCGACTGGGAGATCGCCATCATCTCATCGCCGGAAAACCTCGCCCAGCTCGACCATTTCAAGGACGTGTCGCGAAAGCTGGCGGACGGGCGTGGGTTGTCAGACGAAACGGCGCGCGCGCTGGCGCGAGAGGGCAAAGCCATCGTCCACATCGACGGCGGCTTGCATTCCACCGAAGTGGCGGGCGCGCAGCAATCCATCAATCTGGCCTACAAGCTGGTGGCTTCGCAGGGCGACGCCGAGGTGGATGCGATTCTGAACCACGACATTCTGATGCTGTGGCCGACACTGAACCCCGACGGCCAGAACGAGGTGGTGGCGTGGTACCGGAAGAACGTGGGCACGACCTTCGAGGTGAGCCCTCTGCCTGACCTCTACCAGGAGTACGTGGGCCACGACAACAACCGCGACGGATATATGAACAATATGCTCGAGTCGCAGGACGTGACGCGCACCGAGATCGAGTGGGACCCGGTCATCTTTTACTGCCACCATCAGACGGCGCCGTTTCCCGCGCGCATTTTCATTCCACCCTTCGTCGAGCCGATCTCTTCCAACATTCACCCACTGATGGGGCGATGGCTGGGCCTGATCGGCACCGGCATCGCCGCCTATCTGGACGCGCACGGAATGCCCGGCGCCGTGAACCGCGTGGGGTTCGACAACTGGTATCCCGGGTTCCTCGATTACACGCACATTTTCCGCAACAGCATTGCGTTCTTCACCGAGACTGCTCTCTATCGCTATGCCACGCCGCGCTTCTACACCGTGGACGAGTTTCCCAAGGACCAGCGCGAGCTGCGGTCGGGAGTGTTCTACAGCAGCCCGTGGAAGGGAGGCTGGTGGAGGCTGCGCGATGCGGTGGATTACATGGAAGCCGCGTCCCTGGCGGTGCTGGATATGGCGGCGAAATACCGCGAGGAATTGCTCTACAACCGCTACCAGGCGGCGCGCGACAACGTCGAGCGCTTCCGTAAAGAGCCGCCCTTTGCCTACGTGATCGCGCGCGAGCAGCGCGACTTGCCGGAGGCGGCGACGCTGGTCGAGAAGCTGATGATCAACGGCATCGAGGTGCAGGAGGCCGTCCAGCCGTTCCACGCAAATGGACGGGTTTACCCGCCGGGGACATGGGTGGTGCTGATGGACCAGCCCTTTTCTCCGCTGGTGAAGGAGCTGTTTGAGCCGCAGCAATATCCCGATTTGCGGGAAACGCCGGCCAGCCCGCCCAAGCTGCCTTACGATGTCACTGGCTGGACGCTGCCCATGCAGATGGGCGTGCAAGTCGGGCCGGTGCTGGAACCTGTGGCGCCCGCCGAGCGTGTGGCGCTGAAGCGGATCGAACAATTCACGCCGCCGGCGGGAACGGTGGAGGGAGCCGGCAGCGTGTTTGTGCTGAGCCACCAGCCGAACGCGAGTTTCAAAGCCATTAACGAGATTCTGGCGGGTGGCGGCCATGTGTCCTTCGCCCCCACCGAAATGGAAACCTCCCAGGGGATGGAGACCGGCGCCATGCTGGTAATGGGCGTGGATCGCGCTCGGATGGAAAAGGTGGCGCACGAAAACTCGCTCGCCGTGAAAGCGGTGGCGGCCGCGCCGAAAGACGCCATTGCCGTGAAGAGACCCCGCGTGGGTTTGTATCGGGCGTGGGTGCCGATCATCGACGAAGGCTGGTCGCGGTGGATCCTCGAGAACTACGATTTCGCGCCGCTCTCGCTGCGCAATGGCGACCTTCAGGCCGGTAATCTGCGCGACCGGCTGGACGCCATCATTATTCCCGATGCGCAGCCGGAAACGCTGCGCAACGGCTTTGGGCCAGGAACCATCCGGGGCGAGTTTACCGGCGGAATCGGCGCGCTGGGCATTGCCGCCTTACGCGACTTTGTCGAGGCGGGAGGCGTTCTCATCACCTTCAACAACGCTTCCCTGCTGGCGATCCAGGACCTGGGACTGCCGGTGAAGAACACGCTGGCGGGACTCAAGGACGAAGAATTTTTCTGCTCGGGGGCGCTGCTGCGGGTTGAACTGCGGGACACGAGCGACGCCGCCGCGTGGGGGCTCCCTCACGACCCCATTGTGATGTTTGAGCGCGGGCCGGCGTTCGAGGTCAAGGAAGGATTTCGCGGGCGCGTGATCGCGTCCTATTCCAAGGAGCAAAGCCCGCTCATGAGCGGCTACCTGCTGCATCCG
>Ga0302326_10013731_pt1 | contig 17158 bp, 15 predicted proteins | sample Palsa_T0_3_FD_202264 | JGI IMG/M metagenome (GOLD analysis project Ga0302326, IMG submission 202264) | Peat permafrost microbial communities from Stordalen Mire near Abisko, Sweden - Palsa_T0_3 | ecosystem: Environmental > Terrestrial > Soil > Palsa > Peat permafrost | place: Sweden: Abisko...
CTCGGAAAACTCGACGCCAACGACCGAACGCACGCGGTCACGATCGCGCTGAAGCGCGGAATCATCGAACTCTAACTCCCACTAAAGTGGGATCCCGAGGTGCCAGCTTCGTAGGTTCTCTTTTCGTCGCAGACTAAATAAACTATTCTTGGGGATACTTCTGCAACGCCTATTTTCGACATTCGCCGACGGCTGGCCCGGTGCCGGCCTGCTTTCGCAGCGCCTCCTTGTCGGAGGAGCGTTAATTTATTGCGCAATCTCGTCCCTTGCCGATGCCCATCGGCTCGATATCGCCGTACCGGAGTTACTCGGCGCCGCCGCCGGAGCCCTGATTATCGCCGGCCTCTGGACGCCAGTGACAGGGATCGTCGTATCCGTAGTTCAGGGTTGGATTGCTTTCTCTCGGCCCAACAACGCCCTGGTGCCAATTATTTTGGCCGTTCTCGGGCTCAGTCTTGCGATGATCGGACCCGGGGCATGGTCCATCGATGCGCGTCTTTTCGGCAGAAAACAGATTACTACGGATTTTTAGACGAAGCCCAGCCGCCCTACCACAATAGTGGTACCTTCCCCTTTCACGATAATCCGCGTCGGCCTACAACGATATGGGGTTGTGGTGCAGCGGCGCCAAGCGCAGAATCGAAATATAGAGACGGAGGCGCATCCAGAGAAACGAGCGATCCTCGCGCGATCGAGCGGGCAATCATCCTTTGCGACTCCCCGGCGCTGGCGAACTCTCATCGAATTGGTGATTTTTCTTTAAACAGTTTTTGGAGCTGCGGGTCCAGGACCAACAGAGGACATCAAAGATGCTTGAGTCGAATCGCAAGGCGCTAAACAGCCGCCCGGCGGAAGATTGGCCTGGGGGAAGCTGCCGAATCGACGCCCCGCCGGCACATAGCAGCGGTAACGAAGAGCCCTTAATAATCGAACCGTCCGCGGTAGGCGTTTCGTCAGCGATATACCCGAGGCGTAAAGACAGCATTCTCGAAAGCGAGATACGGGATGAACTCGCTCGGATTTTAGAAAGTTCGATGTTCGTCCAATCTGAGCGACTTGGCCAATTTCTGCGTTTCACGGTTGAAATTACCCTGGAGGGTAAGGCGGAGACGCTAAAAGAATACGTTATCGGCACCCACGTCTACGGACGCAAGCCTTCTTATCAGCCAACGGAGGATTCGATTGTCCGGAGCGAGGCTCGAAGACTCCGGCGGAAACTGCAGGAATTCTACGAAACCATCGGAAACAACGACCTGGTCTTTATTCACTATAGGCCGGGCAGGTACGTGCCTGTTTTCAAAGTGCGCGTCGAGGATAGCAAACCTCCTGCAATAGCTCCTCGCGCTGGCGGCGCGTTCACTCAAAGGACGGAACTTCGTGTGGCAATTGTGCCTTTCGTCAACCTCTCCAAGGGTGCTTTGTCCGGCGCCTGTGCCCAATTCCTCACTGATGACCTGATTCATCAACTGGTACGCACAGATGGAATGCGCGTAATCACCGGGTATTCGGAAAGGGCGGAGGGCGTGGAGGCCTTGGATATACCTTCCCTGGCCAAGAAACTTGATGTTCAGGTCGTTTTTGAAGGGACGGTCGCTGAAGACAACAGCCAATTGCGGGTGACGTCCCGAGTCGTCAACTCGGACGGCCTTCGAATCTCGTCAGAACGGTTTGAAACGAACCGAGACTCTCAAGGCTTGCTGAATCTCTCAGCGAGAATCGCCTCGGCGCTGATCAGTCGCGTCTGTCCAGAACAATCGTTGGCGGGAAGGCTGAGTAATTCCGCAAAAGCCTCGACGCTCGCCACTCATTCACTGATGCTTAGGGCAGAAGGCTTGCTCGATGAGGGAACGCTGGCAGGAACGCAAGCGGCTCTGGCGAAATGGCGAGAGGTGATAGAGATTGAACCCCGCTGCGTCAGAGCCATCTGCGGTGTAGGTCAATCGTATTGCGAGATGGCGCTGCGCGGGATACCCGATTCTTCCGTCGCTGTCTCGCATGCTCATCAAGCTGCAGAACAGGCCGTTCGACTCGATCCCGATATGATGTTGGTTCCCGCATGCATGGGATCTGCCTTAACTCTGTCGTGGCAGTGGCGTGAGGCAGAAGTAGGTTTCAAACAGGCGCTTGGCCTAGGCGAGCATGCTGGAACGTATCGTCAGTATGCCATATTGCTCGCTGCACTGGGCCGCCTGCGGGAAGCCTGGAATTACATCCAAAAAGCTCAGCAGATCGATCCGTTTTTGTACCGGCAACAAGTTCTTTATACAAGATTGCTATACCTGTCTCGAAACTACGAGAACGGGTTCCGATATATGTCGGAGCAACTCTTGTATGGACGCTTGCCCAACGAGGCCGAGCTGTACCGGGCTATGATGCTTATTTCGCACAATCGACGCGACGAGGCAAGGCGCATGGCACAGGAACTGTCGGACAAGGCAGGCAGTCAGCCCGTAATGATGAGTGGAGTGGCGGAGATCCTGGCGGCGTGCGGTGAGACGGACGCTGCCGGCAGGATCGCGGGCGATTCCGATCTCTTCGCGCTGAATTCGCCGATAAGTAAATTCCGCCAGGCCCTCCTTCTACTCGCTTTGGGCGATCGAGATCGCGCGATCTCTTTACTTTCCGCCGCATACGAGGAGCACGAAGCGGAGCTTATTTGGCTCGCGTGTGATCCGCGTCTCGATCCGATTCGGCAAGACTCCCGCTTTACTGCTTTGCTGAATGGAGTCATGCTCGATTCTCGCGGGTGCACCTGAGGATACCCGACGACAAGCACGAGCGCCGACCACCGTGAGCTAGCTGTTGATCACCTTTTCAGGTTCGCTAAAAGCTGCGAATATTTGGGTGTGATTGGAGATGCACATACGATCGCAACAAGGAGACGCATTGTGAATGCAGCAGAACAGTTGGCGAAAGGCATAATCGGCAACTACGACAATCAGTTACAGAGCAGCACGATAGACCTACCCGCACATGTTGAATCCTTACTGCAAAGCTTCGGGGCAACAACTTCCGATTCCGGAGGTAAGGTCACCTATTACGGCTCCGATCCCATCACGCCGGATCGATTGCCATATATGGAGCTATCAGCGCAATCTCGCTCGCGGCCAAGGCGATCCTGATCGCAAAGATATGGAGGGAGCGTACAGGCGAGGGGCAGGATGTTCATATCGACGTGCGTAAGGCTTTGCGGCGCCTCACGCCGTTCCTCGACGGGAAGTGGGAACTGGTCAATGGATTCCCCGGACGCATGGATCCACATAGCCCGTTCTCCGGCGGTCCGGATATTGTTCCCACCGGGGATGGCAAGTGGGTCATGCTTGCCGATGTGTTTCCCGCTTTACGCCAGCACGCACTCGATCTCCTTAAACCCAAGGGCGGCTATTATAAAGCAATACGCGATGCGGTGAAAGAGTGGAACGGCGAGGAACTTGAAGAAGCCGGTGAGAAAGCGGGCATCCCCATGCCGCTCGCCCGCAACATCAAAGACGTGCTGAAGATGGATGCCTTCACCAAGTCCGTGGGGCTGATGCCCCTCGTCAGCGTCGAGAAAATAGGCGAAAGCGATCCAATACCATTTACGCCCAATCCGAAGACGCCGCTCGACGGTATCCGCCAGCTCGCTACAAGTCACGTCATTGCAGGCCCATCGATCGGTCGCGCAATGGCCCTGCATGGCGCCGACGCGCTCAACGTATGGCGGCCATCCGATGTCGAGCACACGCTCTGGCACTACACCTCGCATGTCGGAATGCGGTCCACCATGCTTGAGTTGAGTAACAAGGAAGGCCATGCGAAGTTTTGTGAGCTCCTTTCCAAGGCCGACGTATTCGTCACGAATCGCCGTAAGGGATGGCGGGAGCGATTCCATATCACGCCGGAGGAGGTGCTTAAACAGCGGCCGGGTCTAATCGATGTACAGATTACCTGGGCCGGCGAAACCGGACCGTGGTCGAATCGCGTCGGCTTCGACATCACCGCCACTCTCGCGTGGGGTCTCGACAACATTGAGGGTAGCGACGAGAAGCCGGCGCATCCATCGATCTACGTGGCCTGCGACTACGTTGCGGGTTGGCTCGCAACCTGCGGCATCCTGTCGGCACTGCTACGGCGTGCGAAGGAGGGCGGAAGCTACCGGGTCGTGGTTTCACTGTCACGCACGGCACTCTGGCTTCCTGAGTTGGGCATCTTCGATCGCGGCTACGCGACAAGAACGGCCGGCTCAAATGATGAGCACCTCTATCCGGATCCCGATACATTCGTCGTCGATACGCCAATGGGTCGCTATACCGGCGTCAGGGAAATGGTCGAGATGTCGAAGACGCCGGGTGAATACAAGTATCCATTGACTCCGTTGGGTTCGTGGCAACCAAGCTGGCTCTAACCGGGTTGAGGCCAAATCGACTTGGCAAGGACAACACGAGATCAGGAAGGCTCTACATACTGCAATACCGACCAGGCGGCGAGTGCTTATGATCATGAAGGGAATGAAGGGACATCGGCCACGTCGAGCCGATGTCCCTTCATATGGTTCTGTTCCTTTCCTTAACAGTTTAATAGTTCTCGACGATGCCGATCTTGACCATACTGTAGCCATGGCCGTCATTTGTGCTCTTCTGGGGCTCAACTAATCACAGTGATCTAGCCCTTACTTACGTTTTCAGGTGCGCAAAATCCTGCGAACATCGTACTGGGAGATATATTCCGATGACCAACGAGAAGCAAAACGAAGTTTCCATGACTGTTCACGAGGCCACGTACCGGCTGTTGCGCAAGCTGGGGCTGACGACTATTTTCGGAAACCCAGGCTCCACGGAACAGCCGTTTCTTAAGAATTGTCCGAAGGACTTTCAATATGTCCTTGGCCTTCAAGAAGCGTCAGTCGTGGCGATGGCCGATGGATTTTCACAAGCGACCCAAAAGCCCGTGCTGGTGAACCTTCACTCGGGCGCTGGAACCGGTAACGGGATGTGCAATATCATGACGGCCTATCAGAACAAGACGCCACTCATCATCACCGCTGGTCAGCAGACGCGCGAGATAATTCTTTGTGAGCCGTTGCTTACGAATCGCGATGAAACGATGTTGCCCCGCCCCTGGGTGAAATGGGCGTATCAACCGGTCAGAGCCCAGGACGTTCCTGGAGCGATCATGCGGGCCTATGCGACCGCTTTACAGCCTCCAGCGGGTCCGGTATACGTCTCAATCCCACTGGACGACTGGGACCGGCCAGCGCTCGGGGACGCGGTCGTTCGAAGTGTCAGTTCACGGTACTCGCCCGATCCTCAGCGAGTCGCATTGTTCGCTGAGAGGATTCGGAAGAGCAAGAACCCAGCGCTGCTTTACGGACCGGAGATTGAACGTTCAGGCGGTTGGGACGCCGCTGTCAAATTCGCCGAGCTGCTAGGGGCACCAGTGTATATTACGCCGCTGTCCGATCGAGCGTCATTCCCTCAAACTCACCCCCAGTTTCGTGGTATGGCGCCGATTGCGCCCGGGCCGCTGAGCAAGGCGCTTCGTGGCCATGACCTCATCATCGTGATTGGCGCCCAAGTCTTCCGCTATTACCCGTTCGTTGGGGGTGATAACCTTCCCGAAGGTGCGGAGCTCTTGCAGGTTACAAACGATCCATACGATGCGGCGGCGGCCATCGTGGGAGACAGCCTATTGTCGGATGCGAAGCTGGCGCTGGAAGCGTTTATCGACGCCGCTCCCGTGGCGAAGTCGCGGCCCGCGCCCGCCCCGTTGAGTATCGACAGAAAGCTTCCATCTCCACCGAACAGTCCTTTGACGGCGCTTGAGGCATTTGCCGCACTGAGTGAGTTGCGGCCCGATGACGCAATTCTGGTGAATGAGACGGCCTCAAATTATGCCGATCTGTTGCAGTTCTGGCCAATCGTGAAGCCCGATTCTTTTTACACCTTCGCGAGCGGCGGCCTGGGTTGGGGATCGCCTGCTGCGGTCGGCGTGGCCATTGCTGAAAAGAAGATGGGAACGGGCCGCGCTGTAGTGGCCGCCATTGGAGACGTGGCCTTCCAGTATTCAGTGCAGGACCTGTATACCGCCGCCCAATTGAAGCTGAAAGTCATATTTATCGTGCCATGCAACGGCGAATATGCGATTCTCAAGGAATTTGCCGTCCTGGAGAAGACGCCGAACGTTCCCGCTCTAGATCTACCCGGTCTGGACGTCGTCGCTACCGCCAAGGCCTTCGGCTGCGTCGGCGTTACCGCCAATACGACAGATGAAATCAAGAAGGAATTCGCTAAGGCACTTAAGGCCGAAGGGCCGACAGTGATCGCGATTCCGATTGCCCGCCAGGAACGGGCCTTGGTGGCGGAGTAGCCGACGAGTAAATCCCTTGAGCCGCGCCGCGGGCGAAGTCAGCCCGCAGCCTGGCGAATTCCGAAGGATCGGGAAATGACCATCAATCGAAGAAGCGCACCGTTTGTTTCATTGACTGCACTATTTCTGGCCGGGTTCCTGTCAGCGGATCGAATGCAGGGCCAGGCCCTGAATATGGACGGCCAATCCGGAATTTTCTTCCAACCTTGGGCGGACGTCGTCCCAGCGGCCGCCGGGAAATTCGGCGGACCAACCGTCAGTTTTCACATCGTCGACGCGGGACCGGTCGCCGGAGACTACTTAAACGTCGGGGTCGAAGAAGGGTTTGGCAACTGGCTGGAGTTTGGATTTACCCGCAGCAACCACACAGACGGAGGAGACCCGGAAATCAGCCCTCTGTTCAATTTTGCGGGCATGAACATCTTCAATGTGAAGGCAAAAGTTCTTTCAGCGCACAGCCACGGCCGCAAGTATTTGCCTGCCATTTCCGTGGGCGGCGTGCTCCGGACGAATGATCCCTTTGTTTCCCAATCGGTCGTGCACAAGAACGCCACCAACGGAGATATCTATTTGGTCGGCTCGAAGCTCTTTGTGTTCGGCGCCAAGTTCGCCTTCCTGTTGAATGGAGGAGTCCGCGGAACGAATGCGCAGAAGTACGGCTACGGGGGAAACACTCTCAGTTGGCAGGCGCGAGCGTTCGGCGGAATTGCTTTCCCAATCCCGATCAAAAAACTTGTCGTCATCGCGCCTACGTTCGAGATTGACCAGGAGCCCGAGAGAATCAAGTACGTTCCTACGGCGACCTTGCCCACGGATCTGATCTACGCGGCCAGGATTTCGCACGCCCCCGATTCACGATGGAGCTTCGACATCGGAACCGGCCACGTCGGCGCCACCTTGGGCCCCGGAATCAACATCAAAGTCAATAACGCCCTTGCGTTTGCCGCCGACTTCAGGCTCTGAGGTGATCGCGAGAATGGCTATGCATAAACCAGCGCTTGTAGTTACAACTCACTTTTCGGACGAAATCGAGGCACGCATTGATCGAGATTACGATGCGCGCCGCAATCCTCACGAAAGGCCGTTTACCCGTGACGAATTGGTCGAGGCCTCATCAGGAGCCGATGCGCTGTTCATTACACCCTTCGATCAATTAGACTCCGAGTTCTTCAGGCGGGTGTCCGTTTCTGTGAAGGTTGTTGCTACCTACTCGGTCGGTTTTGACCATATCGACCTCCAGGCTGCAGCAAATAGGAACATCGCCATTGCGTATACGCCAGGAATCAACGCGGATGCCACTGCGGATATCGCGATGTTCCTGATGCTGGGTGCGTCACGGCGGGCCTTCGAAGGCCAGGAGATGGTGCGCACAGGAACATGGACGATGTCGAGTCTGTTGGGGCGGCAACTGACTGGAAAACGTCTCGGCATTTTTGGTATGGGACGAGTGGGCCGGGCTGTTGCTCAACGTGCGAGGGGTTTCGGGATGACTATCCACTATTTCAGTCCAACCCGCTTGCCCGCGGCATTAGAGAAAGACGCGGTATTTCACTCCAGCCCGTCGGACTTACTTCGGGCGAGCGAGTTTCTTGCCCTGCATGCGCCTGAGACCCCCGATACTCATCATTTCATCAATTCGAAGACTATCGACCTATTGCCACAGGGGGCGATCCTGATCAACACCGCTCGTGGTGGCATGGTGGTGGACGAGGACCTCATTGCCGCCCTCAAAAGTGGCCGAGTCGCAGCGGCGGGGCTGGACGTCTTCGAAGGCGAGCCGAAGCTTCACCCTGGATATGTTGCACTCAAGAACACGTTTTTGTTGCCACATATGGGGAGCGCGACAGTGGAGACGCGTTTAGCAATGGGCATGCTTGCCCTAGACAACATAGATGCCGTTCTGGGCGGCAAGCCTGCGCCATCGCTTGTAACGAAGGAGCCCGGCGTCGCGTAGAACTCGACTCGTTCCGGGACAGATCACTATTACAGATGTTTCGCATCCCAAACCATGAGGACGTTATGCTGAAGACCGCGAAGACCTTCGCCGCACCTCCTTCACCCTTTCCTTCGTCACGCAAGAAGTACATTACTGGCAGGCGTCGTGATGTTCGCGTTCCCATTCGTGAAATATCGCTCTCTCCGACGCATCACTCGAAGTGGGTGGAACAGAATCCCCCGTTGCCCGTCTACGATTGCTCCGGTCCATATACTGACCCTGATGCCGAGATCGATCTCGTTCGTGGGCTGCCCGCCCTGCGCGGTCCGTGGATTGAAGAGCGCGAGGACACCGAGCGACTCACCGAGCTCAGCTCCGAGTACGGCCGTCAGCGTCAGAACGACCTGTTAACTCACGGGCTGCGCTTTCCTGCGAGACCTAGGCCACGCCGCGCGCACCGTGGCCGGAACGTCAGCCAGATGCACTACGCCCGCAACGGCATCATCACGCCAGAGATGGAGTTCGTCGCGCTGCGGGAATCGATGCAACTGGATCGGCTCGCGCAGGATCCGGCCTACGCATTGCTCCTTCGCCAGCATCGCGGAGAAGCGCTCGGCGCGCAATTTCCCAAAGAGATCACCCCAGAGTTCGTCCGCGCGGAGGTAGCGGCGGGCCGCGCCATCATCCCGGCAAATATCAACCATCCTGAACTGGAACCGATGATCATCGGCCGTAACTTCAAGGTCAAAATCAACGGCAATATTGGAAACTCTGCCGTCACCTCTTCACTCGCCGAAGAGGTGGAGAAGATGATCTGGGCGATTCACTGGGGCGCGGACACTGTTATGGATCTTTCCACGGGCAAGCACATACATGAAACGCGCGAGTGGATCCTGCGCAATGCCCCTGTACCCATCGGGACGGTTCCCGTCTACCAGGCGCTTGAGAAGGTAGATGGTTGCGCTGAAGAGCTGAGCTGGGAGTTGATGCGCGATACCCTCATCGAGCAGGCAGAACAGGGAGTAGACTATTTCACATTGCACGCAGGTGTCCTTCTGCCTTGGATTCCGCTGACCGCCCGTCGGCTCACCGGCATCGTCTCGCGTGGCGGCTCAATCATGGCTAAATGGTGTCTCGCACATCATCGGGAGAATTTCCTTTACACGCATTTCGATGAGATCTGCGAAATCATGAAGGCCTACGACGTTTCGTTCAGCTTGGGCGACGGGCTCCGCCCTGGCTCGATTTACGACGCTAACGACGAAGCGCAGTTCGCCGAATTACATACGCTGGGCGAACTGACCGCACGCGCGTGGAAGCACGACGCACAGGTGATGATCGAGGGGCCCGGGCACGTCCCGATGCAGCGTGTCAAAGAGAATACGGACGAAGAAGCTCGGCACTGTTTCGAGGCTCCGTTCTACACGTTGGGCCCACTCGTTACCGACATCGCGCCCGGCTACGATCACATCACCAGTGCGATCGGCGCTGCCCAGATCGGGTGGTACGGAACGGCCATGCTCTGCTATGTAACGCCAAAAGAACACCTCGGTTTGCCAAACAAAGCGGATGTTCGCGAGGGAATCATCACTTACAAAATCGCGGCACATGCGGCCGACCTGGCGAAGGGATGGCCTGGAGCGCAGCTCCGGGACAACGCGCTGTCGAAGGCGCGATTCGAATTTCGCTGGCAGGATCAATTCAATCTCAGCCTCGACCCACAGCGCGCCCGCGAATATCACGACGAGACATTACCGCACGAGAATGCGAAGACCGCACACTTCTGTTCCATGTGCGGCCCCAAGTTTTGCTCCATGAAGATCACGGAGGAAATTCGCGCCGCATATGGGGAACAGCAACAGGCGGGGATGGCGGAAAGAGCACGCGAGTTTTTGGATCGCGGCGGTGAGGTGTACGTCTAGATGCGGCCGGATCTCGCCATCGTCGGGGGTGGTTTGCTTGGGCGCTGTTTGGCGTGGCGCGCCTCGAAAGCTGGAGCGCGCGTCGTCCTGTACGATGCCGCCGGCAGTGGGGGGGAGGGCTCAGCTGCGTGGGTGGCGGCAGGGATGATCGCCCCAACAACCGAAGCGATTGATGCTGCCCCACAAATTGAATCGGTGGGAAGGCATAGCCTTTCAGTTTGGCCGCACTGGCTGGCTGAACTGCCGGCGCCGGTCTTCTATCGTGACCCCGGAACCTTGTTACTTTGGCACCGCGAGGATGCCGGAGAGGCAGTGCGCATTGAGAGAATAATTGCCTCGCGCCAAACACAGGGGCACATCGAGCACGTCGAACGTACGCAAATCCGCCAACTCGAACCCGCTCTCGGGACCCAGTTTTCCCGAGCACTATATATTCGGGGCGAGGCGCAGGTGGACAATCGCGCACTGTTGCAGGCGGTTGCCGTCGCTCTCAAAGAAGGCGGCGTCGCGTGCCATTGGGATACTCAAGTCCAGGATGACGCGCTTCCCGATGCCGGACTCGTCGTGGATTGCCGCGGCATGGGCGCGAGGCGCGATTGGCCGACGTTACGTGGTGTTCGTGGCGAGATCGTACGTTTACATGCCCCTGAGGTCGAACTGCACTGCATGCTGCGGCTATTGCATCCCCGCTGCCCGGTGTATATCATTCCTCGCGCCGAAGGGCGACTGGTTGTTGGGGCAACCAGCGTCGAGAGCGATGATTGTTCGACGGTTTCCGTGCGCGGAGCGCTTGAGCTCTTGACTTGCGCGTATTCCGTACTGCCGGCGTTAGCCGAGGCCCGCATTCTCGAATTCAATACTCAGATCAGGCCTGCCCTCCCGGATAACGCTCCGGCGATTCGCTTCGATCCACAGCGGAAGGTGCTGCGCATCAACGGACTTTATCGGCATGGGTTTCTACTGACGCCTGTTATTGTCGAGGAAGCTTTAACTCTTCTTTTCCTGCAGCGAATCGGCGGCGGTTGGACCGTGGCCCTGCCTCCAGGAGAACTGCTCCGAACTCATCTTCGCTCCCATTCAGGATGTGCGCGCATGTTTGTAATCGTGAACAACCAAGTGCACCCTTTGCCCGAACCTCGCACGCTCGCGGCATTACTGCTCTTGTTGTCTCCGGCAGCTCCGTTTGCCGTGGCCCGCAATGCAGAGGTTATTCCGCGGGGAACGTACGAAGAGTGCCACATCGAGCCTGGTGACAGGATCGATATCGTTCATCCAGCAGCAGGGGGTTGATATGGAAGCACCCAAGACCGAAGATCGCCTGATTTTGTACAAGGAGAACTTTACTAGCCGTTTGCTGCTCGGTACCGGGCGCTATGATTCTCCGTCCGTGTTGGCAGACGCGATTCGCGCCGCCGCGCCCGCAATGCTCACGCTGTCAGTACGGCGCCAGGTCTCGGGCTCGAATTATTCGGGCCAATCGTTCTGGAACTTCGTTCGGGAAGCGGGGCGGCCGATTCTGCCCAACACTGCAGGATGTTTCACCGCGAATGACGCAATAGCGACGGCGTGCGTGGCGCGCGAATTGTTTCGGACCAACCTCATAAAGCTTGAAGTCATCGGAGATGAAGTCAACCTTCAGCCAGATCCATATGCTCTGGTGGAAACCGCTGGCGAGCTCGTAAGACGTGGCTTCCAAGTCTTACCGTATTGTACGGAAGATTGGGTTCTTTGCAGACGTTTGATGGACGCTGGCTGTGAGGTACTTATGCCATGGGCGGCGCCCATCGGAACTGGGCAGGGACCACGCAATCCGCGTGCCCTCCGCGAACTACGCGAACGGGCCCCAGAAGTTCCCTTGATTGTCGATGCAGGCCTAGGCCTTCCGTCTCACGCTTGTCAGGTGATGGAGTGGGGCTTCGACGGCGTCCTGTTGAATACAGCCGTATCGCGAGCCCTCGATCCAGTTCGAATGGCGGGCGCCTTCGCCAACGCCGTCAGGGCTGGACGCGCCGCCTTCCTCGCTGGGCCAATGATCGCGCAAGACGCAGCCGCGCCGAGCACCCCGGAACTTGGGCGCCCGTTTGTGACGGATTCATTGCGATTGCCAGCAGGTACCCGGTCCATTTGATTTAAGGAGAACTGAAAATGCCAGATCCAACTCAGACGCAATTTGAAACTGCGAAGACCTTCGACGCACGTAGCCTCTTTACTCGCCATCGAAACTATTTCTTATCGGGCGCGACCCGCTCCATAGAATGGCGGGAAAAGCAGTTGATCGCCTTGCGGTCAATGATGCAGGAGCACGCTGAGGACTTCTACGAGGCGTTATGGTCGGACCTCCGCCGCAACCGGACCGAGGCGGATTGGGTCGACGTGAAGTACATGACCAGTGAGATCACCCACGTTCTCGAACACTTGCGGCACTGGATGGAGCCTGTGCCCGTGAGCACACCGCTGATGCTGACTTCTTCGCACGCGACGGTACAGTTCGATCCCCTCGGAGTCGGACTGATTATCGGGACGTGGAACTATCCTGTGATGCTAACCCTGTCTCCGCTGATCGCGGCGATTTCCGCGGGTAACGCGGCTGTTATCAAGCCGCCTGACCTGGCTCCTGCCACCTCCAATGTGATCGACCGGCTGGTCCCCGAGTATCTCGACCGAAACGCGTTTTCGGTCGTTCTCGGCGGGCGTGAAGAAACCACCAACCTGCTGGAACAGCCGTGGAACCACATCTTTTTTACCGGTGGCGCTACCGTCGCAAGGGTCGTCATGACAGCCGCGGCAAAGAATCTGACTCCCGTGGTTCTTGAGCTTGGCGGCAAGAATCCTTGCATCGTCCACTCTTCGGCCAATCTGCGGATCTCAGCCCGCCGTGTCGCCTTTGGACGCTGGTTTAATGCCGGCCAGTCATGCACTGCCCCCGATTATGTGCTCGTGTTCAAGGATGTCCGCGATGAATTCTTGAAATGTCTAAAGGAAACGCTGCTTGAGTTCTACGGGGAAGATCCTCAGAAGAGCCCGGACTACGGTCGGATTGTTACTCTCCATCACTTTGACCGGCTGGCGAACCTGCTCGCCAGCGGGACGATCTACCATGGCGGACAGCACGATCGCGCGGACCGTTTTATCGCTCCGACGGTACTTGTAGATGTGTCGTCGGATTCGCCCGCCATGCAGGAAGAGATCTTCGGGCCCATTTTGCCCGTGATTGAGGTCGATAACACTCAAAAGGCGATCGACTTCGTCAATGCGCGGCCGAGCCCACTCGGCCTGTATATATTCTCCGAAGATCCGTCGCTGATGCAGCAGATTTTGCACTCAACGGCTTCCGGGGATGCGGGAGTGAACGAATGTACCGTGCAGCCGCTTATTCACGATTTACCATTTGGCGGCGTCGGAAACTCCGGAATGGGCAAATACCACGGCGAGTGGGGATTTCGTGCCTACAGCAACATCCGCGGTGTCCTCTATCACAGTACGAAGCTGGATGTTGCTGGATTGCGCTACCCGCCCTACAATCGACATCGTACTCTGCGGGACTTCGTGATTCCGTCCTGATAGTCCCTCCTCACTTCCGCAGTAAAAACGCCGGCGTAGCACGCTGACCGCCTTGCGCTCCGGGAAGTGGCCGGGGCCTATGCACACCGCGCGTCGCGCGTTCTTGTTCTTCTATCGAGGAGCGATTCGCCACCGCGGTTATCGAGACGTTATCAAGACCAGTACAGCCACTTTGTAGGAATATCGCAGCATGCCCGCCGTCCAGTGATCGGTCGGATCGAGAAATCAGGGGATCGCTTTCTTCACGATGGACCTCTCGCGACGGACATCACGGTGAGCTAGCCATTGCTCACATTATGTATCCACCAATACGGTGGCAGAATTCAAGTGTGACCTTGCAGGGAAAGGCAACTATGACAAACATTACGGCTTTAACGCAGATTTCGAAGCGTGTCCTGTCAACTGGCTGGACGGAGCGGCGTCCTAATAACGGGCTGTGCATCACGCGCAGAGCGCCCATCGCACGGCCAGCGCGATTCCGGCCGATGTTCTGCGCCCTATTGATCGGAATCGGCACGCTGGGCCCGGCAGGGCTGCCCGTCTGGGCTCAGGGATCTTCAGACATTGCTAAACAAGCACAGAATCCGATCGCAAACCTGATTTCAGTGCCGATTGAGAATGACTTCAACCCGCAAACGGGTATCGACAAAAACGACAGCTACGTCATGGAGTTGAAGCCTGTTATCCCCTTTCGCCTATCCGATGGCTGGACTGTGATTACCCGGACCATCATTCCGGTAATCCAGGTTCCCGATTTAGCTCCTGGCATCGCTGGAACTACTGGGTTGGGAGATGTCAACGCGTCGTTGTTTCTGTCGCCGGCAAAAGCTGGGCCGGTTATTTGGGGTGCCGGACCGATTATTTCCTTTCCTACGGCCACTCAGGACATTCTGGGAACTAAGAAAGTTAGTCTCGGCCCTACCGTCGTTGTATTGAGAAGCCACGGGCATTGGCTGTTCGGAGTGCTCGTGAATAACTTAACGTCCGTAGCCGGGCCATCAGCCCGCGCAAATGTCAACCAGATGTTGATGCAGCCGTTCGTAAACTACAATCTGCGTCGCGGCTGGTATCTAACTTCTTCGCCGATCATAACCGCGAACTGGGAAGTAAATCCGAATGAGCGGTGGACTGTTCCTGTAGGAGGCGGAGTCGGAAGGATTGTGCATTTCGGGAAGCAGCCAGTCAACATCTATGCGCAGTTCTTCCGCAATGTAGAACGTCCCGACGGTATAACACACTGGTCTGCGCGACTTCAGGTGCAGTTTCTCTTTCCGCGACATAAGGGGGAGAAATGAAGGCGATTCAGGTTCGGTCGACAGATGGGCCCCGAGGTGTCGCACTCCAGGGCTTGTCAGACCCTGTTTCTCAGGCTGGGAGAAGTCCGGGCTTCTGGCTTAGTTGGACGAGGTCAACGCTATGACGGTCCAAATGATGACGAGCGAATGTCTTAGGACGGCCTTCCTCACTGCAATTCTGCTTACCGGTAGCGTCAGGCAAGCCGAAACGGCGGTGCTCGAAGGCATTCGGTCGTTGAACATTGATGCAGCCTCAGAAGAAGAGATCTTGCGAACGAGCGCGGCCGCTGCCTTGCACGCGCGGCAACGGTATCGGCGACGGCCCGGGGAAACAGCTCAATCCTCATCGCTGGTCCCGGGCGAACTTCGAAGAGTGCTGCAACTGCCGTCCAATCTTCGGCATTGCTTCGTTTTGCGTTTCCTCATCGCCATGCCTCGCGAATTCTGCGCCCAGCTGCTGGGCCTCGATGCCAGCGCCCTCGACCGGGATACATGGATGGCCGCACGGGCACTAGCCCAGATTGTTCAAAAAAAAACAAGCGGATGAACAGGCTCAAAGATAAAGTGGCCCGTGACCGGCGCATCCAAGGGATTTGGCGCCGCGAATCGCATCGCCCGCTCGCACGCTGGCGGTTGCGGCGGCGGGCAACGCGCCGCTGGCGCCAGACCCGGCCGCCGGCATAGGGCTGCGCGACCCCGTGCTCCTGCGCTGCGGATCGCCCCGGCCCGAGCCCACAGCGCTCGCGATGGGCATGTCGAAGCGGCGGGCTGGCCGCGGGGGGGCGCCGGGCGTGGGGCGGCGTATCGCGCGCGGCCTGCCGCTCGCGCAAATCCGGGGCCAGCGCTCGGGCGCAGTCATCGAGTCTCGCGGCGTGCGCGTGAACTGGCCGTCGGCATCATGGCTGCGTACTCGGTGATCGTGCTGGGCGCGACGGGGAACGTGGGCGGGCGCATCGTGCAGCTTCTGATCGAGAACCCGCTGTGCAAGAAGGTGGTGGTGGTGACGCGCCGCAAGGCGGACGCCTTCGCCGACCTCAAGTTCTCCGAGGTGGTTGTCAACATGGACCGACTCGAGGAGGAGGTTGCGCCGCACGCCCAGGGAGTCGACGTCGCGCTCGCCGCGTTCGGCGTCGGCAAGGGCAGCGCGAAGATGCCCGAGGAGGAGGTGCGCAAGATCGAAATCGCCTACCCGCAAGCATTTTGCCGCGCCGCCAAGGCTGGAGGCGCTCGTGTGTGCGGGGTCATGACAGCAGCGGGCGCGGACCCCGAGGCCGGGATGAAGTACGCGAAGATCATCGGCGAGAAGGAAAAGGCTGTCGAGTCCGTCAAGTTCGACTTCCTTGGGGTGTACCGTCCCGCCGTCATTCTCGGCAACTCCAACACTGGGGCCTCCTTGGCTACGTCATGCCACTGCTGCACTGGGCCATGCCGTCCAAGTACCACTCGATCCACAAGAACGACCTCGCGCGCGCGATGGTGGCGCAGTCGGAGCAGGCGTTCCTCGCGATCGCGCATGGCAACGCTCCCAAGGAGGCGACCGTGAAGATGCTGGAGTACAAGGAGATGGATCCCTTCTTCGTCAAGGGCGAGAGCGACGGACCTTGAGCGGCAGCAAGCTGCTTGTGTTGGATTGAAGCGCTGTGGTGTTTGGGTAGTCTGGATAAGTGTTTCGCGTTTGTATTGTTTTACAGTGGTGCATGGTTACACTTGGTTACACTGGGCACTGCGACTTGCTCAGCAAGCGCAGGAGTCGATTCGTCGGGTCGCGAATCAAATGCGCCTTGTCGTTCTCCGCGGCCCGCCTTCCAGGCCGCTCGCCACTATTCTCTTCGCGTGCAGCGACCCCATTACGGGCTATTCTGGAAGTAGCATTTGCGCATATTCATACCAGATTCCGAACTTACAATGACCTTTGTTCGCGCTTCCGGTCCTGGCGGCCAGAATGTCAACAAAATTTCCACTGCCGTCCAACTGCGCTTCGATGTCGGCCAATCTCGCTCGCTTCCCGCCGACGTACGCCAGCGCCTCCTCGCATTAGCCGGCAATCGCGCCACGCAAGACGGCGTGTTGATCATCACGTCCCGCGTGCACCGGACGCA
>Ga0302326_10013736_pt1 | contig 17156 bp, 23 predicted proteins | sample Palsa_T0_3_FD_202264 | JGI IMG/M metagenome (GOLD analysis project Ga0302326, IMG submission 202264) | Peat permafrost microbial communities from Stordalen Mire near Abisko, Sweden - Palsa_T0_3 | ecosystem: Environmental > Terrestrial > Soil > Palsa > Peat permafrost | place: Sweden: Abisko...
AGAACAAGACGCAAACTCGATGTCGAGACGCAAGCCGAGACTTTTCGGCAAAAGTATTCGCTAGAACTGCGCTGATACTTCTACTTCTCGTTGCGATCACAGGCCTTTCCACGCTCGCGAAAGACGCCCAATATTTCCCCAGTACCAATCCTGTCCGGCACGCTTCCCTTTCCACAAAGATGAGGGTGGCCCCCGCGCGCGTTGTTATTTCGGGCGATGAGTTGCAGCCGATTGCTAGGGTTGTCCCGCCGTTGCCAGTCGCTCGGGTAACTCATTTGGAGCAATTCGAAACCATACTGGTACAACAAGTAAGCATAACTGTTTCGATGCAGCACCGTTCTCCTCCCCTTTCGCTTTCTTAAGACGCTCGGTTTCTCCAATCAAGTCATAGTTTGCGCAAATTAATTCACGGCTTGCCCCGGATTCGTTCAATCGGGGGGGCTGCTGGAGCGAACATGAAAACCGAATTGACACCTGCCCAACTCGGGAGGTTGAGCGATTTCAGCACATGTATCGTCGCGAGTGCGATTGAGACGTTTCGAGTGCGCTTACCGAATACGGGCTTCGCTGATTCTAGCGTCCGGTGCATTTTTGACGAGCATCCGCCAATCGCCGGTTACGCAGCTACGGCTCGAATATGTACCTCGAATCCACCGATGGAGGGGCGCGGCTACTCCTACGAGCGCACAGATTGGTGGAACCACATTTTGAGCATTCCCTCTCCCCGCGTTGTAGTGATCGAAGATGTGGATGAGCCTGCGGGGCTGGGAGCGTTTGTCGGGGAAGTAAACGCGAGCATTCTCCTGGCTCTCGGGTGCGGTGGACTGGTGACAAACGGGGATGTGCGCGACGTGGATGAGGTGCGGTCCAGCGGTTTCCAATTGTTCGCGGGGAATGTTTCGGTCTCACACGCGTACGCGCACATCTTCGATTTCGGCGGACCCGTAAAAGTAGGCGGCTTAATCGTTCGGCCCGGCGATTTGATTCACGGAGATCGCAATGGGGTACAGACAATTCCCTCGGAAATCGCCTCCCAAGTTCCCGGCATGGCCGGCAAGATCATGCGGAGACGACAGCGGCTAATCGGGTTGTGCCGATCCGAGAACTTTTCTATCGATGCCCTGCGCGAAGCGATTGAAGAACCGGAGTTGCAATAATGACAAATAGAGTACACCAGCGAAGACAACCAGAAAACCATTGGAAAGCCGCGATTCTCCGCACATGCCTCACCTTATGCCTGCCAAAAGCCGGCGTCGAGCAGGTTGACGGATTTCTCGACGTCGTCCTCGAGCGATCGACTCAAACGCTCTGCATATTGCTGGGCCTCGAGCAGGGCGAGTGCGAGATTGCTGTGCTGCGGCATTCCCTGAAGTTTTGCGATCTGATCTTCGAGACGCAAATTCTCTATGCCGATGCTTTGCTCAACTTCGACTGCACTGATGGCCAGCTCGTTCTGAGCGCGCGCGGCCTTTTCCATTTCCTCGCGCGACCGCATGAACTTCTCGGGGATCTCGGCGAGGACTTCGGCAAGGCCGATAATCGCAACGGCGCTGAAGGCTGTAGCGAGAGCGGGCCCGATCACTTGCGTGTGCGCAAGGAACGTGGCCACGACGCGTGGGAGACGAATTCCAACTTCTTCGCCAAAGCCGGCGGCCGCGTGACGCGCCTCGGTGAAGGAGTAAGACATCTTTTCGCCGGCGGTTTCCGAAGCTGCAGCAGCTGAGGCAAACCCTGATTCCATTTGTTTCGTCGAGACTGTGACCGCGCTGGCCGCCTCCGCCATGCCTTCTTGGAGCGGCTCGACGTTTACGCTGGTAACGATCTGCAGGAGTGTGTCGTCAGCCATTGTTGTCCTTGAGGTTCACCGTGCCACCGAGCGCCGTGATGTCTGCCTCGCTGAGCGTGCGGTTTGCCGGCGCGTCGCCCTTGCTCCGCTTCTTGACGCCGAGAAAAGATTTGAGCATGAGGTGGACTGGCGGGTTCTCGAGCCAGTACCCGTTGAGCCTTGCCCAGTCGTGAAGCGTAATTTCATCGACGTCACAAACCCTCCAGCCGGTAGCGGTGATGATTAGACCGTAGAGCTTGGCCCAGTCGATCCCGAAGCCGCCGCCGGCATCTCTTCCCCCGGGGCTGCGATCGCGAGGCCCGAGACCTCGAGCAACTTCAGCCACACGGGAGCGATATTTTTGAACGTGAGCGAATCGAGCACGGCCTCGAGCGTCACACTTGGATCGTAACGATGAATGGATGCATGGATCGTTCGCGCTTTTTCGAGAAGGAGATCACGCACACCTATTTCCCCTGAAGCCCCGCGCTTCTCGAGGGTTTCGATCTCTGAAGTTGCAGCAAGCTCAGCGGCGAGAATCTGAACTTGCGGCCGCCGAACTCGACCTCGACCGACGCCGAGGGAATTGATTCCGTCATGCAGCCTCCTGGGAAAGTTGGGCGCAACTTGGGCGCAAAACTACGCGTTGATGGGCTTGTTTTGGACGTACAGGTGCGGGAAGGACAGCAGAATCAGCGAGGTTTTGGTAGGGGCGGTGGGGATCGAAAGCATCCCTTAATCCTACAAGTCCTGTACTTGGACGGCGTTGCGCCCTCACTGAAAAGGCCAACTGCTGATTCTGCTGATTCCGTGCTGGATCAGTGTGCCAAAAACAATTGTCCGCCTCATGTAAATGAAGAATTGATGCCGCGTCTCGCGTTGCCCAATTGCGAATGTCCCGCGCAGGAAAAGTTTGAGAATCCAGTATTCAGCGGTCCACATCGCAGCCAACGCCGGGAGTGCGACCCCAGCATACGGATGTCCCTTCTCCAGAGCACTGTGTAGCTCCGATATATGCTCTCAAGCGTAGATCGGTAGTATTAGCAGGACAAGAAAAAGGAGCAGACCCGGGCCGGAAAAATCCGTCGAAGCCGGATTCGAAATGAAAGGAGAATACCACTGCCTACGGCGATGGTCCTCGCTGCCGCAGGCGAATTCCCAAGATCGATATCAAGTACGAAAACCAGTGGGCGTTACACGCTCAGATGGGCGTGCACGATTTGGTCGGACAGCTCCCTGATTGCTCCGGAGGCGACTCGTCGTCCATTGGTGAGTATGCAGAACTCGCTCGCCACGCGGCGCGCGAAAGGCAGCTTCTGTTCGACCAGAAGGACGGCCAGCCCCTCTTCTTTGTTCAGCTTCAATACAATGTCGCCGATCTCGTGAACGATATTTGGCTGTATACCTTCCGTAGGTTCATCGAGAATCAACAACTTGGGCTCTAGAACGAGTGCTCGGCCAATCGCCAACTGCTGCTGCTGTCCCCCAGAGAGGTCGCCGCCGCGCCGGTTCAGCATCTGCTTCAGCACGGGGAATAAATTGAAGATACGCTGCGGAATTGCCTGGACTCCATTCTTGCGCACACCCAAGCCCACGCTCAGGTTTTCCTCCACCGTCAGATGCGAAAAAATCTCACGCCCCTGGGGCACGTATCCGATACCGATCTGGGCGCGCTCCTCCGCGGGACACCTGAGCAACTCAGTTCCTTCAAAAGTAACGCTGCCCGAAGTCGTCTTCAGCAAACCCATAATGCATTTAAGAAGGGTGGTCTTGCCCATGCCGTTGCGGCCCATCAAGCATATAAGCGAGCCGGCCGGTACGGAAAGATCGACATCCCACAGGGTGTGACTGCCACCGTAGAATTGATTGAGGCCCTTGACCGCCAGCATGATTATCCTCCGAGATAAACGTCGATCACGCGGGGATTGCTCTGCACTTGATTCATGTCGCCTTCCGCAAGCACACGGCCTTCGTGCAGTACGGTGACGCGCTTGGCGATGGAACGAACGAAATCCATGTCATGTTCGACCACCACTACCGAGTGCTCACCCTCGAGCGACTGGAGAAGTCTAGCTGTGCGCTCGACCTCTTGTGGGGTCATGCCGGCGACCGGCTCGTCAACCAGGAGCAATTCGGGGTCTTGCATCAGCAGCATACCAATCTCAAGCCATTGCTTCTGACCATGGGAGAGTGCTTGTCCCGACGTCTCCTGTTGCTCTATGAGGCCGATCACATCGAGAACCTCGTTGATTCTCCTGTGTTGCGCGACCGTTGTACGCGCGAATAGTGTCTTCAAGAAGGACTTATCGCCAGCCAATGCCAGCTCGAGGTTTTCGAACACCGTCAACTGCTCGAACACGGTCGGTTTCTGAAACTTCCGTCCGATTCCAGCCTGCGCGATTTCGGGTTCGGAAAGCGAAAGGAGATTCAATCCGGGTCCAAACCGCACCTTTCCCGAATCCGGGCGAGTCTTACCAGTAATGACGTCCATCATAGTTGTCTTGCCCGCGCCGTTCGGTCCGATGATGCAGCGCAGCTCCCCGGGCTCGATCTGCAGCGTGAGCTCGTTGAGCGCCTTGAAACCATCGAAGCTGACAGTCACCTTTTCGAGATAGAGGGTTTTGCCGCTCATTCTTCCAGTTACTCCAGCTTGTCGGTTTGAATCTGGAGTTGCTCCGTGTTTCCTCGTCTCTTGGCCCTGCCGGACAAAAGGCCGACAATCCCGCGCGGCAGAAACAGTGTCACCAGCACAAACAGCGCGCCAAGCGCGTAGGACCACACTTCAGGAAACGCGCTCGTAAAATAAGTCTTCGCGTAGTTCACTAGCACTGCGCCTGCGGCCGCACCGTATAGCGTCCCACGCCCTCCCACTGCCACCCAGATGACGATTTCGATCGAGTTAATGGGGGAAAACTCACTAGGGTTAATGATGCCGATCTGTGGGACGTAAAGCGCGCCAGCGATGCCGGCGAGAACGGCTGAAAACACGAAAATCCATAGTTTGAAGGATTCCACGCGATAGCCGAGAAAACGCGTCCGGCTCTCCGCATCGCGGATCGCCCGGATCACGCGTCCTGCCCGCGACGCCACAATAGCGCGGCACGCGACGTAGCTAACTCCGAGCATTATTGCGGTAATCACCAGCAGGACGAGGTGCACCCGGTCGGACCCGAGATTGAAACCAATAATGTCCTTGAAATCGGTGAATCCGTTGTTGCCGCCAAAGCCCATGTCGTTGCGGAAGAATGCAAGCATCATGGCGTAGGTAAGAGCTTGGGTGATGATCGACAAATATACGCCGGTGACGCGCGAACGGAACGCTAACCACCCGAACGCCAACGCCAATGATCCCGGCACGAGCGCAACCATGAGGAGGGCGAACCCGAAGTGGTTGAAGCCGTGCCAAAACCACGGCAAGGACTTCCAATTGAGGAATACCATGAAGTCAGGTAACACAGGATCGCCATACACACCCCTCGTACCGATCTCGCGCATCAGATACATGCCCATTGCGTAGCCCCCCAATGAAAAGAAGGCTGCGTGACCGAGGCTAAGAATGCCGCAGTAGCCCCAGATTAAATCCACCGCCATCGCCAGGAGGGCATAGCAGAGGTACTTGCCGGTCAGCGTCAGGCCGTAGCTCGAAACGTGCAACGGCGATGACGCGGGTACAACCAGATTGAGGAGGGACATTACAACAACGATCAGGGCAAGCCCGCCCAGGAACCATCCGCTTCCCGAATCGTTCCGTGCGCTGATCCACAATGTGTATCGAGGGCGCATGTAACTGCTAGCTTTCCGACGCGCGGCCGGTTGGCGGGAAAAGACCACGAGGCCGCGTCTGAATGAACAGAATCAGTGCTACGAGCACGAAAATCTTTGCCAGTACAGCCCCAGTATAGGGTTCAAGGAGTTCGTCGACGACACCCATCAACATGCCGCCTACCATAGCGCCCCAGAGATTTCCGACACCGCCAAAAACGACCACCATGAACGAATCGATGATGTACGATTGCCCCAAGGTCGGGTTGACATTGGTCAACTGGCTTAGCGCCACACCGGCAAGGCCGGCAATCCCCGACCCGAGACCAAAGGTCATCGCGTCAACCCACTCACTGCGGATGCCCATCGCCTTGGCCATAGCTCGATTCTGCGAAACGGCCCTGATTGAGAGACCCATTCGCGTGTGCCGGAGCACTACGAGAAGCGCCGCGAAAACAAGTACCGTGAAGATCACGATATAAAGGCGGTTGTAAGTGATTGAGAGCGCCTCGTTCAACTGGAGCGTGCCACTCATCCACGCGGGTGTCACGACCGATTTGTTGAGCGCGGTGAAAAACGAGCGCACGAGCTGCTGCAGGATGAGGCTGACACCAAACGTCGCGAGGAGCGTCTCCAACGGACGCCCGTAGAGGAAACGGATGACTGTGCGCTCGATCAGGATGCCAACCAGTGCTGACACCAAAAAGGCCACCGGAATTGCCATGAGGATAGAGGTGCCGATATATCCGGGCATCGCAAGCTGGACCACATAGGTCGCGTATGCGCCGAGCATCATCAACTCGCCGTGCGCCATGTTGATGACTCCCATGACGCCAAACGTAATCGCGAGTCCGATGGCGATTAGCACCAGCACGGACCCGAGGCTCAATCCAAAAAACACCGTTTGGATAAAGGAATACACCGAGCGCCGTCGATTAATGGACTTCACCGCAGCCGCGGCGGCCCGCCGCACATGCTCGTCGCTTTCGACAAAGCTACCGTCGGAGGATTTCTCAAGCAATGCCTCTAGCTTATTCAGCACATCTTGGCGGAGGCTGCTACGGAGGGTCGAAATAGCGGAGAGACGCGTCTGCGCATCCGAACTATCCAGCGCAACTAATGCCAGACTCGTGGCAATTTCCTTTTTAACCCTGGAATCGGTTTCCACGCCGCTTCGCGCGCGCAATAGTCGGACGTTGCCTTCATCCAAGTTTTGCTCGATGTCCCGCACTGCATCCAAGCGAACCGAGGCACTTGGGCTCGATAACCCGAAGCGAGCGAGATCGGTCTGCAAGATGCGCCGTAAATGATTGTTCGTGACAATCCTGGTAATGTCATCAGCAGAAGCCGAACCGGCGGGCTTTAGGGTAAGTGGGTCGAACAGATCGACCGTTGCGGAATCCTCCTCTCCTGCCTTGGCTAGGAAGATTATCTGATCCTGGTTACGGAAGTAGAGACGATCTTGCAAAAACGCGGTAAGGACAGCTTCGGCGTTCGGATTACCGCTCTGGGCTATCCGATCGACGATCGTGTATTTGTCGTCGAACGAGGCGTTGCGCAGTTCTCCCAGTGTCGAGAGGAAATCCCGATCGGTTGAGGATTGGGCGTATAGGGGTCCGACACTCCGGCTGGCGAGCAGCACCAACACAATACACAGTAACTGCGCGCCAGTCCGGAGCAAACACCTCGTCATTTATAGTTCTGCCCAGCGCAAGCCTTGGTTACCATATTATAGTTACCGCACTTCACCGTCACCCAGTCTGCCACGATGTTCTTATCCGATGAGAGATAACGTGACCACGCTTCGCCGGGGATCGTTCCTGTGGTTTTCCAAACCACGTCGAACTGTCCATCGGCGCGTACCTCGCCGATGTAAACTGGTTTGGTAATATGATGGTTGGGTAACACCTTGGCCATGCCACCGGTGAGGTTCGGCGTTTCAAGGCCCGGCAGCGCAGCAATCACCTTTTCCGGGTCTGTCGTTCCGGCCTTCTGTACCGCCTTCACCCAAAGATTAAAACCGATGTAACTGGCTTCCATCGGATCGTTGGTCGTCCGCTTGGGGTTCTTGATGTATGCGTGCCACTCTCGGATAAACGCCTTGTTCGCTGGGGTGTCGATGCTTTCGAAATAGTTCCACGCCGCCAGTTGGCCGACGAGTGGCTTGGCGTCCAGGCCCGAAAGTTCTTCTTCCCCTACCGAGAAAGCAACTACAGGGATATCTTCGGCCGAAATCTGCTGGTTGCCCAGCTCCTTGTAAAAAGGAACATTGGCGTCACCGTTAATCGTCGACACGACCGCGGTTTTCTTCCCTTCAGAGCCGAACTTCTTGATCGCGGATACACGCGCCTGCCAATCGGAGTAACCGAATGGCGTGTAATTGATCGAAATGTCAGCGGGCACCACGCCTTTGGAAAGCAGGTAAGCCTCGAGGATTTTATTGGTCGTCCGCGGATACACGTAATCCGTTCCCTCAAGCACCCACCGCTTTACGTGCACTTCGTTCATTAGGTAATCCACGGCGGGAATAGCCTGTTGGTTCGGCGCCGCGCCGGTGTAGATCACGTTCTTGGACGACTCTTCCCCTTCGTATTGAACGGGGTAAAAGAGCAAGCCGTTATCCTTTTCGAAAACAGGCAGCACTGATTTCCTGGAGACCGAAGTCCAGCATCCGAAGACGACCGCAACTTTGTTCTTTTCCAACAGTTCTTGGGCCTTCTCAGCGAACAGAGGCCAGTTGGATGCTGGATCGACAACGACCGCCTCGAGCTTCTTGCCGAGGAGTCCCCCCTTCTTGTTTTGCTCTTCAATCATCATGAGGTCGGTATCTTTCAGTGTCGTCTCGCTGATAGCCATCGTGCCGGAAAGAGAATGAAGTATGCCCACCTTAATGGTGTCCTGAGCTTCGGCCGCCCGGGAAAACGTCATCGTCGAAAAAACCATCGCTGCGGCAAAGAGCCAGCCGGTCCTACGGGTTGTCTGAGAGTTCATGAGTCCTCCTTACAAGTTCGGTCATCAGCGTCTTTCTGTATTTCATAGGTCACTTTTGTGAAACGTTTTAGAGATCTGGAGCTGCAGACCAACGCCCGCCTGCCAGTCATTAAGCTGTACAGCGTTAAAGGTCGTGTTCTTATAGAAAGTCATCACACGCGCATCGAACTGTTTAATGATATAACTCACGTTCACCTCAAGGGTGTTTTGACGGTAGCTCGGGTGAGAGGTGTCAATTCCATCGGTAAACTGGGCTATGGCGTACTTACCGAGGAGTTCAAATTTCCCCCATCCGATCTTTTCCGGTATGAGGAAGGATGCAAGACCGTAAGCCCCTTGGCTCTTGGAATAGTGCGCGTCATACCCGCCGAGCCCGTTATACCGAGAATATTCGCTCTCGATGGTGAAGGCTCCCGCGCCTGGGACCTTCCTCTCCATGAGGAAGTCAACAGTTGTGGCCGTCTTGCCGGCCTGTACCTGGGTTGCCCCACCGATAGCGAGTAAGTTTTTATCCCCATAGTAAGTGCCGTTCAGGTAGTAGCCGTTCTCCGGATCCCAGAAATCGATCTGGACGCGACCGGCCCAGATAACACTCTTATCCGAGGTTGCGGAAGCACCGTCGAACGCACCCGCGGAGACTTTAATCTTGGCTATACCCGCTTTGAAGTCTCCCCAATACATTACGCCATTGTCGCGACCCTGAAAGACGAAGGGATAACCGTCCTGGATGCCATCAGTAAATACCGCCCACTCGTTGGAGTAGAACGGGCCGTAAAGGTTTGCGCGATCGCTCGGCGGAAGAAAGCGCCCGGCCCAGACGTTGAGCATCGGATTTATATGGAATTCTCCCACGGCATCTAGTATCTCCATGTTGTTGGTGACATTGTTATAGTCCGTGTTGAACATGAAGCTGATATTGCTCGTGACGTCCCCGCTGAAGTAAAGACGAGCGTGATCGAGAGAGAATTGATCGAGACTATCACCGGCAGCGGGTTCGAAATGGTCATAGCTCGTCTGTATTCCGCCCCCGACAGTGAACGAGGGTTCGAAGGTCTGTGCCAATAGGGGTGACGCGGCCAGCAAGAGGAACGACGCCGCTAGGAACGCGGATATATGTCGTCGGAGAACAAGAAATCGAACAGCTCGATCACGATGCATTAGCATAAATCCGTCTCCCGGGTTTCAACGGCGACAAATACCGAAATTTTCGCAACAACCAGAATGCGGAGGAATCAAAATGTGATTAGCGGAGGGCCTGACACATTTGACCAAGCGAATATGGAGAATAAGGAACGTGGAGTCAAATTCAAACTTTCGATTGTCGGGATTACAAATCCCATGTAGGTTTTTGTGGGCCGCTTAATTTCGCCGCGCCAGTTTTTCGTCAACTTAATATTCCTGACTGCCGACTAATGTATACGTTACTGAATAGACCCAGAGTGAATTGACAAGCCCAGTCGTGCGAGCACATCTGAGCATGTAAACGCAAATGGCGACTCCGCAATCACGATATTAATTCCCAGCATGCTCTGGAGAATCCCACATTTATCGGATAAACTGCGATCCCTTGCACAACAGCTGAGCCCCTGATCTAACGAACGGGCGGCGAGATGAGATCAAATCTGCAGCAATACTGAGGCACTATCGTGCATTTGACGCCAAGAGAGATTGAGAAGCTTTTGATCGCTACGGCCGCCGATTTGGCGCGTAAGCGCCGTGCCCGAGGCCTGCGATTGAACCACCCGGAATCGGTGGCCTTGATTACGGCAGAAATTCTGGAAGGTATCCGCGATGGCAAGTCTGTCTCCGAATTGATGGACTACGGTGCTACGATTTTGAGACGCGAAGACGTGATGGAGGGAGTGCCGGAGATGATTGCAGACGTTCAGGTGGAGGGGACGTTCCCCGATGGCACAAAGCTCGTAACCGTACATCAGCCTATTCGTTAGGCGAGGAAAACAGATGATTCCAGGCGAATATTTTCTTGCGCCAGATCCCGTGATGGCAAACACTTCCCGGCATACGATAGAACTTGAGGTCGCCAACAGCGGTGACCGCCCGATTCAAGTAGGTTCGCACTTTCACTTCTTCGAGGTTAATCGAGCGTTGCGATTTGATCGTGGACGGGCCTTTGGTATGCGACTCAACATACCCGCAGGAACTGCTGTCCGCTTCGAGCCTGGAGATGACAAGAAAGTTACGCTGGTCGAGTTGGGTGGTGCCGCAAAGGTATATGGCCTGAACGGACTCACCAACGGCCGGGCAGATCAAACCATCGAGCAGAGTGCCAGAAGGAAGGCGGCATGCGAAGCCGCGAGGCTGCGAGGTTTTGAGGGGAGTTGAATCGCATGGCTCTTGAAATTCCGCGTAGACAATATGCCGCTCTCTATGGTCCCACCACTGGCGATCGCATTCGACTGGCCGACACCGAACTTCTAATTGAAGTCGAGCGCGACCTGACGACGCCAGGCGACGAAGCCAAATTTGGCGGCGGCAAAGTACTGCGGGACGGCATGGGGCAGTCTGCTTCGGCCACGTCGCAAGCTGGCGCTCTCGACGTTGTGATTACCAACGCCGTGATCGTGGACCATTGGGGAATTGTAAAGGCGGATATCGGAATCCGGGACGGCCGGATCGCAGCAATCGGCAAGGCCGGAAATCCCGATATTATGAGCGGGGTCACTTCAGGAATGATTGTCGGTGCGGGCACGGAAGTAATCGCGGGCGAAGGAAAAATCATTACAGCGGGCGGCATTGATCCTCATGTCCACTTCATTTGTCCGCAGCTTATCTGGACGGCTCTCTCGGCAGGTTTGACCACACTGATCGGAGGCGGCACGGGTCCGGCTACGGGAACCAATGCCACGACGTGCACGCCTGGACCCTGGAATATTCATCGGATGATTGAGTCCGCCGAAGGATTTCCCATGAATTTAGGTTTCCTCGGCAAGGGCAATGCTTCCCTTCCCGACCCGCTGCGGGAACAGATCATGGCCGGAGCGATCGGGCTCAAACTCCACGAAGATTGGGGAACAACGCCTACTGCCATTAATTGCGCTCTCTCCGTAGCGGATGAATTCGACGTGCAGGTAGCGATCCACACGGATACGCTCAACGAAGCCGGTTTCGTGCAAGATACGATTCGTGCGTTCAAGGGGCGCACCATCCACACGTATCACACTGAAGGTGCTGGCGGCGGCCACGCACCGGACATTATTCGGGTCTGCGGCGAGCCGAACTGCCTTCCGTCGTCTACGAATCCGACCATGCCGTTCACCGTAAATACCCTGGACGAACACTTGGACATGCTGATGGTCTGTCATCATCTCAGTCCTTCCATTCCGGAAGACGTAGCGTTCGCCGAATCCCGTATTCGCGCCGAAACCATAGCGGCAGAAGATATACTCCATGATTTGGGCGCCATCAGCATGATGTCTTCGGATTCCCAGGCAATGGGACGGATTGGAGAAGTGATCATCCGTACCTGGCAGACAGCCGACAAGATGAAGCGACAAAGGGGAGCTCTGCCCGGAGAAAAAACGAGCAGCGACAACCTGCGGGTGCGGCGCTACGTGGCCAAGTTCACCATTAACCCCGCCATAGCGCACGGCATTGCTCATGAGGTCGGTTCTGTCGAGACCGGCAAGCTTGCAGATCTGGTTCTCTGGCAACCGGCATTTTTTGGCGTGAAACCCGAGCTGATCATCAAGGGCGGATTGATTGCTTGGTCCGTCATGGGTGATCCCAACGCTTCGATTCCCACTCCGCAGCCGGTTCTCTACCGGCCTATGTTCGGCAGTTATGGAACAGCTTTGCAAAGCACGTCGCTCATCTTTGTGTCGGGGGCAGCGATGGAGGCGGGAGTGCCCGCAAAGCTCGGCTCGAAAAAGCGCGCATCTGCCGTGAAGAACTGCCGCAGCATCTCTAAACGCGACATGATCAACAATGATCTGTTGCCGCACATGGAAGTTGATTCGGAAACGTACGAAGTGCGTGCGGATGGCGAATTGCTTACGTGCGAGCCTGCGAGCGTCCTTCCGATGGCACAGCGCTATTTCCTGTTTTGAGGGCGAGTACCTATGAGAATCTTTGCCGCTCGGCCGGCGATCGTTGTGGATTCGTTGCCCGAGTATTTCAGCGCCGCGGACTTGCAAGGCAAAGAGGCCGACACGCTGTTGTTGACATGGGAGCAGCGCCGGTGGATGCGCGGTCGTTTCACCACGAAATGCGGACGCGAGATTGGCGTGGCCCTTCCGACGGGAACACAAGTCGAGCCAGGCCAAATGGTTTGGATCGGAGTCGATTGGTATTTGGTAATGGAGGCTGCAAATGAGCCTGTCCTGATGGTTCACGCTGGCGACTGCGAGCAATCGATCCGAATCGCTTTTGAAGTCGGCAATTTACATTTTCCGCTCGCCCTCGATACCGGCAGACTGCTCGTGCCTGATGATTCCGCCATGATCCAATTATTCGGTCGAATCGGTGTATGTTGGGAAAGATGCAATTCCCCATTTCGACCAATCGGAAAGGGCAGCCCGCATGGACGCTGAAACCTTTCTGGGCCTTTTGCACTTCAGCGACGGTCTCTTCCCTGTTGGTTCCTATGCACATTCCTTCGGTCTTGAGTCTTACGCCGCAGCAGGAACAATTCGTGACGCCGCCGCCGTCCAGTCATTCTTGCTTTCTTATTTGCAAGGTTCCGTCGCACCTACCGATGTTGTCGCTGTGTTCGCGTCACGGAGAGCGGCACTGTGTGATCGGCCTGCGAGACTGGGGCAGTGCCTCAGCATTGATGGGACTCTCGATGCTGTAAAATCGGCGAGTGAGTTCCGTGATGCTAGTCGGCAGATGGGAAGACAGGTATTGCGCATAGCGAGCAATTTGGGTGAGCCCTTTGCCTCGCATGGATTGACAGTGAATCTTCTTCAGGCGGTTGAAAACGACAAGACGCCGGCACATCACGCGATGGCGTTCGGCGCAGTCGGCGGCGTTCTCGGATGGCCCGAGCTTGATATGGCTTGCGCTTACCTCTATTCCACCTGCGCGGGGTTGGTCGCTGCCGCGCTGCGCTTATTGTCGCTCGGGCAGTTGGCGGGGCAGCGAATCCTGTGGGCGCTGGGCCCATCCATCGTCAAGCTGGCGGGGGAAATCCAAGGTAAGGACATGGAAGAAATCTGGAGCTTCGCGCCAGCGATTGAAATTGCCGCCATGCGCCATGAAATGCTCGATGCAAGATTGTTCCGATCATGATTGCGAAACCACTCAGGATTGGCGTCGGCGGTCCGGTAGGTTCGGGCAAGACGGCTCTGGTCGAAGCGCTCTGCACCCGCTTTTGGCCAAGCAGCAGCGTCGCGGTCATAACAAATGATATTTACACCCGCGAAGATGCCGACTTCCTGGTGCGTCGTCAGGTACTCCCGCCAGACCGAATCATCGGAGTGGAGACTGGTGGCTGTCCACATACGGCGATCCGCGAGGATGCTTCAGTCAACCTGGAAGCGTGCGAAGTGTTGCTGCGCCGCTTTCCTGGGCTCGACATCCTACTCATCGAGAGCGGCGGGGACAACCTGGCCGCGACATTCAGTCCGGAACTCGTTGACGCTACGATTTACGTGATCGACGTGGCTGAGGGCGACAAAATTCCGCGAAAAGGGGGACCAGGAATCACCAACTCCGGACTTCTGGTCATCAACAAGATTGACCTTGCTCCCTATGTTGGCGCCAGCCTTGAAGTGATGGAGCGGGATACCAAACGCATTCGCGGAGGAAAGCCTCACGTCTTCACCAACCTCAAAGACGGCACTGGAGTGGATGTCGTTATCGAGTGGATCCGCCGAGATCTACTCTTCGAATCCTGAACGAGTCGGGCGCGACGGCTTCCTCGACTTGCGGTTTGAGCACCGCCATGGAAGAACTGCTCTTGGGCGATGCCGTTTCAAGCTGCCTTTGCAGGCGCTTACCCCGACCGAACTTCCCGATGGCACAGCTTATTTGATGTTGCTCAATCCCACCGGCGGGCTCGTCGGCGGTGATTCATTGTTAACCCGAATCGTTCAGGAAGCCGATACGCGCGTGTGCTTGACGACGCCGTCCGCGACGCGCATATACCGTACCCGCGACAAGCCGGCCGTGCAGGAAACTCGGATCCAACTTGGAGAACGAGCTTCGCTCGAATTTCTCCCAGATCACGTCATCCCCCATCGGGATTCGAATTTGTGTCAGTCGCTGCGCGTCGAGATGGGCCGCGGCAGCCGCGCAATCTTTTGGGATGCCTTGGCGGCAGGACGAGTCGCTCACGGCGAACGATGGAATTTCCGTGAAGTCGATTCAAGAACGGAGATTTCCCTGCATGGTCGAACTGTCTTTCTCAATCGCACCAAAATTCGCCCGTCCGACCTAGATCCCAAACGACTAGGATTCGCCGAAGAATTCAACTACGTGGCAACGCTTGTCATTGTGGCCGATCAGTCGAAAAACTGGCAGGAGACGGTCACAGCGATGGACGCGGAGTTGAAGGATATGCCACAAGTCTACGGCGGCGCGAGCGCGCTGGCGAGCGGTGGGTGCGTTGTCAAATTGCTGGCCCGCTCAGCTTCAGACCTGATGCGTGCGCAGACAAAACTGTGGGGGTGCGCCCGCCAGAGAGTTTTCGGATCTCTCCCCGTCGATCTCCGAAAGTATTGACTCTTCGAATGCCGGTCGTTTTCCCGTGTGCACCTGCTCGATGTTAGCCGACGAAAGTAGATTCCCCGTGCCGGTAATCGATGCAAGGGGCAACTGGCCCAAACCGGCTAGCGCGAACGCCATTGTCTTCGGCCCTTTTTCGATTTCTTCTATTCAATCTTCCATTTGACCGCGTTTCGCCTCGGTTGCTATTCTCCCGACTGTTCCATTCAGTGGTTTTTACGGAATGTATAGCTTCTAGCCGCCTTAGATTCTGAGCGATTGAGCCCACAATGGACACTCCAGAGTAATCGCCACCCTGCTCGCAATCATACTGCTGGGTTTTTTCCTGGGCATGCGTCACGCCTCGGATCCCGATCATGCCATCGCTGTTACGACTATTGCGCCGGCTTCCGACTTGAGGGGGCGGCTTCAGAGGAGAAAGTCGCGGCCAGGCGACGGGTTCGGGTGGGGGGAAAGCCGCTGCCTGACCGCTTCGGCGAATGGTGAGATCCTAACAGCCGCGCAACATCATCCCCCGTTGATTTATGAATGGAGACCATTCGTCTTGCGAATCCGCGAGAGAGGATGGTTGTTACACGGTCATGCTTGACTAGCACGCCTTCCATAATGGCTCGCGTATACTCACGTGGCGAGCGAGGATGGTGTTCGGGCGGCTTCTAAGCAGAAGGCCTGGCGTTCCAGCCCATCCGAGCACCACCAGAACACACTCCTCCTTATGCTGCAGGACCTATCGAAATAGGTAGATGCATTAGAGAAGGCCTTGTGCGGCAGCGAAACCATATAATTGCCTGACAGTTCGCAGGACAGTTTCTCCCTGGGGGTCGGTCGCCGGATTGACGGGCAGGAAAAATATGCTGCCCTCGCGCCGCGAAACGACGTTGCTTACGACAACCGCGCGCATCATCCAGATTGCCGTGCGAACATCTGGACATTCCACCCCTACCCAATCGACGTACTCCTGATTCGATGACCTGAGGCCGGTAGCACCGAAAATAGATTCGGCAATTGCGGCCGAAAGTGCTTTGCATCTATCGACGTCGCAGCAGTCCAAGAGAGCGGGTTGAATCAAAGGCGATTCAGCATCCATCTTGGCGAATAAAAGACCAATGTCCCGTTGTTGGAGCCGAGGAACGTGATCGATCCAATAGTGGCATGTCTTCGCGACGACGGTGATTACGCTCTTGATCTCTTTCTCAAGTCGATAGGCCGGGCCAGCTGGAAGATCCAGCCGGGTGTGATTACAGCGGGCTGACACATTCTCCATAAGAATCGCCCGTACCAACCACTCAGCCATGGTATCGCCGGTACATTTCACAGAGACCCATCCTGGGATTGACGAGGCCTCAGATTCGAGACCGGTAACCATGGTAATTCCCCGACAAATCTCTTGAACAACATCTCCGTAGCGAAAGGATTGTGAATCGATCTCCGCCCTGGAACCTGGCCGAAGAAGTTTGCCTTTGTGGGGAGGCCCACCCGCCATTGCCAAGTCACAGAAGCTGCCCCACATCTCACTCCAAAGGACGTTGCCGTCGGTTCCGTACATGAGCGGTGCAGACCCCATGGACACCGGCTCAATGTTTTCATAGCAGTCCTGATATTTTTCAGGAAGAATGGTGATGAGTCTAGACTCCAAGGTTTCGAATTGGTCCCATTCTTCGGAAATATGGGCCATTTTTTGTTCACCCCCGCTTCGCTAGCCTTAGTGTACTTCGGATATGCTTGCACCAACTTCGAGGTCGTCAAATCGACGCCATTTATACACGGCGATAGATACAATCCAACTGATCGCAAAAAAGCCAACGATGAAAAAACCGAGCGTTCCGAAGTTGTCGTTGAGCTTGGCTATTCCGTACCATAGGCCGCCATGCTGGTGGAAATACCCTCCCAG
>Ga0302326_10013737_pt1 | contig 17154 bp, 18 predicted proteins | sample Palsa_T0_3_FD_202264 | JGI IMG/M metagenome (GOLD analysis project Ga0302326, IMG submission 202264) | Peat permafrost microbial communities from Stordalen Mire near Abisko, Sweden - Palsa_T0_3 | ecosystem: Environmental > Terrestrial > Soil > Palsa > Peat permafrost | place: Sweden: Abisko...
GGCTGGTGCTGTAATTTCCATTGGCTTTTGGTTGGTCCATCCCAAGCTTTCCACACCTTTGTACTTACAAAGTACAGCCTTTTCTCACTCTTTTTCCTCAGCGGACTTTCGGTACACACTCTAAGAGGACGCCCCCTAACTCGACGAAACCAATATCACCCCGGCGGTAATCAGGATCACCCCGGCGATCAGCGCGGGGCTCAGCCGTTCCTTGAGAAAGAACGCCGCGCTAAAGGCGACGATGACGACACTCACTCCCTGGAAGGGAAACAGATAGCTCAGTTCCAGCTTTTGCAGCAAGCCGATGTTCACGAAGAACGCTATGGCCATGCTCAGGATGCTGGCGGCAAAAATCCAGGCCGCGCGCCGCCGCATCGGGTCGCCCGGTGGTAATTCGCCAAACTGATTCAAGGCCAGCTTCAGGAGAAGCTGTCCGGCCACAAATGTGATCACTGAAACCAGGATGAGAAACGCGATCACAATGTCTCCTCCAGCTTTTTATCCAACCGGGCGAAGGGCCGGGCGATGACCAGCAGCCCGCTGATCACGAGCCCGATCCCCAGCCACCGGCGCACGCCGATCGCCTCTCCGAGAATCAGCCAGCAACTCAACGGCACAGTCACGTGGATGACATTGGAAAGCGAATAGGCGATGCCGAGGGGAATCACCCGAATGGCGCGCACCCAGGCCAGAAAGCTGAGGATGGTGAGCACGATCCCGAACCACACCCACTTCGATTCGAGCCCGGAGAGCCCCAACCACCGCAGAATCAGCGGGTGGCCCGCGGTTTCAGCAGCGCCAACCTTCACACAAACTTCCGCCGCCGTCCCGGTGATGACCGTCACCGCAATCGCGGTCATTGACGCCCGCGCCGGGTTGCGCGGCGCCGCCACGCTCTTGTTTTGAACTGGTTCCAGAGTTGGTGTGGATTGCATGATAACCGGAGCGCGCTGGTGAATGGACCTAGGAGACTTCCTGCGCGGTCGGCCCGGTCGCACGGCGCGCCGGCAGATTGCGATCGAGAAATCCCAGCGCGTGCGGCGGCTCGATCACCCGCACGCCTTCCCGGCGCTGCCAGTCCTGAATCCGCCGGTGGAATGCGACCATCCGCGTCCAGTGCACTTTGGGGCGGAAATGATGTTCGGCATGATACCCATTATAGAACCAAATCCAATTATACAGCTTGTGGTAACTGCTCACCCCCCACGCAACCGGCTTGTCCGGATTCCCACCGTAATGCCGGTAGTAGCCGTTGAGGTAACTCAGGCAATGTCCGAAATACATGAAAGGCAGGAAGAAGATCATGGAACGCCAGTTCAGCAGTGTGGCGATCGACAACGTACAGATCACCGCGGCCAGTTCGACGCGCCCCCAGCGCGCTTCCGCGGGCCCGCGCCTGGCCAGTTCCTTCGCGATCGTCCCCGGACTGTCCCGGAAAAAACTCAGAAAGGTGTAACTCCACGGATTCTCCGCCTGCCCGTCGCGGCCGTGCCGGTAAATGGAAAGCCAGTCCACGGTCTCGCCCCGCTCATCCCGCCGGTCGCTGTTTCCCTGGTGATGCCGCATGTGGACCACATCGTAATAGACCTGCGAGAAGCAGCAGGTGACGGATTCCATCAGGCTGAAGAGTCGATTCAGCAGCGCCGAACGGAAGTACGGATTGTGGATAAAATTGTGCGAGATGCCATTGATATTCCACGAGATGCTCACCGCATAGACGAATCCCAGGTTCAACATCACCCACCAGGGCGTTCGCGGGAAGAGATAGAAAAGCGCGCAAAAGTAAACGAAGTGCAGCACGCCAAAAGCCACTGGAATCGCGTCCCACCGGCTGCACGCGAATACGCGGGAATCCGTCTTCACATCTTCGATTCGGATAGTCTCAGAGGCCATTGGGTGGAAGAAAAAAGGATGCAGTACCGCTTCTCACAGTTTCGCGGGCTGTCGAGGGAAAAGACCCGCCAGATGCGCGGTTCCGGCATTGGTCAACGCCGGCCAGATGACTTCGAGCGCGCGCGCATTCCTGGCGGCGGCCGCGGCTTCGTGGACCGCTTCCTGTCGCGGGTGATCGAGCAGCGACTCGAGACGCTGCCGCCACCGCGCAAACTTCGGCGGCGAATAGGCGCCGCAAAGGTCGCCGCCGACGATGTTGGCGTGCGATCGGACTTGCTCCAGCGCCCATTCGATTTCGGTGACCTGGAACAAGCCATTTTCCCAATTGGTCGTCGATTCTTCCCGGTCCAGACAATCCAGGTCGATGGTGATGTAAACGTCATCACCCGCGATCCCGCGCACGAAGGCGGTGAATTTCTCCTGCCAATTCTCGCGGGTCACGCCAGGCCAGCGCCGGCGTCCGGACGCTCTGAGCCGTTCCGTCCACGGCCAGACTTCCAGCCGTTGCGCCCGGAGGGCCCGCCGGCTCACAAATAAATTGGCCGGCCAGTTCAGTTCATAGTTGCCGCAACCCCAGATCACGGCCTTGCGCACCGTGGGCAGTTCCAGCGCGCGATTGATCCAGGTGCCGCAGCACCACCGGGGCGGCCGGATGTCCCAGTCGGGATGATTGTCGAACGAGATCAGGGTGACCGGTTCGACAAGCTGCCGCAGCCACAACGCCGTGAGGTGATGGTAATCCCCGGATCCAAAGAGCGTGAACCTGGCGACGCTCTCCCTGATGAATTCATAGAACTCCTCCACGGCCTGCGACGGGGCACTGTAGCGCAGACGCCGCCCCCAACTCCGGCAATCGATGCACGCTTCCGTGGAAGTCCGCGACCAGGCCCCATCGAAATCAATGTGGACGGAATCAGAGGCGTTCATGATCAGGCCGTGAGTCAAATCCCGCCCAGCATAGGGACCCACCGCGTACCATCAAGCGTTTCGTTCCCGGGCGATCGCCGAGCTTCGGGTATCCGCCCTCCGACGCTCGGCCACCCCTCCTCGCGGAAGCTTTCCTGGCGAATGGCGGCGGGTCTGAATGATCTGCCCGGCGACATGCGCGCCAATCCGCGCCAGTTCCATCGCGGCGAATAGTGAAAAAGGAGATGAATGTCCGTTTCCCTCTCAACTCATCAATCAGCTCCCTACAGCTTCGCATCCAGCGTGGCATAGGGCCGGGCCAACACCACCAGCCCACCAACGATCAGGCCGATTCCCAACCAGCGACGCACACTGACCCCCTCACCCAGAATCAGCCAGGAACTCAGCGGCACCATGACGTGCATCACTTGGGAAAAAGCGAAGGCAATTCCCAGCGGGATCACCCGGACAGCCCGCACCCACGCCACAAAACCGAGGGCATTCAGCACGGCCGCGAACCAGATCCACTTCGACACCAATCCCGAGAGCCCCACCCACGCCAGGATCGTTGGGTGGACTGCTGTTTGCACCGCGCCCAATTTCATACAAAGCTGGGCCGCGGTGCCAACGGTGACTGACGCCAGAATCGCCAGCAACGCATTCCGCCGGCTTCCAGCGACGACCCGGGAACCAGATTTGGCATCTGCGTTGCGAAGGGATTCGGCGGCCATGTCGTGCAAGAAAAGAGGGGCAGGGCACGGCACCCCAAGATGCGTTGCCTGTCGAGAAGAAACCGGCCATCCGCCGGCCGCCCAGCGATCACGCGGCGAAACCGCGCCAAATGCGAGAAACTGGATACCGCTCGTACGGGATGACGGTCTGCATTGAGTGCTCGAATCGGGCGAACCGAGAAACTGCTTGCAAGCGAGGGGCAGGCCCGGCAAATTCCCCGGCTCTTTTCCAAAAAAAGACCCTATCGTCCAGTGGCCTAGGACACCGCCCTTTCACGGCGGTAACACGGGTTCGAATCCCGTTAGGGTCGCCAGCTTGAAGCTGGCGATCGCCGAAGGCGAATTCGAACGCAGTTCGACTGCGTAACGCGGAAGCGTCACGCCAAACCCGCCGGAGGCGCAATCCGCAGGGCATATGGGAACAGGGCGCCAATCCCGTTAGGGTCGCTTTAGCGATCGCGCAGCGAATTCGAACGCAGTTCGACTGCGTAACGCGAAGCGTCACCTAAAAACCGCCGGAGGCGCACCCCGCAGGGCATATGGGAACAGGGCGCCAATCCCGTTAGACTGCGTTACGCGGCGCGTCACGCCAATCCGCCGGAGGCGCACCTCGCAGGCAGTACGGGAAATGGTCGCAATCCTTTAGCGACGGCGCAGCCGATTCGAACCGAAGGTTCGACCGCGTTACGGGCACGCATCACCGGTTCGTTAACCTCAAAAATGTTGCCGGGTTTGGCCGATTCCCACGCCGAAGCCCTCGGAGCCTGCGCCCGGCCCGCTTGCTCCATTGGCCAGGCCAACAGGGCAATGGCGGTCAGACAGGAGAGAGAAAGACGCATGCCCTTAAGAGGGTGTCTAAAAAGTAACCGAGGCATTCCCCTTTTGGAAGCGGGACAAAGAAAAGATCCAGAGGTAACAAATGCGTAACACGCGCGCTGCAACATTGGCGTCATGAAAACCACCCTGCCCATTCCACTTCATGCCATCCTGCTCGCCACGCTATTTGCGATCCAGCCGTGCTCGACCCGAGCCGATTCGGCATCCCCTTCGGAGTTGCTCGAAAAAGGCATCTACACCGAGGAAACCAAAGGCGACATCGACGCAGCGATTGTGATCTACCAGCAGTTGATCAGCGAAACCAAAAACGCCCAATCGCTCGGCGCGCAAGCGCAATTCCGGCTGGCCCAATGCTACCTGAAAAAGAACCGCGCCGCGGACGCAAATGCGGCGTTCGAGAAATTGATCCACGATTTCCCAAACGAAAAGGAACTCATCGCAAAAGCGCGCGAGCAGCTTCCCAGCGCCATCGTGCTCAGCCCGGTCCCCTGGGTTGATGGAGAGCGGCTGCAATTGAATATCAAGCTGGCAACCGGTCTCGACGTCGGAACTACGGAATACTACGCCGATCTCGCCGAAGCGGACGGAAGGAAGATCTGGCGCGTGGACGTTCGCTTTCGTGAAATCTTTCAGCGTTGTGGAAGTGGACGCCGAAACGTTCCGCCCGATGAATAGCCGATGGAAGCATCCGATGCTCGGGGAGGTGTCCGCGAAGTACCAGCCCGGCGCGGTCGAATTGCGGCGCGTGGGCACGGCGGAACCCACCACCGTAAAACTCGATGAAGCCGTTTTCGACAATGAACAAACCATGGATGTCATTCGACGGCTTCCGCTGAAAACGGGCTACAAGACGACCATCCCGGTCTTTTCCTCCCTGGGCGGAGCCACCCCCATTCCCATCGAATTGGAGGTAACCGGCGAGGAGGACGTCGAGACGCCCGCGGGGAAATTAATTGCTTCAAGACGAAGCTCAAGATCGGCCAGACATTCTGGTTCTCCGCCGACGCGCATCGTTATCTCGTGAAATTCGAAGCGGGCGGCGCGATCGCGCTGCTCGCCTCCATCTCGCAACGCAAGCCTGGCGAAGCAGTCGCGTTTCGCGACGACGAACTTGGAGTCTCACTCACTGCACCTCCGAATTGGGTCTTCTACCGGCCGAAAAACCGCGTCGAGACCAAGAATCAGGTGATCAACATAATCGATCCGGAAGCCGACTCGGGCGCCGCGGACATGACGCTGACCCCTGCGGAGTCCCTCTCGAAGGAAGCGCTGAAATCCTCTCGCGCTTGGGCGGAGATCGATTTCCGGGACAGCATCTCAAAGCGGTTCAAAGATGCGAAGATCCGGCCGGAAAGCTGGAAGGACCGCGAGGTCTCGGGCCGTCCGGGCGCGAGCTATATTGCGGACTTCACGGAAAACGGGAAGCCCTGGGTGCTCTTCGCGCTGCATGCGCTCGGACCGCAGACGGCGGACAGTTTCCAACTGACCTGCCCGCCGGAGAAACTCGATGGTCTCCTGGCCCCCTTCGACAGCATCATCGCGAGCTGCAAATCCACCAAGTGAGCGGCCGTTTCCGCATCTTTCCCCGCCGCATGGGCCACGACGTTCGCGCGTGGCCCATGCTTGGGCTGCTACTCATCGTCGTGCTGGTCGGTATCGGATGCGTGCTGTGGTTCATGAGGGAAGCGATGCGCAATGAACGGATGGCGGTGCGCGGAAAGCTGGAGGAAGCGTACCGCGGCCAGTTGTCGCTGATGCGGGCGCAGGCCATCGAGCGGTGGAATCGCTCACTCGGCCAGTGCGACAACGCCGAACCGCCTCCCGCGAAATTTGCGCGCTCTGTCGATGCCGGATTCGCATCCAGCCTGATTTGCCTCGATGAGAAAGGGCGGCCCGCCTATCCGGAAGAATTGCCTCCGCCGGCGGGCGGCGGCTCCGGGGAAAGCGCGGCCTTGCAAGCCGAGCTGCGCGCGCTGGCGCAGAGTGGAAAGAAGGATGAAGCCGTGCAATTCGTAATCGACCGATTCGCGGCCTCGGATTCCGCGGTGGATGCAGAGGGGCGTCTCGTGAGCGCCAATGCGGAACTTCTGGCTCTCGATCTTTTGAAGAACAAGGACGATCCGCGATTCCGTCGGATCGCTTCTCCGTTACACGCACGAATTGCGGATTACTCCTCGGGCACGCCGCCTTCCGGCCAGCGCCGATTTATTATGCGCACGCTGGAAGAGCTCGATCCATCGGAGCATTTTCCGACGCTGCCCGCGGAGGATCTCGCGAACCGCTACCTGGAGACGAACCCGGCAACGCCGGCCGGGACGGCCCTGCACCGGACGGAATTGCCGGGCATTTGGGCGGCGGTCTCCCCAGGCCGCGGCGCGGTGGCATTGTTCACCACGGAAAGCCTGCGGGCGTGGGTCGCCAGCGTGCTCCGAGGCCCAGCGCTGCCGGCAGGGGTGAGGCTCGCGGTGCTGGCGCCTGGCGACGACCCGCCAGGCGAGCCGGCGCCCGTCATTGCGGCTCTGGGGCCAGAACTGCCAGGCTGGCGGCTTTCTCTTGCCCTCGATGATCGCTCGCTCTTCGACGCGGAAGCCGCCAGCCGCCTGAGGCTCGATGTGATCGTGGCCAGCGGAGTAATCGCCGCGATGGCCGGACTCGCCCTGCTCATCGCCCGCGGGCTTGGGCGGCAGGTCGCGCTCGCTCGAATCAAGAATGATCTCGTCGCCACGGTTTCCCACGAGTTGAAGACGCCGCTCACCGCCATGCGCGCCCTGGTGGACACCTTGATTGAATCGGAAAAACTCGAAGAGAAAACCACGCGGGAATATCTGCAATTGGTCGCCGGGGAAAACGCGCGCCTGAGCCGCGTGATCGACAACTTTCTCACCTTCGCGCGGCTCGAACGAAACAAGTTCACTTTCCAGTTCGGGCGCATGCATCCGCAGACCGTCATCGAAGGCGCGCTCTTGGCGCTGGGTGAGCGCGGCCACGCTCCCGGCTGCCATCTCGAATCCCGCGCCCCGGCGGATCTTCCCTTCATCATTGGCGATCCGGATGCGCTGACCATCGCGCTGCTCAACCTCCTGGATAACGCCTGGAAATACTCGGGCGACGAAAAACGAATCATCCTCCATTCCGAAGCGCGGGATGGACGCGTGCGCTTCGCCGTGGAGGACAACGGCATCGGCCTCTCCAAAGACCATTGCGACCGCGTCTTCAATCGCTTTTACCAGGTGGATCAACGCCTGTCGCGCGCGGTGGGCGGTTGCGGACTCGGCTTGAGCATCGTGCAGTCGATCGCGGACGCCCATGGCGGCGCCGTGCGCGTCGTCAGCGAAGTGGGCCGCGGCAGCGTCTTCAGCATTGAAATCCCGATCTCCCCAGACGCCCGCCCATGACTCCCCCAACCATCCTGATTATCGAAGACGATCCGACGATCCTTCGCGTCGTGAAGGACAATTGCGCGGCCAAAGGCTATCGGGTTCTCACCGCGAAAGAAGGCGAGGCAGGTCTCGATACAGCGCTCAATGGTTGCCCCGACTTGATTCTCCTCGACCTGATGCTTCCCAAAATGAACGGCTACGAGATCTGCCGGGCCGTCCGGGGCGAGAAGCTCGAGATGCCCATTCTCATGCTCACGGCCAAAGGCCAGGAGGAGGACATCATCCGCGGCCTCGATGTGGGCGCGGACGACTACATCACGAAACCGTTCAGCGTTCGCCAACTGATGGCCCGGGTGCAGGCCTTTCTGCGCCGCCACCGTGCGGGCGCGGCGCCAGCTTACGAATTTGGCGATTGCCGCCTCGACACCATTTCACATCGCCTCCTCAGGAATGGCGTGGACGTTCCGCTCACGAGCAAGGAGTTCCGCTTGCTCGAACATTTCCTCCAGCGCCCTGGCCGTGCGCTGACCCGCGACGGCATCATGAACGCCGTGTGGGGAAACGCGATCATGGTCACGGCGCGCAGTGTGGATCGTTGCGTGACCACGCTGCGCAGCAAGATCGAACCCGACCCTCATCGCCCTGTCTTCATCCACACCATCCGCGAGATCGGCTACCGCTTTGAAGAAGTTTCCGCGAGCGTGTAGCCACCCTTGGAATTGAAGATTCGGCGCCGATTCGGTCTTGTCGATGAATCACGGTGCGCTCATCGTCGCCCCGCTCATTATGGATTCGCGCCGGAGGCGCATTTGGCGGGGCCTACGGCAACATGGGGCCAATCCCGTTAGGCCCACGAACCGCCGAAAGCCCAATTTCTCAGCACCTCGGTTTCCGGACCTCTGACGCCACATTGTGCACGACAAGCGGGCCGAGCCCGGGTTAATTGTTACAATTGGGTGACAATTAGATGAATTTCCCGCCTTCCAAACTGGTCGCTCTGTGGCCCACGACAACCCGATCAAAGGCCCCCCCGCGCACGCCGTGTGCAAATCGCCGGGATTGCTCGGCGGGACTCCAAGGCGTCCGTGTCGCTTTGAAAAAAATATCGCATGAAGGAACCCTGGCGCCGTCCACGATCCGTTCCGGCGGTGGGGACATCCGATGAAGGCGGGCGCCTCGACTTTCTGGCCCGCGCTCTGGCTGGGGATTGTGCTTCTCTGCACGAAGGTCCATCGCGTTTGGGTTCCGTCCTATATCGATCGTTGGGAATTGAGCCGCTACTTTTCCGAGATCACCATGATTACGGCGGCCGACGTGCTTTATGCGCTCGTCTCCGGACTGCTCGGGCAGGCGCTCCTGGTCGCGGCGGCAAGAAGACCCAGACTTCAACTGGCGTTGTGGCGGAGCTTCGTCGGATTCGGAGCACTCAGCGTCTTTTTCGGGGTCCTCAGCATGCGGCTTTATGACATCCTGCACATGCCGCTCACTTTCACGCTCCTCTCGCTGGGTTCGGATCCGGGGAACATGCGCTCGTCGTTGGGTGAATACCTGACCTTCGGGTTCTTGCTGACCGCGATCTTCGTGCCGCTCGGCTACGTGGCCGCCGTCGCCTTGACCGAGCGTTTCCTGCGCTTTCATCGGAGATGGCCGGTCCGCATTGGCCAGGTGTTCGGACTGGCGGGGATTGCCGCCTACAGCGTCGTGGCCCACAACCTGGTGGAGAGCGAGTGGGGCCGGCTCACCGACATGTCGAAACTGTGGAGCAATCCGCATTACGTGTTGGTCAGCTCGACCCTCCGCGCGCTGTTCGGAAGCCCGGCGCCGTCTTTCGATGCAAATGTCCCGCCCGATTGCCTGGCCGAATTCGCGCCTTCCGATAGCGACGAGCCGATCACTCCAGGGGTCTCGCGCGGGCCCAGGAACGTGATCGTTGTCGTGGGCGAGTCCGTGGGTGCGAAGTACCTCAGTCTTTATGGCAGCAAGCTGAAAACGTGGCCGCACATGGAGGCGGAGGCGGCCAACAGTCTCGTGTTCCGCAATTTTTACGCCCACATCGCGAACACCTCCGACGCGCTTTTTGCGATGACGCTCTCGCATTATCCGCCGGTGACCTGGACGTCGGCGACCGAAGAGATTCCGCGCGCCCCCGGGACGACTGTTGCGCAGGTGCTTCGCCAGCGCGACTACCGGACGGCGTTCATTTCCGCCGGCGACAACACTTTTGGCGACCAGGACAAGTTCATCCAGAATCGTGGCTACGATACGGTCTGGGATTGCCATGACGCGGGCGCGCCGATGGCTTTCTCCTGGGGCGTGCAGGACAAGGCGATGGTCGATATGGTGCTTCGGTTCATCGATCAAGACCGCTCGAAGCCATTCTATATCTTTTCCTGGAACCAGGGGACGCATCACCCGTATTACCTGCCACCGAATATCCCGCGTACGGATTTCCTCCAGGGCGACCGTTCGTATGGCGACATTCCCGGGTACCTGAACAAGTATCTGAATTCACTCCTCGAATTCGACCGCCAGCTCGGGCGGCTCTTTGATGCGCTGCGCGAGCGCGGGCTCGATCGGGACACCCTGGTCCTCGTCACCGGTGATCATGGGCAGGCGTTTGGCGCGCCCCACAAGGGCTACTTTCACAGCGGAAACGTTTACCAGGAGGACGTCCAGGTGCCGATGCTGGTCTGGAGTCCGGCACTCTTCCAACGGCCTGCGGTGTCGGATGCCATCGGCGCCCAGATTGACCTTTCGCCGATGATTCTTGATCTGTTGGGAATTCCCGCGCCGGCCGGATGGCAGGGCCGAAGCCCGCTGGACCCTTCGCGGGAGCGTCGCGCGTATTTTTTCGGAATCCGGAACGACTACATCTACGGAGTGCGGGAAGGCGCATTCAAATACATCTTCAATGCCTCGCAGGGGCGCGGAGAGCTTTTCAATGTCATCCATGATCCCGACGAGCACGCCGACCTCGCCGCATCCCATCCGGAACTTTCCAGGACGTTGCGCGAGCGGCTGGCGGCGTGGGTCGAGTACGACAAGCGTCATCCCGTGAAGGAATAGCGTCACGGTCTAGTCAACCGTTTCGCCCGAGGCTCGACAGAGGGCTCGAATCTTTCTATATCGGGGCTTCCTGAGCCGCTCGATGATCATTCATCGTTGTTCCGCAGCCGCCACCTTCCATTGACCGCACACCCCTTCCGCAAACCGGCCTGACCGAACCCGCCCATGTCGGCGGCGCGGCCTGCCGTTCCGAATGAACCATCGCCAGCATCGACAGCTAAAGACCTTTTCGTCGGCCAGCGCCTTTCCGATCATCCCACCTCTCATGGAGAGCCAGATGCTGGCGGTGCTCTATCAACTGGAACAATCCCAATGGTGGTCCGCGGAACAGCTCCTGGAGTCTCAATTCGCGCAACTCGCCTTGCTCTGTACCCATGCCGAAAAAGAGATCCCTTTTTATCGGCAAAGATTTCGACAAGCCGGCATCGGCGATGTCCAGCGACTGACTTTGGACACCTGGCAACTCCTGCCAATCCTGACCCGGAGCGACTTTCAAGGAAAGGAGAGCCTCATTTCCACGTCAAACATTCCGGCTCCCTATCAAAGGCTTGGGACCATTGCCACCTCCGGCTCGACCGGCCAGCCCATCACCATCTCGACGACCAACCTGACGCAGTTTCTCTGGAATGTCTTCACGCTGCGGGAGCACCAATGGCATAGCCTGGATTTTTCCCGAAAGCTCTCGGCCATCCGCTATGTCAGCGACCCCGAGGCTGGCTATCCCCGTGGCATCCCCCTGCCTCACTGGGGTCCTCCGGCGGCCTCGCTCTATCGCACGGGTCCATCAAGCATTCTCGATATCAAGACGACCACCGTCCTCCAACAATGGGAATGGCTGACAGGCGAAAATCCGGCCTACCTCGTCACCTATCCTTCGGTTCTCGCCGAATTCCTCAAACTTTCCGCCACCCGACCCGATCGGCTGTCAGAACTCAGCGAGATCCGCCTGTTTGGAGAAACCGTTGACGACAGCTTGAGGACCCTATGCCAGCAGGCCTGGGGCATCCCGCTGACGGCCAACTATACGGCCAATGAAGCCGGTACCATCGCCCATCAATGTCCCGAACACCCGCATTACCATGTGCAATCGGAGAATCTGTACGTCGAGGTCCTGAACGACCAAAACAAGGCCTGCGCTCCGGGCGAGATCGGCAGGGTCGTAATCACCACCCTTCATAATTTTGCCACGCCGTTAATCCGCTATGCCATCGGCGATTATGCGGAGCTCGGGCCGCCGTGCTCCTGTGGTCGTGGCCTGCCCGTCCTAAGGCGGATCCTGGGACGGGTCAGGAACATTCTCACTCTCCCGACCGGAGAAAAGCGATGGCCGGTATTCGGGTGGGGTAAGCTCTCCAAAATCGCTCCGTTGTCCCAACATCAACTGATTCAAAAGAGCCTCCACCAAATCGAGGCCCGGCTGGTGGTTCAAGCAAAAGTCACCGCCGAGCAGGAGCGGAAAATGCAGAGTGTCATTCAAAAGTCACTCGGCTATCCTTTTGACGTCACCTTTTCCTATCCGGCTGTCATTGAGCGGAGTCCCACGGGCAAATATGAGGAATTCAAGTCCGAGTTGCTTTAACTGATTCCGCCATGGAAGACTGGATTTCCCACTTATTTCAGGACAAGCAGCTATTAAGGATGGGTCATCACCAGCGTCTGGATGATCTGAATCTTGGATTGGGGTGGTTGTATTATGCTTTGACGCGGATTGTTCGGCCCCGGGTCATCGTGATTATCGGCTCGTGGAGGGGATTCAGCCCGTTGGTGTTTGGCAAGGCGATGGCCGATAATGTGGAAGAGGGCAGAGTCCTCTTCATTGATCCCTCGCTGGTGGACGGCTTTTGGAAGGACCAAACCGCCGTGAACAACTATTTCGCCGGATTCGGCCTGCGAAACATCCAGCATTTTCTGATGACCACCCAGGAATTTGTCGCTTCGGAAGCCTATCGACAACTGCGGGAAGTCGATCTGCTATTTGTCGATGGTTATCACACGTCGGAGCAGGCCAGTTTTGATTATCATGCGTTTGCCTCGCGGCTCTCAGAAAAGGGCCTGGCCTTGTTTCATGACAGTTGCAGCGAAGCCATCTCCAACATTTATGGGAAGGATAAAGCCTATCGATATAATGTTGCTGATTTTATTACGGAGTTGAAACGGGATCCGCACTTGCAGGTTTTCGACCTGCCCTTCGGTCAAGGCGTCACACTGGTGCGAAAAATCCCAACCGCGGATCCACGCCCGGAAAAAATTCGCTAGCCGACTCCAATCATCCAATTCTGCCGCTTCATGTAGCGCAGGCCTGTCGCCGGAATTCCTGCTCTGTCACACCCACGCTACATTCGGAAAATCAATGGCCAGCAGGCCTAGTTCGGACGGGCACACCCTTTCCACGAGCGATTTTAGCGCGGCGGTCGACTCCGGCTTTCTCGAATTGTGGCGGGCGGCGGCTTCGGGGCGGAGATGCGCGATCCTCTTTCCCGCGAGCTTGGTAAGTAGAGGCTCAACGCGGGGAGAATCAAGATTCAAGATTTTTTCGCCCCCCTCATTGAGATACATTGAAGCATTCAGGTTCCATCTATCTTTCTCCTTCAAAGCGGCTAATAGTTCATTATCTAATTCGCTCGTGCAAAGATAGTACGCGGCATTTATATAACCGAACGCATTCGTACGGTACACCGCCGCGCGATTTTCCCCCATGATTCCAAGCCAATCCGCGCAGTCGACATCGTAGACAAGGGCGTCATCCTCAAGCCAGAGATGCAGGTCGTGGATGTGTCTTTCTGCAAATTCAGCGGCGATCCGCCGTGAGGGTATGGAAGGGTACCGGGCAAACTGCTCAGAATGGGTGGTAATCGTTGCCGGGGCGTAGCGACCCTCCTCTGTCCATTCCCGCGCGAGAAGCTCTTTCGCCACTGGAAGCCTGGAAGTTTCGTGAGGATTAATGTCCGGGAGCAGGTATTCGTGCCGCACGAGGTGGACGGTCACAACGCCGTCGATCTTCGCTCGCATCATCGGAAGCGTGTAGCGAAGGAACAGATACGGCAAAACCACCCGCCTGCATTGCAGTATGGTGACGAGGATATTCACTGCTCATCTCCAGCGGGCGCATCATACAACGTCTCTGGGGCCACGGCGGTCTCACGGACTTCCCAGTCGGCGCCACCTGTGGAGCGACTTTCGACGAGCGTGCAACTGAGATTCGGGAACTGGTATCGCTGGTAAGGACGATGAAGAACATTGGCCCGCGGCGAACGCATGACGTGGAGGAGCATGGTGAGCGAGGAGTGGTGGGCGACAATCGCCAAAGGATGTTGCCTCTGTTTCAAGGTGAGCAATTCCTCTGAAATGCGATTCGCAAATGTGGCAAAGGCCTCCATTCCTGGAATCGTCATATTCCTGGGGTGTAGCAGTCCTTTTTGATAAAGGGAAAGCTCCTCGTACAAATGAGGATGTTTGGCGATAATCTCGGCATCCGGAAGAGTGGAAATGGTTCCCATGTAGACGGCACGTAAATCCTTTCGTTGTTCCACCTCAATTCCGTGGGCGGCGGCGATTGCCTGACCGGTTTGCGTAGGCGCTAATGAAAAGCTTGTCGCGATCGTCTCGAGCCGAATTCGTTGACTCAACCAGCGACCCAAACGAGTGGCTGAGTCCAACCCTTCGGCCGTTAAAGAGTAGTCTTTTTCCTGGTTGTGGCCGTGAAAGTTCAGCACATTTTTTTCGGATTCAGCATGCCTTATCAAAAGAACAAGGCGCTCGACCGGAATGTCTCTAAACGTTTTGGCACCAGACTGGGAAATGGTCATGACACTCTCCCAGGATCTGTCTTTATCAACGCCTCCAGCGCAGTGAGGTGAGTTCGCCAATAATCAAGCGCATCATTATCAGCTACAAAGAGAAGGAGAGTCAAAAGTCGCATCGCTGCACTGCGAAAATTCTTGTCAATAATGCGGGAGAAACAGGCGGCCATTATTTCGGAAGAATGGCCTTTAAACCGAAGAATGAAATCGGGAAAAATGCATCTTTGCCTATGAGCGAAACGGTTGAGGCGTGTCAAGACTCGAGACCCCTGCCCTTTGATCAAGGCCTGCCGTTGGTGCGAAAATCCCAAACCTTATCTCCACGTGGAAAAGTGACCGCACAAAATAGTTTACCCCGAGTTCGCCGCAGATCTGCCGAAACCACTGGACTTTGAAATTCCTTTGAGCTTCAAGATTTCGGCCGAATGGAAAACGTCCAATTATCTTTGCTGCGTGGGGTCTGCCAGGTTCCTGGTTATATCGCCTACGACAAGGGATTTTTTGGCGATCATGACCTGGATGTGCACCTCACGGTCGCGCCGACTGCCTCGCTGGTGCCCGAACGACTCTTGCGCGGAGAGGTTCAGTTTGCCGTCATGCCCTGGACTCGTGTGGTGGCGGCCAGCGCCGCTGGCGAACCGTTGGTCCTGGTCTGCGGCTCCGGTCACGAAGAAGCGGCCATCGTCGTTCGCGCGGGCCTGCGCAACGATCAAGTCAGGAGCGTCGCCATCCCACAGCGCGGTGGCATCAAGGATTTGACGGCCATGGGGCTGATGAAAAGTCTGGGATGGGATGGCGCGGATCTGGTGCGCATGCCCTCGGGCGACGGAGCGATTCTCTCGCTGGTCGGCCAGGGTGCGGATGCTGCCTCCATGGTCGAGCCTTACGCCACCATGCTTTCGGAACTGGGCATCGGAAGGATCGCCCGGCGGACCGGAGATCTTTGGCCCGGTGCGCCCGGTTGCTCGCTGACCACCACCGCCGGTTTGATCGCGGAAGAGCCGGATCTGGTCCGTCGCATGGTCGCCGCGTTCGTTCAAGGCGCACGCTACCTCGAAGCGCATCCCGATGAATCGGCGGCCATCGCGGCGAGATATATCGGCATCGGAGAAAGGTTTGTCCGCAGCGCCCTCCTGGTCAACAAGCCCAACATCCATGCCTTGGAAAACACCCAGGCCATGAACAGCGTCATTAACTTGATGACCCGCATGCAATACATCGATCGCCCTCCCGCCAAATGTTTCTATGAAGACAGCTTCCTCAAGGAGGCGGTCGCTGGGATTCCCGCGTGACGACTTCCGCGCTCATTTGTTGCGCCTATCCGTTCGGCTACGGCCCAGCCGTCAAACTCCTGCTCATTTCCTGCAGGCTCCGCGCTGCGGGACTGCAAACTATTTTCGTTGGCCATGGGATCGCTCATGAAATGGCGGCGGGCAGCGATGCCTTCCAGGAAGTGATCCACGCCCTGCCCGGAAATCCGGATGCGGCCAGACGCATCGCTTCCGCCGACGGACTCTTTTCGATGATGGAGCGAGATTTCACCGGCCTCGCCCTGGATTCGTCCCGGCCGGTCTACGTTGCCGACAGTCTGCACTGGATGCGCGATGAGGTGCCCGTTCCCTTCGCTCACGCCCAATGCTATTGGGTCCAGAATTTCGTCTCCGCGGATCCACATCCGCGGGCCGGAGCCATTCCTGTCGGCCCGATCGTCGAGCCGCGGCGACCGACACCCGAACAGCACCGTCACGGGCTGGTCATCAACCTTGGCGGTTGCGAATCGCCCGCCGGCCCGGCTGCGGAGGATTATGCCTATGGCGATTTCGTGATGCGCGGCCTCCTGCGCAGCGGAGTGCCCGATTTATTCCAGGGCGACGTGTGCCTGCTTGCCGGAAGCCGCGCCGTCTCCCGTCTGAGAGCCGCATTTCCCGATTGCCGCATTCCCATTCGCTCGGTCTCCCACGACGACGCGCTTGATCTGCTCGGCACAGCCGCCTGCGTTTTGACTTCGCCCGGGTTGACCGCCAGCCTGGAGTGCTTCCAATTCGCCGTGCCCACCTATTTCCTCCCACCGCAGAACTATTCCCAGTGGCGCATCTTGAATCACCTGCAAGATGCGGGCCTGGCGGCCGGTGCGTTCAGCTGGCCGCAAGTCATGGATGACCTACCGGCCTTCGCCTCGGCCCCCGAAGCCGGGCGAACGCCAATCGTCCGCCGGATTATCTCGGAGTTGAGCACGAGCCGGCCTGCCACCCGGATTTTCGCCGAGTCCCTCCAGCGATGGGCGGCGACGGATCAACACGAACTGGCCCGGCGCCAGCGGGAATTCTTTGAATCTCTGGGACCCAACGGGGTGGACGCTATCGCCGGCGAACTGCTCCGGGCATTCGGGGTTGATCGCGATCCGGTCGACGTCGCCGGCGGCGTGATGGCGGGAAAGGCCTGGTCTTGATGGGCGACGCCGCGGCCATTCCCGGACTGCCCGACGAAGCGAGGATCAAAGAGATCTTCGAGGCTTTGGGATACTTCAATTACCTGACCTTC
>Ga0302326_10013738_pt1 | contig 17154 bp, 15 predicted proteins | sample Palsa_T0_3_FD_202264 | JGI IMG/M metagenome (GOLD analysis project Ga0302326, IMG submission 202264) | Peat permafrost microbial communities from Stordalen Mire near Abisko, Sweden - Palsa_T0_3 | ecosystem: Environmental > Terrestrial > Soil > Palsa > Peat permafrost | place: Sweden: Abisko...
CAATGGAGCGTCCGCTCGGATCGCTGATATCCTGACGGATACGGCCGACGAGGATCGCGTCCTGACCGGAGGCATCCTTGGGCATGGGAAAGTAGTTGCGCTCGGCATCATCCACCAGCTTTACCCCCGGCGCGTCCTGCAGCAATGCGCGCACCTCAACAGGGGTAATCGGCCGCTCGCACTCGAAGGTGATCGCGACGCTGTGGGCACGCAGCACCGGCACGCGCACGCAGGTTGCCGAGACGCGGATGTCGGGGTCGCCGAAAATCTTGCGCGTCTCCTGGATAACCTTGGTCTCTTCGTCGTTGTAGCCGGTCACCGGATCGATGCGCGTGTTGTGGCTGAAGAGATTGAACGCGTACGGATGGGGCAGGACCGTGTTCTCGTAGGCCCGACCCTCCAGATAGGCACGCGTCGATTCGCGCAGCTCCTCCATGGCAGCCGCACCGGCACCGGAGGCTGCCTGGTAGGTGGCCAGCTGCAAGCGTGCGATGCGGTTCTTGCGATGGATCGGCCACAGCGGCGTGATCGAGATGATGGCGCAGCAGTTCGGATTGGCGATGATGCCGTGGTGACCGCGCATTGCCGCTGCGTTGATCTCGGGCACGACCAGCGGCACCTGCTGATCCATGCGAAACGCCGAGGAGTTGTCCACCACCGTGGCACCGGCACGCACCGCGAGCGGCGCGAAGCGCCGCGAGGTGCTGGCGCCGGCGGAGAACAGTGCGACATTCACCCCGGCGAAACTGTCTTCCTGCAGCTCGCCTACCCTCAGCGGCTGATCGCGGAATTTGAGCGTCTTACCCGCCGAGCGTGCCGAAGCCAGCAGCCGCAGCTCCGACAACGCAAAACGGCGCTGCTCCAGGCAGCGTATCAACTCGACACCCACAGCGCCGGTCGCACCGACGATGGCCACTACGGGTGCGCGCGAGAATCGCTCGGACATAACTCTGCTGTTCTCCGTTACCAGACGACAAGGCCCCGTCGTTTGCCGGCGGGGCCCATTGCAAGGTCAGGCGACGCTTCGTGTGCGTTCCCGGTCAGGTCCCCGCTGCCGGCTCCTGAGGCATAAATGGTGCGCGCTTTCGCGGGGGCGCACAGCCGAATATCACGCTACCTGAGCGAAATTCGTCGGTAAAGACGGTTTGCGGACACAATGAGCAACCATTTAGTTGCGCAGAACATTGCAGCGCGCTAAGATGCAACTTGGAGGTTGCTAATATGCAAAATGAGATTGAAAAGCGCCTGGAACTCAAGGCGCCGGTAGCGAGGGTATGGCGGGCGCTCACCGACCACCGCGAGTTCGGCAGCTGGTTCCGCGTGAACATCGAGTCCCCGTTCGTGCCAGGACAAATGGCGCAGGGCCAGATCACGTATCCGGGCTACGAGCATCTGCGCTGGCAGGCGGTCATTCAGAAAATGGAGCCGGAACGCCTGTTCAGCTTCACGTGGCATCCTTACGCGGTGGATCCCAAGCACGATTACTCACACGAGACGCCGACGCTGGTCCAGTTCCGCCTGGAAGAGACCGCGACCGGCACGCTGCTGGTCCTGACCGAGTCCGGCTTCGACAAGCTGCCCGACGAGCGCCGCGCGGATGCTCTGCGCATGAACGACGGGGGCTGGACTGAGCAGATGAAAAATATCGAGCGTCATGTCGCGGCTGGCTAGCGAGGCCGCCGCTGCCAAGCGGCGCCAGCACGCTGTGGTGTGCGCCGCTCTCGGTGACGAGACGCGCCTGTCACTGGTGGCGGCGCTTGCGGCGGGCGAGCCGCGCTCCATCGTGGAACTCAGCGGTGGCGCGAAGATCACCCGCCAGGCCATCACCAAGCATCTGCGGGTGCTCGAGCAGGCCGGAATCGTGCACTGCCTGCGCGCCGGCCGGCACAGCCTGTTCCGGTTCGACCCCGCGCCGATGCACGAGCTCGAGGACTACCTGCGACGGGTTTCCGAGCAATGGGACGAGGTGCTGGCGCGGCTCAAGTCGCTGGTCGAGGGTTAGCGCGTCCAGCGGCGGCCGCAGGGCCGCCGTGGGCCCTTATTTTCCGCAGCTCATGCCCTTCTGTGACGGGCTTCAAGGGGATTGTGGGCGCGCGACCCTATTCTCACGGCTGGAGGCCTGTGGTGCAGCATTCTCACAAGACTTTCGAATTCGCCTGGCGCGGCTGCCTGGCAGCGCTGCTGGCGCTCGCCGTTGTCCGGGAGCCGTTGTACGCGCAGCAGGTGTACAAGTCTGTCGATGCCGACGGCCACGTGGTCTACTCGGACCGCGGCAGCAACAAGACGGCTGCGCCCACCACCGTCCAAGTTGAACAGCCGGATCCGGCAGAGGTCGCCCGCATCGCCAAGGAGCAGGCCGTGCTCAATGCCGACGACCAGGCGCGCAGCAAACAGCAGGCTGCGGCAGACAAAGAAAAAGCCGCCGCCGATCGCCGCAAAGATCAGGCGTGCCAGAATGCCCGCAACAATTACTTCCGTCTGCGCGATACAGGCCGACTCTACAAGCGCGACGCCGACGGCAACCGTGTCTACTATTCCGACAGCGAGCTCGATGCGATGCGTGATGATGCCAAGCGCGCCATGACCGCCAGCTGCGGCACCTGAGCGTTCGCATCGCCCCGCTCCACTAAGACTACCGTGCGTTGCTCCCGCAAATCGCCATGGCTGACTGCCACGGCGCTGGCGACGTGCCTGCTGTACGTCCCCGCCGCCTTCGCCCAGACCGCTTACCGCTCACGCGACGCCAACGGCCAGTGGGTGTTTAGCGACCGCGCAGCAGGCACTGCCGTTCCCGGCGGCGATTCGATCCGCTTTGCGCGCGACCCGGACGGCGTGCACATCGCCGTCGAGCGTGCCGATGGCGGCGGCAACACGCAGCTGCTCGCCTCGAACAGCTGCCTGTGCGTCGTGACAGTGACTCTCGCCATCGAGCAATCAGCGATAGCGGAATTTCGCGTCGGCGCCACGTACCTTACGATCGTCCAGCCGGGCGCACAGCAGACCATCGCCGTGGCGCGGCATGCAGGCGACCCCGGCGCGCACCTGCAGTTCAACTGGCGTGCAGCCCTGGGTTCGCCGACCGCGGTGCCGAGTCCGTCGCGTCTCTACCGGGCACCATTCGCCGCCGGCGCCAGCTTCATGGTGTCGCAGGCGTACCCGATGGCCATCACACACGTCACTCCTGACAGTCGGTACGCGATCGATATGGCGCTGCCGGACGGTACGCCGGTCAACGCCGCGCGCGAGGGCACGGTGATCAACCTGCGGCACGACTCCTTCCACGGGGCCGCCGCGCCGACGATGCTCGACCAGGCCAACTTCGTCGAAATACTGCACGACGACGGCACCATCGCGATCTATGCGCACCTGCAATGGGATTCGATCCGCGTACGCATCGGCCAGCACGTCGCGCGCGGCGAATACATCGCAAATTCCGGGAACACCGGCTTCACCACAGGTCCGCACCTGCATTTCGCCGTGTGGCGAAACGTCAACGGCGCCGACATCTCCATTCCCGTGCAGTTCGCCGGCCTCGATGGCGCGGCGGTGACACCGACCACCACCGAGGCGCTGACCGCCTACTAGCGCCGTTCGGGCCGGCGTTAGCGCCGTTCGCACCGTCTGCGGACCGTCCGGCACCGCAGCATCCGCACGCCGCGGCGCATCGGCCTCCCTCGCCGCTCTCAGTCCTGCGATGATCCGCGACGGTTCCGAGTCGCGCGAACACCTGACTGGAGATCGAATGCGTCCGCAGCTGTGCGCCCTTCTGCTCACGCCATGCCTGATGATCGGCGCCGCGGTTTCGACCGCGCCGTCCGGCGAGGCAGCCAGCCTGCAGCTGCAGCAGCTGCGCGAGGCGTTGCACAGTTCCCATCAGCGCAATGACTGGCAGGCCAATCTCGCCAGTGCTAACCAGCAGAAGACTCTGCTGAACGGCGCCCCGCATGCGCTGCTGGAGGTTGCGCGTGCGCAGCTGCACCTGGGCAACCTGGATGCGGCCCTGGAGGAAATACGGCAGTTCGCCGCCATGGGTCAGGCGGCCGAGCTGACCGCCGTGTCGCCCGACTTCGCACCGCTGGTCGCAAGTCCTGCCTTCGCTGAAATCCGGGCGGCGATGGCTGCCAACGGGCAGTCCGTAACGATGGCCGCAACCGCCGTGGTGCTGCCGGATGCGATGCTGCTCGCCGAGGACCTCGACTACGACGCGCAGACGCGCCGCTTCTACGTCACCAGCGTGCGGCAAAAGAAAATCATCGCTACGGATAAGAGCGGCGGCAGCCGCGATTTCGCCGTGGCGCCCGACGGCTGGCCGCTCGTGGCGATCAAGGTTGATGCGCGCCGCGGGCGCGTGTGGGCGACCGAGGTCGCCATGCAGGGTCTGAACTTCTCAGCGCAGGCGGACTGGGGCCGCTCGGCGCTGTTGTGCTACGACCTGCACAGCGGCAAGCTGCTGCGACGTGTCGAGGGGCCATCGCACAGCGGGCTCGGCGACATGACGCTCACGCCTGAGGGCGCCGTGATCGTCAGTGACGGCGAGGGCGGCGGCGTTTACCGGCTGTCCGCGGCGGACCGCTCGCTGCAACGCCTGGACGGGGGCGACTTCATCTCGCCGCAGACCCCGGCGCTGCACCCGGACGGCAAACACATCTTCGTGCCGGACTACGTGCGCGGGATCGGCGTCCTCGACGTCGCGACTAAGCAGGTCAGCTGGCTGGCGACGCAGGGACGCTTTGCGCTGGATGGCATCGACGGCCTCTACTTCAATGACGGCCGACTGCTCGCCGTGCAGAACGGTACCTCGCCGGAGCGCGTCATGGCGTTCACCCTCGACCCGAAGCTGACGCGCGTGCTCAGTGCTACCGTCATCGAGCGCGCCACTCAGAGCCTGGGAGATCCCACCCACGGGGTGGTGATCGGCGGGCAGTTCTATTACATCGCCAATTCCGGCTGGGACGTGATCGACGAGCACGGCGCACTCAAAGTCGGCGCCATGGCATCGGCGGCGCGCATCATGCGGGTGAAGCTCGCGGCACTGTGATCTCGTAGCAGCGGTGAATCCTGGGGTTGCGCGCGAAGTCCGGCGGCAGGGTCGCGGCCGAGAGATCGCGCACCACATAGCGCTCGCTTAAGGCGGCGTCCAGACGGAAACGCTGCGCATTGGTGGAGAATACCAGCACGCCGCCCGGCGCCAGCAGCCGCACGCAGTCATCGATCAGCGCGGCGTGGTCGCGTTCCACGTCGAGCACGCCCGCCATGCGCTTGGAATTGGAAAACGTCGGCGGGTCGATGAAGATCAGCTCGAAACGCGCCTCGCTGCCCGCGGCCTGCGCCAGCCAGGCACGTGCGTCGGCCTGCACCAGCTGGTGGGCCGCGCCGCCGAAGCCGTTGAGCGCCAGGTTGCGCTGCGCCCACTCGAGGTAGGTGCGTGATAGGTCGACGCTGACGGTCGCGGTCGCACCGCCGGCGGCGGCATACACGGTGGCGCTGCCGGTGTAGGCAAACAGGTTGAGGAAGCGCGCGCCGCGCGCCGCCTCGCGCAGTCTGGCGCGCGTCATGCGGTGGTCGAGGAACAGGCCGGTGTCCAGGTAGTCCTCGAAGTTCACGCGGAACCTGAGCCCGCCCTCGGCAACCACGTGAAAGTGGCCCTGATCGCTGACCTTTTCGTATTGCTCGCCGCGCCGCGTGCGGCGGCGCGTGCGCACGCGGATACGCTCCTCCGGTACGCCACTCACCTGCGGCAAGCTCGCCAGCACCTCGCCGCGCCGCTTGCGCACCGCCTCGAGTTCGATCTCCATGGGTGCCGCGTATTCCTGGACGTACAGCCACGGCTCGTCCGTCTCAGCCACGCGGTACAGGTCGACCGCGAAGGCGTATTCCGGCATGTCGGCGTCGTACACCCGCCAGCAGCTGATTCCTTCGCGCTGCGTCCAGCTGCGCAGGTGCCTGAGGTTCTTGGCGAAGCGGTTGGCGAACATCTTGGCGCCGGGCGTGTCCCTGAGGTGAGCCGTGCCCTTGCCCAGCGTGCCGGGAGTGCGCTCGCTCTGCGCTTCGACCCTGATGCGCAACAGGCGGCATTCGAGCGCGCCGTTCCATACGGTATGGGTGCGGTGGGCGCGCAGGCCAAGCTCCATGCCAAGTGCCGGCGCGCCACTGAGGATTGCCGCCTGCCACCCCTGAAAACGCTCGCGCAGTACGCTGCCGAGTTCGCGATGCACGGCGCGCGCCGCATCGAGGTCATCGAGACGCACGCCATACGGCGGATTGGTGCACAGCAGGCCGGGATCCTCGGCCGGTGGCACGGCATCGGCCAGCCGCGCGCTGTGCAGATGCACGTGCGCCTCGACGCCCGCGCGCCTGGCGTTATCCTGTGCGCTGCGGATGATCGGCGCATCGCGGTCCGTACCGTATACGCGCACGGTCGCCACCTCCCCGGCGCCGGCGCGCGCCTGCGCCTCTGCGCGCAGCTGCGCCCACAGTGCCGGATCGTGGCCGCGCCACTGGAGGAAGCCAAAATACTCGCGCGTCAGGCCCGGGGCGCGGTCGGCGGCGATCAGGGCCGCCTCGATACAGAAGGTGCCCGAGCCGCATAGCGGATCCAGGAATGGCGCGCCGCGCGCGGCAAACTCCGGCCACTGCGCCCGCATCAGAATGCCGGCCGCGACGTTTTCCTTGAGCGGGGCCTCGCCACCGGCGGCGCGATAGCCGCGGCGGTGCAGGCTGTCGCCGGACAGATCAACGGATACGGTGATCGTGTTGCCGTGGGCGTGGGCATGCACGCGTACGTCAGGCCGCTCCAGCGCCACGTCCGGGCGCGCGCCGGTCTGCTCACGCAGCGCGTCGACGATGCCATCCTTGAGTTTCAGCGCACCGAAGTGCGTGTGCGTGATGGCCGGGTGCCGGCCACTGAAATCGCAGGCGAGCGTAGCGCCGGGCGCGAAGTGCGCGGTCCAGTCAATGGCACGTACTGCGGCATAGAACTCCTGGGCATCGCTCGCCTGCAGCTGCGCGACCTCGAGGAACACGCGATTGGCGATGCGCGACCACAGGCAGGCTCGGTAGGCGCACTCGAGCGTGCCGGAGAACGCCACCCCGGTGGCGCGCTCGCGCGTGCCGAGGGCGCCCAGCGCGCTCAGCTCGCGCGCCAGCAGGTCGGCGAAACCGCGCGGCGCACTGGCGAGATAGTTCCGCGAGGTCGCGTTCACGGGCGCGCGGCGCGCCGTGACGTCTTCACGTCAGGTCGAGCCAGGTGGTTTTCAGTTCGGTGTACTTTTCCAGGGCGTGCAGCGACTTGTCGCGCCCGATGCCGGATTGCTTGAAGCCACCGAACGGAACCGTCAGGTCATCCTGGTCGTAGCAGTTGATGTAGACCGTGCCGGCCCGCAAAGCGCGCGCCATGCGGTGCGCAGTGGTCACATCGCGCGTCCAGACCGCAGCCGCGAGTCCGTAGATCACATCGTTGGCAATCGCAAGTGCCTCGTCCACCGTCTTGAAGGTGATCGTGGCCAGCACCGGCCCGAAGATCTCCTCGCGCGCGATCGCCATGGCCGGGCGCACCCCGTCGAACACGGTCGGTTCGATGAAGTAGCCACCGCTGTCCTCGCGCACGCGCCGCCCGCCCAGCCGCAGGGTGGCGCCGTCATTGCGGCCCGACTCTATGTAGCCGAGCACGCGCTTCATCTGCGTCTCATCGACGATGGCACCCAGCCGGGTCGCCGGATCGAGCGGATCTCCGGGCGGCAGTTTGCGACCCAGCGCCTGCAGCTTCTCGAGCACGGCATCCTTGATGCCCTCCTGCAGCAGCAGGCGCGAACCGGCCGAGCACATCTCGCCCTGGTTGAAGAAGATCGCAGCGGCTGCGGCGGCAGCGGCCTTGTCCAGATCCGGATAGTCGGCCAGCACGATGTTAGGAGACTTGCCGCCGCACTCCAGCGACACGCGCTTGAGGTTCGATTGACCGGCGTACTGCATCACCGCGCGGCCCGTGGCGGTCGAGCCTGTGAAGGTCACGCAATCGACGTCCATGTGCAGCGCCAGCGCCTTGCCGGCGCCCTGGCCGAGGCCCGGCACAACATTGAAAATGCCGGGCGGAACACCGGCCTGCACGGCCAGCTCGGCGACCTTGAGCGCCGTCAGCGGGGATTTCTCCGACGGCTTGAGAACCAGGGAATTTCCCGCCGCCAGCACCGGAGCAAATTTCCACGCCGCCATCAGCAGCGGGAAGTTCCACGGCACAATGGCGCCTACTACCCCGATCGGCTCGCGTGTAATGAGTGCCAGCGCCCCGGGTCCAGTCGGCGCGATCTGGTCGTACACCTTGTCGATGGCTTCCGCATACCACTGCACGCAACGGGCCGCGCCCGGAATGTCGACCTTCAGGCTGTCAGTGATGGGCTTGCCCATGTCGAGCGTCTCGAGCAGCGCCAGCTCTTCGGCATGCTCGCGAATCGTTGCCGCGAAGCGCAGCAAAATCTTCTTGCGCGCCGCCGGCGCCAGCTGCGCCCAGCTGCCCTTGCGGAACGCGGCGCGCGCCGAAACGACGGCGCGGTCGATGTCTTCCTGGTCACCGCAGGCGACGCGCGCCAGCAGCTTGCCGGTGGCCGGGTTGATGCAGTCGAAGGTGGCCCCGGATGCCGCATCGCAATAGCGGCCATCGATGAATGCCTGAGTGCGAATCTCCAGCGTACGGGCGCGATCGTGCCAGGAGATGACTTCAGGTCGTGCGCTCATCGGCTTGCCTACGCCTCCTAGAAAGTCGCCGGGGTGCAGGCGCTGATGATCTCACACGCCTCGCGACCGACGTTGCGGAAGCGGTGCGGCAGCTGACTGGCAAAGTAGTAAGCCTCACCTGGACCGAGTACCCGCGAGGCGCCCCCGACGGTGAGTTCGATGCGCCCGCGAACAACCACGCCGGCCTCCTCGCCGCGGTGCGCGAGCATTTCCTCGCCGGTCGCGGCGCCGGCGGCATAGCGCTCGTGCAGCAACGTGAGCTGCCGCCCGGCGCGCTGCGCCGCGACCAGGCGCAGTGAAACTTCCGCGTTGCCGAGCTCGACCAGTTCTGCGGCGCCGAAGAACGCCTGCGGCGCCGCGCTCAGATCGAGCGTGAAGAACTCCGCCAGCGACATCGGCACTCCATCCAGGACCTTCTTCAGCGAGCTGACAGAAGGACTGACGCGGTTCTGCTCAATGAGAGAAATGAGGCCGTTGGTCACGCCCGCGCGCCGCGCCAGTTCGCGCTGCGACAGGCCGAAACTGGTACGCACGCTGCGCAGCCGCGTGCCGACGTTGATGCTCATAGTGTTTAGGATCTTAGACAATAGCGGCGGAAATATCATCGCAGTGGCTGTAAATGTCCACTTTATTTATCATTCGCGGCTTCCCGATCTGCGCCCAATCGAGACTCTGCAATGTCCAACGCCACCGCCCCGCTGAGCCGTTCCGACCTCGAAGCGCTCTGGCTGCCGTTCACTGCCAACCGGCAGTTCAAAGCCAGACCGCGCCTGCTCGCCAAGGCGAGCGGCATGCATTACTGGACCCCGGAAGGCCGGCAGATTCTGGATGGCGTAGCGGGTCTGTGGTGCGTCAACGCCGGGCACGCACGCCGCGAGATCACGCAGGCGGTCGCGAACTCGCTGGAGACGCTCGACTACGCGCCGCCTTTCCAGATGGCGCATCCGCCGGCGTTCCAGCTGGCGAACGCGCTCGTGAAGATAGCTCCCGCCGGCCTCGATCACGTGTTCTTCACGAACTCCGGTTCGGAGTCGGTGGATACCGCTCTCAAAATCGCGCTCGCCTGGCACCGCGCGCGCGGTGAGGGCTCGCGCACGCGTCTCATCGGCCGCGAGCGCGGCTACCACGGCGTAGGTTTCGGCGGAATCTCGGTGGGCGGTATTTCTGCGAACCGCAAGACGTGGTCGGCAAGTCTGGTGCCGGGCGTCGATCACCTGCCGCACACGCATGACCTGGGCAAGAACGCCTTCTCGCGTGGCGCGCCGGAACATGGCGCGCATCTGGCCGATGAACTCGAGCGCTTGGTGACCCTTCACGATGCTTCGAACATCGCTGCCGTCATCGTCGAGCCCATTGCCGGCTCTACAGGCGTGCTATTGCCACCGCGCGGCTATCTGCAGCGCCTGCGCGAGATCTGCACCCGTCACGGCATTCTGCTCATCTTCGATGAAGTGATCACCGGCTTCGGGCGCACCGGTGCGCCCTTTGCGGCGCAGGAGTTCGACGTGACTCCCGACATGATCACTCTCGCCAAGGGACTGACTAACGGCTGCGTGCCAATGGGCGCGGTGCTGGTGAGCAAGGCGATCTACGAGACCTTCATGCAGGGCCCGGAGGGCATTGAGCTGTTCCACGGCTATACCTATTCCGCGCACCCCACGGCGTGCGCCGCAGGACTTGCGACTCTCGCTCTGTATGAGCGCGACGGCCTGTTGACGCGCGCCAAGTCGCTGGCGCAGCACTGGGAGGATGCGGCCCATGCGCTGCGCGCACTGCCACACGTCATCGACGTCAGGAACTACGGGCTGATGCTCGGCCTGGAGCTAGCGCCACTGCCCGGCAAGCCCGGGGCACGCGCCTTCGAGGTATTCACGAAGTGCTTCGAGCGCGGTGTGCTGGTGCGTCAGACGGGCGACATCATCGCTCTGTCTCCGCCACTGATCATCGAGACAGCACAGATCGATCAGATCTTCGGTACGCTTACCGAAGTCCTGCGTACGCCGTAGCAGGGGCCGCGCCGCACCGGCGCGGCGTCCCTCAGGCGCGCCGCGTCTGGCCACCGCGCCGCATGCGCGCGAGCACTGCCCAGGCGAGCACCGCCACGAGCACGACGCTGCCGATCGTCATTTCCATCTCGGACAAGCCAAACGCGCTGCTGCGCGCGGCCGTAACAGTAATAGTAACCACAAGACACCTCTCTCACTCGTGCCAACCCTACACACGGGCGTAGCTTCCCATCCCCGCAAATGGGCTGACGGCCGAGGTCGCGTATCTGCGACGGGCATCTATATCAAGAGGTGTTATGTCAGGTGGCGCACGCGCTCAGCGCGCTTCGAAGATCGCGTAGATCTTGGCGCAGTCTTCCACCACTTCCCAGGTGCCGCTGAAGCCGGCCGGAATGACGAAGGCATCACCGGCGCTGAAGCTGCAGCGCTCGCCGCTCGCGCTCTCAATGATGACCTTACCGGCCGTCATGACGCACAGCTCGTTCTCGGTATAACGCACGCGCCATTTTCCGCGACTGGCGGACCAGCGCCCGGCGAAAAACTGCTGGCTCGCGTCGCTGAAGAAGTTGCGCACCTGCAACTGTGGTGCGCCGGCGAGCAGGCGGTCCGCCGGTGGTTCGGACACGTCCGCTTCGAGGTGACCGTCGAGGCGCACTATGCTGCCGCTCATTGCCGTATCGCACAGGTATTCATGCCATGAAATTCTAGCGCGAAGGCGCGCCGCGGGCCTGCCTTCCCGCGGCGCGCTGTGCTGCCACGCGTAACCCCTAGTCACGACTGGCAACCTGGTCGCTGCCCGCTGGCTCGAAGCGTACGCTCACCCGGCGGTCGAGCGCGTAGGCATCCAGGTCCCCGCCGGCGCTGGTGGACTCGCTCTTGCCGTGTCCTTCGACGGATATCCGCTCGCGCGGCACGCCCGCCGCGACCAGTACCGCCGCGACGCTCTGCGCGCGCCGCAGCGACAACGCCTGGTTCCAGGCTTCCGAGCCGCGCGGATCGGCGTAGCCTGCGACGCTCACCTGCGCCTGCGGCATGCTGGCCACCAGCGCGCCGAGCTTCAGCAGCAGCGGCATGGACTGCGCCGTCACCTCATCGTCATCGGTGCGGAAACTGACGTCCACGCCGACCTCATTCGCCCTCTGCACGGTGGCGTCGAGCTGCTCGCTGCGCGCACGTGCCACACTCAGTGAACTGTCCAGCTGCGCGACGTTGGCACTGAGCCGATCGCGCTCCGCCTCGCTCTTGTCCAGATCGCGCGCCAGCGCAGCTTTGGACTGTGCCTGGCGATGGTAGTGGTCGCCCAGCATTGCGCCAGCTGCCGCACCCACCACCGCGCCCACCGGTCCGCCGGCGAGCGCGCCGACCGTCAGTCCGGTCACCACACCGATATCGGACTGTTTGGAGCCGGCGCCGCGATCATCGTCGGCGGCGGCGGCAAGCGCGGGCGCCGTGCCGGCACCCACCAGCACCAGGCCGAGAACTCCGTTGCGCAGCTTCATTCTCAGGGAACTCATATTGCCTCCACGTTTCAGATCTGGTTGGGAACTGCATGGCCCGTTGCCGGGACGCTTACAGTTCAACGCGGGAGCAGGCGTTCGCCGTGATGCAAAAAAGTCAGGGTGACGATGCTTTGTGGCAGAAAATGGCGTCGACAGGCGATCGCATATACTCAGTGGCCTCATCGCTGCTTTTTTAGGACCTCGCATGTCGCATGACCCTTTGAGACGCCCATGGCGCTCAGCCACGGTACTCGTCACCGCGCTCCTGACTGTGGCTGCCGCCAAGCTGACGGCGGCGCCGATGCCCGCAGCCGGTGACGGCGACAATGGCGTCCTGCGCGCCACGCTCTCGAACGGCTTGCGCGTCGTCATCGTGCGCAATTCCCTGGCGCCGGTGGTGGCTACTTCCGTGAACTACCTGGCGGGTTCGGATGAGGCACCCGCGGGCTTTCCCGGCACGGCACACGCCGAGGAACACATGATGTTCCGCGGCAGCCCCGGCTTGAGCGCCGATCAACTCGCCGACATCGGCAGTATCGTCGGCGGGGATTTCAACGCGAACACCCGCGAGGGCATGACGCAGTACCTGTTCACGGTGCCGGCGGAGGATCTGGATGTGGCGCTGCACATCGAGGCGCTGCGCATGCGCGCCGTGCTCGATACGCCGAAGGAGTGGCAAAACGAACGCGGCGCGATCGAACAGGAGGTCGCGCAGGACATGTCCGAACCCTCGTACGTGCTGTACGAGAAGTTGCGCGCCCGCATGTTCGCCGGCACCCCCTACGCACACGATGCGCTCGGCACGCGGCCCTCGTTCGACAAGACGACAGCCGCGATGCTGAAGAGCTTCCACGACACCTGGTATGCACCCAATAACGCCATTCTGGTGATCGCCGGCAACGTGGATCCGCCCGGAACGCTCGCCGAGGTGCGGCAGCTGTTTGGTGAGATCGGTGCCAAGAAACTGCCGCCCAAGCCGCCGGTGCGCCTGCGCCCCATACAACCAACCTCCTTCACGGTCGATACCGACCGTCCGAGCGGCACACTCATGATCGCGCTGCGCACACCGGGCCCGCGCGACGACGATTTCGCCGCGCTGGAAGTGCTGGCCGACGTTCTGAGCAGCCACCGCTTCGATCTGTTCGCCCTGGTGCCGCAGGGCAAGGCCATCGCCGCCGAATTCGAGCTCGACCCGCTGCCGGAGGCGGGGCTCGCCTACGCTGCGCTTTCTTTCACGGCGGGCGATGATCCCAAGGCGCTCGAGCAGGACGTACGCGCCATACTGGCGCGCGTCGCTCGCGACGGCGTACCCCCGGAACTGATCGATGCCGCCAAGCTGCAGGAGCGCAGCGCGGCGCAGTTTCAGCGCAATTCGATTCCGGAACTCGCGTCCGTCTGGTCGGATGCGTTGGCGCTCTATGGCCTCGCCTCGCCGGACGAGGATCTGGAACGCATCAACCGCGTTACGCTGGACGACGTCAACCGCGTCGCGCGCAAGTATCTCGATCTTGAGCATGCCGTCACCGGCGTGATGTTGCCGCGCGGTTCCGGTGCACCGATCGCGGCGCACGGCGGCTTCGGTGGCCAGGAGTCGATCTCACTGGGCGAGGCCCATCCCACCGCCCTGCCCCCGTGGGCGCAGAAAGCGCTGCAGCGCCTGGAAGTGCCGCCCTCGACGCTGCGCCCGCTGGTCAGCACCCTGCCCAACGGGATCTCCCTGATCGTCCAGCCGGAGGACGTCAGCGACACCGTCAGCGTCTACGGCCACATCCGCAATCGTCCCGAACTGCAGGAACAGAACGGACAGGAAGGCGTGGCACAGGTGCTCGAGCGGCTGCTCACCTACGGCAGCGAGCACCTCGATCGCGTGGCGTTTCAGCGGGCGCTCGATGCTGTCGGCGCGCGCGAGCACGCCGGGACCGACTTCTCGGTGCAGGTGCTGGCCGAGAACTTCGACCGGGCCGTGGAGCTGCTCGCGGACAACGAGCTGCATCCGGCCATGCCGCAGCCGGCTCTCGACGTGATCCGCAACCAGACTGCGCTGGGCGTGGCGGCGCGCAATGCCAGCCCGGGCTTTCTCACCCAGCGCTCGCTGCGCACCGCCCTCTATCCGTCCGATGATCCGAGCCTGCGCATGTCCACGCCAGACACCGTACGCTCACTCACGCCGGCCGCGGTGCGCGCCTATTACTCGCAGGTCTTCAGACCAGATCTCACCACCATCGTGGTGATCGGCAAGATCGATCCGCAGGCCGCGAGCGCCACCATCGCCAAGTATTTCGGCGGCTGGAGCGCCAGCGGGCCAAAGCCAGGCATTGATCTGCCTGCCGCGCCCGCCAACGCGGCGAAAAGCGTGACCGTGCCCGATGCGAGCCGGGTGCAAGACCGGGTGGTGCTGGCGCAGACGCTTGCACTGACGCGCGCCGACGCCGACTTCTACCCGCTCGAACTCGGCAACGCGGTGCTGGGCGGCAGCTTCTACGCGACCCGGCTGAGCATCGACCTGCGCAAGAATTCCGGTCTGGTGTATTCGGTGCAATCGACGCTGCAGGCCGGCAGGACACGCGGTGTCTACATCGTGGAGTACGCGAGTGATCCACAGAATGTCGACAAGGCAGCGAGCATGGTGGCCCGCGAGCTGACGACCATGCAGAACACGCCGGTCGGCAACGACGAGCTGACGCGCGTCAAAGCGTGCCTGCTGCGCCAGATTCCGCTCAGCGAGTCCGGCGTCGACGAAATCGCGCGCGGACTCTTGACCCGCACCGATCTCGACCTGCCGCTCGATGAACCGACGCGTGCCGCGCAGCGCTACATCGCTCTGGATGCGACGGCGGTCCAGGACGCTTTCCGCAAGTGGCTGCGGCCGCAGGACCTGGTACGCGTCAGCGAAGGCCCGACCCCGCCCTAGTGCCCGGCGGGCGCTCAGCGCTACGCGCCGGCGGGCACGGCGAGCCCGCTGACGATGCGGAACAGGCGTGAGCCGCGCGGGTAGCCGACGTACTGCGTGAGGAAGGTGGCCATCGCCTGCAGCTGGGCGGCGTTCAGCTCACCGCGCTGGACCGCGGCGCGCAGATGGATGCTGAGCGCTGCGTCATCGCCCTGGGCGGCGAGCGCCCCGAGCAGCAGCAGACGCCGTTCGCGGATCGAGAGTGTCTCGTCGGCCCACAGGGCGCCGAACAGCGTCTCGAGCATGTAGTCGATGAACGGCGCGGTGCCGGGCGGCGGCAGCGCGCCCAGATCTCCGGCATAAACCTCATCGAATGTTGCCTGCCCGGTGGCGCGATCGTATTTGTTCATGTTCTCGCCCTGTCAGCCGTCAGTGTTGAGAAATACCGTCTCGATCATTCTCGCTACCTGCTCGGTGGCCGGCAGCGACAGGTCAAGCTCACGCGCGCTGGCCAGCGCGGCGCTCAGATCCTTGTCCGCGAGTGCGGCGAAGGGCGCAAAGGCCCGACGCAGAGCGGGCTCGCCAAGTGCCGCAAGTTTGTCGCGGTTACCCATGAACGCCGCCATCTGCGGGGTCACGACGCCGTTGCCGCGCCCGACCTCGGTGAGGAGTTCCGCGTTGAGACCGCCGGCGCGCGCCAGCCGGGTGGCCTCGTGTATGGCGGTGAAGGCGGCATAGGTCATGAGGTTGTTGCACAGCTTGAGAAGGATGCCTGCCCCGAGCGGACCTGCGTGGATGATCTTCTCGCCCGAAGTCGTCCAGAGCGGTCGGCAGCGCTCGATGAGCTCCGCAGCGCCGCCGGCCATGTAGACGAGCGTGCCCTGCTCGGCGCCGGCCGCACCGCCGCTCATGGGGGCATCGAGCAGATGGATATGCCGCGCCGCCGCCTCAGCCGCCCAGCCGAGCACTGCCGCCCGCGCCACGGTACTGTGCACGGCAACGATAGCCTCCGGCACCAGGTGTGCGAGCAGGCCGTCGGTGCCGTGCAGCACGCTGCCCACCTCACGCTCGTCACGCACACAGATACCGACGATGCGGCAGTGCGTAGCCAGCTCGCGCGGCCCGCGCGCCACGCGCGCCCCGCGTGCGGCCAATTCGGCCGCCGGAGCCGTCGCGACGTCGTACACCCAGATCTCTTCACCGAGCTTGAGCAGCTGCTGCGCCATCGGCCTGCCGATGTTGCCAAGCCCGATGAAGCCGATGGCCACGTCAGTCGCGCCCGGGCTGCCAGTCCGATTCGAGCATCTTCGGTGTCGGCGTGTTGGGTCGCAGCTCCGCGAATTCCAGCGCCACCCCCGCTGGCAGCTCGAAGCACGCCGTGATCGCCTCGCCCACCAGCGCCGGTTGCAGTGCGCCGTCGAAGGTGGGCCCCTTGCCCAACCAGTCCTGCATCGCCTCGGCCAATGCCTGCGGATCGAAATTGGCAACGCTGCCGGTGGCTACCGCGCCGCAGCTGAACACGGTCACCATGATGCGATCTGCCTTCAGCTCGTGCCGCAGCTCGCGCGAGAAGTGCTCCAGCGCTGCCTTGCTGGCGGAGTACATGCCGACGTGCGAAAACTCATTGGCGTGCCGTACCGTCGCCGATGAAATATTGACGATGCGGCCGCCGCCGGCGGCGCGCAGGTGCGGTATTGCCGCCTGGCAGGCGAATACGGCGCTCACGAAATTGAGTTCGATGAGTTGCCGGACCTCGCTCTCCGGCATGATTTCCAGGCGGCGCGCGAACTGGAACCCGACGTTGTTGACCAGGCCGTCGACCCGGCCCCAGCGCGCGACGACCGTGGCGAGCGCGGCGGTAACGGCGCGCTTGTCGCACACATCGACGGCGATGCCGATAGCGTTCTCGTCGTGGAGTGCGCTGACGGCGGCATCGAGACGTGCACGCTCGCGCGCCAACAGCGCCACGCGCGCGCCGCGCGCGAGCAGCGCCTGCGCCGTGGCGAGGCCGATGCCCTTGGAGGCGCCGGCC
>Ga0302326_10013740_pt1 | contig 17151 bp, 15 predicted proteins | sample Palsa_T0_3_FD_202264 | JGI IMG/M metagenome (GOLD analysis project Ga0302326, IMG submission 202264) | Peat permafrost microbial communities from Stordalen Mire near Abisko, Sweden - Palsa_T0_3 | ecosystem: Environmental > Terrestrial > Soil > Palsa > Peat permafrost | place: Sweden: Abisko...
GCCGTGCCGAAGCCCGCTTGAGCGCATCGATCATCAGCAGCAATTCCATCAGATGCTCGTCCACACTCGTGCTCTTGCCGCCATCCTTGTTGGCCGCGCGGCACGTGGGCTGCATCACGAATACGTCCGCGCCCCGCACATTCTCCTGAATCTGCACATAAGCTTCGCCGTCCGCGAACCGGATCACCTGCGCTTGCCCGCGTTGCATCCCGAGAAACTGACAGACTTCGTCCGCCAGCGGTTCGTTCGCCGTCCCGCTGAAAATCTTGAACTTCTCGTCCACCCGCGCGCGCGGCTTGCGCTCTGCTTTATCTTCGGGCGTGGGTGGAACTTGCTTCTCGGCCTTCTCCGCTTTTTCCGCCGGCGTGACTAGTGTGGCCATAGTTTCAGCTCTTAGCCTTGGGCTCTTATGCTCTTGGCGAAGGCCCTAGGCTCTCGCTTCCGGCCAAGAGCCAAAGGCCAACCGCCGTGAGCGATTTTTCTGGCTGGGCCGCTAGGATTCGAACCTAGACAAAGTGCTCCAAAGGCACTTGACCTACCATTAGTCGACGGCCCAGTAAAAACCAGTCGATGATTGCTCGATTGTCGATACCCGATCGTTGATTGCTGATCGAAACCCTCAACCCCGGATTTAGATTTTCAATCAACCATCAGAAATCAACAACCAAAAAATTTCCCGCACCCTGGGTGCCCGTCATCCAATGATTCTCTTCCAGTACTCCCGACGCGTCAGCGTAGCCGTCACTTGCGCCGCCAAGCCCTGTTTCCGCAGGGCGCTCACAGCCCTACTGGCCTCCTCTTTGGAAGCGAACAGCCCGTACAGCGACGACCCAGAGCCCGACAGCGACGCATATTTCGCGCCCGCGCGCTCGAGCGCAGTCTTGCCTTCACTCAGCTCGGGATATACAGGAAGGACGACCTGTTCAAAGTCGTTCTTGATCCCGGCCCGGACAAGCTCGAGAAGCGGATTCTCGGCCCGGCCCCTCTCACCGCGAGGAGCACCGGAGTAGCTCGCGCTCAGCCATACGGACAGCCCTCGACCAAGCCCACTCATTCTATCGGATGGCATCGACACCGTCAATTGTCGATCCCACTCCGCAAATGCCTCCGCCGTCGATACCCCCACTTCGGGCGTCACCACCACGCAAGCCATGCCGGGCAAGTCTGCGAGTCCATACACCAACTCCCCGCGCCCCACTCCCAGCACCGTCCCACCCACCAAAAACAGCGGTAAATCGGATCCCACTTCCGCCGCAATACGCAGTCGCTCCTCCGCAGGCAAACTTTTCCCGAGCACTCTTTCCAGCCCCAGCAGCGCAGCCACGGCGTTCGAAGATGCGCCCCCCAATCCGCCCTGCACGGGCAAACACTTGTCAATCTCAATAATTACCCGTCGCTTCGTACGCAAAGCCGCCATCGCCCTTTCCACGATGCGATAGCACGTATTCGATCCGTCTCTCGGCACTCGCGGGTCCTCACAGCGGACCTCAATTCCCTTTCCCAAGCCGACCCCGACCCGAATCACATCATGCAGCCCAATCGTCTGGTACACCGTGAGCAGTTCGTGAAAGCCGTCCTCCCGCGGCGCGCCAATGCGCAACCCGAGATTAATCTTCGCGAAGGATCGAACGGTTACGGTCACGGGAGGATGATTGTAAATCTTGGGTGCCGCTTTGCGACGGGTGTTTCTCGTCCCCGAGCACCTGGCTCCTGATGCCCCCGGGCGACCCACCACCTTGGTAATCTCGACTCCTTGGGTCCATTAGCGCACCTTAATGGTGTGATTCCAATCACATGAGCCGGCAACCGTCCTCCCGGTTGGGATACGAACGACCGCGGACACGAGTGCTGCCCCGCTTTGCGGGATCCTGTGCAGCACGTTCCCGCAGGTTGATGCGGGCCTGTATGCGCGGAGAACGGATCGATCCAAATTCGGCCCGCGTTCCACGATGACCGGGGTCAGGCCACGGGCGATGGGCTTTCAGGGGCTTCGTATGCGCAGTGTGAGTGCTCGTTTTTCTGGGTTGGCTTTCTTTCTGGCCGCCGCGACCTTCGCCGCCGCACAGAACCATGACGACTACCAGGTCATCCCTGTCCGCGATGGGGGGACCATCTCAGGCACCATCAAGTGGTCCGGACCAGTTCCCCGCGAGCTGGACCTTCCCATCACCAAGGATCCGCAGATCTGCGAACTGGACGGCAAGAAAACCGCCAGTCTCGATCGTCTGATCGTTGGATCCGACGGGGGCGTCGCCAACGCCATCGTTTATCTCAAAAACATCTCAGCTGGAAAGCCGCTCGAGCTCCCGGAGCAGCGGCGTCATCTCGATCAGCGTCATTGCCGCTATATCCCGCATATTCTTCTCGTGCCGCGGGATGCCGAGCTTCAGATGCAGAGCTCTGACGCCACCCTGCACACCATCCACATGGACGGAGCCGCCACCTACAACCTGCCGTTTCCGTTCCCCAACAAGATCAACTCTCGCACCATGTCAACCCCCGGCCTGGTCAACCTTCGCTGTAACGGTGGCCACGTTTGGATGAACGCTGAGATGATGGTCGTCTCTCATCCTTACTACGCCGTAACCGATGAGAGCGGACAGTTCGAATTGACCAACGTCCCACCCGGCACCTATCAGATCGTTGCCTGGCATGAAGGCTGGGGGCTCGCCGGCAAGGAGCAGGCGTATGACGTCCTCACCGAGCGCACGGTGCTGCGGCCGATCTTCACCGAACCGAAGACCTGGGAGAGATCGGTAACCGTAGATGCGAACGAACCAACCTCAGTCAACTTTGTGATCGGAAATAAGTGAACCGCGAGCGCGCGCCCGGCCCGCGAAATGCCTGCAGTATCTTTGGATTGTTGCATTATCACGAAGCTAAAACAGACGGGAACGCAGAAATCAGAAGCCGCAACTAGCCCCTCCGCTTATACGACACCGCAAACTCAAACCCCGGGTTTGCCGGGAACAGCTCCGCCACCTTCCGCAACCGCTCGGCCAGCGCCGAAGGCGTCAAGAGTGGATAGTCCCGCTCCCTCAGATCGTAATAATCCACATCCAGATAGAGCGAAAGCAGGTAAATCGAAATTGTGTCAGAAAACGTGGCTTCGAAATATTCGTTCTTGAAGCGCTCCGCGTTCGGCCCGCCCGCCAAAGCTAGCTTGCGCGCCTCAAAGGCATCGAGCGAAGTCTCCCCGCGCGTACCCGCCTCCACCTGCTTCCAGGCCAACTCGCTGAATTCCTCCGAGACCCCAGCGACCTCCACCAATGCATGGCCAACGTTGATATAGAACTCGAAAGCCACGGAAAATTTGTCGTCCATCAGCCGGGTCGAGATAAACACGCACTGCGAATCGCCCAGATTCAGGTTGCGATGGCACACCGCGTTATCGCTCAGCGCCAGGTCATAGCGATCCGCAATCAGAATCTCTTCACCCTGGCTCACCGTCAGCGGCACAAAATAATAAGCCTTGCGCTTCAACGAAGCGGCCATCTTGGTCGGAACCGCTGCAATCATCCGCTCCAGATCAAAGGAGCTGATCGAAGCCTCGCCTGCCACCGCGTAGCACACCCCGTTCGGCGCCTGCGAAACGGGCGTCATCCGCACCACATCCGCCGGGCTCCGCGTTATTGCTGGCGCTGCCTGCGACATAATTGCTCTTTTATACACTACCGGCGGGCGGGTTGGGCATGGCTGATGCCGTAGCGAAAAGAACAGCTCCCAGCTGACCCGGCACAGAGATTGCCGGCCATTCGTCGGCGGCTCGACCCCTTTCCGAAAAACCCCTACGCTCCAGCCGCGCTCTGGCTTTGGAACTTGACCTCCACCAGCTTGCGGTCCTCGTCGGAGACCTGGAACATCGCCCTCGGCTTCAGGCTCATGAAGCTGGCCAAAAACACCTCAGGAATCTGACCGATGCGTGTGTTGTAGGTGTTGACGTCATCGTTGAAGAATTCTCGCCGGTCCGCGATGCGCTCTTCGAGTTCGCTGATGCGCGTCTGCAGTTTGAGGAAGTTTTCGTTGGCTTTGAGTTGCGGATAGTTTTCCGCCACCGCGAAGAGCCCGCGCAGCGCACCGGTCATCATCATGTCAGCCGTAGCCTTCTGCCCGATGCTGGCCGCGTTCATTGAGGCGGCCCGCGCCTGCGTCACCGCCAGAAGTGTCTGCTGCTCGTGCTGCATGTATCCCTTTACGGTTTCCACCAGATTGGGGATCTCGTCATGCCGCTGCTTAAGCAGCACGTCGATGTTGGCCCATGCCCGGTCGTTATCGTTGCGCAGCCGCACCAGCTCGTTGTAGAGAATGACGGCATAGACCAGCACACCCACTGCGAACAGCAGGAGTGCAGCCCCCGTGATCACGTTGCTTCCCATCGTCGCTTCGACCTCGCGCCAGAATAACACCAGTGAACCAGCACACCGAAAGACGCACAAGTGACTTACGGGGAATGACCAAGGTTATGCAAATTTGCTCCGGCAAGATCCAGGCGCACAAAAGGGCTGAGCCCGGTTCGGAGATCAGCCCTTTGTAGTTACCGGCAGACTGGCGGCGTTGCTAAGGCTTATGCGGAGTGAGGTCACACGCGCGCTTCATTTCGTCCAGATTCAGTCCGGCCGGCGAAAACTCCGCGATGGCGTAACCGGTCCTGGTTCTCACTTCCACGTTGAACACCTGGGCCCCGATGGCGCCGCGAACCGTGCCTTTATCCATCGAAAGGAAGTGCCCTCGAACCCAATTCCAGCCTTTGTGATCGTGGCTCCCATCGATCCGCACCATCACTTCCATCTTAGGCTGGCCCCAAAAGCCGGGATAATCCGGCCGTCCCAGCCTGGCTCCGGGATTGAAGTCGGCATACTGGTACTTTCCATTCGTGCATACCAGCTCAACTCGCGGTTTGTAGTCCGGGTCTTCCTTGAGATAATTATTGGCAAGCAACTCAAACCGCGTTTTCTTGGCGCCCGTCATCTTATCTTCGGACTGAAACTCCATCCACTTTCCTCCGGCGCTGACGCCATCTCTCTCGTCCTGATACGGACTCATGGCGCCCTCCTGGGCAACCGTCGAGAGAGCCATCAAAATCACGCTCCCGAGCGTTGCCCCCACCAAAACACGACGATTCTTACGGTGAAACAAGCGCAATACTTTCAAGGTCTCCTCCTGCACAAGAACTCCCCTATCTATGGAACCCGAATCGCCCCCAAAAGTTGTATCATCCCGCGCATACACCGGCCGGAGCGGGAACACCCGCGGTTACCGGGCGTCGATTTTCAGATCGATGTAGACCTGGGGGCGATCTTCGAACTGGCTGACCGACTTGGTGTCGCTTTTGCCGCGGTCATGCTGCGCGTAGACCTCATAGTCGGCCGCGGCCGACAGGCCGGGAAATCGATAGGTGCCATCCTGTCCGACGATGTAGGTCTTCACCGCATGGGTTCGGGTGTTGGTGAGGTAGACGACTGCGTTCACCACCGGATTGTCTTGCTGATCCAGCACCTTGCCCAGGAGCAATCGACCCTGCGTCCGTTCTTTTTTTTGGGGCGCAGCTTGAGCCGCCACGCAGACAAGGAGTAGAAGCATGCCTGCGATGACGGAGGCATTCCGGTTCGGCATCGTCAGTCTCAATCTCATGCGAGTCTTTTCCTTTCCTGCTAAGGCGTCAGGTGCAAGCTCATATCCACGCGTTCGTCATACTCTACGTGGATCCTGACCTCTTGCGCCAGATGCAACGTCTGCCCGTCGGTGGTTTTCACACCCTTCAGGTCGGCCCACACCACGTAGTCGCCTTCTCCGGCAGGGACACGCTGGGCGAACTCACCAGCATGGTCAGAATAAACCTCCCATTTGGGTTTCTTGTCGGACGCACGACGGATCTTCACTCTGACGCCATACACGGGGCGATCGTCCGGTCCCCAGACCGTCCCAAAGATAAGCGCGTAGGGATCCGATGGTTTCAGCTTCGAGGCTGGAATTGCGAAGGCTGCCGGTAAGAGGTGAGGGGAGAAGAGCACAGTCAGCAGGCAGAAAGCAGACAAGCGCGCAAATAGAAGCTTGGATTGCAGTCTCTTACTCGTCACCGTCTTCGCTTTCCACTTCTTCTTCCTCTTCCACGTAGCCGGCTTCCACTGCCTTCAACTCCAGCGGACTGGTGGTGACGACTTCGAAGTCCGTGCCACACTCGGGGCAGGAGACGATCTCGCCCTCATCGACTTCTTCTTCTTCCACATCGAGATCGGTTTCGCATTCAGGACACAGAACCATGATTCCTCCGGGGTCATTCAATGCCATTCGTCGATATCCTTCTTAGATACCCTTGATAATATTTAGATTCTTCCCCGGCGCAGGTCAAGTGGCGGAGGCTGGGGAATGTGAGATTATAGTCCGACGGCAAACGGCCCGGCGCCTTGACATTCGTCTACGCCTGAGTCTCTATGATTTTTCCCCTCAAAAACATAGCATTCAACAAGAAGCGATGGCTTCTCGGGGCCTCGCTGGCAGTAGCCGTAACCGCTGCCGCCCGCGCGCAAAACCAGCCCGCTTCCACCGGGCTTGAGCCAATGAAAGTGGATGAACGCATCGCGGCTGCGCTGCGACAGGTGTCGGCCGAACGCATCCGGGCAAACATCGAGAAGCTGGCGAGCTTTGGAACCCGGTCAACCCTCTCGGCGCAAGGCCCGGCGTCGATTGCGGTGGGTCGCGGAATTGGAGCGGCGCGGGAGTGGATCCGATCGGAATTCGAGCGCTATGCAAAAGACTGCGGCGACTGCCTGGAGGTCAAGACTGACAGCTTTACCGAAGCGCCGGCAGACCGCATTCCGGAGCCCACCGTAATCACGAATGTTTACGCGGTCTTGAAAGGGACGGATGCGGAGAGTGCCAAGCGCATCGTGCTGGTGACGGGACACTACGATTCCCGCAACAGCGACACCCTGAACCGAAACGACGATGCTCCAGGAGCGAACGACGATGCCAGCGGAACCGCCGTCAGCCTGGAATGCGCCCGGGTTCTGAGCCAGTTGAGGTTTCCGGCAACGATCATTTTTCTGGCCGTGGCGGGCGAGGAGCAAGGACTGAACGGTAGCCGCCATTTCGCCAAAATGGCCAAAGATGACAACTGGAAGATTGAGGCCGTGTTGAACAACGACATCGTTGGTGGCGACAAAAATCCGGGACAAGATCGCTCCGTGGTCCGAGTCTTCTCCGAGGGCTTGCCCGCCGCCGCCACGGAAACGGATATCCGGCGGATCCAAGGGTTAGGCGGGGAGAGCGACTCCGATTCAAGGCAGTTGGCTCGCTACATCAGCGATGTGGGGCGCACCTACCATGTCGGGACAAAGCCCGTGCCCGTGTTTCGCCTGGACCGTTATCTACGCGGCGGCGACCACTATTCCTTCAATCAGCAGGGGTTTGCCGCGGTTCGCTTCACTGAGTTTCGCGAAGACTTTCACCACCAGCATCAGGATGTTCGCACCGAGAACGGCGTTGAATATGGCGACCGGGCGAAGTTTGTAGACTTTGACTATGTGGCTGGCGTGGCACGGCTGAATGCGGCGACCTTGGCTTCGCTGGCATCGGCTCCGGCAGCTCCGGCAAACCTGCACCTGCTGACCAAAAACCTGGAGAATGAATCTACCCTCACTTGGGAAACAGCTTCGGCCGCGCCTGCCGCGGAGTACGAAGTGATGTGGCGGGCCACCACCAGCCCGGAATGGGAGCACGCGCAAAAAGTCGGAAACGTGACGCGCACAACTGTGAACCTTTCCAAGGATAATGTCATCTTTGCAGTCAGGACGGTTGACGCCGAGGGACACCGCAGCTTGGCCGTCATCCCCTTGCCGGAACGCTGAGTTCGGTATCTACTTCTTACAGGAGACTATTCCTTTGCGCGGTCGTGAGATGACGTTGAGCTTTCCGCCCTTCACCCGGGCGGTGATTTGGCTGCTGGGAATCAACACAGCCGTGTTCCTGGCGTTGTCGGCCTTTGGCACCCGGGTCGTCATTCAGTGGGTGTATCTGAATCTCGGTCTCGTTCCCAGCATGGCAGTGTTCCATTTCGCGGTCTGGCAGCTTGTCACCTACAGCTTCATTCACGTCGGCTTCTGGCACTGGTTCGGAAACATGTTGGGAATTTGGATGTTCGGCTCAACCTTCGAAAGCGCGTGGGGTACGCGCCGGTTTCTGGAGCTGTTTTCAACGGGCGTGGTGGGGGCCGCACTGACGACCATTGTTCTTTCGTTCGCGCACATTCTGATCACTCCAGAAACCGTGACGGTAGGCGCGTCCGGCGGGGTTTTTGCCATTCTGATGGCTTTCGGCATGGTCTTTGGCGAGAACGAAATCATGATGATTCCTTTCCCCTTCCTGATCAAGGCGAAGTACTTTGTTCTCATCCTGATCGTTGTGACGGTGGCTTTCGCCATCAGCGGCGGCGGGGGCACGGCGTATCTGGCGCACCTGGGCGGTTTGCTCTTTGGATATTTGTACGTGAAGTTTGCGCCGGCCCGCGGCATGTCCGGTCGATTTTCGCTTTCGGAATGGTATTACGGATTGAATAACTCCTATTACCGCTGGCGGCGGCGCCGGGCGGCGCGGAAATTTGAAGTCTACATGAGCAAGCACGATCGCAAAGTTCAGTTCGACGAACATGGAAATTACATCCCGCCGGATGACGATCCGCGCAAAGGCAACGGCGGGTCGAAGTCAGGCTGGGTGAACTAGGGTCGGTTTGCCACACGCTGCCCTGGGTCAGGAATGTTCGCGGATTTACACGCCTCAAAAGGCGTGCCGTAGCGCCGCTTCGATTCAAGTCGCGAAAAACGATTGCCATTCCGCCACGACCTTTGCCGGTAACTCCGCGTGCTTGTTCTTGCCTTTGAATCCCAAGTCATGACCGGCGCCTTCTACGATCATCAACTGCGTCTTCGCCGGTATGAGCTTTAAGGATTGCTCAATCTCAGCGACCGTAGCGAAGGGATCGCGAGTACCTTCCACGAAGAGTCCTGGAGTATGCAGATGGAAAAAATGCTGGGTGCGCAGTTGCTCGGGCTTGCGGGGGGGGTGCAGAGGGTAGGAAAGCAGGAGCAGTCCGCCCACTTCATCCGGGGCCTTGTCCGAGGCCTTTTCAGCAAGTTCCGCGCAGAGCATGCTGGCCTGGCGGCCACCATAGGAGTGTCCGCCGAGATAGAGGCGGCCGCTGACCAGAGGTTTAAGCGCCGCCAGAGCATTGCTCAAACCGGCCCGATCTCGCCTAGCTTCTCCGGGTCCCGGCGGCCCGTAAGGCCGGTCCTGCCGGTACGGCAGATCGCAACGCAGCACGACGAAGCCGGCTTGGGAAAAGGATTCTGCCAGGGCAACCAGCAGAGGTGACTGACAATTCGCTCCCGCGCCGTGGGTGAGAACCAGCCCGTTGCCGTTAGGATTCGACGGGCGATGCAGAAGTCCGCGGACGAACGGGTCAACCGTAACGTCGGTGAAAACTTGCGGCGTCGGTTCAGCCAGCCGAAACGATGGCTGCTCTGCTGGTTTTTGTTTCGATCGAGTTTTGAAGAATCCCGAGGTCTTCATACGCCCACTTCTTCCAGCTTCTCATACACTTTCAGGATGTGAATTTCGTTTCCCAACCTTGCCCAGCAGCGCAGCACTTCGGGATCTTCTTGTGCCGCAGCACGGGCCTGCTCGGAGTTCCAATAACGAAGCAGCATGTAGTGTGAATCGCCGCTGCGGTAGAGCAGATCGCGGCCGTATCCTTTGGTGGAGACGATGAGGTTGAGTTCGCGAATTGTGGCCAGCGAAGCCGACTCCAGGCCGGGCAGGGGCTCCCAGATCGCCACCGATAAATACTCCTGAGACATTACCTGGCGATTATAGCTTCTTGCGCATGGCGCCGCGCTTGCTTTCAGAGCGCGTAGCCGCGTTCACTTCTTCGCTGGTGACCACATGCAAGCGCATGAAGTTGGTGGATCCAGAAGCCTGCAACGTGCCAGCGACTACGCCCAACACATCGGCAGGCTTGAGCAATCCGCGGAGCAACAACTCCTGCTCAGCCACGCGAACCATGTGCTCGGCGGAGAGCGCCTGGTCGCACTTCATGGGATGCACGCCCCAATACAAGTTGGTTCGTTGCGCGACCGTGGAGTTGTGGGTAAAAGCGTAGATGGCGGCTTGCGGCCGGTACTTGGAAATCATGCGGGCGGTATTTCCGGTCTCGGTGAAGATAGCAATCGCACCCATGGGCAGGTCTTCGGCGGCGTGGGCAATGGATTCGCAGATCGTTTCAGCGACGGAGAGGCCGTGCCGGTCGCGACGCCGGCGGCGAGGCAGCGTGAACTCGCCCATGTTGCTCTCGGCTTCGACCACGATTCGCGCCATCATGGCGACCGCTTCCCGGGGATACTGTCCGCTGGCGGTTTCCGCGGAAAGCATGACCGCGTCGCTCCCATCGAAAATTGCATTGGCCACATCGCTCGCCTCGGCCCGCGTGGGACGCGGATTTTCATTCATCGATTCCAGCATCTGGGTCGCGGTGATCACGGGCTTGCGCCACACTGCGGCGCGGCGGATGACGTGTTTCTGAATGACCGGGACTTTCTCCGGCGCCATTTCGACGCCGAGATCGCCCCGAGCCACCATCACGCCGTCGGAAGCTTCCAGGATCTCTTCCAGGTGGTCGATGGCCTGTGGCTTCTCCAGTTTGGCGATCAGCGGAGTGTTGCTGCCGCGGCCGGCGACGATTTGCCGGACCATGTTCACGTCGGCGGCAGAGCGCACGAAGGAAAGCGCAACCGCATCCACGCCGTGCTTTAGCCCGAACTCGAGATCGCTATGGTCCTTTTCGGTCAAGGCCGGAATCGACAATGCCGTGCCCGGCAGGTTGATGCCCTGATGTTCGCCCAGAGTTCCACCGTTCAAAACGTCGCAGACCACATCCTCGCCGCGCATGGTGCGCACCCGCAATTCGATCAGTCCATCGCGCAGCAGAATCCGCGCCCCGACGGTAACCTCGCGGGCGAGATCGGGAAACGTAGTCGAAATACGCGTGGCCGTACCGGCCGTGTCGCGCGGAGTAATGACCACGGTTGAGCCGCTCTTGAGCAGCACGGGCTCGTGCCATTCCAGGCGTCCCGTGCGGATCTTGGGGCCTTGGAGGTCCTGCAGGATGCAGACGGTGCGGCTCTCCTTTTCAGCCGCGCGGCGCAGGCGTTCGATGTTGCGGGCGTGATCCGGGTGCGTACCATGAGAAAAATTCAGCCGGGCCACGTCCATGCCCAGCCGAAGCAGATCGCGCATCGCGGCCTCGGAGTGGCAAGCTGGCCCTATCGTGCAGATTATTTTCGCGCGCCGGGTGGCGGACGTTCCCCCGGACATGACCGGGGAAGCGGGATTGTCCTGCCTGGCGAATCTCTGCGGTGACGGCTTGAGCTTGCGTTCTTTCATCGGTGCAAAACCAGAGCATCATGCAGCTGAAGACATCCATTGTAACGGGTCAAAGACTTCCTGGTCCCGACCGAGAGCGCCTGCGGAAACCTCCATTTGGAACTGGCGCGCGCACCGAGCCAATGTACTAGGGATAGAAGATCGGCAGTTTCGGCGTTTTCTGCGGTGCGTTCCGGCGCGGTGCTAGCCCTTAGGATGACTGATTGCGATCAATTCTTTCCCCAGCATGGCGCGAGGGAACAGCATGGCGTTGAATTCCGCGCCGATCAGGATGACGAGGGAAACCATGTACATCCAGACCAGGAGCGCGATCGCTGCGCCGAGCGATCCGTAAATGATGCTGTAGTCGGCATAATGCTGCAGATAGAAGCCGAACAGCAACGTCGAGGAGAACCACATCGCCGTGGCTAAGGTTGCGCCCGGGATCACGCTGTGCCAGGGTTGGGTGCGCGGAACTCCGTTGTGGTAGATCAGCGCGATCACCGCAATGCTGGTGAGGGTGGCGATCACCCAGCGGAGCGAGGTCCACAACAGCAGGATGTAGGGGCTGAATTCATGCGCGGTGTAGAACAGAATGCGGGTCTCGATTTTGCTGCCAAAGGCAATCAGCAGGGTGGAAAAAATCATGGGCAAGCCGGCAAGAACCACCAGCGCGAATGATATCAGCCGCTCTTTCACCAGTCCCCAGATCTTCGGCAGCTCGTAGCAGCGGCGGAAGCCTTCCATCCAGGAAATCATGACGCCGGAGGCCGTCCATAGCGTTAGCAGAGATGTCGTGATCAGAAGCCCCAGCGGTTTTTGCGCCGCTCCCTGCAGGAAATTCATCGCTGTGTTGGTTCCCGCCGGCAAAATACGGGAAAGCGCGTAGGAGATCTCCCGCAGGTAGGGCGCGCCTTTGTGTGAAGCGGCCAGCAAGGATCCCACGACCAGCAGCGCCGGGAAAAAAGTAAGAATCGAAGAATACGCGGAAGCCTTGGCGATCGAGAATGCGTCGTGCTGAAAAGCACGCCATAAGGCGATTCGCAGAAGGCGCAAGAAACGAAGCATCGCTGGCCCTAGCTTAGGACCGGAGGGCGCTGGACGCAACGAAGGAAGCGGGCCAGGTTCCTCGATTGGCAATCTCTCAAGGTTTGCGTGCATTGATATCTTGTAACCAAAATCCTCGAACCGAGATATTGGGTGCCAAAAACAGCTTCGGGGGCGAATGAATTCGCCCCCGAACTTTACCTTATTTTGGCTTACTCCGCCGCTAGTTCTTCGGTTTCGCCCTCGTGGCGCATCATCTCGAGAGCGCGCTCGGCCTCTTCGTAAGCCGCCGAGACTTCCGCCTGCACTTTCGCCGCCGCCTCCTCCATCTCTGGAGATAGGCGCACGTTGCGGTAGTACTCCATGCCGGTACCGGCAGGGATCAGGCGTCCGACGATGACGTTCTCCTTGAGCCCGCGCAGGTGATCGACCGCTCCCTGAATCGAGGCTTCGGTGAGCACACGCGTGGTCTCCTGGAAAGACGCCGCCGAAATGAAGGAATCGGTGGAGAGCGAGGCCTTCGTGATGCCGAGCAGCAGCGGGCGTCCGGTGGCCGGCTTGCCGCCTTCCTTGATCACGCGTTCGTTCTCTTCGCGGAAGCGGAACTTATCCAGTTGTTGCTCCAGCAGGAACGTGGTATCGCCAACGTCCTCGACCTTGACCCAGCGCATCATCTGGCGGACGATCACTTCGATGTGCTTATCCGAGATGTTGACGCCCTGCAGGCGGTAGACTTCCTGGATTTCGTTCACCAGGTAAGACTGCAGCTCCTTTTCGCCGAGCACGGCCAGGATGTCGTGCGGGTTGAGCGGCCCGTCCATCAGCGGTTCGCCCGCCTTCACGCGCTCGCCTTCCTGCACGTTGATGTGAACGCCGCGCGGCACCGAGTATTCTTTTTCCGTGCCGTTGTCGGCCTGCACATACAGTTTGCGCTGACCCTTCGAGACCTCACCGAATTTCACCGTGCCATCGATTTCGCTGATGACCGCGGTTTCATGCGGCTTGCGTGCTTCGAAGAGTTCGACCACGCGCGGCAAACCGCCGGTGATATCCTTCGTCTTGGTGGTCTCGCGCGGGATCTTGGCCAGCACGTCGCCCGGAAAAACCGTGTCCCCGTCCTGCACCATGAGGTGAGCGCGGGAAGGCATGAGGTAGCGCTTGCTGCCCTTGCCCTTCACCACAATCGCCGGCTGCCGCTTCTCGTCGGGCGAATCGCCCACCACGTGCCGCGACAAACCGGTAACCTCATCCACTTCTTCGTGAAGCGTGACGCCCTCCTGCAAGTCCTTGAACTGCGCAGCGCCCCCGATTTCGGTCAGGATGGCGAACGTGTAAGGATCCCATTCGACCATCACCTTGCCTTGCTGCACCTGGTCGCCTTCGTTAACTTTGAGCTTAGCGCCGTAAATTACGGAGTAGCGCTCGCGCTCGCGATTCTTCTCGTCGACCACCGCGATCGAGCCCTGGCGGTTCATCACCACCAGGTCTCCGGACTTCGACTTTACCGTCTGCAGTCCGATGAAGCGCACGGTGCCGTTGTTCTTGGCATCGAGACGCGACTGCTCGGAGACCCGCGACGCCGTACCACCGATGTGGAAGGTGCGCATCGTGAGCTGGGTTCCGGGCTCGCCGATCGACTGCGCCGCAATGACGCCCGTTGCCTCGCCCAGTTCGACCAGACGTCCGGAGGCCAGGTTGCGGCCGTAGCACATCACGCACACGCCGCGCTTCGATTCGCAAGTGAGCACGGAGCGGATCTTCACCCGCTCGATTCCTGCAGCCTGAATCGAGCCGGCGAGTTCCTCGGTGATCTCGTGGTTGATGTCGACGATGACGTTGCCGTCATAGTCCTTGATTTTCTCAAGCGATACGCGGCCCACGATGCGGTCGCGCAAAGGCTCGATAATTTCGCCGGCTTCGACGATTCCCTGAACGTAAATGCCATCCACCGTTCCGCAATCGTACTCGCTGATGATGACGTCCTGCGCCACATCAACGAGACGGCGGGTGAGGTAGCCGGAATCTGCCGTCTTAAGAGCGGTATCAGCCAGTCCCTTGCGGGCGCCGTGCGTGGAGACGAAATATTCCAGCACGGTCAACCCTTCGCGAAAGTTCGCCGTGATGGGAGACTCGATGATCTCACCCGAAGGCTTGGCCATCAATCCACGCATGCCGGAGAGCTGGCGGATCTGCTGTTTCGATCCGCGAGCGCCGGAGTCTGCCATGACGTAGATCGGATTGATGAAGCCTTCCTTATCGGCTCGCTGCATCTGGCCGAACATCTCGTCGGCAACCTTTTCCGTGATCGCCGACCAGATTTCGATGACCTTGTTGTAGCGCTCGCCGTTGGTGATGGCGCCGTCCAGGTATTGCTGCTGGACGCTGACCACCTGTTTTTCCGCATCCTTGACCAGGGTCTTCTTGCTGTCCGGAATGACCATGTCGTCGATGCCGATGGAAAGGCCGGCCTTGGTGGCGTACTTGAAGCCGAACTCTTTCACTTCGTCGAGCATCTTCACCGTGGTTTCCAGTCCGAACCGCAGGTAGCCGTAGTTCACCAGCGCTCCGATGCCCTTTTTCTTCAGCAAGCCATTGATGTAAGGCATGCCCTCAGGCAAATGGTCGTTCAGAATGGCGCGCCCTACCGTGGTGTTGATGAACGTACGCTCCACCTGAACCGGCTCCGTGTGAATGATGTCCTGATCGTCGTAGGCGGTGGTCAGGTCGATCAGTTCGCCGGTGTAGCGCAGGCGAATCGGAGAAAGAGTTTCCACTTCACCCATCTCGAGCGCCAGCAGAACCTCTTCGATGTTGGCGAATACGCGGCCTTCGCCCTTCGCGCCCGGTTTCGCTTTTGTCAGGTAGTAAAGACCGAGCACCATATCCTGCGTGGGCACGGTGATCGGCTGTCCTGAAGCGGGGGAAAGAATGTTGTGCGAGGCCAGCATCAGCACGCTGGCTTCGACCTGCGCTTCCGGCGACAGCGGAATGTGCACCGCCATCTGGTCACCGTCGAAATCGGCGTTGAACGCCGTGCACACCAGCGGATGAATCCGGATGGCTTTGCCTTCCACCAGAACCGGCTCGAACGCCTGAATGCCGAGGCGATGCAGCGTAGGGGCGCGGTTCAGAAGCACCGGGTGATCTTTGATGACTTCTTCGAGGATGTCCCAGACGATCGGTTCCTGCTGCTCCACCATCTCTTTTGCTTGCTTGATGGTGGTGACGTTGCCGGTCTGCTCCAGCCGGTGATAGATGAACGGCTTGAACAACTCGAGCGCCATTTTCTTGGGCAGCCCGCACTGGTGCAGCTTGAGTTCGGGGCCGACCACGATCACCGAACGTCCGGAATAATCCACGCGCTTGCCGAGCAGGTTCTGGCGGAAGCGGCCCTGCTTGCCTTTCAACGTGTCGGAAAGGGATTTCAGCGGACGGTTATTGGCTCCGCGCAGCACTCGGCCCCGGCGGCCGTTGTCGAACAGCGCGTCGACCGCTTCCTGCAACATGCGCTTTTCGTTTCGTACGATGACTTCGGGCGCGTGCAGGTCCATCAGCTTCTTCAACCGGTTGTTGCGATTGATGACGCGGCGGTAGAGATCGTTCAAATCAGACGTGGCAAAACGCCCGCCATCGAGTGGAACCAGCGGACGGAGCTCTGGAGGAATGACTGGAATTACGTCGAGGATCATCCAGTGCGGCTTGTTGCCGCTGCGGCGGAAGGCCTCGACCACTTTCAAACGTTTCGTATACTTGAGCCGCTTCTGCAGCGAGCTCTCGTTCTTCATCTTCTCGCGCAGTTCGGTCGAGAGACCATCCGTGTCGATGCGCTTGAGCAGTTCCTTGATGGCTTCGGCGCCCATCATGGCCTTGAATCCGGCGGGACGGTACTGCTGGTCGAGTTCGCGGAACTTGGCCTCGTCCTTGATAACCTCGCGCTCTTTCACCGGAGCGTCGCCGGGCTCGACCACCACGTAGGCCTCGAAGTAGAGCACGGACTCAAGATCACGCAGCGAAATATCGAGCAGATGGCCGATGCGGCTGGGCAGGCCCTTAAAGAACCACACATGCGAGCAGGGCGAAGCCAATTCGATGTGTCCGAGGCGTTCGCGGCGGACTTTCGACAGCGTGACTTCGACGCCGCACTTGTCGCAGATGACGCCGCGGTGCTTCATGCGCTTGTATTTGCCGCACAAGCATTCCCAGTCGGTCACGGGACCAAAGATTCGGGCGCAGAACAGCCCATCGCGCTCCGGCTTAAAGGTACGGTAGTTGATGGTCTCAGGCTTGGTAACCTCGCCGTGCGACCAGCTCCGGATTTTTTCCGGAGACGCCAGACTGATACGGATCGCGTCAAAATCCGCAATGGTGTTTTGCATCTCGAACGGGCTCGAACGAAACAAGGGGTCCTCCGCTTCCTGCGGTTCTCACGCGCCCGCTGACGGCTCCTGAATCCTGTCGCTAGTCGTTGGTCGCCAGCGAAATCTCATGACCCACAACTCAGAAGCGATGTCGCGGATCTTGTTCTCTCAAGATCAAAACCTTGTCGCCGGCCAACGACCAGCGACCCATGGCTAGTCCGCCGCCGCGCTGGCCGTGGGCTTCTTCTCCCCGGTCTTGATCAGCTCCACGTCGAGACAGAGCGATTGCAATTCGCGGATCAGCACGTTGAACGATTCCGGCACACCGGGCTCC
>Ga0302326_10013741_pt1 | contig 17151 bp, 16 predicted proteins | sample Palsa_T0_3_FD_202264 | JGI IMG/M metagenome (GOLD analysis project Ga0302326, IMG submission 202264) | Peat permafrost microbial communities from Stordalen Mire near Abisko, Sweden - Palsa_T0_3 | ecosystem: Environmental > Terrestrial > Soil > Palsa > Peat permafrost | place: Sweden: Abisko...
TCCCAGCCATTGTCGTTCTGTCCGTCGGGTTGCAGTCCGTTGGCGGAAGTTACGACGGGGAATCCGCCGTCCTTTTCGAGCGATTGAATAGCCCAGGCATTTCCCAAGGCGCGACGCTGGTCATGATTGTTGGCGTTGAGTTCGAAAATCGCCACGTGGAAAGCGGCGCCATCGCAAATCTTTTGTAAAGCGTTACGAAAAGAAATCGCGCCTTGAAGCGAAGAAGAAGGTCCCGGTCCATCGCTCCAAACATGCACATCAAACCAGACCTCATGGTGCTCGGACTTGGCCAACTGCAAAATTCGTTGCTGGCCCGCGAGCGATGTTATATGCGAGTCCGCCCCCGTAAAATGGAAAGGATCCTCGATCGAAGCTGTGTAGGCAAAATCACCGACCACAAGAATGATCGCGGGATCCTTCGCCCAAATAGTTTTGGCCAGCCCCTCAAAAAGGCTGGCGTAAGCTTCATCCACGCGCTCTTCATTGCCGAGCTCAATGTATTTGACTCCGTAAGGTTGCGGATGACCTTGCGCCGCCCGACGCGCGCCCCAAGCGCTATTGGTCGAACCGTTGACGTATTCGATAAAGTCCGCCATGTCTTGCGGAGATTCGTGGACATTAAGATCTGGAATGCCCACGAAACGACACGCCTCGCAGAAGTCCAGAAAGTCAAAAATCCCCCAGCCGTTGGAAGAATGTGGATACCATGTGCCTCGGTAAGGCGCGCGCCGGTCATGAGGTCCGAGCATCTTCTTCCAGCGATATTCCGGGGCGTTTACCATCGAACCGCCGTAGCGCAGAACCGTGATGCCTTGATCGATCAATCCTTGGGCCACGTCCCGACGCACGGGCAAGCCATGGAAACGGCCCCATTCTCCAGGTTGCAGGAAGGCGTAGCCCAGCGTGATGGCACCGGGCTTTTTCAACTTTATCGAAAAGCGCCCGCCGTCCACGCTGGTGTGGGCAGTAAGAGTGAATTCGAGCCGTTGCCAATCGCGATTCGTCACCGCCAACGGCAATTCCTCGGATACGGTTTTGCCGTCACCGTTTTCCAAGGCTACGCAACATTCCGTGGTTTGCTCGCTTCGCGCCCAAATGCAGCCCTCATAGGGTCGATCAGCGACAAAGTGAAGCCCCCATCCGTTGAGTCCCCGGTTGGCAAGGCCGACCTCCCCTTTTCCACTGCTCAATTCCAACCGCTGGCTCTGGACGCCAACGAAGGGATGGTTTGTCACCAGATTGAAAGACGCGCGGACATCGCCGTTTTTCACGGGAGTCCATGGGCTGCTAACCTCGGAAGGCCCCTCCCCCGTCGGTTCAAACGGCAAGGGCTGCGGTTGCGTGTTGGTCTTGATCCAGAGATTGCGAAATAGAGCTTCGCGCTGCCAGGTGCGCAAGCCCACCGTTCCGGCGGCTAATGGGTGTTCGTTATCCTCGAACTCCAGCAATTTCCGGCCGTTGACTTGAACGGCTAATGTCTTATCAGTCAACTGCACAACGAGAGAAATCCACTGTTGAAGCGGCACGTCGCAGGCGACCTCACGAAGGGGTTCCCAGTTCTGCCGGTGCCGGCCGAGCACAAGGCGTCCACTGGTTTCAAGGCTAACTTCGTAGCCAGTAAATGCGTCGGCGCCCTGCTTGGCATTGTTGACTTTGAGGATCAAACCAGCGTTGCCGTCTTGGGCTTGCGCAAACCAAATCTCAACCCCGGCGTCGCCCGTGCTAACGACCGGCGCCTGGCTCACCAATTTCGGCCCGTCACCGCCTTCGCCGCGCAGAACGCCGTCTGCAAGCTGCCAATGTCCTCCCCAGGTTGTAAATCCGTTGAGATCGACCGAGGGCGCGGGCTCCCGGAAACTTTCGCCAAAAAGCATTTGACTGTAAAGGCCGCCATAGATTTCGTGATTCACATCCTCGATGCACGCACCCGTTAAAAGCCGCGAAACAGGGTGATCAGCAGGAGAGATTCGGACTTCGATGACGGCCTCTTGCGCCTGGCCTGCCAAAGACAAAAGGCTCACAAGCGTCGGGCAAAATGCGCGGGATAGTTTCATCATTGGGGGTGATATGAGAGATGTCCTTGGTTAAGGCAATTAAATTCAGTCCTAAGGTGTTGTATCGGTGAGGTCAGGGTCTGATAAAAAGTGGGCGAGGTTTTCGGCGATTTAACAGTCAGCCCGGCTTCCAGAAGATGGCGATTATCGTGCAAACTTGTTCCGCAGGAACAGCCGACCATAGCCCGGCGACCCGCTCCATGCGATAGAGGTTTTTATTCCACCGAAAACACCGAAGAACCAAGACTCGGCTTTTGGGGAAATTCCTCCTCGGTTTTTCACTGGAGGTTGCCAAATCACGGCGCGTTTATTTTAGCCATAACGTTAGCGACGTAATACAAACGTGGCAGTACAGTTAAAGGATAATCGTGCTTTTTCTTTAGATGTTCGACAGTTTCCTTTCGCGGACGGGTTCAAAGCCGCCAAGGTAGTCGAATTCGCGCTGTGCAGGCGGCTGGAAAGGAGTTGCATGCGAACTTAATTTGTGGAATAGTACAGGTCAAGCATTTCGAGTTTCTCGAGGTGCTTTACTGACTCAAAGCGTAAAGGAACTTTATGACAATGACCAACTTCAGAAAACCCCTCGGCTTTCCTATCTATCAAAAAACCATTGCTCTGCGCTTTCTTGGCATGGCACTGTTCGCGTTGGTGTGGCTGGCCTTCGGAGTTTCCACTGCGCAAACGACTAACTTTGTTTTAGGGACGTCCGCCCTGCTGGTTGGGCCCTCGGCAGGCTCAAATAGCGTTGTGCTTGGGGTCACGCCCACGAATGCCACCTGGACCGCCACCACGAATGCGACTTGGTTACATCTTAGCCTCGACAATCAAAGCGGCGAAGGGAGCACCAATGTCATTTTCAGTTACGATGCCAATCCAGGTGATACACGCTCGGGCGCTCTGACAATCGGTGGACAAAGGGTAATCGTGACCCAAGCCTCCTCTCGTTACATACAGGTCGGGATGGTTACAACCCTTGTTTTAACGAACGTGAATCAAAACGGCGTGGCTGTGGACCCCTCTGGCAATGTGTACATAGGAGTTTATTTTTCAAATGCGCTGACCGAGTGGAAGGTGACCAATAACGAGGTGTCAATATTGGCGCCCTCAGGTCTTTCAGGGGCGGAAGGAGTAGCGCTGGACCGTGCGGGTAATGTCTATGTTGCAGACTACATCGGCAATTCGGTCAAGGAGTGGGAGGCGTCCAGCGGAAACGTGATCACGCTGGTATCCTCCGGGCTAAGCGGCCCCGAAGGGGTGGCGGTGGATGGCGCAGGCAATGTTTACATTGCTGACACCGGGGGCCACGCACTCAAGGAATGGATTGCAGCAACCAGCAACGTGATCACGCTAGTCTCGCAACCGTCAAGTCAATTCACTAAGGTAGCTGTGGACGTTGCTGGCAATGTTTATGTTGCAGACTTTGCCGAGCAAACGATATACGAGTGGTCGTCGGCCAACAAATCATTTAATGGTTTGGTGGCGAATTTGACTGGAGTGGTTGGAGTGGCGGTGGACGGATCGGGGAATGTCTATTCTACGGACTATAACCTCGGCGCGATCAGGAAATGGACGGCGGCATCGGGCACGGTGAGCACGTTGGTCTCATCAGGATTGTATCAGCCCGAGAGCGTCGCCGTGGACGGCGCGGGCAATGTTTACATTGCCGATACTTGGAATAACGCGGTTAAAGAGTTGCCTTACGCCTTTGTGGATCCGAGCCCCAAGGTGGAAGGAATGGTTGCCGGCACCGATTCTTTGTCACCCGTGTTGAGCCCGAGCGAGAATTTGCTCCCCCCTTTTTATCCGGTGAGTGATGAACCATGGTTGTCCATTACTAACGTGACAAACGGCGTGGTGACGTTTTCCTTTTCCGCCACCACCGCCAGCCGCGTGGGGCATATTACTTTATTGGGCCAAACCATCAGCATATACCAAAGTTCGGGGAATTCTTTTGTTACGCTCGGCACCACCAACCGGTTGGAAGGGCCGGCGGCAGGAAGTGACAGCGTCGTCCTTGCTATAATTCCAGCCTTGAGCCCTTGGACAAATACGGCGAACGCTAGCTGGCTCCATCTAAGCGCAGCCAATCAGACGGGCGCTGGAAGCACGAATGTTATTTTCACCTACGACGCCAACCCTAGCACGACGCGCTCCGGCACTCTGACAATTGGCGGTCAGACACTCAACGTCACGCAAGCCGGCTCTAATTATGTTCAATCTGGACTTCTGGCCACACTGGTGTTTTCGGGAATCTCCTTTCCTCAAGCCGTGGCGGTGGATGGCGACGGTAACGTGTATTTTGCTGATACCGACAACAACGCAATCAAAGAATGGACTGTAGCTAATCACTTAAACGTGTTTACATTGGTGGGTCCAGGAGTGGGCTCACCAGGCAACCAACAAGAGAATCTGAACGCGCCAGGAGGCGTAGCTGTGGATGGCGCCGGAAACGTTTATTTTTCGGATTCGCTCAACAACGCTATCAAGGAGTGGACGCCGTCCAACAGCCTCGCTGTTACTACTTTGATTTCTTCCGGGGTTTCTTCTCCAGAAGGCATCGCGCTGGATGGCGCGGGTAATCTTTATATCGCCGACACCGATGACAGCGCTATTAAAGAATGGCTTGCGAGCACTGGGACCCTTATCACATTAGTCTCCAATGTAGTATCGAGTCCATTTGGTGTGGCGGTAGATGCGGCCGGTAATGTTTACATCGCGGATTCAGGTAACAATGCGGTTGAGGAGTGGATGCCAGTTTACAATGCTATGACCACCGTGGTGTCAGGGCTAAATTTTCCCACGAGTGTGGCCGTCGATGGCGCGGGCAACCTGTATATCGCCGACAGCGACAATAACCGGATTGTAGAGTGGAATGCTGCCAGCAAAATCGTTACGACATTGAAAACCCTGGGAGCCTCTTATCCAACGGCCGTGGCAGTGGACGGGACGGGCAATGTTTACATTGCCCAAGTGTCCAGTAGCGCCATCGAAGAATTACCCTACGCTTTCGTTAACCCAACTCCAATAACGGAAACAGAGGCCGCAGGAAGCGATGTTTTGCCCACTGTTTTGCCTCCCAACGAAAATTTGGCGTATCCGTTTTTTCCCACTTCCGAACAAAGCTGGCTGACCCTCCCTAACATCGCGGACGGAGTGGTCAATTTTTCTTTCACCGCAGATACCAACGGATCGCCGCGCACGGCAAATATTGATTTGCTGGGGATAAACATCCCCGTTACCCAGCAAATGAGCATTACTCCTCCTATTTTGATCAGTGCACAGATACTGGGCAATGGGGCATTGCAATTTAGTTTTACCAACGCGCCGGGCGGATCTTTCAGCGTCCTATCCACCACGAATCTCGCCGTGCCTGTGACAGACTGGACTGTGGTCGGCACCGCTGTAAACATTGGTTCCAATCAGTTTCAATTTACTTCCCAGCCCACTACCAACGATGCTCAACTTTTCTACACTGTCCGCTCTCCGTAAGTGATCCAAGGTGGGTCAAACGACTTTTCGCGTCTTCCGCGTTTTTCGTGATGACAGACTTGACCAAGCCCCCCTCAACGCAGACGGGCTCATAACGCACGTCAAAAAACTGTATTATTTATGTTCACTTGTTATAATCGGTTCCCATGAACACCAAACTTTCTCGTCGATCAGCTCTACGCGCCATCCCTGCTGGCGCTCTCGCGCTTTCAGCCGCCTCAAGCCTGCCAGACCGCCTCGCCGCAGCGGAACCGGAGGCGGACGCCAAGCTAAGAGGGCGCGTCCGCCATTCCGTCTGCCGGTGGTGCTACGACAAAATTCCTCTGGACGACCTTTGCCGGGCCGCCAAGGAAATGGGCATCCAATCCATTGACCTCGTCGAGGTGCAGGATTTTCCGACCCTGCAAAAGCACGACCTGGTATGTGCTATGGTCAGCGGCGTGCCGGGCGGCATCACCAGTGGACTTAACCGCGTGGAAGATCACGACAAAATCGTGGAGTTTTTTGAGCGGACTATTCCCGTGGTGGCTGAGAAAGGTTATCCGAACATCATCTGCTTTTCCGGCAATCGCAACGGCATGAGCGATGAACAAGGTTTGGCCAATTGTGCCACCGGCCTCAAACGTGTCGCGCCATTGGCCGAAAAGCACGGCGTCACCATCTGTATGGAATTACTCAACAGCAGGCATACTCACAAAGACTATATGTGCGATCATACCGCCTGGGGAGTCGAACTCTGCCAGCGCGTTGGCTCGGAGCGATTCAAGCTCCTCTTCGACATTTTCCACATGCAAATTATGGACGGCGATCTCATCGCGAGGATACAGGAGAACCATGCCTATTTCGGTCATTATCATACGGGCGGTGTGCCGGGTCGCGGCGAAATTGACGAAACTCAGGAAATTAATTATCCGGCGGTAATGAAGGCCATTGTCGAGACCGGCTTCAAAGGGTTTGTGGCCCAGGAATTCGTTCCGACCCGGTCCGATGCGCTCGCCTCCCTCAAGCAAGGCGTGCGGATTTGCGACGTTTAGTGTCACACATGAACTTGACCCCGAATTCCATTTCCGTCCCATCTGGGAACCTGCCCACAAAACATCCCGTGGAACGGCTCAACGCCCGAATTTTCTTCTGGGCTCTGACTTCGGCGCTGGCCGGTTTTCTTTTTGGTTTTGACACGGTGGTGATTTCCGGGGCCGAGCAAAAGATTCAAGCCCTTTGGAATCTGAGCCCGGGTCTGCACGGCATTGCCATGGGTTCCGCTCTTTACGGGACGGTGCTTGGTTCTCTCATCGGCAGTTGGCCGACGGACCGTTTTGGGCGTCGCGCCACATTGTTATGGATCGGGGCGCTTTATATCATTTCCGCCATTGGCTCGGCCTTGGCGCCGGACGTAACCATTTTCATCGCGGCTCGCATGCTGGGCGGGTTGGGCATCGGCATTTCCACCGTCGCCGCGCCGTTGTATATTTCGGAAATCGCGCCGCCAAGGCATCGTGGGCGGCTGGCGGGGATGTTTCAATTCAACATCGTCTTTGGCATCATTATCGCGTTCCTTTCCAATGCCCTTCTGGCGGGCCACGGCGAAAATGCCTGGCGCTGGATGCTGGGGGTGGCCACGTTTCCCTCCCTGCTTTACTCGGTGTGCTGTTTTGGCATTCCGGAAAGCCCGCGCTGGCTGTTAACGCGCAAGCATGACCGCAAGGCCGGCCTCGAAGTCCTGCAACGCATCCAGCCCGATCTCCCGCCAAGCGAGATCGAGGCTGAAGCGGACGAAATTATGGCCGCTGAATCCGCTCAGGTTTCTAGGGGAAATTTTTGGACGATGCGTTTACGAGTTCCGATAGTGATGGCGTTTCTGGTCGCCTTCTTCAACCAACTTTCGGGCATCAACGCCATTCTTTACTTTGCCCCGCGCATTTTTGAAAAGACGGGCATGAGTGAACACGCCGCCATGTTGCAATCCGTGGGCATCGGTCTGACTAACCTGATTTTTACCTTTGTGGGCCTGGGTTTGATTGATCGCCTGGGACGCCGCACGCTTCTTTATATTGGTTCGTTTGGTTACATTGCATCCTTGGGCTTGGTCTCCTGGGCTTTCTTTACCGCGCACTACAGTATCGTGCCGGCGTGCATCTTTGCCTTTATTGCCGCCCATGCCGTCGGGCAGGGAACAGTCATCTGGGTGTTGATCTCGGAAATATTCCCCAATCAACATCGCGCCCAGGGACAATCTCTGGGCAGTTTCACTCATTGGATTTTTGCCGCGCTGTTGACGACGTTTTTCCCGAAAATGGTCACAGTTTTCGCGCCCGGTTATGTTTTTCTTTTCTTCTGCGCGATGATGGTTCTGCAACTTATATGGGTGAAGACCATGGTCATCGAGACGAAAAACGTGCCGTTGGAAGAAGTGCAAAAACGCCTCGGCATTGTGTAAATTTTCGCCTCGGGCTTATTTGGCCGGCGCGCGGTTCGTTAGGGACTGTTTGTCCAGCCATTCGTAAAGGTCCGGGGACGCATAGGCGGCTTGCCAGGAATTGTGATGGACGCCTTCAAGGGTAGTCAAACGAACCTTGGAACCGCCGGCTTTCTTGATGGCCTCGACCATATCGATCGAATTCTTGACCGGGACGGCGGGATCGCTCAGGCCGTGCCAGGCCCAGATCGGCAAATCTTTGAGCTTGGCCGCGTCGCTGGGGTTGCCGCCGCCACAAATGGGCACAACGGCAGCGAAGCGTTCCGGATGATCGGCGGCCAAACGCCAGGAGCCATAACCGCCCATGCTCAAGCCAGTCAAATAGATTCTATCTGTATCCGCTTGGAATTGGTTGGTTAAATGATCCAGCAGCGCGACCAGCAGGGCCTGTTCCACAGGTTTGTCCCATGATTGCGGAGAAGGAGGGCATTGGGGCGACGCGATGATGTAATGGAAGCTTACGCCGTGCTCGATAAAATAGGGCGGCCCCCACTTCTTTACCACGCTCAAAGGCCCGTCGCTTTCGCCGCGACCATGGAGAAAAAGCATCAATGGCCACTTCGAAGAACTGTTGCCGCCCATCGCATAATCCTTCGGCAGATAAAGCAGGTAGGAGATGGAGCCGTCACCCACTTTGAGTGTTTGTTCGACTTCGCCCCCGGCAATGGGCTCATCGCCAAAGGCCGGAAGAACAGAATAAAGGCCAATAATTGCCAGGAAAAGAATTGAACGCATGGTGGAATTGAGCGCGAGTTGCGGGGGAAGTCAAACCAAATGCAAGGGCGAGAGCAGTTGCGGGTGCATCTCACTTTCTAAGCAGCGCCGTAGGCGCGACATATTTGTAGAGCATCATCCTCATAAAACGAAAGCCTCGTAGAGGCGACATAAACTTTGCTCATTCGGACTATGTCACTCCTACGGAGTTCACTATTCATCGTATCTGTTTTATCTACAAAGATATAGCTCCTGACGGAGCTAAGGAGCAGATGGCCCTGTCCAAAAATGAGATGCTCCCCGCAGCCGCCAAGGCGCGGGCGCAGCCATGATCGCCGTCATGGGCCGTCCGGCAATTCCTCCAGGACGAGATTTCGATACTGAACTTTGGTAAACGCCCCGCCATGGATTTGCAAGGCGATGATTCCGCGCCGCGGGATGGATGCATCGCGCTCAGTGTAATCGACCGTTTGCGCGCCGTTGAGCCAAAGCTGGATGTGCGCGCCCTGGGCGCGGATGCGGTAAGCGTTCCAATCGTTGGGCCGGAGCGCCTGTGCGCGGGTCTCCTTGGCCGGCTCCATTAGATTGCGGTTGCGCCGGCTTTCATCATACAAATTTCCGTCGGTCTCCATGCCCAGATCGGCCTGAAAGCCTGAAACTTCAAAATCATGAGGCACGCGCTGAGACCAAAATTGCACGCCGCCATTTACAAATCCATTCGTTCCGACCAACTTATACTCAAGCCGCAGGTCAAAATTGCGATACTCCTTTTTGGTCGCCAAAAAATCGTTATGCGGCTGCTTGCGCTCCATGAAACCGGCCACAATCGAGCCGTTCTCCACGCGCCAGGTATTCGTATTGCCTTCCCAACCATCCAAGGTTTTTCCGTCAAAAATAGCGATTCCACCCCCGGCGCAAACCTGGACGAACTGGGAAATTCCGAGCAGCAGCAGGCCATAGATTGAGGGAATTATCCTGATTCTCATGGCCTCAATTTAGGTGATCAAACGATCCGAAGCAACGCCGCGATACTAGATAATGACCATCAGAGGTTTTTTCTTTTGGCCTCAAAATCTCTTTGCGTCGCAGGTTTTTGGCCCCTTTATCGCGACGCAAAAAGAGACCCGCCCTTGCGAACAAAGGCGGGTCTGAAGAAAACAGAGAGTCCGCTTACGCGAGTTTCCGGCGCAAGAAACCGAGGCCTGCGACGCCCATGCTGAGCATCAGGCCGCTGGACGTCGCATCAGGAACATTAGAGCCGCCCGTGCTGTACTTGATGTCGTCCACGATGAAGAAGTTATATTGCGACTCGGAGGTGACCGAAAAGAGGCCGACGCTATAGACGCCAGTCCAGTCCAGATTGACGAAATTGCCGTACGTGGTGCCAGTGCCATCCGGGAGCGAGGAATCGCCGGGAATGGGATTGCCGTTCTTGTCATAAGCAACCCAATAAGGGGCGGAATAGGGAGCACCATAGCCGGCGAACCAGGACCCTTCAAAGGTCACGGCTTGACCGAAATTGATGTAGGACGGGCCGTATTCAAAGGCTCGATTCGCCCCCGAACTTGGATCATAAGGCGGTTGAGGAGCGCCGTAATATTGCCACGTGCCGGTCCAGGTGAGGCCTTCGTAGTTGCCAGGAACCGCACCAGCTCCAGACAAGTCGTCGAAGTTGATGTCGATTTGGCCTGCATAAGTTTGAGCGCTTAAGGCCAGGCACGCTAACAAAACTAATCTTTTCATATCTTTAATTTTACTCGTTCTCTATTGTTGTTTTACCCATGCGTGTCTGCTTTATCCGCTTGGTAATTGTTTTGTTTTGCCACCAAGCCGCGCTCAAGAATCCCTGCTGCAATATTGACTTCGCGTATCCAGTCAAACCTAGCTTAGGTCGTACCAACATCTTCAGACCCCGCTCCATTTCCACCTAACAGCTTGCTGTGTAAATACTTAATTTGATTTCACCGACTGCCTGATTTTCAGGCCTTTTTCCCCAAGACTGTAAACAATTCCGACGAGAAGGCTATTGAGGACATAAACCGGGGATGGATTGAGATCGCCAGCTAGCGTCCTTCGACATTGGTTCCTGCGCTTCAGTTTGATCGGCTCTCGTCGATAAGAAGAGGATGGGCCGGTATCCTATAATTATCCTTTTCCTCTCGCTACTGTGCGGTTGTGGCGAGAAAACTGGCCGCATGGAGCATCCCGAGGATCCGCACGGTCCATACCACGATCAAATCGCGGTCGCGAAGCGAGTGCTGGAGCAAAAGGAAAACTGGCCCGACCGCGTCGAGTGGGAGGTCCTGCCCAACGGGGATGGATGGAAGGTTGTGGCGTGGCGTGTTGAACATCCCGAACGCAAAGGGTCTGACCGCTATCTGCCATGGGGCTATTCGGTCATCGAACTCGACCGACGCCTGACTGCCGTCCACTACCACAAGGCTGGCTGACAAGAATAGCTTGCCAGTCGTAAGGCAACGATTTATTTTGGCGCGAGTGAGGACACATTTGACCAACGCGCTTTTAAATTCAAAGCAGAGCGTTTCTTTTCCCGCCGTGACCAAAGTTCTGCTCTGCTTGTTTTCCGTCGCGCTCCTTTGCGGATGCGCCCACCGCTACGACATCATGTTGACCAATGGCAGTCGCGTGACCAATGTGACCAAGCCTGTTCTTGACAAGGATAACGGCGTCTTTACCTACAAAGACGTCGCCGGGGGAGTACATCATGTGAACGCGGGGCGGGTGGTGGATATCGGCCCGCATTCCAGCAAGAATGATGCGCCGGATACCGTGAGGTCCGTGAAGTAGAATTATTTGTAGGTCAGAAACCGCTCCACGAATTTGCCCAACAGGTCGGTTTCCAGATTAACCATATCCCCGACGCGGCGTTCGTTTAAGGCGGTGACCTCCCGCGTATGCGGAATAATCCAGACGGTGAAACTCGTTCGACGCGCGGCCGCCACTGTCAAACTGATGCCGTCAATGGCAATCGAACCTTTCATGACTGTTTGACGCATCATTTGCGCTGGAGCGGCAATTTCCAGAAGATAATCCTTGCCCACTTGCTCCCAACGCCGAATTTTGCCGAGGCCATCGATGTGGCCCGTGACAAAATGTCCGCCCATGCGATCACCGACCCGCACGGCGCGCTCTAAATTCACGCTCATTCCCGGGGTGGCAAATTGCAAATTAGTCCGCTGCCATGTCTCCTTGAGAAGCGAGAATTGCAATTGCTTGTTTCGGCCCTGCGGACGGATTTTCTCCACTGTGAGGCAGCAGCCATTCACCGCCAAGCTGTCGCCGATCTTAAGGCCTTGGCCGCAAACACGGGAGTGCAGCCGCAACTCGATGGCCGCCTCGGCGTGTTTGATGGCCACGATTCGGCCGGTTTCTTCAACGATGCCAGTGAACATATCCAGTCTTCCGGGAATTTTCCGGCCACATGGCCGTCAATAAAATATCCGAGCCGATGCGACGCCAACGAACTGCTTGCAGTTTGGGCGCTTGGCTTACTCTGGCAATGCCTTGACCGGCCACTGCTTTAGGCGCGTCACGTCCGCCCAAGACCATCGGCGCGTAAAAGAAAGCGACGCGATGGGCCAGCCCCGCTCCGAGAAAGGCGGCGTTGGTTTCCCCTCCCCCTTCCACCAGCAACGAGGTGATCTCTTCCTTTCCGAGTTGTTTGAGCAACCATGGCAGATGTATGCCCTTATCTTTCACGGGCGCGCACAGCACGCGCGCCCGCCGAGCCAGGGCCGAAACGCGCCGCGTTGGCGCTGCCTCGGTCACGACTATAATGGTCGAGGCCGCGTGTTCGTCGGAAATGACTTTGGCCGTTACGGGTGTGCGGGCGCGGGGGTCAAGGACAATCCTCCACCAGCGCTTGGTTTTGAAACCTCGCAGGCGCACCGTCAGGCTGGGGTCATCTGCTAAAACCGTATTGACGCCCACGATAATTGCGTCCGTTCCCGCGCGCATTTTCATACCCAAGACGCGTGATTTCTCACTCGTAATCCATCGGGATTCACCCCTAACGGTGGCAATCTTTCCGTCCAGCGACATGCCTGCTTTGACCGTGACCCATGGGGTTCCATGTACGATCCAATGCCGAAAAGCCTCGTTCGTTTCGTTGGCTTCGTCGGCCAACAAACCCACGTTGACCTCGATCCCTGCACGTTCCAATAGCGCCAATCCCCTTCCCTGGTGCGCTGGATTAGGGTCAGACGCAGCCACGACCACCCGTTGAATTCCGGCGGCGAGAATGGCCTCTGTGCAAGGCGGTGTGCGGCCATGGGTAGAGCAAGGTTCCAACGTCACGTATAAAGTCGCTCCGCGCACCGAGCGCTCCCGGCGTTGTGCATCGCGCAAGGCTTCGATTTCCGCATGGGGATGTCCGGCGCGGCGATGCCATCCCTGGCCGATGATACCGCCGTTGCGCACCAGGACGGCTCCGACCATCGGGTTCGGCGATGTAAGCCCGTATCCTCGCTGAGCCAACCGAAGGGCCACGCGCATGTAGTCAAGGTCCGATCGCATAGAGGATTGACCAGCCTGGAGAGAGAGCGCCATGGCCATGCCGGCGATCAAGCTTGCATTAACTTGGCGATGATTTTCTGCAACTGGCCAGGCTTGTATGGCTTGCCCAGAAATTGATTCACTTTGGCAGCGTGCCCATTGGAAATGGAGCTACCGACCGTGCCGCTGAGCAAAAGAGTCTTGAGGGAGGGATGGATTTTGTGAGAAGACAAAATCAGCTCCAACCCGTTAATTTCACCCATATCATAATCAGTGACTAAAACGGCCGGCTTGGGGTTTGCCTTTTGCATGGCGCGCAAGACGTCTTTGGGATCCGAAAAATGCTGGACGGTGTAGCCGGCCGCTTCCAGAACCGTGGTGGCATATTCAACCAGCAGGGCATCGTCATCGACGATGAAAATCGTGCCTCTTGAGGGAGGGGCTAATCGGGCGGATTTGCGTTTTTTCATAGAACCGGTTTGGTTGAAAAAGAACTTAAGCACACTTCTGCCCCATCAGCAAGCAGTATTGCTTGTTTTCAGCGCCTTGGGTCGTGTCCCGCTAGACTAAGGGTTTAGCGGAGAAATCAAATAACGGATGCATCTTACGATGACTCCCTTTTGAAATTCTTGAAGGGGCGGTTTGGGTCCGTCGATGAACTCATGCCAAGTGGCAACCTGTTCGTAAAAGCGAATTTCAGCAAGGTCTCGTTCCGGAGCAAACGGATCAAGTGTATTCGCAAAACTGTCGTAGAGCTTAGCTAGTGCCGGAATCCATTGATCGGCGTTGATGTCTAAGTGTGGATTTTCTGAAGACGCAGACATTTATTTCTTAAGTCGAGGATTCGATCATAATAAACGTCCGCCCCACGCATGGGATGCTTATCTTTAAACAAATGAAGGCGACCAGCAAAAAGATCGCACATCCCAACCATGCTGCCCCACCGATTTGCAATCTTTCCCAAGTCTTCTTCGCCTCGATTGCAAGAAACGATAAGCCTATAAATGAGCAAAAGTTGCCCCTCCAATCGCATCGCCTCACTGTGGAAAGCTGAGCAAAAATCAGCCGGAATGCCTGCGATGCGCGAATCAAACTCAGCAACCGCAGTCTCTCCAATCTCTTGCAGTTGCGATGCTGTTGCACAGTCACTCATTAGCCGCCACCATAACGCAGTGCAGCGTTCCTGTAAACAGGTCATTTTTCCAAGGGTTCATCATCCGGCTTCAAAAGCATCACGTATGAATTCAGTGAGACGGCCGCGCCTTGGCATGACACGGAAACCGCTTACCACTGTCGAAATGATCAATGACAAATTCGACATTAATCTTCAATCCTTGAACATTAACCCCTAAATTTCACCCATGGCTTCAGTCTCCAAAAGCACTTGCGGTTCCTGTGGACAACACATCGAGTTCCCGGCCGAGCTCGCGGGCCGGCAGGTCAGTTATCACTTGAACTTAACAGAAATTTGCCATTGACATGGAAAGGTTTTCCCCTACAGTCTTTCGTCAATGCGACTGAGGCTTAAGCAAAGTCTCAAGATAAGCAGTTAGCAAGATGGAGGGTTCCGATAATCTACTGCACTCTTGGAGAACCGATACAACGTCCACTGCCATCTTTTTCTTACTTGTGGCTGGTGGAGTGCTACTCGCCGCCTTCGTTATCTATTTACTCTTCGAGCCATTTTTCGCCGAGAGAAGGCGGAAGCGCCACCTTAATTTGATGGTAGGGGAGGATATGCCGACCCATGCGCCTGTGGACACGCTGCCTCCTGGACTGACCCGGAACGGCTTTGTGCAGATGACGTGCTCCCATTGCAACACGAACGTTTTCGTTCTCAAAGCGCGCTCTTATTCAGAATTGCCCTGCACCAATTGTGGCCAAATGATTCCCGCTGCGAGAAGAGACTTGCTGGCTTTCGTCAAAAAGTTTCTGCGCTGGCTGCTCTACCCTTCCTTTCAAAACCGCTTCTGAATCAAGGGTGGCGCGTGGCGGCGGGTAGCGTTACACTTGAACGGCAAACTGTTAGCCGTAAGGATGGAAGAAACCTTAAAGATCATTAATAAAATGCAGGCCGATGGGATTCTCGGAAAGTATGCCATCGGCGGGGCCATTGGAGCATCATTTTATTTGGAACCAACGTCTTCTCTCGATATTGATATTTTCGCTTCGTTTAAAGAAATGGGTTCCTCTCTTGATCCCCTGCGACCCATTTACGATTATTTGCTTCCTCTCGGAGCAAGACCCGAAAACGAACATCTTTGGATCAAGGGTTGGCTTGTTCAATTTCTTCCAGCCGAAGGCGGACTTTGTGAAGAAGCATTATCCGAAGCCGTTCAGACCACTGTTCGAGCAGTGCCGACCTGGGTAATGTCCGCAGAACACTTAATGGCACTTGCGCTTAAATTAGGGCGGCACAAAGACCTGGCCAGAGTGGAACGGTTCATTGAAATTGGCTCTTACGACCAAAGTAAGCTGGATGACATCCTCCGACGACATAATCTAATTGACAAGTGGAAGGCAATAAGCGATAAATAAGCAGGAAGCATTAGCAAAATGAGCGAATTAATGGATAAAATTCTGGCTGACAAGCTTGCCACTCGAAAGCAGCTCGCCAGGCTCCCATTCGACGAGAAGCTTGCCATCATGGAAAAAATTCGATCTCGTAGTGTCCTATTGGCTGAAAACTCACTGCGAAAACCGAAGTCCGCACCTCTTGCCTTTTCTTCTAAAGCGAATAACATTCACGACTAAATCGTCCATATTGTCGCGATTGTTTTGCTTTTACTGATTCCAAATGCAGTCTGGCCAAGGAAATTTATTTCCTGCGCGCTCATTGCTTTTTTTAGCGCCTCCGTCTTCGCGGCCGACTTGCCTCCGGCCGCCACTGGAACCGTTGATTTCGCGCGCGATGTCCAGCCGATCCTGAAGGAAAATTGCCTGGGCTGCCACGGCTCGCATCGGCATGAGGCGGAATTGCGCTGGGACAACAAGGAAATGGCCCTCGCCGGCGGCGATCGTGGCCAGGACATTATCCCCGGCCACAGCCCGGACAGCAGGATGATCCAGCTCGTTTCCGGCATGGATCCCAAACTCGTCATGCCGCAAAAGGGCGAACGCCTGACCGCCGCGCAAATTGGGATTCTGCGCGCCTGGATTGACCAGGGCGCGGTTTGGCCGGAAAGCGCCTCGGTCAAAGCCACCGATCCCCGCAAACATTGGTCTTTCAAGGCTCCTGTTCGTCCCGAGGTCCCATCGGTCAAAAATAAGAATTGGCCACACAATCCGATTGATGATTTCGTCTTGGCCCGCTTGGAGAAGGAGAATCTCCGGCCTTCACCAGCGGCCGATAGGGCCACCCTTTTGCGCCGCCTGAGCCTGGACCTGACCGGGCTTCCTCCCAGCATCCAGGAAATCAACAGCTTTGTCGGCGACCACGCCACCAACGCCTGGGGCAAGCAAGTGGAGCGGCTTCTGGCTTCCCCGCATTATGGCGAATGTTGGGGACGGCATTGGTTGGACGCGGCACGCTACGCGGACTCCAACGGCTATGAAAAAGATAATTCGCGATCGATCTGGCCGTATCGGGATTGGGTCATCGATGCCTACAACAGCAACATGCCCTACGACGAGTTTGCGGTCGAGCAGTTGGCGGGCGATCTCCTGCCCAATGCCACTCTGGCCGACAATGTGGCCACAGGTTTTCTGCGCAATTCGATGCTCAACGAGGAAGGCGGGATCGATCCCGAACAATTTCGCAACGAGGGCATCATCGAACGCATGGATGTTCTGGGCAAGGCATTTCTAGGTTTGACAGTCAATTGCTGCCAATGCCACAATCACAAGTACGACCCCATTTCGCAAAAGGAATATTATCAGCTTTTCGCTTTTCTCAACAACGAC
>Ga0302326_10013742_pt1 | contig 17151 bp, 19 predicted proteins | sample Palsa_T0_3_FD_202264 | JGI IMG/M metagenome (GOLD analysis project Ga0302326, IMG submission 202264) | Peat permafrost microbial communities from Stordalen Mire near Abisko, Sweden - Palsa_T0_3 | ecosystem: Environmental > Terrestrial > Soil > Palsa > Peat permafrost | place: Sweden: Abisko...
GGGTCGCAACTACGTATCCATCTCTCGAACCGCTTCGACTCGTCGCCGACGACCCTCGGGCACGTCACGGTTGGCATCCAGACCTCTGGAGCCGGAGCAACGGACATCCAGAACGTGACCTTCGGAGGCTCGGCGTCGGTGACGATCCCTGCCAATGCTGACGTGATCAGCGATCCGGTGGACCTGACATTCGCCGCGTTCACTCCTCTTGTTGTCAGCATCTACGTTCCTGGTCTTCTTCAGGGCTCGATCACGAAGCACTGGGCGTCCAACGCCACCACGTACTACTCCGGAGCACTCAGCGGTGACCAGACCCGCCAGGCGAGCGGCTCGAGCTTCACCGGTTCGATGGAGAGCTGGTTTTATGTCGACGGCCTGGATGTGGAGGCTCCGGCGTCGACCTGTTCTGTCGTCGCGTTCGGTGACTCGATCACTGACGGGTTCGTAGCAGGCAGCACTGTCAGCATCCCCGAGAGCACCATCCCGGACAATGTGAACGGCCGCTATCCCGATGACCTCCAGCGCCGTCTCGACAGCGCTGATGTCCCGATCTCGGTGGTCAATGCCGGCATCTCCGCCAACGAGCTCCTCTCATCGACGTTGAGCGCGTTCACCGGCCCGAGCGGTCTTTCACGCTTCGGGACCGATGCACTGGGCCAGTCGGGAGTGTGCGGGGTCCTCGTCCTCGAGGGCATCAACGACCTCGGTTACGGCGGGGCAACGCCGGCCGGACTTGAAGCCGGCTACACCCAGCTGATCAGCCAGGCGCACGCCGCAGGCCTCAAGATATGGCTGGGCACGATCCTGCCGGCATCGAACGCCATCACCGACGGGGTGTTCCTCGCGCCGTCGAGCGACACCTACCGCCAACAGGTCAACACGTGGATCCGCACCCAGACGCTGGCCGATGGCTATGTCGACTTCGCCGCCGCCATGCAGGACCCGTCGAACCCGTCGGACCTCAACCCGGCGTACGCCTCGGTGGACAACCTTCACCCGAACCTGGCCGGTTACCAGGTGATGGCCAATACCGTGCCACTGTCGGTGCTGGAGACAGCGCTGCCCTGAGTCTGGGAGCCTGGGGTCGTCGCGTGACCAGCGCGTTGCTGCCAGAGCCGGTCCGCCTGGCGACCGAACGAGCGGAGCAAGCCGGATTCTCTATGTCATGCGACCCAAGCACCGGAAGGCTGCTCGCGGTTCTGGCCGCGGCTGTTCCCGTGAACGGCCGCGTGCTGGAACTTGGCACCGGAACCGGTGTCGGCACGGCGAGGATCACCCGCGGCCTGCGGGGCCGGACCGATGTCGAGGTTGTCACGGTCGAAATCGACGCCGCGACCGCAGCGCTGGCGGCACAGTACCGCTGGCCAGCCTGGTCAGGGTCGTCACCGGCGATGCGGTGGAACCGCTGCTACGGGCCCGTGCCACGCTCGAAGTGGTCACCACGGTTGCCGTCGCACGGGTCGCCGACATCGTCCTCGACCACGTGACGTAGCGGCACAGCCCAGGAAGCACCCGCCACGAGCACTCAGACAAACGCTCAGACAGAACGACTAGACACTTACCTGTAGCTCGTATAGTCTTCGGTTCGTGCGGACACACGGATGGGGCGGCAATCCCCCCGCCAGCGACGAGGCGGCCCGGGAGCGCCTGGTGCAATCGGCCACTCGCTGCGTGGACCGGCTGGGTCCGCGGACGACGCTGGCGGATGTGGCCCGTGAGGCGGGCGTGACTCGAGCCACCGTCTACCGCTACTTCGACGGACCCGATGCGCTTTTTCAGGCGATGAGCCTCGCCGCCGCGACGGGCTACATCGACCGCCTCATCGGCCGGGTGGAAAATCTTGCCGGCCCGCTGGACATGGCGGTTGAGGTGTTCGCCTACTGCCTGGAGACCCTGCCGGGCGAGCCTCATGTCGGCTTTCTGATGCGTGCTCACTCCGGAGTTTTCGCCGCGGGCGCCTTCTCCGAGACCGGCCAGGCGGCCACGACCTGGCTATTGCGGCGGCTTCCGGTCGACTGGGCGTCACTCGGCCACGACGACGCCTCCCTCGACCAGCTGGCCGAGCTCATGCTGCGGCTGCTGCTGTCGTTCCTCGTCGGTCCCCGGCCCGGCGGGGCCCCCGACCGCGAGGTCCTGCGCCGCTGGCTGTCCGGGGCTGTCCGCCCGGCCCTGATCGCGGAGCGCTCCCCGACCGCGTAGTGAGGTGATCTGGTGACCGAGCTCAAGATCCGGCGAATGCCCTTCGACTTCAGCGGGGACATCCCGTTCCAATGGCAGCCGTCCAACCCCGACTTCGCGCACATGGCCAACGCGGTCGGCGTGCTTGCGATCGCGTTCGAGAAGTTCATCGTCGCTCAGGTACGGGAGGCCAAGCCGCTTATCACCGACCCGGAACCGGCTGCGGAGGCCGAGGCCTTCTTGCGCCAGGAGGCACAGCACGCCCGGGCTCACAGGCTGCACGCGCAGGCCCTGGTCAGCAAGTACCCGGGGCTGCGGCAGACCATCGACGAGGCGGTCGCCAGCTTCGACCACCTGCGCGCGACCAAGCCGCTGAAGTTCCAGCTGGCCTACACCGCCGACCTCGAAGCGACATTCACCCCCATCTTCAAGCTGATGCTCGACCACGAGGACGCGCTCTTCCGGCCCGGCGACCAGCGGCGCGCACCGGGGCATCACCGCGCAAGGCACCCCCATCGGCAGCCTCCCCTACGCGGCGAGCTGCGCGATCGCGTGCATCGCCTTGATCTACCTGACACTCCGGGCCGAGATTGACGGCTCACCCGTAATCCGGAGGACGGTCAGTGCATCTCCTTCCAGCAGGTTGAGGCCTATACCGCGCCTAGCTGGCCGGGTCAGGAGATACCACAGCAGATGCACTTCGATGTGATCGTCGATGATCTCGACGCCGCCGAGCCGACGGTGCTTGAGCTCGGCGCGACCAAGCACGAGCACCAGCCCGGTACATCCTTCCGGGTGTTCCTCGACCCGGCGGGGCATCCCTTCTGTCTCTGCGTGGACTGACGCGGGCTGGCGCCCGCGGCCATACTGGTGCGATGACGCAGGCCAGGATGCCTGGATGGATCGTGGTGCTGAACGGGGTACCCCGCTCGGGCAAGTCCAGCATCGCCGCGGTCATGCAGGAGACCTTCGACGGCCCGTGGCTGAACCTCGGGGTGGATGCGTTCAGCCAGCACGTGGCGCCGCCACGCTACCGGCCGGGCATCGGGCTGCGCCCTGGCGGCGAGCGTCCCGACATCGAGGCGCTGATCCCGGCCCTGTACGCCGCGTTCTACGACTCGGTGGCCGCACACAGCCGTCACGGCCTGAACGTCGTCGCGGACGTGGGGCACCATGATGCGTACTCGGTTCCGCTGAACGTGCTGCCAGACGCGGCGCGGCGGCTGCGCGGGCTATCCGCGCTGCTCGTGGGCGTGCACTGCCCGCTGGAAGTGATCATGCAGCGCCGTGATACCGGGCAGTCCGGAGGAGAAGTCCGCTACGCGACCAGCGGCCCGTGTGGCGAGATACCAGAACCGGTCCTCCGCTGGCAGCGCCACGTCCACCAGCCAGGCATCTACGACCTCGAGGTCGACACCTCCATCCTCTCCCCCGAGGCCGCCGCATCGCTCATACGTGAACGCCTCAATGGGCCTCCGCCCACGGCATTCCGTCAACTCGCGGGAGACTTCCAAGCCGATGACAACCGATGAAGACTAGGGTCGGCACAGTCGTTCCGCCGCGCGAAGCTGGTGCAGGGTCCAGCCCCGGCCCGCCGGGTCAAGCGGCCTGGTGAGCGTGGCGAAGATCTCGGCGGCCCGCCGGTAGGACATCCGGGCCTGGCCGGTCACCGCGCAGACGTCGGCCTTCGCGGCCTGCGCGGGTGCCTTGCGGTCGGTCACGAACACCGGGCCCCAGGTCCGCCCGGCCAGCAGCCAGCGCAGGACCTGGCTGGTCGCCTCCTGCCACTCGATGCCATCCCCGGACCCTGACCCTGACCCTGACGCGGCGTACTGAAGGGCCTGGACCCGGTGCCGTACCAGGTCGATCCGGTTCGCGTCTAGGGCCAGCACCTCCCCGGCGGGTGAGCCGGAGTCGTACAGCAGCCGCCAGAACGCGTGTTCCCGCAGGCTCACCGGCAGCGCGAACAACACGGAGACCTGAGCGGCGCGCAGCGGCGCCACCACGGGCGCTGGCTGCTTGTGCCGCAGCCCCGCGGTCTGGTCGGCGCGGATCCACCCCTGGTCCTTCATGCTCGGCGGCGGCGTGCTTGCCCGGGAGTACCTCGGCGGCGCCCGCGCCTGGGGCACGGTCTTGGCCTGCTACGGCGGCGGCGCGATCCTCGGCGGCCTGCTCGCCCTTGGCATCGGCCTGGGTCGCAGACCCCGGCGCCCGCTGCTTGTCGCCACCGTGGCCACGCTCGGCTTCGCCCTCCCCCCGCTGACGCTTGCCCTGCACCTGCCGGCCGCGGCGGTGGCGGCCGGCGCGCTGCTCGCGGGCCTGGGCTCGGCCCTTGGCGGCGCGATCTCGACGACCGTAACCCAGCAGCGCGTGCCCGCCGAGGCACTGTCCCGCGTCGGCTCGTTCAATATGGTCGGCGCGTACGCGTTCGGCCCGATCGCGTTTATCGCGGCGGGGCAGGCCGCCGCGGCCCTCGGCGCCCGCGCCGTGCTCGGCTTCGGTGCCGGGTGGGCCGTCTTCGGCACTCTGGCGGTCATCGCCGTCCCCGCCGTCCGCAATGTGACCTGGCAGGCGCGCCCTGGAGAGTCACCCCGCGTCCGTTCGGGAGAATCTTAAGATTTTCCTAACGGACCGTTGATGGCTCCCTCCCTCCCTCCCTCACCCTGCTTTCAGAACGGCGCTTACCGGCATAGCGTGGCTTTGTGGACAAGCGAATGTTTGAGCTTGAGAACGAGTACGGCATCAGCTGTGTCTTCCGCGGCCAGCGGCGGCTGTCTCCCGATGAGGCGGCGCGGGAGATCTTCGGACGCGCGGTGTCCGCGGGCCGGGGCAGCGAGGTGCTGCTGGGAAACGGGGGGCGGCTGCGCCTGAAGACGGCGAGCCAGCCGGAATACGCCACGCCCGAGTCCGACGGCCTGTTTGATCTCATCGCCCGTGACAAGGCGGGCGAGCGGATCCTTGAGGAGCTTGGCGTGGACGCCGAGCGGCGGCTGCGCGAGGCGGGCATCGACGGCGATATCCACCTGCTCAAGACCGGCGCGGAGCCGGCCGTGAGCCCGCTTGGCTGCCGCGAGACTTACCGGATCCCCCGCAAGACGTACCACATCGGCCGCGCGATTCTCCAGGGCGGCGGCCAGCCGCGCGAGTTCGGCCGGCTGGCCGACATGCTGGTACCGTTCCTCGTCACCCGGCAGCTCATCTGCGGTCCCGGGAGCGTGCTGCGGACGCCGCAGGGCGCCGTGTACTCGCGTAATCAAGTACCAGTTCATCGAGCGGTACCGGGCCGCGCACGGCCTGCCGCTGTCCTCGCCGCGGATCGCCGAGCTCGACCTCGGCTACCACGACGTAAACCGCGGCCGGGGCGTTTACTACCAGCTACAGCGCGACGGCGCGGTCGATCGGGCGGTCCGTGACATCGACATCTTCGAAGCGAAGACGGTCCCGCCGGCGGCCGCTCGCTACCGGCAGGCGGGCTGATACCGGCAACGCTAGCCGACGCGGGCCACGCCGCAGATCGCCTGGCCGGTGCGGACCGGCAGCGTGGGCAATTCCGCCAGGCCCGGGTCCCACTGGCGGGCATCAACCACGCCGGGCGGTACCAGTCGCATGCCGTCGAAGAACGTGGTGATTTCCGCCACCGAGTAGTTGCGCGCGGGCGCGGGACCGGTCGAGTAGGCGCTGAACCATCGCTCCCCGTCTTCGCCGTTCCCGTGGGCCATCGAAATGACCAGGTAGCTGCCCGGCGCGAGCGCGGCGGAATACCTGGCCACCAGCGAGCGGGCCGTGGGCGGGTCGTAGAAGTGCAGCAGCAGCCCCATGATCAGGCACGTCGGCGCGGCCGGATCGAGACCCGCGGCGACGGGGCCGAGGATCGCGTCGGGATCACCCACATCGCCGTTGGTCACGGTCACGCCCGGCCTGCCCTTCGCGACCAGGTCCTGAAGGTGGTATACCGCGACCGCGTCGCTATCGACGTACGCCACCCGCGCGTCCGGCCTGATGGCCTGCGCGGTGACGTGGGTGCTCGGCGCTGTCGGCATGCCGCAGCCGAGGTCGATGAACTGGCCGACTCCCTGGTTCGCCACCCAGGTGACGGCGCGGGCGAGAAACTGCCTGTTCTCCCGTGCGGCCTCGACGACGGCAGGAAAGACGGCCATCAGCCGACCCCCCACCTCCCTGTCCGCGGCGAAATTTTCCTTGCCGCCAAGCAGGTAGTCGTAGACCCGCGCGATACTCGGCGTGTTGGGATCAAAGTCCGGCACGCCGAGATCATATGGCAAGGGAGACGGGACGCTCAGCTCAGCCCTCGACGCGTACCGCCTGTTCCTGCGCTCGCAGGCACAGCTCGGCGGCGCTAAAGGCGTGCTCGGCGGTCATCGCCCGCTCGGTGCCCTCCAGGCAGTGGCTGCCGAGGTCGCAGAGGATACCGCCGTCTGCCATAGTGTGATTGTGCCGGACGTCGAGCTGATCACGCGTGACGACATACGCCGCACCTACCTCGCGATCAGGCCCTACCTTCGCCGCACGCCGGTGGTGCAGGTCGATCTCGGCGAGCTGGCAGGAGCAGGGCCACAGGCGGTGCCCACGGCGGCGTCGCTCACGCCGGTGTCGCTCAAGCTGGAGCAGTTGCAATGCGCGGGGTCATTCAAGGCGCGCGGCGCCTTCGCGAACCTGCTGCTTCGCGACATACCGGGCTCCGGAGTCGTCGCGGCGTCGGGCGGCAACCACGGGGTCGCCGTGGCCTATGCCGCCCACCAGCTCGGGGTTCCCGCGAAGATCTTCGTGCCGTCCGTGTCCGCGCCGGCCAAGATCGAACGCATCCAACGGCTCGGCGCGGACCTGGTCATCGCCGGTGATCGTTACGCCGACGCCCTCGCCGCCGCCCAGCAATGGGCCGAGAGCTCGGGAGCGATGAGCGTGCACGCGTTCGATCAGCGCGAGACCATTCTCGGCCAGGGCAGCGTCGCCCTTGAGCTCGCCGAGCAGGTCGACGAGCTTGACACCGTGCTCGTGCCGGTGGGCGGGGGCGGGCTGATCGCGGGCATCGCCGCCTATCTCGGCGACACGGTCCGGATCGTCGGGGTCGAACCCGACGGCGCGCCAACCCTCACCGTCGCCAGGACCAGGGGCAAGCCGGCCGACGCACCCGCGGGAAGTATCGCGGCGGATGCGCTGGCCCCCAGGCGCGTCGGCGACCTGGTGTTCCCCCTGACCGAGTCCTATGTCGACGAGGTGGTCCTCGTCGATGACGACTCGATCAGGGAAGCGCAGTCCGCGCTGTGGCAGGCGCTGCGGATCGCCGCCGAACTGGCCGCCGCGGTCGGCGTCGCCGCCCTCCGCACCGGTGCCTACCTGCCGGCCCCCGGCGAGCATGTCGCCGTTGTGATCAGCGGCGCCAACCTGGCGCCTTCCCAGCTGGACGGCTAAGCCTCGGGCGAGCAGCTCACGGCCGAGTGCGTAGGCCTCGGCCAGGTCGCCGCCGCGGTAGCTGAGCGCGGCCAGCTCGGCCAGGTGGTGATCCGCGTTCACCGCCACCGTATTCGTCAGCTCGCGGAAAAGCGGCGCATCGGACATCGAGTCTCCGTAGGCGACACACCGTGAACGCGGCAGGCCGAGCCGTGCACGCCGCTCCTCCACGATGCGGACCTTATCGACCGGCGTGAGGATGCCGGCCGGATCGAGCGGTTCGCGGAACGGGAGCGCCGGGAACCGGGACGCCGCCACCTCATCGAAGCCGAACTCAAGCAGATGCCGCGCGAAGAAATCGGGCGACATCGTGATGACGACGGATCGTTCACCGCGCCGCCCGATGTCCGCGCAGACCTCCTTGATGCCGGTCAGCCAGGGGCTGGCGAGAACCACGTCCACGACGGCCTGCAGGGTCAGGCTCCGCCACAGTTCATGGATGGCGGCCGCGAAGCCCCGGGTGTCGACCTCACCGGCCGCGAACCGTGCCTCAAGGACGCTCAGCTCCTCGACGCAGCCGAGATGCCGCGCGATCTGCAGGCTGGCCGTCGTTCCCCGCAGAAGTGTTCCGTCCATATCGAAGACGTGCAGAGCCACACAGGAAAGTATCAGGGATCAGGAGCGCAGCAGGCCACCGGTTAAAGTTGCGCTTGCGTCCGGAAGGAGAGCGCAATGACCACGATATTCGTGAACGGCAATCCCGAGAGCGCCGCGGTCTGGGACCCGCTGCTGGCCGAGCTGAACAGGACCGACGCGCTGTGCCTGTCCCCGCCAGGCTTTGGCGCACCCATTCCCGACGGCTTCGAGTGCACCGTGCAGGCCTACCGTGACTGGCTCATCGCAGAGCTGGAAGCGCTGGGCGAGCCGGTCGACCTCGTCGGGCACGACGTGGGCGGCGGCATCGTCGTGGGGGTCGCCATGACCCGGCCTGACCTGCTGCGCACCTGGGTCAGCGACTCCCTGGGGGTGTTCGATCCCGACTACGTCTGGCACGACCTCGCCCAGATATGGCAGACGCCCGAGGCGGGCGAGAAGCTGGTCGCGGACATGATGGGCGGCACGCTCGACGAGCGCACCGAGCGCATGGTCGGCCTTGGCATCGGCAGGCCGGTCGCCGCGCGTCTTGCCGCCGCCCAGGGTCCGGAAATGGGCCGGGCCATCCTCGCCTTCTACCGTTCCGCCGCCCAGCCGGTCATGGCCGAGACGGGCCGGAACCTGCCGACCGCCGCGACGCGCCCGGGCCTCGCCATCATCGCGACCGAGGATCACTACGTCGGCTCCGAGGAGATCCGCCGCCGGTCCGCGGCCTGGGCGGGAGCCCGCGTCGCCACCCTCGACGGGCTCGGGCACTGGTGGATGGTGCAGGATGCGGCCCGCGGCGCGCAGGTACTCACCTCGTTCTGGGCGGACCCGCTGGCTGAGGGCTGAGCGACTGGGAACCGGGCGGCTCGGAGCAGGCGGCGGCGAGCTGTCGCAGCGCGAGCTCGATCATGGGCCGCAGCGGTACCCGCGGGTTGGCGGCGTACAGCGCCTGATGGCGACCAGTGACGCCGCGGTACCGCATGTCGCAGCAGGAGCTGGACTTCTCCCGGCTCGGGAGCAGCCCGCTGCACATCATGGCGATACCGCAGCGCCGCTTGGAGGAACTGCTTGGCGAGCGGCTGCGTGAGCTCGGCGGGACCGTGCGGCGCGGACATGAGCTGGCCGGGCTTGTTCAAGACGAGGACGCGGTCGCGCTCGATGTCCGCGGCCCCGATGGGGACTACCGGCTGCGGGCAGGCTATGTCGTGGGCTGCGACGGCGCGCACAGCCAGGTACGCAAGCGGGCCGGGATCGGCTTTCCGGGGGTCACCTCGACGGAGGCCTCGCGCATCGGGCGGGTCATCCTGCCGACCGCGAAGATCGCCCGTGGCGGCCGGGAGGTGAAGGTGCCGGGGATCGGCCGCCTGAAGCTGATGACGCAGGTCCGCACGCCGGGCGGCGAGCTGATGGAGGGCTCGGACGTCCGCTACCCGATGCCGTCGGGTAGCGCGCAGCCGCACCCGCTGCTCGGGCGGCTCGCGCCGGATCTCCCGCTGGAAACCGCCGGCGGCGGCACCCGCGTCGCCGAGCTGATGCGAGCGGCCCAGGGCGTTCTGCTCGATCTCTCGCCGGGCCTGTCTCCTGGCCTAGCCCGCGACTGCGCGGTCGCGGCGGCAGAGGCGGCCTCGGGCCGGGCTTCCCTGATGCGGGTTGTCGCCGCTCGCACCCTGGCTCAGCCCGCTCCGGCCGCAGCGCTGCTCATCCGGCCCGACGGCTACGTCGCCTGGGCCGCGGGACCCGGCGCGTCCGACCACGGCGCGCCCAACCCCGGTGCGCCCAACCCCGGTGCGCCCGACCCCATCGCCGGGCTGAACGAGGCGCTGAGCACGTGGTTCAGCCCGGCCGAGTGACCAGGCGCGGTGCTACCAGCCGCGGGTGCAGTAGTGCTTGCCCGCCGCGGTTACGCAGACGCGCGCGAGTTGGCCCTTGCCGTCGGGGTACCGCAGCCCGAAGGCCGCCGTCTGGATGGCGGCGCCGTTGTGGCTGGCGGCGGCCGCGAGCGTTGCGGACACCACGTGCCACGTCTTGCCCCCGTTGGCCGATGACTCAAGCACGCCGGCGCACGGTGAGGTACTGGAAAAGTCGCCGACGTAGGCGCGCATGTAAGACGTCGCCGTCTTGCCGGTGGTGGTGCTCGACAGCCGCCCGGTGCAGAAGACGGAACCCGCGATGCTCACCTGCCGCCGGACGTAGCTGACCGGGACCGCGATGCCGGTATCCCGCGCCGAACTGGCGCGAAGGCCCATCGCATCGCTGCAGACGACCGGCCCGTTGCCCGACCGCACGCAGGCGCGGGCCACCCGGCCGGGGCCGTCGGCGTAATCCCCGGACTTGGCCCATGTGATGACGCCGGCCGATGGCACGGCGATCTTCGGCGAGACGACCGTCCAGCTCTTGCCCCTGTTGACGGACCGTTCCAGCCACCCGGTGCACGCCCTGCCCGATCGCTGGTTCTCGATGTACACCGATATGGCCGCCGGTCCTCCGGCCGTCACCTGCGCCGACTGCAGGAGTCCGCCGCACGGGCCGTCGGCCGCAACGTCGAAGACGACATACCCCCCCGCGGTGCTTGCCAGTGCCAGTGCCTGTACCGCACCGCCGAGCACGAGCCCGCCCGTCACGGCCGCCGTCGTCGCGATCGTGATCATCCACCTGGAAACGCGCATTTCCCCCGCTACTCCCCCCGTCACCGGCTGCACGGTGTCGAACGTGAAATTACCATGCGTGCCCGAGCGCTATCAGGTGCCCGAGCAGTTCTCCTTCTCATTGCGGGCTAGCCGGGAGGCGGTCGCCGCCACGGTGGTGTAGGACATCGTGAAGCCGCCGCCCGCCGCGTCGATCGCGGCACCCATGTCCGCGAGCACCGCACCGAGCACGGACGCCGGGAGCTGGCTCTGGCCGCCGAAGGTGGGCACCACGTCCAGCCACTCGTCCCTGGTGTAGGGCCGTTCCCACTCGAACCGCCACTGCTCTGGCTCGCCGAACCCGCCCGCGGAACGCATGCCGTCGGCCGCCGTGGCGCACATGCTCAGGTACACCTCGACCGCCGGACGCGCGAAGATCCCGCCAACCGGCGAGCCTGGAAACGCCCGGCGATAGGCCGCGCCGAAGGCCTCGCGCAGCGCGAGGGGGAAGCCGAAGGCGTTCCAGAAGACCGCCAGCCGCCCGCCGGGCGCACGCGCGGGAACCGGCACCGTCGCGGGCAACCTCACCGGGGCGCTCACGGAGCTCTTCGCGTCGCCGATCCTGGCGCTCATCCGGCTGATCATCGCCCGCGACGAGCTGCGCACCAGGCTGCGAGCCGCCACCGGGTCACGCTTTCCGCTCGTCTCTGAGTCGACCGCCATGATCGCCGACTACCTCGACGCCGAGCGCGATCGTGGCCGCATAGCCGCCGACGCCGACATCGGCACGCTCGCCCCGACGCTGATCGGCGCCGCGCACCTGATGTTCGCCGACACCGATGGCCCCGTGCCTGACGCCGACGCCATTGGCAGGGTCGTGGCCACGGTCCTCGCCACCGCGTATTAGCCGCGTATTAGATCGATTCCTTCCGGAACAACGCGAGTGCCTCGTCGGCCTCGGCCTGGCTGCGTATCCGGATCTCCCCTCGCCGGTCGCGCTTGCGGCCGCGGCCGCGACCCCGCCGACCGGCGCCGCAACGTCGTCACCCTCACCGCAGCCGGCGTAGGTACCGCGATCCCACTCATCCCGAACGGTCCCGTCGCTTCGCCTGGCCGGCGACAGGATTAGTGGGCGGCCGATCATGAGCCTCGCCTATGCGAGGTTATGCGGCTCGGCAGCGGCACGGAGGGCACCGGGGCGCAGCGGGGTGCCGAGCATCTGGCTGACCAGGGTCCGGTGCGAGGCGTGCAGGGTGCGGACGGCGGCGGGGGTGAGGCCCGGCTTGCTGGCAGGGACGCCGCCGCGGGGGCGCCCCGGCTTGGTCGGGATCCACAGATGCCCGGGGTCGCTCCCCTCGAGTTCGGCGATGATCGACGCGCGGGCGGCAAGCCACCGGGTGAGGATGTGCACGGTCGAGCTGGTGAGCGGGAACTGCTCGCCGTCGATGTCCGCGCGCGGGTCGGCGCCGTCGAGGTGCAGCGCGCTCACGCCGAGGCCCGCGAGTTCAGGGACGCCGCGGCCGGTGTCGGCGACGAGCGCCGCGACGGCGGCGGTGCGCAGCGCGGTCAGCGCGTTGGCGTTGATGGGCCGCTTGACGGTCAGCTCGTGCAGCAGCTTCTCGGTGTCGGCGGGGGTCAGGGCGAAGCCGCGGGCGGGCGGCTGGCGGTCAACGCGCGCGGTCTCGCCGAGGAACTCCGCGAAGGCGTTGAAGGTATCCGCGCGAACCCGCATCGAGTTAGGGTAGGCGGCCGCGTCGGGGCCGCGGAGCGTGTTGCGGGTGCGCGTCTTGCCCGCGGCCGCGTCGGCGAGCCAGGCCTGCGCCCGCTCGGTATCCATCAGGTCCCGCGCCGTCAGCTGTCCCGCCGCGCCGCCGGCCTGCGCGGCCTGCTGCGCGTGCTTGAGGTACTCGCTGAGGTAGTGCTTGCGGATCCGGCGGGTACTCGCCGAGAGGTCGCGATCGGCGAGGTGGCTGACGAAGGCGTCGATGGCGTCGCGCGCGGTGGCGGTCGCGTCCGTTGCAGGCATGGCCCGCAGGATATCCCGTTCTGCTGATAACAGCAAGAAATGACGCGGGGGTTTCTCAGCGTGGCGCGTGCGATCGCGAGTAGCGGCGCGTGCGATCGCTAAAAATCGATAACGCTGAAGCTTCGACCGCCTATGACCTGCCTATGACCGGTCAAAGGTTCAGCGCTGGTTTGATGTTGGTGCGTTTACGCCTGGATAAATCCGGAGGGGGCGCACGTGGCGCGGAGCAGCGGGCCGTTCTGCGTAATCTCCTTGTCGTGAACTCCTACCGTCACCCGGGCACTATCCTCACCGACCATAACGTCAGCGTCCCGCTCGATCACGGTGGCCCAGACGGCGAGCGGATCGAGATCTTCGCCCGCGAGGTCGTGGCGAGCGGCGGCCCTGGCCGCGAGGAACGCCGCCCACTATGAGCGCTACCCCGCGGACGTGGCGATGGCACGCGAGGTCGCCTGGCGCCTCGCGTCCCATGACGTCCGGCTGCCCGACGGTTCCCTGCTGACCGTCGAGAGGTTCCAGTCGATCGGCGGGATGCTCGGCCAGTCCACCGGCAGCGACGGGCTGCACTACCTGCTCGAGGACCCGTTCGACGGCGACGGCGGGCTGTCGGACGCGTTCCTCGCCGACGTTCTTGACCTGGTCAGCTTCGCCCACGGGCCGCTGTACGCGGTGCTGCACGAGGCCTGCTACGCGCAGGGGCAGGCGACGAACTGGGCGGCGCAGCGGGTACGCGCCGAGTTCGGCCAGTTCGATGCGGCGGCCGCGGTGGACGGGGACGCGCCGCTGCTGTTCACCCGGGGAGATGACCTACCCGTGGATGCTCGACCTCGACCCGACGCTTGCGCCGCTGCGGGAGGCCGCGCAGCTGCTCGCGGAGCGGGAAGGGTGGCCGCCGCTCTACGATCCCGCCCGCCTCGCGGCGAACGAGGTGCCCGTCGCGGCGGCCGTCTACTACGACGACATGTACGTGCCCGCTCCCCCGTCGCTCGCCACCGCGGCGCGGGTGCGCGGCCTGCGACCGTGGGTCACGAACCAGTGGGAACACGACGGCCTGCGGGTCAGCGGCGGCGCGGTGCTCGACCGGCTGATCGCGATGAACCGGGGAGACGCATAACCTCCATACCCCCTCGTGTTTCCCCCGGAAAACTTGCGGCCTGTCAGGTCGCCTGCCTGGGTGATCATAGAAGGCGTGGATACCGTCATCGTGGGCCCCGGCCCGCTGAGCTTCGCCGATGTTGTCGCTGTCGCCCGCGGCGGCGCCGCCGTGATGCTGTCGGAGCAGGCCGAGGCCGAGATCGCCGCCAGCCGCAAGGTCATCGAGGCACTCGCCGACGACAGTGCGCCGCACTACGGCGTGTCGACCGGGTTCGGCGCGCTGGCGACCAGGCACATACCGCCCGACCGCCGCGCCCAGCTCCAGCGGTCCCTGGTCCGCTCGCACGCCGCCGGTTCCGGACCGGTGGTCGAGGCCGAGGTCGTGCGCGCGACGATGCTGCTGCGGCTGTCCACGCTGGCGACCGGCCGGACCGGCGTGCGCCTGTCGACGGCGCAGACGTACGCCAAGATGCTCAGCGCGGGGATCACGCCGGTGGTGCGCGAGTATGGGTCGCTCGGCTGCTCGGGAGACCTGGCGCCGCTCGCGCACTGCGCGCTCGCGGCCATGGGCGAGGGCGACGTCCTGGTCAGCGGGCCCGTCGACATCCCGATGCCGGCGGGCGAGGCGCTGAAGGCGGCCGGGATCGAGCCGGTTGTCCTCGCCGAGAAGGAAGGCCTCGCGCTGATCAACGGCACCGACGGCATGCTCGGCATGCTGGTGCTCGCCTGCGCTGACCTGCGCGCCCTGCTGAAGACGGCCGACATCACCGCCGCGATGTCGGTGGAGGCGCTGCTCGGCACCGACGCGGCGTTCGCCGCCGACCTGCAGGCGCTGCGCCCGCACCCGGGCCAGGCCGCGTCCGCAGCCAACCTCCGCGCGCTGCTGGCCGGCTCGCCGGTCGTCGCGAGCCATCGGGGTTCCAACGACACCCGGGTACAGGACGCCTACAGCCTGCGCTGCTCCCCCCAGGTCCACGGCGCTGGGCGCGACACCCTCGGCCACGCAGAGACGGTCGCGGCACGCGAGCTTGCGAGCGCGATCGACAACCCCGTCGTCACGCTCGACGGCCGAGTGGCGAGCAACGGCAACTTCCACGGCGCGCCCGTCGGGTACGTGCTCGACTTCCTCGCGATCGCCGTCGCCGACCTCGCCTCGATCGCCGAGCGGCGCACCGACCGGATGCTCGACGCCCACCGCTCGCACGGCCTGCCGCCGTTCCTGGCCGACGACCCTGGCGTCGACTCCGGTCACATGATCGCCCAGTACACCTCGGCCGGCATCGTCTCCGAGCTCAAGCGCCTCGCGGCGCCCGCGTCCGTGGACTCGATCCCGTCGAGCGCCATGCAGGAGGACCACGTGTCGATGGGCTGGTCGGCAGCGCGCAAGCTGCGCCGTTCCATCGACGGCCTGACCCGGGTGCTTGCGATCGAGCTGCTCACCGCCGCCCGGGCGCTCGACCTGCGGGCGCCGCTTTCCCCCTCCCCCGCCTCGGCCGCCGTCGTCGCGGGGCTGCGCGCCGCTGGCGTCGAGCGGCCGGGCACCGACCGCTATCTCGCGCCGGAAATCGAGGCGGCGGTCGGCTACGTCGCCACGGGCAGCGCGCTCCGCGCCGCCGAAGCAGAAACCGGCCCGCTCCAGTGAACGTTGGGTACGAGTGTCATGGGCCTGATGCAGTCGGCCCGGCCGTTCCTCCGAAAGCTCGAAAGGAATTTGATCTTTATGGAAGGCGCCCGTCCCGTCCGCGCTCCGCGCGGCACCACCCTGACGGCCAGATCCTGGCAGACCGAGGCCCCGCTGCGCATGCTGATGAACAACCTCGATCCCGACGTCGCCGAGCGCCCCGATGACCTGGTGGTCTACGGCGGCACCGGGCGGGCGGCGCGCTCCTGGCAGGCGTTCGACGCGATGGTGCGCACGCTCACCGAGCTGCGCGAGGACGAGACGATGCTGGTCCAGTCGGGCAAGCCGGTCGGCGTCATGCGGACCCACGAGTGGGCGCCCCGGGTGCTGATCGCCAACTCGAACCTGGTCGGCGACTGGGCGACGTGGCCGGAGTTCCGCCGCCTGGAACAGGCCGGTCTTACCATGTACGGGCAGATGACCGCGGGGTCATGGATCTACATCGGCACCCAGGGCATCCTGCAGGGCACCTACGAGACGTTCGCGGCGGTGGCGGCCAAGCACTTCGGCGGGACCCTCGCCGGCACGCTCACCGTGACCGGCGGCTGCGGCGGCATGGGCGGCGCGCAGCCGCTCGCGGTGACGCTCAATGGCGGCGTCGTGCTCGTCATCGACGTCGATCAGGCCCGGCTCGAACGGCGGGTCGCGACCCGCTACCTGGACGTGGTGGCGGCCGATCTCGACGACGCGCTGCGCCTGTGCCTCAACGCCAAGCGGGACCGCGCCGCCCTGTCGGTGGGCCTGACCGGCAACTGCGCCACCATGCTGCCCGAGCTGCTGCGCCGCGGCGCGGAAATCGACATCGTCACCGACCAGACGTCGGCGCACGACCCGCTGTCCTATCTTCCCGAAGGGGTGGCCCTGGAAGACTGGCACGAATACGCGGAAAAAAAACCTCAAGAGTTTACCGAACGGTCCCGTGTTTCAATGGCCACCCACGTTGCCGCCATGGTCGGGTTCATGGACGCCGGGGCCGAGGTATTCGACTACGGCAACTCCATTCGGGACGAGGCGCGGCTCGGCGGCTTCGACCGCGCGTTCGCGTTCCCCGGGTTCGTGCCCGCCTACATCCGGCCGCTGTTCGCCGAGGGGAAGGGACCGTTCCGGTGGGCGGCGCTGTCCGGTGACCCGGCGGACATTCACGCCACCGACGAGGCGGTGCTTTCCCTGTTCCCCGACAACGACCACCTGCACCGGTGGATCCGGGCGGCGTCGTCGAAGGTGGCCTTCCAGGGGCTGCCCGCAAGGATCTGCTGGCTCGGCTACGGCGAGCGGGACAAGGCGGGCGTCAGGTTCAACAACATGGTCGCGTCGGGCGAGCTGTCCGCGCCCGTCGTCATCGGCCGCGATCACCTGGACGCCGGCTCGGTCGCCTCACCGTACCGTGAGACCGAGTCCATGGCGGACGGCTCGGACGCGATCGCCGACTGGCCGGTGCTCAACGCGCTCGTGTCCGCCTCATCGGGTGCCAGCTGGGTGTCGTTCCACCACGGCGGCGG
>Ga0302326_10013743_pt1 | contig 17150 bp, 14 predicted proteins | sample Palsa_T0_3_FD_202264 | JGI IMG/M metagenome (GOLD analysis project Ga0302326, IMG submission 202264) | Peat permafrost microbial communities from Stordalen Mire near Abisko, Sweden - Palsa_T0_3 | ecosystem: Environmental > Terrestrial > Soil > Palsa > Peat permafrost | place: Sweden: Abisko...
GGGATGGCTCGGCCACAGCAGCGCGCCAAGCGACAGGCTGGCGCCGGCCAGCCGCTGCGTGCCCTTGGGGACGCGGGAGTCGAATGCGATGCCGAGTTCGGTTTCACCCTCGGCGACCAGACGCAAGGCTTCGCTGGAACCGACGGTCCGAACCTCGACCGCGACATTGGGAAGCCGCGCCCAGAATTCAGCCAAAATCCGCGGCAGCAATCCCCGCGTGACGCTCTCCACGGCGGAAACCCCGATCTTGCCGCGTCGCAAGCCGGTGAGATCGTTGATGATCGCACAGGCCTGGTTGAGTTCCGAGGCGCTCGCCCGGGCATGATAAACCAGAATCTCGCCGGCGCTGGTCAGTTTGAGGCGCTGTCGAACCCGCTCGAACAGCGGCAGTCCCAGCACCTCTTCGAGCGCCTGAATCGTCCGGCTGATCGCCGACGGCGCGACATTAAGCGCCTTGGCAGCCCCTCTGATCGAGCCGAGTTGAGCGACGGTCTGGAAATAGTGCAGCCGTGCCGAAACCAGACCGAGCCTGTTCGCATCCATCGACGCTCTCCGGTGCAAGCTGCCGCTGGCGGGCGGATTCAACTGCTTCCTGTTCCAAGTACCGCAGATTACAGGGCAACCGTACCCGGTCGATCACGCCGCGCGAACCGAGTTCAGGAACTTGCTGACTTCCACCCTGAGCCGGTTGCTGTCCCCGGACAGCTGCCGCGCCGCGGAGAGCACCACCGACGAGGCCGAGCCTGTCTCGCTGGCCCCGCGCTGGACGTCGGTGATGTTGGATGAAACCTGCTGGGCGGCCTGCGCCACGTGCTGCACGTTGCGGGATATTTCATTGGTCGCGGAACCCTGCTGTTCCACCGCGGATGCGATCGACGACGCAATCTCCGACATCCGCTCGATGGTGCCGCCTATCTCCTTGATCGCAGCGACCGAGTGCTGCGTCGCCGTCTGAATCCCGGTGACCTGCAGGCCGATCTCGCTGGTCGCCTTCGCGGTCTGTTCCGCCAAGGCCTTGACCTCGGCCGCCACGACGGCAAAACCGCGACCCGCCTCGCCGGCACGCGCCGCCTCGATGGTGGCGTTCAGGGCCAGCAGATTGGTCTGCCCTGCGATCATATTGATGAGTTCGACCACGTCGCCGATCCGGGCCGCGGCCTTGGCCAGTTCGCCGACCCGATCGTTGGTCTGCTGCGCCTGTTCGACCGCCTGCGTGGCGATGCCGGCCGACGCCTGGACCTGACGCCCGATCTCGCTGACCGACGAGGCCATTTCCTCGGTGGCCGAGGCGACCGATTGCACATTGGTGGAGGTTTCTCCCGATGCCGCCGCCACGATCGTCGTCAGTTCAAGCGAACGTTCGGCGGTGGCCGACAGGTCGACCGCAGACTTTTCCAGCCCGGCTGATGCGGACGAAACCGTATTGACGATCTCACCGACAGCATTTTCGAAATCATCGGCAAGCCGGTTCATGTCAGCCCTGCGCTGCGAGAGCTGCCTCTGCTCCGCGCCAGACTGCTCTTCGCGAACACGCTCGGCCTCGACCAGCGCATCCTTGAAAACCCCAAGGCTGCGCGAAATGCGGCCAATCTCGTTGCGGCGATCACGATACGGAACCTCGACCGCCAGGTCGCCCGATGCCAGCCCGTCCATGACGCCGCAAATCCTGTCGAGCGGACGGACCAGGCCACGCCCGAGAAACATCGCCGTCAAGGTTGCGACCAGCAGGCCGGCCAATCCGCCGACGGCAATCCAGACCGCGCGGCTGAATATGACCTCATCGATATCGTCGAGGTAAACACCCGCCTGGATCACCAGGGACTTGTCGCCGGTGCCATATCCACTGACATAGGACAGCTTGGAGACTTCCTTGCCGCCGGCGACTCTCGGAACCAGATATTCGACGAAACCACCGCCAGCCCGTGCTTTTGCCACAAGGTCCTGGATCAGCAGACGCCCCTGACTGTCCTTGAAGTCCCAGCGGTTGACGTTGATGTATTTGGGATTGGCATGGACATAGGTAACGCCCGCATTGTCCTTGCCGGCGCCGTAGATGCCGATGTAATCCGCGTACTGGCCCCAGCGCATGGCGCCGATCGCATCGAAAGCAAGTTGCTGCGCGTCGGCCGGCTTAAGATTCCCGGCCTTGGCCTTTTCATCGTAGTAGGAAAGGATCTTCTTGGCGGTCTCGACGATATCGAGCACCTTTACCTGTCGTTCCGCGACGACCGTGTTGCGAACGACCCAGACCTGGTAGGCCATTACAGCGACAAAGACTGCAGAGAGAACCAAGACGATCGTAATGAAGCGTCCATAGACGGTAAGGTGGCGCATGAATTGGCTCCCAGACCGTAACAGAGAGCCTTTTTTGAATTAAAAGAGAATTAACTTTCAGCCGGCCGGCTGGGTGGTCAGGATCGGAATCGGCATCTCAAAGCCGCGCAGCCGATGCTCACCGAGGGGCCGCCAGGGTCCCGCCGCGGCGTCGGCGAAGGTCGCGGTGGCCAGCAACGAACAACCAAGCTGCTTGGTCAGGTCCTGCACCCGGACCACCTCATTGACCGCGGCGCCGACCACCGTGAACTGCAGACGCTCGGGCACGCCGACATTGCCGTAGATCATCTGGCCAAGATGAAGCGCGATGCCGAAGTCGAGCACCGGTCCGTTGGTCGTCGGTTGCGAGGCGCCAAGGCGCCGGCGGGCTTCATGGGCCGCGGCGAGCGCACGCGCGCAAGCTTCTTCGGGGGAGCCCTCGACGCGGAACAGGCCGAGCACCGCGTCGCCGATCAGTGAGACCACCTCGCCGCCATGATCGAGCACCGCGCCCGCCGTCATTTCGAAATAGCGCCCGAGCAGGTCCAGAAAATCTTCGGTCGAGAGCCCGTCGGCCAGTTCTGTCGAGCGGCGAAGATCGCTGTACCACAGCGCGGCGGTGATCTTTTCCCCGTCGCCGCGCCGGATCAGGCCGCTGAGCACGGCCTGGCCGGCGCGCTGGCCGAGATAGGCATGGGCGATATTTTGCGAGACGCTGTGCTCGATCCTCGATTTGAGTGCGATGCCAAGTTCGCGGGTCACGCGCTGGAGCTGGGCAATCTCGTCGTCGGTGAAACCGGCGGCCCGATCGCCGAGCCAGGAGCAGAGCAGACCGTTCTGTCCGGCCGCGTCGAACCTGACAAGTAATACGAGATAGTCGGTGCCGCCCAGGGCACGAAATTCCTCCAGCACCTCGAAATCGAGCAACGCGGTCGGGCCGGTCAGCCGGCGCCGGAACACCGGCAGGCGATGGGTCAGGGCATGGCCGACTGGACTGCGCAAAAACTGTTCCTGGCCGCTTTGTTCAGGACTCAAGAGCTCGACGACGACACCCTTGTCCGCAGTCCAGGTCAATGTACTGGCATCATAAAGCGGATGAAGCACCCGAAAGGCGACCTGGGCCCGCAGGACCGGTATCCCGACCGCGCGCAACCGCAGACACAGTTCGCCATACAGCGTTGCGGGCTCGGATTCGAGCAGCGCCTGCTCGGCCAGCCATTCGACGATGGCACCGCCCAAGACGCTCGACGCTGTTTCCGGATTGTCCATGCGCGGCGACCTTATCCGAAATTGCGCGGGCGAACAGCGTCCACTGCAGCTCGACGCACCGGACGCCGGCTATATCTTTGCGTCACGCGGGCGCATCGCGGGCCGGCCGTGCTTCTGCTTCACATCGGCGACCCCATTCAGCATCTGCTTCAGCGCATCGATCGCGGCGGTTTCTTCCGCCGTCAACGGCGTCTGCGGATGGAAATGCGCGAGCAGCACGATCAGCGCATCGCCGATGCGGCCGATCTGCTTGCCATAGGTACCGACATCCGACAGCACCTCCGCTTCGACGTCGGGATCGCTGGATTGGCCGAGGTTGATATTGATGACGCCGAGCTGGCTTCCGATCGGACTGAAAAAAGCTGTCCACGGGTTGATCGACTGAACGACATCTCCGGAAAGCGGCATCTTGAACGTCGCCATGCTCAGTTCCCCCTGTTGCCTCCGCGCATCTGCGGCGGGCTAAAATTAAGGCTTCTTTTAGGTTTGATTAAGGCTCCATTAAGCACAGAAAACCGTTGTTCCCCAACAGGTTGGGTTCTTGTTCAGTGTGGCTGATGGGTGACAGCTTTTTAGTCAAAAGCTGTCTAAGTGCGCGCCTCGCCGTCCTGCGGCCAAGCTGAAAAACCAAGTTCAATAACGTTCTGGAGAACAAACTAATGAAGAAGTTTCTGCTCACCACTGTGGCCTTCGTCGCCCTCGGCGCGACCGGGTCAGCACTTGCCGCCGATCTTCCGGCCCGCACCACCTACACCAAGGCCCCGGCTTACGTCGCGCCGCTCTACAACTGGACCGGCTTCTACATCGGCGGTCACATCGGTGGCGCTTTCAACGGCGACAGCAATTTCGGCGGCCTCACCACCGGCAACAACAGCAACGGCCGGTTCCTCGGCGGTTTGCAGGCCGGCTACGACTACCAGTTCGCCCCCAATTGGGTCCTCGGTATCGAAGGCCAGTACAGCTGGCTTGCCAACAATAACAACAGCGTGATCTTCCCCGGCGGATTCGCCTACACCAACGACCAGCGCGGTCTGGGTTCGGTGACCGGCCGCATCGGCTACACCTGGGGCCCGGCTCTGCTCTACGTAAAGGGCGGCTATGCCTACTCCGACAACAACGAATCGGTGACGCTCGCCGCCGCTCCGGCCGCGTTCGCGTTCTCCGGCGGTCACAGCAATGGCTACACCGTCGGCGCCGGTCTCGAATACATGTTCGCCCAGAACTGGTCGGCCAAGATCGAGTATCAGTACTATGATTTCGGTACCAGCTCGTTCACCGCTCCGGCCGCTCTCGCCCCGTTCGGCAGCTTCCGCACCGACGATCACGTCGTGAAGGCCGGCCTGAACTATCGCTTCAACCTGGGTGGCCCGGTCGTCGCGAAGTACTGATCCAAAAGACTGATCCAGATCCGATCAAAAGGACTGATCAGGCGTGTGAAAAGGCCGGCCTCGCGCCGGCCTTTTTGCGTTGAGGACCCGCCAAACCGCCGGGCTCATTTGGCCAGCCGCAGAACCGCTTCCCCCTGTGCTCTGCTGAAATCGCAATTGTTTTCGACTGGCGCCGCGCCGATAGTGCGGCTAAGCCGATAATCGGCAATTTGCGGCACAAAGCGATGCATTCAAAACCAGACGCGATTCAATCCTCGGTCGAGGCGCTGCGGTACCCCTGGGAAAATCATCCCGGCCCGGATCAGGTGGTCGAGGTGATGCCCGGCGTGTTGTGGGTGCGGCTGAAGCTGCCGTTCCGTCTCAATCATGTGAACATCTATCTGCTCGCCGACGGCGACGGCTGGGCGATGGTGGATTCCGGATTCGGCAATGAGGAGTCGATTGCGGCATGGACCGCCCTGTTCGACGGCCCCCTGGCCGATGTGAAAATCACGCGGCTGATCGTGACCCATTCGCATCCCGACCATGTCGGCCTCGCCGGATGGGTGGTCGAGCGCTTCAACTGCCCGCTCTATATGTCGCAGGTCGAATATCTGCAGTCGGTCTATCATCAGAACCGGGGCACCGAAGAACGCAAACTGGCGCAGCGCCTGTTCTTCCGGCGTCACGGCATGGACGAGAACCTGACCGACAAATTGCTCGGCCGCGGCCAGGATTACCTGAAGCGGGTTTCGGTGCTGCCTCCATCCTATCGCCGCATCTCGCATGGCGACGAGATTTCGATCGGCACGCGCCGCTTCAAGGTCATCACCGGCGGCGGCCATGCGCTCGATCAGGTCACGCTGTATTGCGCCGCCGACAAACTGTTCCTGTCCGCCGATCAGGTGCTGAGCAAGATTTCACCCAATGTCAGCGTCTGGGCGGTCGAACCCGACCAGAACTCGCTGGGCGAATATCTGGCCTCGCTCGCGAGCCTCACCACCACGCTGCCCTACGACCTGCTGGTGCTGCCGGGCCACGGCGTCCCGTTTTACGGGTTGAAGACCCGCATCAAGCAACTGGCCGATCACCACGAGGAACGCTGCCGGCTGATCGCCGATGCCTGCCGGGAAACCCCCAAGACCTCCAAGGAACTGGTGCCGGTCGTGTTCCACAAGCACGTGCTTGACGTGCACCAGATGGGTTTCGCCGCCGGCGAGCTGATCGCCCATGTCAACTACATGCTGGTCGAAGGACGTCTGACGGCGGAGGAAACCGATGGCGTGCTGCATTTCAGGACCACCTGATTTTATGCAACGAGCCGGCAAATCTATCCTCGCCGCAGCAAGCGCGATCCCGGCCATCCTGATGACCACGCACGGCGCGTTGGCGCAGACAACGATCGATAGCGCGGCCAAGCCCTATTTCATGGTGGGCGGAGCCATTGCCACCATTTTTTTCCTCCTCGTTGGCGCCATGCTGATCCGAAAGAGCAATCGATACCGGCGGATCGCCGCCACCGCGGCGCAATGGCCCATCGTGACCGGCAAGGTGGTTTCGTCCGAGGTCATCAAGCACGCCGGCAGCGATTCGGGCGACTATTTCGTCCCGCGGGTCCACTATGTCTATCAGGTAGATGGAACCAGCCGGAGCGGTCGCGTCATTCGCGCCGGCCTGGACGATCGCGGCTATCCGCGTGAACAACAGGCGCGCGATGATGTCGCCAGGTATGGCGTCGGCTCAACCGTGCCGGTGCGATATGACCCGCAGAACCCGGCCGACGCGATCCTTGAACTTGGACAGATCGGCGCCGGCAACAACCTCCTGGCTGGCGTCCTTCTGATGCTGGTCGGCGTCGGAGGCGTAGCGTTCACGGTGTTTTCGGTGGTGACGCCCGGCGGCTGAACATCCGCATCATCCCGGCCGCGTCCGCTTTGCGGTCCGCCGGAAGCTCAATGCCGGAGAATCTTGGCGAGGAAGGCCTTGGCGCGTTCCGACTGAGGGGCATCGAAGAACTTCACCGCGTCGGCGGTTTCGACGATCTCGCCATCGTCCATGAAAAGCACCCGGTTCGCGACACTCCTGGCAAAGCCCATTTCATGGGTGACGCAAACCATCGTCATGCCCTGCCGTGCCAGTCCGGTCATGACGTCAAGAACCTCGTTGACCATTTCCGGATCAAGTGCGGAAGTAGGCTCGTCGAACAGCATGACCTTGGGGTCGAGCGCCAATGCCCGGGCGATCGCGACGCGCTGCTGCTGTCCACCGGATAATTGCGCGGGATATTTGGTGGTGTGGCCGGAGAGCCCGACACGCGCCAGCAGCGTCAGGGCTTTTTCCTCGGCCGCGGCCCTGGATCGCTTCAGCACCTTGATTTGCGCGATCGTGACGTTGCTCAGGACCGTCAAATGCGGAAACAGTTCGAAACTCTGGAATACCATCCCGACCGACCGGCGCAGGGCCGCCACATTGGTGACATCGGGCGCCAGCCGAAAGCCGCTGACATTGATCTGGCCGGAATCGATCGTCTCCAGCCCGTTCACCGTCTTGATCAGGGTGCTCTTGCCCGAGCCCGAAGGCCCGCAGATCACCACCACTTCACCATCGGCGATGCTGGCGGAACAATTCTTGAGAACCTGGAACGCTCCATAGGACTTCGAAACATTGTCGATCTCGATCATCATCTGGCTCCGTAGGCGAGACGGCCCTGCAACTGCTTTACAAACTGGGACGCGGCAAAGCAGAACACGAAGTAGATGACGCCGACGGTCAGATACATTTCGACCAGCCGGCCGTCGCGCTGGGCGATCTTGGTGGCCGCGCCCAGCAGATCCGTGGCCGAGATGACGTAAACCAGCGAGGTGTCCTGGAACAGCACGATGGTCTGGGTCAGCAGGATCGGCAACACGTTGCGGATCGCCTGTGGAAACAGGATGTAGGTGTAGGCGTGAAATTTCGACAGCCCGAGCGCATCGCAGGCCGCATATTGCCCCGGCGAGATCGAACGAAAGCCGGCGCGCACGATCTCGGCATAATAGGCCGCCTCGAACAGCACGAAGGTCACGAAAATGGTCAGCGACGCCCCGACCGCGACCGGACGGCCGCTGGCGGTCATCCATCCGATTGCCCAGGGAACCAGGAAGAACACCCAGAAGATCACCAGGATCAGGGGAATCGAACGCATCAGGTTCACGTAAGCCGTCGCCAGCGTCGACAGCAGCCGGCTCTGCGACAATCGCGCGATCGCAAGCAGGCTGCCGAACACAATGCCGCCTGAGACACCCACGAGCGTGATCTGTAGCGTGAACCAGAGGCCTTTCAGCAAAAACGGCAATGCGTTGGCGAGCGCGGCAAGATCGACCGTCATGGCCGCGCCCTTCCACTGACAAGGCTGGGCAACTGCACCGCCCGTTCGATCCGATACATGACCTGCCAGGCGATCAGGGCGATCACGAGGTAGACGATCGTCACCACGCCAAACGCCTCGAAGGTGCGGAAGGTGTTCTCGTTGATCTCACGCGCGGTCGCCGTCAATTCGACCAACCCGATGGTCAATGCCACCGACGTGTTCTTGAAGATCGTCATGAACTCATTGGTCAGCGTCGGCAGGATGATCCGAAACGCCTGCGGCAACAGGATCAGGCGATAGGTCCCGCCCGGGGAAAACCCGAGAGCGGACGCGGCCTGAATCTGCCCCGGTGGCAGCGCCTGAAGCCCGGCGCGAACCTGCTCGCCGATGCGCGCCGCGGTGAAGAGGCCCAGACAAATCAGCGCCGGGATGAAACTCCCCCAGGGCGGATCCATCTGCTTGATCGCCATCCCGATGCGCACCGGCAGCAACTCGGGAAGAACGAAGTACCAGAAGAACATCTGCACCAGCAGCGGGATATTGCGAAAGGTCTCGACATAGACCCGCCCTAGCCTTGGCAGGATTCCGCCCCGCAAGGTGCGGGCAACGCCGACAAGGGTGCCTATGACAAGCGCGATGGTCCAGGCACCGAGCGCAAGCAACAACGTCCAGCACAGGCCGCTGACAATCCAGTCGAGATATCGTTCTGCGCCGTCGGGTGTCGGCTCGAACAGCACGGACATCGTCGACCCCTTTTTAACCGAGCACCTTTGTCACTGGCCGTTGGCCTTGTCGCTCGGGGTCTTGACCAGTGCCTTGAGCTTCTCCGATTGCGGGAAATTCAGGTTGATGTTCTTGGGCGGAATCGGGCTCTCGAACCATTTGGTGTAAAGCTTGTCGTACAGCCCCGACTTCATCGCTTCGGTCAGCGCGTCATCGACGACCTGCTTGATGCCGGGGTCGCCCTTCGACATCATCACACCGTAGGGATCGCTCGGGAAATCATCGGACAGAAACGCAAAATTGCCGGGAGCCGACGCGGTCGCCTTGAGACCGGCGAGCAGAATATCGTCTTCCATGAAGGCCGAGGCACGGCCGGTCTCGACCAGCAGGAAGGATTCGGCGTGGTCCTTGCCCTGCAGGATCTTCATGCCGAGGCTTTTTTCGGCATTGAGTTTGGCGACGAACTGCGACGTATTGGTGCCCTGGGTCACGGCGACGGTCTTGCCTTTCAGATCGTCGGTCGTGTTCAGGCCGGATGATTTCAGGGCAAGCCATTTGAACTGCGGCGCATAGAAAATCACCGAGTAAGCAACCTCCTGCTGGCGCGGAATGGTATTGGCGGTCGAACCGCATTCGATATCGACCGTCCCGTTCTTGACGAGGGGAATCCGGTTCGAGGAGTTGACGGCCTGATAGACGACCTTGAGACTGGGCAGATCGAGCCTGGCCTTTACTTTCGTCACCACGAGGTTGCACAGGTCGAGCGAAAAGCCGATCGGCTTCTGGGCGTCATCCAGATAGGAGAACGGCACTGACGAGTCGCGGTTGCCGATCGTGATGGTGCCGGCATCCTTGATCTTCTGCAGCGTCGGACCGAGGCCTTGGGCTGACGCCGCCTGCGGCCCGAACGCCAACACAGGACCTGCTAACGCAAGACATAAATTCAGAAGGCTGCCGGCGAGTTTCGTCATGGTGACTACCCCTGTTCCAAAGTTCGCCTCTTGGACGACGCGCTCGACGTCACCTTCACCTGACGGATGCGACGGCCGCATCGACGGCATCGCCGAGACGTTCGACGATCACATCCACCTGCTCCCTGTTCACGATAAAAGGTGGAGCGAGCAAAACATGGTCTCCCCTGGCGCCGTCGATGGTGCCGCCCATCGGGTAGACCATCAGGCCCCGCGCCATCGCTTCGCGCTTGATCCGCGCGTTCAGCTTCAACTCCGGAGCAAAGGGTTCCTTGGAACCGCGGTCGGCGACCAGCTCGATGCCGCGAAACAGACCTCGCCCGCGGATATCCCCGATGTGATGATGGTTGGCAAACCGCTCTTCCAGCCGGCGCTGCAGATGGCCGCCCATGGCGACCACATTGGCCAGCAGACCGTCGCGACGAATGACCTCCTGCACCGCAAGGCCGGCGGCGGCGGCCATCGGATGGCCCATATAGGTGTGACCGTGCTGGAAGAAGCCGGACCCTTGCGAAAAGGCCGCGAAGATTGACTTGCTGAGCAGGACGGCCCCGACCGGCTGATAGCCGCCGCCAAGGCCCTTGGCGATCGCCAACAAGTCAGGCGCGATGCCATCCTGCTCGCAGGCGTGCAATGTCCCGGTGCGGCCCATGCCGCACATGACTTCATCAAGAATCAGCAGCACGCCGTAGCGGTCGCAAATCGCCCGGATCCGCTTGAAGTAATCGGCGACCGGCGGCACCGCCCCCGAGGTGGCGCCGACCACGGTCTCGGCCACGAAGGCCATGACCTGATCGGAGCCGAGTTCGAGGATCTTGTCCTCGAGCGCCTGCGCGGCGCGCGCGGCATAGGCCGCGTCGCTCTCGCCGGCGTCCTGCAGGCGGTAGGCGTAACAAGGATCGATATGGTGGGTTTCGATCAACAGCGGACGGAACTGGGCGCGGCGCCATTCATTGCCGCCGGTCGCCAGCGCTCCCAGCGTGTTGCCGTGATAGCTCTGACGCCGCGCGATGACATGCCGGCGCTGGGTCTCGCCCTTCTCGACGAAATACTGGCGCGCCATTTTCAGCGCCGCCTCGATCGCCTCCGACCCGCCGCTGACGAGGTAGACATGGTCAAGGCCTGGCGGGGCGTCTTCGATCAGGCGGTCCGCCAGCCTCTCGGCAATGTCGGTCGTGAAAAACCCGGTATGGGCATAGGCCAGCGTATCGAGTTGCTTGTGCATGGCCGCGAGAACATCCGGATGGCCGTGACCGAGACAGGACACCGCCGCGCCGCCGGATGCGTCGATGTAACGGGTGCCATTGCTGTCGAACAGTTCGATGCCTTTGCCCCCCACGGCAACGGGCATCACGGCATTGGCGGCACGGTGAAGAATATGGGTCATGACGATTTCTTGCTGTTCCTTGGCTTGAGATGCGTATTCAAGGCCGCCAGATGCGCGTCTGAATGGCGAAGCGTCGCCAGCGCGTCGTCGCCGCCGCGTCCGGCGATGACGGCACCCAGAACTTCGGCGACGGCGAAGGCCGGCGACATGGCGTGGAAAAATGACGGACTGTCGGTCGGCACGATCACGGCGTGTTGCGCGATCTGCGCCAGCGGCGCGACCTCGCTGTCGGTGATCGCGACGACGTTTATCCCCTGTTCGACGGCATATTCCGCGAGCTCAATGGTCAAGCGCGTGTACGGCATCACGCTGGCAACCAGAAGCACGTCCCGGCTGGTCGCCCGCGCCAGCGCGTCGGCCCCGGTCGCGGCAATGCCGTCAATATGGATTGAACGGTCGCCGACCAGCGTCAGCACATAATGGAGATGCCAGGCCACCGAATGGCTCGAACGCAGTCCGAGGCAGTAGACCCGGCGCGCCGACGCCAGGGTCTTGGCAGCCGCCGCAAGGCGATCGAGACTGGCCGGCGCTGCGAGCAGATCAATCTGCTTGCCGATCGACTTCAACATGTCGGCGGCCAGCGCTTTGTCGCCCTTCAGTTTCTGGCTGACGAGCTGGATGCCGGCCTTGCCGGCGAATCCGATATCGCCGTCGCGCACGGCGGCCGCGTACAGCTCGCGCACGTCGTCATAGCCGTCCATGCCGAGGCGTTTGGCGAGCCGGGTCATGGTCGCAGGCTGAACACCTGCCTGACGTGCCTGCTCGCGCATCGACAACAGCGCCACGTCGCGCGGCCGGTCGAGCACGTAGCGTGCGCCGGCCTGCAGCTGAGCGGGCATGTCGTCGAACGTCTCAATGATCTGTTCGGTCAGGGGGCCGCGATCCATGCCCTCGATCTTAGTCCCGCGCGTTTCAGATTTGCAACAAATGTTTCACATGAGAATTATATCATTCAAATGGATCGTTGCCGCCCTGCGGATCGGCGCTGACGGAACCTGAAACGATAAATTCCGGAGACGGGTTACGGAAAACGGCGATGCGCTCGCTTGGCGCAGCGGCTGCACGCCGCGACGGGCCGTTCAACAGCGCCAAAAGCGACGAGGAAGTTCAGATCTTGCGGATGTGACCCCAGGTCTCGTCCCAGTCCTGGCCCGCGGCATCGACGACGCGGCCGTCAGCCTCGAAGAACTTGTTGGGGACCTGGAAGATCGCCAGCATCAGCCCGCCTTCCGGACACCATGCCACGTGGCGGCTGCCCGGCTCGCGCCAGATGAATTCGCCGGCGCCGGCCGCGATGCCCTTCGCCGGGCCTTCCTTGTCGACCAGGCTGCCCTCGAGAACGTAGGTCTGCTCGATATTGACGTGCTCGTGGTCGGGCAGCACCGCGCCCGGCGCGAACCGCATCAGCGCGGTCATCAGGCCGGTCGCACGATCGAACAGCAATGTCTTGGCCTCGCAGCCGGGGAAACGGGTCTTCTGCCACTCCATGCTCTCCGGTCGAACGACGTGGGAATGCGTCCCGGCGGTCTCAGAGCTCTTCGGCGTCACGGCGTCCATGGCGATGCTCCGTTTCAATGAACCTCGAGTGATCATAGCGGCTTTGCCGGCCTTCGTCAGCCGACGCGGCGTGAACTCGTAAAACACGTCCACGCGCCGTCGGTGTCCGGTGGGGGCTCAATGTCAGACCAATGATTGCATCGCAGCACAGAACGCCGGATCGCAGCAGCAGGGCACGCGCTTACGCGTATCGCAACCCGATGGCGGCAAAACGCAGCTAGCGTATTGATCGGGATCAAGTTTTGATCCGCGCCTCAGGCAACCCGGCTCCTCGCTGTCCGGACGCCCGCAGGCCCGATTCCGGCTCGACATCAAACCTGGAAAAGCTCTAAAAAGGCGCCGCCGCTCCGGCTTCAGGCTCCGTTTCAGGTTATCGCGATGGATTACAGCAAATTCTTCAGTGCCGCCCTCAACCGCCTGCACGACGAGCGGCGTTACCGGGTTTTCGCCGATCTTGAGCGGATCGCCGGGCGGTTTCCGCATGCGGTGTGGCATTCGCCGAAGGGGCCGCGCAACGTCGTGATCTGGTGCTCCAACGACTATCTCGGCATGGGGCAGCATCCCAAAGTGGTCGGCGCCATGGTCGAGACCGCCACCCGGGTGGGCACCGGCGCCGGCGGCACCCGCAACATCGCGGGCACCCATCACCCCCTGGTGCAGCTCGAGCACGAACTGGCCGACCTGCACGGCAAGGAAGCCGCGCTGCTGTTCACCTCCGGCTATGTCTCGAATCAGACCGGCATTGCGACCATCGCCAAGCTGATTCCGAATTGCCTGATCCTGTCGGATGCTCTCAACCACAATTCGATGATCGAGGGCATCCGCCATGCCGGCTGCGAACGCCAGGTGTTCCGTCACAGCGACGTGGCGCATCTGGAAGAATTGCTGCGCGCCGCGGGGCCGGACCGGCCGAAGCTGATCGCCTGCGAAAGCCTGTATTCAATGGACGGCGATATCGCGCCGCTGGCGAAGATCTGCGATCTCGCCGAACGCTATGGCGCGATGACCTATGTCGACGAGGTTCACGCGGTCGGCATGTATGGCCCGCGCGGCGGCGGCATTGCCGAGCGCGACGGCGTCATGCACCGCATCGATATTCTGGAAGGCACGCTGGCCAAGGCGTTCGGCTGCCTCGGCGGCTATATCGCCGGGTCCGCCGACATCATCGATGCCGTGCGTTCCTACGCCCCCGGCTTTATCTTCACGACCGCGCTGCCGCCTGCGATCTGTTCGGCGGCAACGGCTGCGATCCGGCACCTCAAGACCTCGAACTGGGAGCGCGAACGCCATCAGGATCGCGCCGCCCGCGTCAAGGCCATCCTGACCGCCGCCGGGCTGCCGGTGATGTCGAGCGAGACCCATATCGTGCCGCTGTTCGTCGGCGACCCCGAGAACTGCAAGCGGGCCTGCGACATTCTGCTGGAAGAACACAACATCTACATCCAGCCGATCAACTATCCGACCGTCGCCAAGGGCACCGAGCGGCTGCGGATCACGCCTTCGCCCTATCACGATGATGGCCTGGTCGACCGGCTCGCCGAGGCGCTGGTGCAGGTCTGGGAACGTCTCGGTCTGCCGCTGGGCAAGAAGTCGCTGGCGGCCGAGTAGCGCCAGCCCGCCTGCGCGGCGAAATCCTTAAAGGCCGATCGGCAACATTCGATGCTTTGCCGGTCCAATCCGGCTATAGTGCCGCTTTGCGACGGCCGTCGTTCGCGCTGGCGCGGAACGCTGCGCATGCCGAAATCGTAAGGGAGGTAAGCCGCGATGCTGCACGACTGGGGCGTGATCGCAGCCGCCTTCGGCTACATCGGGTTCCTGTTTTTCGTCGCCAGCTACGGCGACCGGCTGTCGCCGACGCAGCGCGGACGCGCCAGCGCGCTGATTTATCCGCTGTCGCTGGCGATCTATTGCACCTCATGGACATTCTTCGGCTCGGTCGGATTCGCCAGCCGCACCAGCGTGGATTTTCTGGCGATCTATGTCGGCCCCATTCTGATGATCGCGTTCTGCACGCCGCTGCTTCGCCGCGTGATCCGGCTGGCGAAATCGCAGAACATCACCTCGATCGCCGATTTCATCGCCGCGCGCTACGGCAAGAGCCAGGCGGTCGCCACCACCGTCGTGCTGATCGCGATCATCGGATCGGTTCCCTATATCGCGCTCCAGCTCAAGGCCGTGGCGTCGTCGCTTGAAACGATCCTGAGCGAGGACCAGGCGTTCTCCTCGATTCCGATTTTCGGCGATATCGCGCTGATGGCGACGCTGGCGATGGCGGCGTTCGCGGTGCTGTTCGGAACCCGCCAGACCGACGCGACCGAGCATCAGCATGGCCTGATGCTGGCGGTCGCCACCGAATCCATCGTCAAACTGGTCGCCTTTATCGCCGCCGGCGCCTTCGTCACGTTCTGGATGTTCACACCGGTCGAACTGGTCGAGCGCGCGATGAAGACTCCGGAAGCGGTGCGCGCCATCAACTACACGCCCTCGATCGGCAATTTCCTGACAATGACGCTGCTGTCGTTTTGCGCCATCATGCTGCTGCCGCGACAGTTCCACGTCAGCGTGGTCGAGAATTCCAGCGACGCCGAGGTGGGCCGGGCGCGCTGGCTGTTTCCGCTGTATCTGGTCGCGATCAACCTGTTCGTGATTCCGATCGCGCTCGCCGGACTGGTGATCTTTCCCTTCGGCGCGGTCGACAGCGACATGTACGTGCTGGCGCTGCCGATCGAGGGAAACGCGCCCTTGCTCAGCGTCGGCGTCTTTGTCGGAGGCCTGTCGGCCGCGACCGCGATGGTGATCGTCGAATGTGTCGCGCTGTCGATCATGGTCTCAAACGATATCGTCATGCCGCTGGTGCTGCAGCGCGGCCGCGAAGCGCGCGGCGGCCAGAAGGATTTCGGCAATTTCCTGCTCGGGGTCCGCCGCTTTGCGATTTTCGCCATCATGACCATGGCGTATTTCTACTATCGCGCGCTGGGCCACACCCAATTGGCGGCGATCGGCCTGTTGTCGTTTGCCGCCATCGCGCAGCTTGCGCCGGCGTTCTTCGGCGGCCTGTTCTGGCAACGCGCGACCGCGCGCGGCGCGACGGGCGGCATGCTGGTCGGCCTCGCGGTATGGGTCTACACGCTGTTTCTGCCGAGCTTCCTGGACAGCAATACGGCCGGCCTGGCGATGCTGCAGCATGGTCCTCTCGGGATCGCGATGTTGCGGCCGCAAGCCCTGTTCGGCGCCGACCTGCCGCCACTCCTGCATGGCGCGCTGTGGTCGCTCTCGCTCAACCTTTTGACCTATATCGTGCTGTCGCTGGCGCGACGGCCCTCCTCGATCGAGCGGTTGCAGGCGGACCTGTTTGTGCCGAGCGCGCTGACGCCGATGGCGCCGACGTTCCGGCGCTGGCGCAGCACCGTGACGGTGCAGGACATTCAGAGCACGGTGGCGCAATATCTGGGTCCGGATCGCGCCCGGCATTCGTTCGAAGCCTTCGCGATCACCCACCATGCCCGTCTGGACCCGGCGTCACCGGCCGATTTCGAACTGCTGCAACACGCCGAACATTTGATCGCATCCTCGATCGGGGCCGCCTCCTCGCGCCTGGTGATGTCGCTGTTGCTGCGCAAGCGCACCGTCTCCGCCAAGGCCGCCCTCAAGCTGCTCGACGATTCCCATGCCGCGCTTCATTTCAACCGCGAGATCTTGCAGACCGCGCTCAACCATGTGCGGCAGGGTATCGCGGTGTTCGACGCGGATTTGCAGCTGATCTGTTCCAACCGGCAGTTCGGCGAAATTCTCGGATTGCCGCTGCACCTGATCCAGATCGGGATTCCGCTGCGCGAAATCCTTGAATTCATGTCCGCCGTCAGCCCCAGCGGCTTCGGCGACAGCGCCTCCCTGATGGAAATGCGGCTGGCCGCCTATACCACCGAAGGCGAGCCCTATCTGGAACGGCTCCCGGACCGTCACATGGTGATCGAGGTACGCTCCAACCGGATGCCCGGCGGCGGCCTGGTCATCACTTTTTCCGACGTCACGCCATCTTTTGAAGCCGCCGAAGCGCTGGAACGCTCCAATGCCACGCTGGAAAAGCGCGTGCGCGATCGTACCGAAGAACTCACCCGGCTGAATTCGGAACTGGCGCTCGCCAAGAGCACCGCCGAGGACGCCAACATCTCGAAGACGCGGTTTCTGGCCGCCGCGAGCCACGACATCCTGCA
>Ga0302326_10013746_pt1 | contig 17149 bp, 15 predicted proteins | sample Palsa_T0_3_FD_202264 | JGI IMG/M metagenome (GOLD analysis project Ga0302326, IMG submission 202264) | Peat permafrost microbial communities from Stordalen Mire near Abisko, Sweden - Palsa_T0_3 | ecosystem: Environmental > Terrestrial > Soil > Palsa > Peat permafrost | place: Sweden: Abisko...
CCTTGCCGTTGACCATAATCATGTCCTCATCTCCGTTGAACGCATGCGTTGGGTATTGCTGCTTAGCCGCCAAGAGAGTCGGGTCGGCGATCTGCGCACCGTTGTGAATGACCCTGGTCTGATTTCCCTCAGGATCGGGCATGGCATCGGGCAACCGCTCTGCCAAGGAATCGGGCACAACGGTTACGGTCTCGGATGGATCCGATGGCTGTACATTGCCATGCATCTGCTGCGTAACGGCTTCTTCGGGCCATGTACCGATGCAGACCGAACTAGCCGAAGCGCCGTGATAATAATACGCCTCGATGCCCTGCGCCCTGGCTTGCCTGACCGAATCGACGGCCGCCGCTTTTCTCCCTGGACCTTTGTAGACCGCGATCTCAAGCGTCCACGCCCCCTTGGCATTGACCAGATTCCACTGCGGTGGAGCAGTAGGATCGGGCGCATCCAGCGGCATCAGCATCGCCTGCTCGAAGGGATGATCGCCGGCGGAATCCGTCAAATTCTGAATCATCTGGCGGTCCGCGATCGCGCGGGCCGAGTCATGATCCTTCGGATCGGAGATCGAACGGTAGTAACCAAAATAGACTAGGCTCTGGTCATCCTGATGAACGACATACCAATCCCGCCTCTGCGTCGCGCGTTGCCAGAGCAATTTGATCTGATTGGCGCGGGCCGTGTGATCGGGACCCGGAACGCCGAGGCAATAGATGGTGTAGCGCGCGTCCTTTGGTGGGGAATCGATGGCGGGAGCGGCTGGCGTCAAATTCGGCGAAGCGGCAGCGATCTTGGGAGGTGGCGCGGCGGAAGCCGAAAGGTTGCCTTCCGACGCGGCGGGCGGCGGAGCCTCGGAACAGGACAAAGCCAACCCGATCAGCACAGCAGAAGCCAAGGCCAGTTTAAGGTTCATTTTTAACTCCAGACGCATGACGAATTTTATCAGGACGCCGGATCTGCGCGACAAAACGAGAAAAAGCGCGACATTTTTTGGCCTCCATAGTTTCACCAATGTAAACCTAAGCCTATCATTTCAATGCGCTTACGTTGCGCGACGTGTTCCTATGGAGCTTTACATGTCGCGCGGTAATTCCGTGCCACAACCATGCAATATGGGCATTTTGGCGCCCTGCGGATCAGTCAAAGTCGTCGCCATATGGCCTGGCTTGGGACGTTCGCCTCTCACACATTGCGCACGTGGCGATGAAACGCCTTGGTCAGCTTAAGTGTGATTGGGCCCACCTGCCCGCTGCCGATCTCCCGGCCATCGATCTTCGTGACGGGCATCACCTCAGCCCCGGTGCCGGTCACAAACATTTCGTCGGCGATGTACAGATCATGGCGTTGGAGTGTCTTTTCCACGCAGGGGATCTTCTGATCGTGACATAGAGCGATCATCACTCTGCGGGTGACGCCTTCCAGAATGCCATCGGCGGTGTCGGGGGTTTGCACTTGGCCGTCGCGAACGATGAAGATGTTATCCGCGGTGCATTCCGAAACATTTCCCAGATGATTCAGCATCACTGCCTCGGGCACGCCGGCGTCATTGGCCTCGATCCGCGCGAGAATGTTATTCAGGTAGTTCAGGCTCTTGACGCGCGGACTCAGCGCGTTGGGATGATTGCGCATCACCGATGCCGTGATGACCGCCATTCCCTTGTCGTACATTTCCTTGGGGTAGACCGCAATCAGGTCTGCGATGACAAAGACCGAGGGATCGTGGCATTTCTTGGGATCGATCCCCAGTGATCCAACGCCGCGTGTAACCACGGCACGAATGTAGCAGTCGGTAAACCCGTTGGCCTTGAAAGTCTGCTCGATCGCCCCGCGGAACTGCTCGCGCGGTAGTGGAATTTCCAGGCGGATGGCGCGCGCCGATGCATAGAGCCGATCCAGGTGCGCTTCGAGCTCGAACACGCGGCCGGCATAGACGCGGATTCCCTCGAACACGCCATCGCCGTAAAGCAGGCCGTGATCGTAGACGCTGATTTTGGCTTCGTTTTTCTCGACGAGCTTTCCGTCGAGCCAGATTTTTAAGGACATACCGATTTCCTGCCGCTTGACTTCGGCGAGCTCAGTCGCGTCGCGGCTTAGCCGACCAGCGATCGCCCCTGGCCCGCTAAGCCGCAAGCGGCGAAGACTCTGCGGCTACACGGGCTGGCCACGCACCGACGATATACCAATTCACGGTTGAATTTCAGCCGATTCCCCCGGAGTTTGCAATCGTCCTTCCCGCAGAACCAGCACGCGGTCGGCCTGATGGGCGATAGTTCGATCGTGCGTCACCATGACGATCGTCTGCCCCTTATCCCTATGCAGCTTAGCCAGGACACCCATGATCTGGGTGCCAGTCTCTACGTCCAGATTGCCGGTGGGTTCGTCGGCGTAGAGCACCTGCGGCTCGTTCATGAGGGCCCGGGCGATTGCGACGCGCTGCCGCTCGCCGCCGCTTAATTGAGATGGGCGGTGCTTCAGGCGGTGGCCCATGCCAAGTTGATCGAGCACCTCGGCCGCCTTTGCCCGCAGTGCAACCCGATTGGATCGAAACGTAAGCCAGGAGAATTCGATCATCGCCGCCAGGAGCGTATTTTCCAGAACATTGAGCTCGGGCAGCAGGTGGTAGAACTGAAAGACAAAACCGAATGATTTGTTGCGAAGTTTGCTGCGCGCGGAGCCATTAAGCGAAAGCACGTCAACGCCTTCGTATTCGACGCTGCCGCCGTCCGCTTCGTCTAGCGCCCCAAGAATATGCAGCAGCGTGCTCTTTCCTGAGCCGGATCGTCCTTCGATCGCCAGAAACTCGCCACGTTTTACAGACAGATCGACATGTTTGAGCACCGTGACAGCGCTCTCGCCCATGCGGAATGTCTTGCGAATACCCTGGGCGCGCACGATTGGCGAGGTCGATGGACGCCTGGGAGAAGATTGAACATCCGCAATCGTCATTCCTACTCAAACCGCAGCGCTTCCACCGGGTTCATTCTCGCCGCCCGCATCGCCGGCAGCAGGGCGCCCAGAACCGAGGAGATCACCGCAATTCCCACGATGATCGACACTTCCTTCGGGTCCATCGTGTTGGGAATCGTGTCAAACGCATACACCTCCGGATTCCAAATCTGAATGCCCAGCAGCTTGCCCATCTCCGTGTGGAGAAAGTTGATGTTATGGACGATCAGATAGCCCAGCAGCAAGCCCATGAATCCGCCGCAGACGCCGATCGCCAGGCCGTAGCCCAGAAAAATACCCGCCACGCCCGAGCTGGTTGCCCCGACGCTCTTGATGATGCCGATGTCCTTGGTTTTCTCCACCACGATCATGTAGAAGATGCAGAAGATCAGAAAAATCGCGACGACGCTGATCAGGCTGAAGAGAACTGTCACCAGGACTTTCTCGTGCTCGATCGCGGTGATGAAGGTTTGCTGCGATTCCTCCCAGGTCTCGACGTCGATGGGATACGTTTCTTCCAAGGGGTGGCCGGCGGCGATCGCCGCCTGTTCACGTTTTGACTGAACTCCCTCGACGATCAGTTCCACAACCTGTTTAGCCGCCTGCAGGGAGACGCCCGGTTTTACGTCAACCTGAAGATCGCGCGTGCGGGCCGGATCGACAGCGGGCTGCCCTGTGTCGGCATCGGTGTAATGGTGCTCATCCATCCCCAACATTTTCTGGGCAACATCGAAAGGGATGTAGACGGATTGGCGGTCGTTCTGCCAGATCTTGGTCCGGCTGTCGTCCACAATCCAGAACGTCTTCTCGGTCTTGTCCTGCTCGAGGTTGGTGGGAGCCTTGTCGCCGGAGATGGGCAGCACGAGCAATTTGACCCAAAGCTCATAGAGCCGTTCTGGTCGGACCATATCCTGGCCGTTTTTTTCCTTGTGGATGCCGAGCACCCCGCTTCCCATGATCATGCCGGGGTAAGTCGCCGGTTCGATTCCAAGTTTCACGGCGTTGGGCTGAAGCGATCGATAGGTATCGGGAGAAAGCGGTAGATCAAACGTCGGGTGCTGCACGTACCACGCGGCGTCCTGCCTCAGCTTTTCTCGCTCGGCAGGTGTGTGCGTGCCGCTCTCCGCATCATCGAGATACTGCTGGTATTGTCGAAACAGAGACTGGGGAAAACGATTTACCTTGCCGATCTGATCGATCGGATAGCCGATGACGACAACGCCGGCCTTCTGCAAATCGTTGATGTTGATCAAGCCGAAGGTTTCGATCGTCGGCACGACGGCGGTGATCTCCGGGCGCTTCTCCAGCTCATCGATCATTTCCTGATAATCGGGAAACCCCGCGAGCGATTCGCCATGGACGATAATATCGCCCGACAAACCATGGAACGATTCCTTGAACATCCGCAGCCAACCACCCATGACACTGATGACAACCAGCACCATCGTCGTGCAAAGCATGACGGCAATGAGCGACACCCAGGCAATTCGGCGTTTGCGGAGATACTTGAGGATGAGATGGAGTTTGTACACGTTTACGAGGCATCCTTGCCGATCGCCTGGACGGCCGCCAAAAGCATTCGGGGGGAATCATTCAGGCGGCAGAGGCGGGACGCCAGTATACGTGGGCTCGACCGTGGCCGCTTTCCATTCAACTGGCGCCCACGGCGGCGTCTTGGCAAAGGCGAAGGGGAGAAGAGCTGTATTGCCGAGAAAAAGAGGGATATCGATAAACTGATATCGCCATTGGTTCTGGCCGGGTCGTGGCGCATATAGAAATCCGATGGGCCCGCCGACGGTTGCCCCACTGGAATAGGTGGCCGTGACCTGATCCCAATCGCGGACCTGCATCGCTTCATCGACATCGATCACGGGCGCGGTGAGCGATTCGGGCGGGGTGTTGCGAACCTTCACGATGCTGTTGGTCGTTATATCCGCCATGCTGCTGCCGACCTCGCGGGCGCCGTTGGCGGCGGTATGATAGGTCTGGCGCGATGCCTGCGCAAAGCCATTCCCAAAACCATTTCCGGTCTCTTTGGGTGCCTGCTCGACCGAAGTACTGACGCTGGTTGTGGCAACCTCAGTGGTCGCGGTGTGCGTGTGCTGGCAGCCAATCGTCGCCAGCGGCAGGGTCATGCCGCAGATCACGGTCCAACAAGCCTTGCGAATGGCAACGGGATGCATCATGTGTTTGCCTCAGTCGTCGGGTCGAGTTAAATCAAATCAGACCGCGTGAACCCGGAAGTTTCAGCCAACTCAAGGATTCAAAAAATTATCGATGTCCTTCTTCAGCGATGGCTTGTCGCTGCCGCCCAGGCCATGTTGACCGACATAATTGGGGTCTTCGTTGGGCCCGACGGACATTGGGTCGTCCAGAATCTTCTGGTTCCGCTGCTCGAGGGTCAACGGTTGGGTCGTCGGCGCCTTGTTCGTATCGGCGCATCCAGCGGCGCCCATCCAGAATGCCGCAATCAAGCAGCTTGAACCAAGATATCGGACGACCATGCGGCACCTCCATCGATACAGCGGTCACGCTCGGGCGGCTTCAGCGGCGTATTCTACCGTATAATTCGGCGATTCCTTGGTAATTGTTATGTCGTGCGGATGGCTTTCCGCCATGCTTGCCGCGCTGACCCGGCAAAAACGGACGTTGCGCCGTAGCGAGTCGATATCTTTGGTCCCACAATAACCCATGCCCGCACGTAGTCCGCCGACCAATTGATACACAAAATCACCCAACGGCCCTCGATACGGAACGCGACCCTCCACGCCTTCGGGCACAAGCTTGCTGGAGGATTTTACGCCACCCTGACCATATCGGTCGCGCGACCCATGAATCATCGCCCCCATGCTGCCCATGCCGCGATAGGTTTTATAACGCCGGCCCTGATGTATGACCATCTCGCCCGGACTTTCATCCAAGCCGGCGAAGAGCGACCCCATCATGCAACTGCTCGCCCCCGCGGCGATCGCCTTGGTGATATCGCCGCTGTGACGAATTCCGCCATCGGCGATAACCGGAACATTGGCCGCCTCGGCGACCGAAACCGCATTGAAAATCGCGGTGATCTGCGGCACGCCCACGCCACTGACGATGCGCGTGGTACATATCGCGCCAGGACCGATTCCCACTTTCACGCCGTCCACCCCCGCGTCGATTAAATCGCGCGCCGCCTCGGCGGTGGCGATGTTGCCGGCGATTACTTGAATCTGGTAATTCTTTTTGATCTCACGGACGGTCTCGATCACGTTTTTGCTGTGGCCATGTGCGGTATCAACCACGACCACATCGACATCGACATTGATCAGCGCTTCCACCCTCGCGAAATCCTTCACGCCCGTCGCCGCGCCCACGCGCAGGCGGCCACGTTTGTCTTTGCAGGAATTGGGAAACTGGTGCAGCTTGTCGATGTCGCGCATCGTGACCAGCCCCATCAACCGGCCTTCGCCATCCACCAGGAGCAGTTTTTCGACCTTCGATTTGTAAAGAATCCGCTCCGCTTCATCGAGCGTTGTCTCCGCCCGTGCGGTGATAAGATTTTCCTTGGTCATCACATCGCCGATCCGGCGATTGTCGTCTTCCTGAAACTTCAGATCGCGCCGGGTGAGAATCCCGACTAGCTTTGGCGGCCGGCTATTGCTCTTGGTGCGGATTCCGGTCGGAGCGCTGTGCGAAGCGCCGTTCTCACCATCGACGATGGGAATACCGCTCACATTGTATTCCCGCATCGCCTGTCGCGCCTGCCCAATGGTCGCGCCCGGCGGCAATGTGATGGGATCGACAATCACGCCATTCTCACTGCGCTTCACCTTCTCTACCTCGCGCGCCTGATCAGCGATGGAGAGGTTCTTATGAATGAATCCAATCCCCCCTTCCTGCGCCAGCGCGATCGCCAGCGCTGATTCGGTGACGGTATCCATGGGCGCGCTGATGAGGGGGACGTTCAGATCGATCGAGCGCGTGAGCTTGGTATGCGTATCCGCGTCGGCGGGAATGAAATCGCTGCGCGCGGGGAGCAAGAGGACATCGTCAAAGGTGATCGCATCGTAGACGATCTTCGGGTGTTCCATGTGAAAGGATTACGCCGGTAAGCCGGATGTGTCAAGCGATGATCAAAATGATCCAGCCCCGCTACACGACTTTTTTTATTCGAAAGAACGCCGCCGCGAAGCAGGATGCCGCGTTCTCGCCTATTCCCGTCGGGACCGTTCTAGCATTCAAAAATCGAAGCATCAATGGACGTTCCGCCTTGCGAATCAGGCCGAACGTCGTAGCCCATTGGTCGGTAATTCCCCTTGCCGCCACCCGCTGCTCATATGCCGCGATCGCCGCCTTGTCGTCCGCCGCATCCAACCCGGTCAGCAACAGGAGAGTCGCCTCAGGTTCATCCGTGCTCGTTTGGTTATAAATCATCGCCACGCCGGCCGTCTTCCCGAAGGCCTGCCAGATCAGGTTGAGCCTTTGATTCTTAACCTGGACACACGCATCAAAGCTTCCCCTGCTGCTTCTGAGGGCCTGCAAAAGACTGGCGGTAACTTCTCGACCCACGGGATCGGACGTCATTGTCGCCCATGACAGATGGGACGTCGTGAACAGGGCGCCGTCGGGCATGTAGGACTCCACCGCAAAAATGGTTTTCCCTGCCAAGCGCGGACCAAGGACAAGCGGCGGCCGGTCGGGGGCATCCTTCGCCGTTTCAAAAATCGCCCACGCCATCGCAGATGCAATTGTATTCACCAGCGCCGTGGAAAATGTTCCCTCGTCGGCCGCGAAGTGCAGCGCTGCCGGTCGGTTGGTTTGGGACGCCGCCGCTTTGATCGCCGTCGCGGGACAGAACGAACCGCAAGACCTCATGCAACGCCAGACGGCACCCGCATCCGCCGTATCTGAAAGGCCCGTCATCACCAGGGATACCGCGCGAACTCTCTCGCTCCGCCGCCAAGTGGCGACCGCCGCCGTGTTCAGATTCTCGAAACGAACCTGCCATCCATCAGAATCCTTGAGATGGATGTTGGCCGCCTCCAAGCCCAGCAACTGCTCCTTCAAGTTCGTTATCCACGCCCTTGGATCGTCGCTCACGAACTTGGCCTTGACCAACTGGCTTTCTTTCATGTAAGCCCATTGAAAGCGATAGGTAGGCATGTCCGAATTGTGACCAGCCAAAACGCCAGCGCCAAGTCAACATCGTGACGCCGGGGCAGCGCGTACCCGCGCGCCACGAATTCCTCGCGATCAAAGAGAACCGCAGCTTACGCAAACGCACTCACACCAACCACGATCGCCTTAAATGTTCCTCTTGCCTCGGTCCGGGAAGAAAGCTGGGCGGCCGCCCGATAGGCAACCGCAAGGAAGAGGGCCGCTACTAACGCGGCAGGCGCGCCGGCCGTATTGCCGCGAAGGAAGAATCACGTCCGCCTGGCATGCCTGCAGAACCACCCCATCGTCGCCCATTGCTTGAACCACTGCTGCAATCTTCCCGCATCGATCGCCCCACCATCGCTTGCCGACGCCGACGCCGCACATGCCTTGGCGAGTGGATCGCCATTTTGCAAGCTCAGCAGCAGCAAAAACGCGCTCTCCTCCAGGCGTTTGTAGTAAATCGAATTATTCAAACGGTGCACGGCAACAAAAACCCGCTGCGGTTTAGGAAATCGCACTCGCGATGCGGGCCGTTCATATCGTTTTTCATCCGCCGAGTTGCTCGTTGTCGATCGCGCGATTCGCTGCTTGAGCGCGATGCTGAATTCATCCAGCGGATAGCCGAGGTTCAGCAAGGTAATGTACGGCTGCACGCCCAGTCGCAGTTTCGATGGATCGGCGCCGAGAAAATCATCAACGCCCAGCGGCGGGCGCGATTCGGAATCGAAAGCGATCACCTGCGCCCATTCAAACGCCGCCATGTCCTGCGCCATCTCGACGCGCAGGCCGCCCCACTGGGGCTGATCGCGCAGCATCTGCGCCAGATGACTGCCCAAATTCCGCAACGTGAACGATCGCGATGGATAAGCGGCAAGGTAGGCACGGAGAAATTTGCTGAAGCGCGTCTGTCCCATCACCGCGTGCAGGCCGGGGAAATCGTCGTAGAGGCAATCGATCAGGCGAAACCAATATTGCCGATTGTAGATCTCAATTCGTTCGAGACTGCTGAGGCGGTCGTTGGGCTTGATGAAATCAGCGGCGATCTTTTGCGTGGGCTGGCCGTCAATCCAGGCACGCTGCGTTTTCCAATTGGCGTTCAGCGGCCGCATGATCACGCTGGCGGCGAGTCGCTGAAGTTGTTTGAACTCCGCGGCCGTCTGACGACGGGATCGACTTGGGGGCTGGGCTCGAGTCTGAACGATTGCTTTGACCATTTCGTTCATTGCTGAAAACCTGCGCCAAGACGCCAAGAGCGCCAAGAATAAAATTCTCTCCTTGGCGCTGTTGGCGTCTTGGCGATCTTGGCGCTTTTCCGCGCGGGAAGATCAGGCGAGCGCAAGTTCATTCTTCTTTCCCTTCTTCACATTCAAGAAACGTTTCGCCTTCATCGCCTCGGCGTGCACCTCGTCAAACGTCGGAATATGCGCATCCCATTCAAGCAGCGTATTGGTCGGTCCACACAATTCGATCGCGCGGGCGTACATTTTCCAGACCGGGTCCAGCACGGGATGATCGTGCGTATCCAGCGTGTATTTTTCAAACTTCGAGTGCCCGGCGACGTGCATCTGGCCGACGCGGTCGTGCGGGATGTTGTGCAGATATTCGTACGGATCAAATCCGTGATTCTGGCTGGATACGTAGATGTTGTTCACATCCAAAAGAATGCCGCAATCCGCCTGCTCAACCACTTCAGTGAGAAACTCCCATTCAGTCATTTCCGAAGCGTGGAACTCCGCGTAACTGCTGACGTTCTCGACGCAAATGGGAACTTCAAGATAATCTTGCGCTTCCTTCACATTCTGAGCGGTGTTTTTCGCCGCGGCGAAGGTGTAAGGCATGGGAAGCAGATCGTGTGTATACGTGCCGTCCACGCTGCCCCAGCAAAGATGGTCGGAAAGAAACGGTGTTTTGGTGCGTTTGACCAGTTGTTTGAGCGGCTTGAGATGCTCGCGATTCAATCGGCCGGCGGAGCCAAAATACATCGCCACGCCGTGCTGCACGATTTTGTACTGCTCGCAGATGGAATCCAGGACTTCCAATGGCCGACCGGCATCGACCATGTAGTTTTCGGAGATGATCTCAAACCAATCGCACACCGGCTTCTTGGCAAGAATGTGCCGATAATGCGGAATCCGCAGCCCGATGCCGATGCCTAAATCGGTAAAGCTGTTGAAGCGATTGGCGGGCATACGCAATCCTGAAACATGACATCGCCGGAACTCCGCACATTGCGGCAGAGTCCCGGCGAACAGGTTTTGCGGCGACAATCGGTCAGGTTTACAGCGCGGCACTCTTGCAGCCGCCGTTGCCCTTGCAACTGTTCTTGCCTTTGCAGCCGTTGTCTCCGGTCTTGCAACCACCCTGGCCCTTGCACGAATTCTTGCCCTTACAGTCGTGGGAGGGCTGGGTGGTATCGTCAAGGCCGACTGCGGCTCGGACGCCGGTGACCGCCTTCTTGAGCGTCTGCTGGCCTGAGCCGGGAATCGTCGCGGCCGAGACACGCATGTCGCTGCCCATCAAAAGACCCGTGAGGGCGGCCGTGGCCAAAAGCGCTTTGGTCTGTTTGCTCTTCATAATGCGATCCTCTCGATCAAATTGATCTCCTGTGCCGCGCTCCCACGCGAGAGCGATCCGGCTTTGGAAATCACCAGGTTTCGAGCACCAGTCATTTTCAGTGCTTTTGCTCCTGTCCCTGGCGCCGGTTGGCTGATCTTACCAGACCGGTCAATTGGTTCTATTCACTTTCCAATAACACGCAGGCCGGCAGGGATATTCCAGAGGCCAAGATTAGATTGTCGCCCGCCGGGCCGGGAATGCACGAACATTCCTGAATGTTGTATTCTCCAGGGCAATCGCATTTGACGAGCCGCGACCGTCAGGGAGCGTTTTCCCGCGCGCGGAAGCGCTCCCTGACGGTCGCGGCTCGTCAAGGTCGCCCAAATCGGGAAATGCCATCGTATGCCTTTTCTTTATAAAGATCGCCAGCGGCCCGAGTCATGGAAAGACTTCCGCCCACGGCCGTTGCATCGGGTGCTTCTCCCGTTCTCATATACGAACTGGGCCGGCGAATGGATGGCGTATATCCTGGGAAAATGGTCGATTTTTGAAGTGCTTGATTACGTGGGCAGCTTTTCGATCCTGGTGGCGGTCATTTTCTATTTCGCCGATTCGGGCGACCGTTTGAAACAGAAGCATTATCAGGCATGGCAGGTCATCAACACTGCACAGGGTAAGGGCGGGAGCGGCGGACGAATCGATGCGCTGCAGGAACTAAACGACGATGGCGTGTCACTGACTGCGGTCGACTTAACCGATGCCCAGCTTGAGGATTTGCGCCTTATCCGCGCCGACCTGCGCCGCGGTGAATTCAGCGGCGCTGATCTGAAAAATGCGGTGCTTCGGCAATCTAATCTGCAATGGTCATCGTTCCAAAAAACCAATTTGCGCTACAGCGATTGCCGATCGGCAAACCTGAACGACACCAGTTTTTACGATGCCGACCTGAACGGCGCCAATCTGAACGGGGCCGACGTTCATAACGCCATCTTTGATCGCGCCGACCTGCGTAATGCCGACCTGACGGATCTTCGCGACTGGCAGGCGATACAATCGATCAGGGGCGCTGATCTTCACGATGTCCGCAATCCTCCGGCTGGTTTTCTATCCTGGGCGTATTCGCAGGGCGCGCTCGACATCGCTGAGTATGATGACTGGGTGAAGAAGCTGAAGGAGACGCCGGCCACTGGTCCTGCAACCGTGCCCACCACAGGTGTCTCAGCGAAACTGGAGAATTCTCGCTGATAGCCGTCGTGATGCGCGCTATCAGCGGTCGGCGTATTCCGGCTTGGGCTGGCGCGTCATCAGCTCGGCGAGGGCATCGAGCACATCTTTGTTTTCGAAGAGGACGGAATAGACCGCTTCGGTGATGGGCATCTCGACGTGGTGCCGGCGTGCCAGCTCGCGCACGGCTCGCGTCGTCGGCACGCCTTCGGCAACGCTGTCCATCCCGGCGAGAATGGCGTTGAGTTTTTTCCCCTTTCCAAGTTGTTCGCCGACCGTGCGGTTTCGGCCTTCGGGGCTGACGCAAGTCGTCACCAGATCGCCCAGCCCGGCCAGGCCTTTGAATGTCGCTTCTTCCGCGCCCATGGCGACGCCAAGCCGCGTGATTTCAACCAGCCCGCGCGTCACCAGCGCCGCCTTGGCGTTGTTGCCGGCCGCGAGTCCATCGAGGATTCCGGCGGCGATGGCGATGATGTTCTTGGTTGCGCCGGCGAGTTCGACGCCGGCGACATCCGTATTGGTGTAGACGCGAAACCATTGCGTCGAGAAGGCCGCCTGGACACGGTGGGCCATCGACGCATCGCTGGAAGCGACGACCGCCGTCGCCGGGAGATAGCGCGCCAGCTCGGCGGCGATGTTGGGGCCGCTCAAAACCGCCAGCGGCGGGGTTTTTCCCATCGGCAACGCGTCGGCGATCACCTGCGTCGGGCGAAGCAGCGAATCATTCTCGATTCCCTTGGCCACGGAAATGATCGGAACACCCGGCGGAAAAAACGGCCGGAGCCGATTCCAGACGGATCGCAAGAATTGCGTCGGAACCGCGCTGAGCACCAGCGTGCATTGATCAAAACAGGTGGCGTCATCGGCGGTCAATCGGACATCGGCCGGGATCTTCGCCCCGCGCAAGAGCTTCTCATTTTCGCGATTCTGGATCAGGCGTTCGATGGATTCTTCAAACGCCCCCCAGATGGTGACCGAGTGCCCACCCTGCGACAGGAGGATCGAACAAACCGTCGCCATCGCTCCATCACCGAGAATGGTCACACGCTCTGTCATGCGGGTCAGAGTTGTAACGGAAAGAAGGGGGTGGGGGGTAGGGGGTCGCGGGTCGGGGGTAGGGGGTCGGGGGAGAATCTCTCATTCCGACCCCCGACCTCCTACTCACGACCCACCCTCTTTTAGGAGATGGTCAGCGTCGCCGTTGCCTGGAGGTTTCGTTCGGCCACCGCCGCCGACACCGCTGCAACGATTGCCATCAAGGAATCGCGCAGCAAGGGATTGTGCTCGAAATTTGCGTACGGCTTGCCGGCATCACAATTGGCGCAAAGTTCGGGGACCATCGGAACAGCCCCCAGAAACGCCAAATCCAAACGCTTTGCCATCCTCTCCGCACCGCCGCGGCCAAACATGTCGGTGATGCTCCCATCAGGGAGAGAGAGGTAACTCATGTTCTCGACGATGCCCAGCACAACCGTGCCCAGTTGCTGAAACATTTTCACGGCCCGCACGGCATCATCCAGTGCCACTTGCTGCGGCGTCGCGACAACCACCGCGCCGGTTAATGGCAGCATCTGGCACAGAGAGAGCGGCACATCCCCGGTGCCTGGAGGCAAATCTACAATCAGATAATCCAGCGGCGGCCATTGTGTGTTATCCAGGAGCAACTGCTTGAACGCGCCGTGGGCCATGGGACCGCGCCAGATCAACGGTTTATCCTGCTCGACGAGGGAGCCGATGGTGACGGCGTGAATGCCGTGAACGTGGTGCGGGAGAATCTTATTGCCCTGTACCTCCGGTTGAACGCCCTTGATTCCGAGCATGGTCGGCATGCTTGGGCCGTAGATATCACCATCCATCAGACCGACGGTCGCGCCCGCGCGATGAAGCCCGATTGCCAGATTGAGGGCGATGGTGCTTTTTCCGACGCCGCCCTTGCCGGCGCCGACGGCAATCACATTCTTCACCTGCGGGAGAACGGGCTTCTTGGCGGCGTCGGGACCTTGAGCTTGATTCAATGCCATCGGACGATCCTTCAGTAAAACCGGATTGTAGCAGCCCGGACTAGCCGTGCGCAACGCCGTGTTACCGATCGGTTTAAATCCGACGCCCGAAATCCGAATCAGGGAAAGACGCGAATGAACGACCTTCGTCGTTGGGATCTTGGATTTGCTTCGGATTTCGCGTTTCGGATTTGAATGCTTGCTCTATCATCGGTGGCCCATGAACGTTCTGCCGCCTGCCGCGAAACCCGATGGTCTGGAGGATTCGCGTCTTGAGCCAACGGCCCGCCAAGGCGAAGCGGGAACATCCACCGGCATTCATACCCTCCCCGGCAGCAATGACGACGGTTGGATCATCCCCGCGCCGGTACTGCTTTCCGATGGCACACGCGTGCAGTTGTTTAAGGACGGCGAAGCCCTGCACGCGGCGTATCAGGCGATCAAGGCGGCGCGGCGGCGCGTCTGCCTCGAGGTCTATATCTTCGCCAATGACGACACAGGCAACGCATTCGCCGATCTGCTTTGTGAAAAGGCGCGCCAGCGCGTCGCGGTATACGTGATCTACGATGCATTCGGTTCGCTCGGCTTCTCCACGCTTTATCGAGACAAGCCCGCCATGTTCGAAAAGATGCGTCGCGCCGGCGTGAGATTGATGGAATTCAATCCCACCCGGATCTGGGAATGCCGATTTAGCTGGCGGCCGCTCAATCGCGATCATCGCAAATTGCTCATCATCGATGACGAATTCGCGGGCTTGGGCGGGATCAATGTCGGGCGCGAATGGGGCGGATCGTGGATCCTCAAGCACAAGAAGCACAAAGATGATTTGTGGCGCGACAATGCCGTCGGAATTTCCGGACCGGCGGTGAAGCACCTGGTCAAATCGTTTGCCAATACCTGGCGGTACTGTGTGCGGGGAGGGCGATCGAGCCGGGCGGGCTATCTTTGGGGTATCGAGGAACATGCTCCGTTTGGGCTGCTGGCGTCGGTGCCGACGGTTGAGAGCCCTTTGCGTCCGTTGCTTTGCGATCTGCTGGGATCCGCGAGAAAAAGCATCCAGCTGACGATCGCTTATTTCGCCCCGGATGATGATCTAGTCGAGGAGTTGCTCAAAGCCGCGCGGCGCGGCGTGAAAGTTCAACTGATGCTGCCCAGCCGTAGCGACGTGCGGATTCTGCTGATCGCCGGGCGATCGTTTTATGAGCGTTTCATGGATGCGGGCATCGAAATCTACGAGCGCCAGGCCGCCATCCTGCACGCCAAATCAATGACGATCGATCGCTCGGTGACGGTGCTGGGTTCGACGAATCTCGATCATCGCAGCATCGAGTTTAATTTCGAGCTGTCGGCGATCATTCGATCCGAGTTATTTGGTCGGCAGATGCACGACCTTTTTGAGAATGACATTCGCTATTCGCGGCGGCTGGATTCCGATGTCTGGCGGCGTCGGCCGTGGCAAGATCGAATTGTGCAATGGGCTGTCATCCGCACTCGATATCTCCTTTAGAAGAGGTTGTTTCAGAACCTCTCTGAGCCGGGCCGTGTCGGCCCGGAACCGAAGGCATCCATGGTTGTGAAACAGTCTCTTTGCGGCAACACCTTTGCGGCCTTATCACAACCCACGCAAAGGAGTCGGCAATGTCGATTTCACACACGCCGTAAAGACAATTGTTCAAGGAGCACCAGGCGCTATCGCTTGAAGATGGGTGCGGCCGCTCGGCGCTGTTCAAGGCGATGCGCGACCATGTACTGGCCAGAGGCGAGCTGATCGGCGGATTTCAGCGATGAGCGATGAAGGCTTTATGCATCGGGCCAGTCGCCGGTGAAAACTTCCGTCGCGGGACCCGCCATCAAGACATGGTTGTCCTGCTTGCGCCATTCCAGTTGTAGATCCCCTCCGGGCAAGCGAGCACGAAGTGTCCGTTCACTTTTGCCCGTGCGGACTCCGGCAACGCAAACAGCGCATGCGCCGGTGCCGCAGGCGAGGGTGATTCCGCTGCCGCGCTCCCACGTGCGCATGATGACTTGATCCCGCTGAACAACCTCAACGAAATGAACGTTCATCCGTCTTGGAAACGCGGCGTGTCTTTCCAGAATTGGACCGATGCGCTCCAATTCCACTGCCCTCGCATCAGTGACATAGATGATCGCATGCGGGTTGCCCATGGAAACAAATGTCGCTTCGACTGCGCTACCGCCTTTGATTGGAATCGCATAACTGTGCTTGAGCGCACCCCGCGATAGACTCTCTGGATTCACGGGAATCTCGGGAAGGGACAGAATCGGTTCGCCCATGTCGACCGTGACCGTTCGCACCTTCCCGCCCACCGTTTCCAATACCAGCGACAGAACCCCACTCCCCGTTTCCACTCGCATCGGGTTGTTCTTTGTAATCCCGTGATCGAACGCATACTTGGCCAAGCACCGCACGCCATTGCCGCACATCTCCGCTTCGGAACCATCGGCATTGAACATGCGCATCCGCACATCGGCCTTGTCCGAAGGCAAAATCAGAATCAAGCCGTCGGCCCCGATCCCGAAATGCCGATCTGAGACTGCGATCGCAGTGCGCACCGGATCGGCAACCGACTGATCAAAGCCGTTGACGTAAACGTAGTCGTTCCCGATACCGTGCATTTTGGTGAAACGCATGACGTTTGAAGTATAGCATCAGACCTACGCGCTGGCTCGATGCCGGGTCACCGCCATCAACGTTCCCAGCGCAATCTCCCCGGAAAAGATCAGATGCAGGTACTGCCCCCGAGAGAATCCGCGCAAGCACTTCGACTCGCCGATCGGCAGGCGTCAATGAAAATCGAGCGATCTTCGGCGTGCCCAACGTGCCGACAGCGGCGTGCCCACTTCATTGGGGCATGTCTGCATGACCCTGGAACAAAATAAAAAGACAAAATAAAACGGGGTCATCACTGATTCATTGACTTCCGCATATGATCCGGGTAAGCTGCTCGAATGCCAAGAACACTTCGGGCCGATGAGCCGGGGATTGTTTACCATGTGCTCAACCGAGGCAACGGCCGAGCCCGGCTGTTTCACAAGGACGCGGACTTTGAGGCGTTCGAGCGGGTGCTGGCGCAAGGACTTGAGCGATATCCGGTCGATCTGCTGACCTACTGCCTCATGGGCAATCACTGGCATCTGGTGCTCTCTCCGCGCAAAGCCGGGGCGATGGGCCGGCTGATGGGATGGGTGGGCGTGACCCACGTTCGCCGTCACCACGAGCACTACCACACCCGCGGCGGCGGACATCTCTATCAAGGACGATTCAA
>Ga0302326_10013747_pt1 | contig 17148 bp, 9 predicted proteins | sample Palsa_T0_3_FD_202264 | JGI IMG/M metagenome (GOLD analysis project Ga0302326, IMG submission 202264) | Peat permafrost microbial communities from Stordalen Mire near Abisko, Sweden - Palsa_T0_3 | ecosystem: Environmental > Terrestrial > Soil > Palsa > Peat permafrost | place: Sweden: Abisko...
GTCGATGGCGCAGTTCTGATGGGTGGATGCGACAAAACCACGCCCGGATTGCTGATGGGCGCCATCAGCGAGAATTTGCCCGCGATTTATCTCCCGGCGGGTCCGATGCTGCGCGGCAATTGGGAGGGCCAGCCGCTGGGCAGCGGAACCGATCTCCGAAAATATTGGATCGAGCGTTGCGCCGGCACCATCACCGAACAAACCTGGAACGACATGGAAGCCGGCATCGCGCGTTCGCCGGGATTTTGCATGACGATGGGCACCGCTTCGACGATGACCGCGCTCACGGAAGCGTTGGGCATGAGCTTGCCCGGCGCTTCGTCAATTCCCGCGCCCGACTCCAATCACGCGCGCATGGCCATGAATTGCGGCCGACGCATCGTGGAAATGGTTTGGGCGGATGTGCTGCCGCGCGACGTCCTCACTCGCCAGGCCTTCGAGAATGCCATCGCCGTTGACATGGCCATCGGCGGTTCGACCAACGCCATCATTCATCTTGTGGCCATGGCGGGCCGCTGCGGATTGCAACTCGAACTGTCGTTGTTCGACCGCATCTCGCAGCGTGTTCCGGTGCTCGCGAATATTCGCCCCTCGGGCGAGTTTTTGATGGAGGATTTTTACTACGCTGGCGGCTTGACCGCATTGATGTCGGAAATGAAAGATTTGCTGCATCTCGAATGCATGACGGTGAACGGGAAAACGATTGGCGAAAATCTCGCCGGCGCGAAGATCATCAATCGCGACGTCATCAGGCCGCGCGGCAATCCGCTTTCGCCCACCGGCGGCACGGCAATTCTTTATGGCAATTTGGCTCCAGACGGCGCGGTGCTGAAAACTTCCGCAACTACGCCGCGTTTGCTCAAGCATACGGGGCCCGCGGTTGTGTTCAAGGATTACAAGGACATGGAAGCGCGCATCGATCGCGACGATCTCGAGGTGACCGAAGATTCCGTTCTCGTGCTGCAGAGCGCCGGGCCATTGGGCGGGCCGGGAATGCCCGAATGGGGCATGCTCCCGATTCCGAAAAAGCTGCTGCTCAAAGGCGTGCGCGATATGCTGAGGATTTCCGATGCGCGCATGAGCGGCACGGCGTATGGCACATGCGTGCTGCACGTTTCGCCCGAAAGTTTTGCCGGCGGACCGTTGGCGCTGGTGAAAGACGGCGATCAGATTTCGCTCAATGCGGAGGCGCGGAGCATAGACCTGCTCGTCTCCGCGGCGGAATTGGCCGCGCGGCGGGAGAAATGGCAGAAGCCCGAGCCCAAGTTTGGGCGCGGGTACGGTGCACTGTATGCCGAGCGCGTCACGCAGGCGCACCTGGGCTGCGATTTCGATTTTCTAGAAACGGTTTCCAGTAAGAGCGCTCTCGAAGTTGCGAGCGTGAGCAGGGAAACTCCCGAACCTGAGATGCACTGAGGCGCTCATGGCCGCAAGTCCGAGAGCGAAGGGCCCTCGTGCTGATACGCCTTCGCTTTTTGATTCGGTTGAGCGCCAAACGTCCCTGGGCGGCGAAGATCGCGATTCGGATCCTTCCAACATTCTGCTCGGAACTTCCGCGTTCACCGCTGACGGCTGGTCAGGCAGTTTTTATCCGCCGGGGCTGCGGCCGGCGGATTATCTGAGTTTCTACGCCACGCGCTTCCGTACAGTCGAACTGGACAGCACGTTTTACCGCACGCCGGCACCGGCAGTGGTGAAAGGCTGGTACGAGAAGACGCCGCTCGACTTTATTTTTGCCGCGAAAGTTCCACGCGTGATTACGCATGAAAGAGTGCTGGTCGATTGCGACGCCGATTGGCGGCATTTCTTGGCGACTATGGAGATTCTTCGTGAGAAGCTCGGGCCGATCCTCTTGCAGTTTGGCTATTTCAATCGCGGCGCATTTAAGAGTGCCGGGGAATTCCTCGCGCGCCTCGCGCCGTTTCTAGAGAAATTGCCGCCGGCTCGGCGTTTCGCGGTCGAAATTCGCAACAAGAATTGGCTGGACGCCCGATTTCTGGATTTACTCAGGCAACACAACGTGGCCCTGGCGCTGATCGACCAGGCGTGGATGCCTCGTCCGTGGGAAATGCCCGCAACGCTCGATCCGCTCACGTCAGACTTCACTTACGTGCGCTGGCTCGGAGACCGCAAGGGAATCGAAGCCACGACCAAGACCTGGGACAAGACCGTCGTTGACCGCCGCACCGACCTCGGTCAGTGGGCGCACCTGCTCCGTCAATTTGTCGAGAAGCGCCGCGGCCTGAAAGTTTTCGCCTACGCTAACAACCACTACGCTGGCCACGGGCCGCAAACCGTACGATTGTTCCGCGAGTCGTGGGAGTCGAATACAGGATAGAACGCGTTATGAAATCATCGGCGCCATCATTTGTGAAGTGCACCGATGATGAATCCCAGCGAAGCCGCGAACATCACCGCCGTGGCAGCCCAGCCCGCGATGGTGACGTACAGCGGCGGCTTGAACGTCGCCGCAATTTTCGGGTTTGACGACATCAGCATGAGCACGACCATCAGCGGAACTGCGACCACGCCGTTAATCACGGCGGACCAATACAGCGCGCGGATTGGATTCATGCCCAAAAAATTCAAGGACATGCCGATCACCATGGCGGCCGTCAGGACGCCGTAAAACTGCGGAGCTTGCCGCGGCTTGCATTCCAATCGCGCACGCCACCGAAAGCTTTCCGCCACGGCATACGCCGCCGACCCGGCCAGGACGGGCACGGCAAGCAGACCCGTCCCAATGATTCCTAGAGCAAAAAGCATAAAAGCGAAATGCCCGGCCAGCGGCTCCAGGGCTTTGGCTGCATCGGTGGCGCTCTCGATATTCTTGCCGGCGGTCGAAGCGTGCAGAGTGACCGCGGTTGTGAGAATGATGAAGAATGCCACCAGGTTCGAGAAAGGCATGCCCACTCGCGTGTCGATGGCGATCCGCCGAAATTCCCCCGGCGCCTGCGAAGGATCCTTCGTCAAGGCACGCTCGTCGCGCTTTGCGCGCTCGTCTTCGGCCTCCTCGGACGCCTGCCAGAAAAAGAGATACGGACTGATAGTCGTGCCCAGAACGGCGACAAGCGCCATCCAATACGTTCCCGTCCATGAGATCGAAGGGATCAGCGTTGCGTGAACTACGGCCAGCCATGGGATATGCACGACGAACGCCGTGACCACGTACGCGAACAGTGCGAGGGTCAGGCTCTTCAAGAAATGTACATATTTTTCGTAGGGCACGAAAATTTGAAGTAAAAGCGATGCCACGCCCAGCGCCAGCGCATAGATTTCCAATGATCCGCCGAAGATCAACTGCGTCGCGGCGCCCATGGCAATGATATCCGCGCCGAGATTGAAAATATTGGCCACGCAAAGCAGCGCGAGGAGCGCGAAAAGCAGCGGTTTGGGGTAGTGTCGACGAAGATTTTCGGCGACGCCCACTCCCGTGATCCGCCCCAGGCGCGCGCAGACTTCCTGGATGGCGGACATCAGCGGGAACGAAAACAGCGCGGTCCAAAGCATGCCGAAACCGAACTGAGCGCCCACCTGAGAATACGTCGCGATTCCGCTGGGATCGTCGTCCGCCGCGCCCGTGATCAATCCTGGGCCGAGCCGGCGAAGAAAGTGAATCCATGCGCTGCGGGGAAGCGAAGCGTGAGCGCTGGTTCTCGGATCTGCGCGCGATTTGGTCATCGTGATTGCCCGTGCGTCTCATCATACTGAAAAGCGGCGTCTCCCTGCGCTCTGCGACTGTATGCGTGTGGTCTTGCACACGCATGTCTCTTGGCGAACACACCCAACAAATACACTCATTTCAAGGTTCCGCGACAAGTCAGGCTCGGGCGCCGGATTCGCGTTGGCATTCCGCTTGCTTCCGGAGACGTTTGGGGCCATTGTGTTGCACGACTACGGCAGCAATCGATGTTCGCCCTCAGTTGAATTTCGACGCTTGGATTTGGACCGTTTATTGAATCAATCCGAATGATACGATGATGCGTTTTCGCGCGAGCAAACTCGATGTCCTGGCAGCCGGGATCGCGGTCCTGGCGCTGGTCACGGGCGCGGCCCACGCGCGCGCGTCCGCCGCCGAACGAATGGCAGCCCGGCGCGACGCCCGGTCCGCGGCCGGCGTTGACGCTAGAACCGAGACAAACTGGCAGGATCGCTTCGGCGACGGCACGCCGGATTTCCTGCGCCTGGATTCGCCGTCGGATCGCGAAGCCTTCCGCCGATGGTTCACGCTGATCGCGGAATATCAGGCGTTGCGGCCGCCGGCGCAAGTGCCCTCCGAGATCGATGATTGCGCCGCGCTGCTGCGTTATGCGTATCGCAACTCGTTGCGCGAGCATGACGCTGCGTGGGTGCGCGAAAATGGCATCGTGCCGCCTTCGGCGCTTCCTTCGATCGAGAAATATAGCTATCCGGAGACGCCGATGGGAGCTGGGTTGTTTCGCGTGCGCCCCGGTCCGTTCCGACCGGAGGATCTGAAGCAGGGAGCGTTTGCGGAATTTGCCGACGCGGAGGCGCTCAAGAACTTCAACGCCTATTTTCTCTCTCGCGACGTGCGTGCGGCGCGGCCGGGCGACATTCTGTTTTTTCGGCAGTTCGATCAGGATTCGCCATTCCATTCCATGATCTTCGTTGGACGCAGCCAGTGGATGCCAGGCGATGGTCCCGAACGTGCATCAAATAGTGCGCCGGATAGCGGAGCGGATGATCTGTTGGTGTACGACACAGGCCCGATCGGCAAGGCGCGCGGCGAGATGCGGCGCATGCGCCTGGCGGAACTGATGAATTATCCTTCTCCGCGCTGGCGGCCGCTGTCAGGAAACAGCAATTTTCTGGGAGTCTATCGGTGGAACATTTTAAGAGGAGCGGATTGATGCGTCGCGGTGCGTCGCGCGAAAGTTGGAAACTGCTCGGCCGCAGAGCGCTGCTGTTGCTCTCCTTGATTCTTTGCGCGGGAATTTCGCCCGCAGGCATGCGCGGCGCGGACGAATCCTACTTTTCGATATCTACGAGCAAAACATTCTTGCCTGGCGAACAGATCGGTATTCGCTTGTACGCTTCGGGAGTGGACGAGCTGGAATTTCGTATCTACAAAGTGAAGGATCCGGTGGCGTTTTTCGAGGGTCTGGACGATCCACACCAATTCGGACACGTATCGGAAACCGAAGAGGTTGAAACGCCTAGCCTGCTCGAGCGTTTTTACGATTGGAAGCAGCAACTGTGGGACGAAATCCGTGATTTCTTCCGCTTGCAATTTTCCGCGGCATCGCGCGCCGCGATTCGAGCCGAAGAGGCGCGCGCGAGCGGCACGAAAATCGGCAGCGCCGCGGTGTTCGCCCAAGCGCCGCTGCTAAATAGCTCGCAGCTCGTCGCACGCTGGCGCCAGGCGCTGCCGCCGCGATTTATTTCCGAAACACAGGACGTGCCGGTGAGTTCGCTGCCCAAGGGCGCATACCTGGTGGAAGCCACGGATGGGACGCTGCGCGCTTACACCATCGTCATCGTCAGCGATCTCGGCGTTATCACGAAGTCAGCGCCGGAGCAGGTCTTGGCTTTCGCCGCGGATCGGCAGACCGGCGCGCCGGCGCCTGGTACAGACGTCCGCGTGTGGGCCGATAAAAAAGAAGACGCGCGACTGCAAACCGACGCCAGCGGCATGGCGCTCACTGCCATGCCGGCGGCGCAATACAACGACGTGCGTGTCGTCGCTGTGCACGGAGACGATGTAGCTGTCGTCATGCCGTATTCCTATAACCTCAGCAGCGACCCCACGCAGGATTGGACCGGCTACGTATACACGGACCGCCCAGTGTATCGTCCCGGCGATACCACGCATTTCAAAGTGATCCTGCGATTGCGGGATGGCGAAGCGTACAAAGTTCCCACGGGCCAAAGCGTGCAAGTTCAGATCGAAGATCCGCAGAGCAAACCGGTCCTGCAGTCTAATTTTTCAGTATCGTCCTACGGAACGCTGCATGGCGACCTCATCTTGCCCGCAGGCGCGGCACTTGGTTATTACTCAATCGCCGTAAACAGCGTAGGCGGCGCGAACTATCCAATCTCCGGCGGATTCTACGTCGAGGATTACAAAAAGCCCGAATACAACGTGACCGTCACGCCCACTACTCCGCGCGTGTTGCAGGGCGGATTCATCACGGCGACCGTGAGCGCCGAGTATTACTACGGCGAACCGGTGGCAGGCGCGGACGTAACGTACGTGGTCAACACTTCGCCCTACTATTCGCCGTACATCGATCAGGATGACGAAGACAACTCCGGCGGCGATGCATCGGCGGACTCAAGCGACAGTGACAATAGCAGCGATCAGGACGACTACGGCGAAGCCGGCGATGAGACTTCGCAGCAAACCGGTCAACTCGACGCCAACGGCCAATTGCAAATCAAAATTCCCACAAGCGTAGACGCCAATCACCAGGACGCGGTTTACCGGATCGAAGCCCGCGTCGCCGACGCCGGCAATCGCGAAATCGATGGCCACAATTCTGTGATCGCGACCTACGGCAGCTTTCAAGTCGGCGTCTCGATGGATAGTTATGTCTACAAAGCCGGAGACACGATTCGCGCGACGGCTGTGGCGAAAGATTACGACGGGAATCCGATCCACACCGCGGTCCACGTCTCGCTCGTGAAGCAAACCTACAACGGTTCGCAGACCATCGAAACCACGGTTGCGTCGCAGGACGCGCAGACCGCGTCGGATGGAACGGCCATGGTTACACTCACCTCGAAAGATCCCGGGGACTTCATCGTGCGCGTTAGCGCGCGCACGCCGGAGAATCGCACTGTGATTGGCGATTCGTGGCTATGGATTACAGGCAGCTCCGAAAATTGGTGGGGTGGCGATAGCCGCGGATTCCAAATCATCGCGGATAAGAAATCGTACAAGGTCGGCGACACCGCGCATTTGCTCGTCCTCACCGGCGTGCCCGATAGCTATTTGCTGGTGACCGATGAGGGCCGAACGGTGCAGGGCAGGTGGCTCGATCACGCGACGTCGCCGTCGGTAACGGTCGACGTGCCGATTACCACTGAGCAGCAGCCGAATGTGTTTGTCGCCATCGCGTTTTTCCATGACAACCAGCTGTTTCAAACCACCAAGAATTTGAGCGTGCCCGCGATCCAGCAAAAGCTGCAGGTCGCAATTCAGCCGTCGGCCACGCAGTTCGAGCCCGGCCAAAAGGCCACCTACACCATCACGGCGCACGATGCGGACGGCAAACCCGTCGCCGGCGAATTCAGCCTGGGCATTGTGGATGAAGCGATCTACGCGATTCATCCTGATGCCAGCGGCGATATCAGCGCCGCATTTTTCGGCCCCGTGTACGACAACGTTTCGACGGATTCATCGCTCAATTTTTATTTCAGCGGCGAAGCGGGCGCCAAGGAGATGTTCCTGGCCTACGAAAATGCCTCGCGGCCTCGCGCACTCGCGCAGTTGAAGCCCACGCAGACATTGGTGCAGCCCAAAATCCGCAAAGTGTTTCCGGATACCGCGCTATGGATGGCGGACGTGGATACAAATTCGAGCGGCACCGCAACCGCGCAGCTCGAATTTCCGGATTCGCTCACGAGCTGGCGCGCCACCGTGCGCGGCGTGACCGCGGACACCAAAGTTGGCAGCGCCACCCACAACGTAATCGTGCGCAAGAATCTGATCGTGCGCCTTGTCGTACCCAGATTCTTCCGCCAAGGCGACGAGGTCACAATTTCCGCGATCGTGGACAATTATTTGCCGACGGCCAAAACGGTTCAGGTTTCGATGGACCTCAAAGGTTTGGACGTGCTGAGCGGCGCGACGTCGCAGGTGCAAGTTGCCAGCAACGGCGAAGCGAAACTCGATTGGAGCGTGCGCGCGCAATCCGTGCCCTCCGCGGACATCGTGGGCAAAGCGCTCACCGACCAGGAGTCCGACGCGATGGAGCTCACGCTGCCCATACTGCCGGTGGGCGTGCAGCAGACCGACGCAAAATCCGGCTCGCTCGCCGCAGCCGATCAGGACGAAACTACGACGCTGACGCTGCCGGGAAATCCCGCGCAGGCCGCGCCCGCGGTAGACATATCGCTGAGCCCATCGATTGCCGGAAGTATTTTTTCGGCGCTCGATTATTTGACGAGCTATCCGTACGGCTGCACGGAACAAACCATGTCCAGCTTCCTGCCGGATATCGTCGTAGCGCAAGCCATGAAAGATTTGCAGCTCCAGACCACCGTGGATACGCCGGACCTCGAGCAGAAAATTCAGGCCGGGATGGCGCGCCTCAAAGATTTCCAGCACTCTGATGGCGGCTGGGGCTGGTGGAAAGACGATGATAGTTTGGTTTTCATGACCGCCTACGTCGTCAGCGGCTACGGCCAAGCTCACGCCGCTGGGTACGACGTGGATTCCGATTCGCTCGCCAACGCGGAAGGCTTTCTGCATGCGGCGCTCCAAAATAATCCGGATATGCGAGCGGATTTGCGCGCGTACGTTGTCTATGCGCTCGAACTCAACGGCGCTGCGCAAGCTGACGAGCTCTCAACGGCTTGGGATGCCCGCGGCTCGATGACCACGCAGGGCCTGGCCATGCTGGGTCTTGCGTTCCAAGGCACCGGAGATACAGCGAAAGCCCAGGAAATTGCGGCGAAAGTCGAATCGCTTGCCACCGTGAACGCGCAGGAAGCCTACTGGCCGTCCGATTACGATTCGTTCATGGAGTTCGAGATTCAGGATTCGGCGGAAACCACCGCGTACGCCGTCCGCCTGCTAAGCCTCGCGAAGCCAACGAGTGCGCTGCTACCGAAGGCCGCGTTCTATTTGGTGGAGAATCGTAACGGCGGATATTTCTGGGACAGCACCAAGGAAACTGCCATGGTGATTTTCGGTCTCACCGAATATTTGAAATCGAGCCACGAACTCAATGCCAATTTCCGCGCCGACGTCTACGTCAACGGCAAGCAGATCGCCACGCGTCAATTCACTGCGGCGGACGCGTTCAATCCCGCGCAGCCCGTGATACACCTTGACGCTTCGCAATTGCAATCCGGGGCCAATCAAATCCGCATTCACAAGACGGGCACTGGCCGCCTCTATTGGTCGGCCAGCGGATCGTATTTTTCAAACGACAAGCATCTGGTTCAGAGCGGCAAGCTCGCGCTGAATATAACGCGCGATTATTTCAAGCTCGTCCCCCAGCAGACCGGCGGCAAGATCCTCTACGACCTCAATCCGCTTTCCGGCGATCTGCAAGTGGGAGACATCGTCGCCGTGCGCATCACGCTGAGCGGCAGCGAATGGCGCTATCTGCTGATGGACGATCCGATTCCCGCCGGCGCCGAATTCATCACGCGCGACGATTTGTACGCTCTCAAAGATCAACCGCCTTGGTGGCAAGAAAATTACACTTATCGCGAATTCCACGACGATTTCGCCGCGATCTTCCAGGAATATTTCTCCGGCCAAAGCCAGTTCGTCTATCTTCTGAAAATCGTCAATCCTGGAAAATTTCAGGTGAGTCCGGCGGAAGTCCAGCCGATGTATCAGCCATCGATTTTCGCCACGAGTGACGCGGCGACCGTGGAGGTGAAGTGATGCCGCGTCCATCAGTACTTCGCGGCGCATTCTCCGGATCGTTCCGCCACGGCCGCTTGTGGCTCGTTCAAATCGTGGCGAACCCACTTCTGGCCGTGCTGTTCGCCGTTTGGCTGCTCATTCCCGTCGCCAACACGTGGAACGTGATCGAGAACACGCTCGTGGCGCTGGTGATTGCCGTCGCGATTGTCGTGCTGCATGCCGGCACGCTGAATTATTTTTACGAGGCCGGCCAAAATTTGAACGTCAGCGCACTAGCGAAACCCGCATTCCTCCGCGCCCTGCGCCACGTTCTGGCCGTCGCCGTGTGTATCGCGGTGTTCTATCTTTTCTGGAGAGTGCTGGATCGCGTCGATGCGTACAGCAATTCGCTTCCGGCGTATTTGCGCTCGACGATGCCCGCCTCCCTGCGCCGCTATGTCACTCTTAATTTTCTTGAGTCCGCGTATGCTTGGAAAGTTTTTATATTGCGCTGGCTTGTATTCCCGGGTTTGATCCTGCCGTTTGTTCTGGCCACGGCCCGTCTCGGCTTCCAAGGCCTCTGGCGCGCGGGCTTCGCCGTCTGGCGGCGCGCAGTCTCGTGTTTCTCGTATTGGCTGGTGCTCGCGATGGCGGTCGGAACCGGCGTCCTTGCGGCGCCTGCAATCGTGGCTTGGACGCCAAATTTCACGGCGACGTCCTCAGCGCTCCGCTTTGAATCCGCAAGCTTGGTCCTGCGCGTAATCATTGCCTGCGCGCTCGGCCTCTGGGCCTGGCTGCTCGCGTGTTGCGCGGTCGTGCTCGCTTCGCTGCGAAGCGCAGACCAGCATAAGCACAGCGTTACTGCGGATGCGCAGCCGTAACTTCCGCCGGAATCCCCGCGCCCAGCCATCCAAGCACTTGCAGCTTTCCGCGTTGCCGCACCAGCGTTGCAACGCGGCTCTGCGCCGCGGCATAAGCCTTCTCTTCGTCGTTGCGATTATCCGCATGCACAAAGACCTCTTCCATCTGTTGATCGGTCATCGCTGAAACCCGCGCATCCGAGATTTGGGCATCCGCGTTTTGGGGATTTGAAAGGTACAGCACGATTCCTTCGCGAAACCAGACCGGCGTGGTTGCAGTTGCGTGCGATTCCACCAGCAGATGATAAAACTCGTGGCGCAGCGTCGATTCAACAATCGCTCTGCGCTGCAGTTCAATCCACGGCTGCAATCGAATCGTGTGGCCGCGCACCGAAGCCGCCACCCATCCCGGCTGTCTCGTCGAATTGCGGTACGCATCCATCGTCGGAAATATTTGCAGTTGCGGGCGAAATGCGAGCGGCCAGCCGATGGCGCTTTCGTCTTCCGTCAGAATGCGCTCGGCGATCGGCAAAATCGCCGAATCGCTTTCAGGATTCGTGCTTAGCAGATCGATTCGTTCGCTCGATTCCTCGTGCCAATTGCTCGCATCCGCGGCGGTTACCAGCTGCGTTCCGGGATAATAAAAATTCAGAATGTCGCGGTAGCTTTTGCCCTCGCGCGCCATCTCCTCCGCGCCCGCTTGGCACAGGCCCACGCCGTGGCCCGATCCGCGTCCCGAAAAAAACACCCGCCCGCCGCCGTTCCTGATCTCGTACAAATCGCTGCGAATTTTGTTCCAGCCCAGCGCCCGATTCACCGCAAATCGAAACGTGGATGCAGATGCCGCGATGCCGGGCGGATTCCCGCCCGCAAGAATCAGCTTCTGCGCGCGTCCGCTAGCCGTGCGCGAGCCAATCTCAATCGAATTCCAGCCGTTCGGCAGCGTCAGTCCGGCCGCACGCAGCGCGCGGTTGATCTCCGCGACGGAAATCGCACTCTCCCACTTGAGCGCTCCGCCAACGACGCAGTAAGGATCGGCATGCCCTGCCAGGTACGGCTCATTGTGCCCGGGCCACATTTCCGACGCCGCTGCGATCGCGCCTCCACAATTCTGGTGATAAAACGTGGCCGCAGGAGAGCTGTTGTACGACAAGCTTTCCCCGCGCGTCGCCGCCGCTGCCGCGGCGATTTGCGGCGTCACCGCGTTCCAACTCATCGCCTGGCAATGCGTCGTGTCGCAGAAATCGAATCCCTCCGCTCCATGTCTGGAGCGAAACCGCAGCGCGTAAGTGCGGATCGCCACAGCCATAGCCTTTCGCGATTCGGCCTGCTTGAAATCTCCGCTCTCCGCGGCCAGCACGCCTTCTACGTACTTTTCGATCGGCATTGTGACCGTGATCAGCAGCTGCCCATCGAGCGCCCGAATGTGCAGCGGAAAATCGCCCAAGAATGGCGGCGCATCCACGCCACTGGGCGGCGTAAGTCTGTAATTTCCGGCGACGTAGAGATCGGCGGCCGATTGCCCGCTGCCCGATGGCGACGTCTCCAGCGTTACTCCCGATTTCGCCGCCGTGACGCTAACGTCGGCGCCAGTTTGAGCGGCGCACGCCACGCATGTCCGCCAAGCGATCGCGTCCGTCGCCGCCGTGATGCGAATTGTCGGGGGCGGATGCGCCGCGTAAATGCGCACCTCGAAGTCCTGCGCTCGCAGCGCCAACGCGCACGAAAGCGCAAGCCACAGCGCCAGGGCTTTTAATGTGAATTTCATCGCTAGCGCCGCTCGCGCGCAAACGCGGCGAAAACAGGCTGCGCCACCGCCGCCGCGTCCATCCCGCGCCCCTGCTCGAGCAATACGACCAGTACGATTTCCGGTTTTTCGGCCGGCGCGTAGCCGACAAAAAATCCGTGCGTCCGCGGCGTATCCGCGCTCGCGGCCGTCCCCGTTTTTCCGCCGATTGTCATTCCATCGATATCGGCAGCATGCGCCATGCCAAACGCCACAGAGTCCTCAAGCCCCTTGAACACCGGCGTGTCCGCTCCCAGTTCGCCGCTTCGCTTGCGCAACGCGAGTTGCCGGTACGCCTCAAGCAGCTCAATCGGCGTCACCTCGATCCCGCGATCGCCCAACGCTTCCAGCCGCAACTCCTGCTGATTCGCAGGCACACCGATGTGCCCGAGAGCCTCGTTCTCAATCAGTCCCGTCGGAGAATCCAGGCCGGCGCGCCGAAAAAGTTCGGCGAGCGCAGCGGCATTCAGCCGCAAAGCCACCGTCGCCACGTAAGTGTTGCAGGAGTACGCGATCGCATCCTCCGCGTCCAATTCCGTCACCGACGCCGGGTGCGTGCAGTCCATTTCCACAGACCCGATGCGGAATTTGCGCCGGCAAATCAGCCGCTGATTCGGATCGAGTTTCCCGGATTCCAGAAGCGCGTCCAGCACGAATGGCTTGAGCGTTGATCCAGGCCTATCAGCGCGCTGTCCGGCGCCTCCAAGATTGTGCGCCGCCAATATCGCGCCGGATTCCACGTCCATCACCACCATCGCGCCCGGGCGCCCCGCCATGGCCCGATCCGCAGCCAGCTGCAAGATAGCATCGCGCGCCGGCGCGGCCGGTGAAATGGAGTTGGAAGTCGCTAGCGCCGCGGCAAGAAGTATCGCAGCCGGAAGGGAACTGAATATGCACCGCACGAACGTTGTTATATCAAATGCTCAAGCTTTACGTGTTCCAGAGCGTACTCGCGCCCGATCTCGCGCAACTGCGGAATCATCCCCACGTCGTCCAGCTTCGCCAGTTTGGTTTGCGCCAGCAAAAGCGCCTGCGCTTCTTTCCCCAGATACGATCGATTGTATCGAACATAGCTGAACCACTTTCGTCCCGGCAGTTCGAGTCCCACAAGATCGCCAATCTCCGAATCGACGGCCTCGCCGTGCAGGCATTCGCCCAGGCACCGGCAAATGTAATCCTGTTCGAGCGAAACTCCTTGAATCAGCGCCATCGGAATTCTCTGCGCGTTGTAGCCCACCCACATTTGCTTGGCCGTGGTCTCGAACGCCCCGGTGGAAAATCGCGTCGCTCCAATAGAAATCACGCGAATCTTATCCGGTCCCGGCTCCCACTCGATCCGATAGGAAGGCAAAACAGCCGTCAGCGCCGCAATCAGTGCTGGGTTGTTATAGGGAGTGATCCCGCCATCCACAAAAACTTGCAACCGGTCTCCCAGCATGATTTCTTCCGGATCAAAAAAAACCGGCGCCGCCGTGCTGGCCCTTACGATCTTCCAAAGCGGAATATTCATGTTGCAATCGGGCAGACTGGCATCGTTGTAGATCGCCTTGGGATTGTTGGTCAGCGGCCAAGCCGATCCCGTCGTCTGATTGCGCACCACGACGAGCAGCAGCGTCTTCAGCCGTTTTGTGCTCAAGAGCGCCGGCACTTTTCCTTCGCCGTCTTCCGAAAAAGTTTTCTGCAAAATCCGCGAAAGCGGCTCCGATTCGTAATGTGAAATGAACATCCGCCGGATTGGATGCCGCCACCAAGAAACGCTCTGGAACATGGATTTTCCGTGCTCTTCGTACACATCCATAATTTTCTGCGCGTCCATTCCCCAACTCAGGCCCGTGGCGATCATCGCCCCTGTACTCGTGCCGGCCATGAAATCGAAGTGATCCGCCAGCATCAGGTCCGGATTTCCGGTATGCGCGCGCAGCATCTCCTGCATGCGCAGAAGAATCTCCAGCGTGAAAACCCCGCGAATACCTCCGCCGTCCAGTGAAAGAATGCGTTTCATGCGTTCATTTGCTCGGCATCTTGCGATTGCGCATCACCGATCTCCACTCGATCACTTCAATCAGCAGAGATCTTTCGATCCGGTTGGCCACGCGCAGCACGCTGGTCCACGTGCGCAGACGGTCCAGTTGCGCATCCCACTCCGTAAGCAGGTAATGCATTTCGCGGTAGCGCTGTCGCCGCCTTTCGCAATCGTTCACTACAATCAATGCCCCGGCAACCGTCGCCACCTGGAACGCGATCGACGCTCCGAGCGCCAGCAGGTGCTTCCAATGCCCGGGATTCAATCCCTTGAACGCATACGAACCAACGAACAGCCACGCGGCCATCACAACCGCCAGGCCTACGGAGACCTTGATCGCGGCGTGGTATCGTCGCGCCTCCGCGGCCGATTGCGCGGCATGTTTGGAGAAGTAGGCGATCTGTCCAGACACGCGCTCGTGGCGATATCGCTGTTTGAAGTCCTCCAGAGCCACGCCAGCTTGCGCGCGGTCGCGCATCTTCAAGTAGTTCAGCGAGCCCAGCATCCCGGCAAATTCCGGAATCACCTCCGGGCCTATCGCTTGATAGGAAGCGGGCGTATCCCACAGCGCCAGGACTGACCGGCACACTTCGGCCGCCGTGCGCGTGCGCGCCCAAAGACTTTGCCGTCCGCTCAATCCCAGCGCAAAAGGAAGCGCGGCGGACAAAATTCCCAGCGCCGAGCCGATCGAAAGCCACGTCGTAATGTTGTGCACCCCGGATGCCGCGCCGGTAACCAGCGCCGCCGCCGCCGTGCACACGATCGGAATCGCCGCCAGTCGGCGCAGTTGCGGTGCCGAAATATTCGCGCAGTGGTCCACTTTGCGGAACCACGACCAAGCCAAGCCCTGTTCGGTGTTTGCATCGAATTCCGATTTCACGTCGGGCAGGTCATTCAGAAAGTCGAGTTCCGCATCGTGCAGCAGTTCGTACTCAGGTTTCTCGTTGAAGATTTGCAATTCCCCGGTGACGCTGTGGAACCACACCACCGGCATTCCCACTTCCTTCGCGAATGAGACAATGTCCGCCGTTCCTCCCATTCCGTGCGACGGCTCACCGTCCCACAGCGCGAGCAACAATCCGCTCTTCTGCACCGTTTCAATTCCGCATTCGTAGTAGCGTTCGTCGCGCGGCTGATTGCCGCCGGTCACCTCCACTGAGACGGCGTGGCTCAGCAAATTTTCCACGCGCGCCCAGGTGTCCGCGTCAAAATCCTTTCGGAATTCTTCCTGGGGCATGGGCAGCAGCACCTGCAGCGGGATTTCCAGTTCCACGCAGCTTTCGCCGAACAGTAAATCCGCGCCCGCCGCAGCGGACGCCACGCCATAGATCAATCCCGGCGCCGCAGCCTTGCGCTGGCTCAGAAATTCGTACAGTAGTTTTTTAGATTTGGGTTCGTCGCTGAGGGTTCTGTGACCTGTAAATCCGATTGCCAGTGTCGCCGGCAGCCGAATCGAAGGGCGCGCCTGGTTCGCCTGTGACGTCATCGTTCCCGCTGCTAGAGAGCAGGTACGTTCAGCTTATTGTCCATTCAATTGCAGAATGGTCGGGATCGGGAATTTCGAGATATCCACCGTCACCTGCGCGATCAACTGTGAAATCAAGCGAAAAACGTCGCGGTTCCAGGTGGGATCCGCGTCGGCGCCGGCCGTCGCGGCCTTTTCGTCCGCAAAGCTGGCGATCACGTACTGCTGATTCTCGTAACTCAGTTGCGCCAGCGCCGGTGAGGCAAGGGTGTCGTTCGGCTTCACCTTCAGCCGCAGGATCGGTCGAAACTCAACGGGCGGCACCACAGCCGCGAATGCCACCGGGCCTGTGTCTGACGGTACCGTAAGCCCTGTCTGCGCTTTCAGAGCATCGAATTCATCTTGCTCCTGAGCCGCGGCGGCCATCACGCCGAGCAATGAGCGCATCACCAAGTGGCATCCCAACTTGGAGGCGTCCTGGGCTTCCGCCGTGTTGGGCGCGCCTTCAATTGAAAATCCATTGCTCAAGATCGTGATGAACGCCTGCAGCGCCGTCATGCCGCCCATGCCGCCCAAATTCAGTTCCGGCATCTCCTGGCCAATGTGGCACTCGAGCTGATTTTCTTTCGGGGAAGGGGGCACGCATGTGGTCGATTTCTCGTCGTAGGGATCGTTCAGTTCAAATGCCACCGAGTCGCTTGTCGTGCCCAGCTGCCATTGCCCGTTCTGCGTCTCCCAGCTCAGTCCTTTGGCTTCGGCGTCCAGAATTTGCTGCGCGTTAGGCGCTGCCAATTGCGCGCCCTTGGCTGCGGGCACAAATGACTTATCGCTTCTCAGTCGCAAATAGCCGTGTTGCTGCATGTCGTAGGCCAGCGCGCTCACGCGCAGGAACCGAGCATAGTCGCTGGCGTTAATCAGCGCGGCGTCGTTTCGGATCATCTCCCAATGAAAGCCGTTTGGACCTCCCGGCGCGCGATATTCAATCCGGTCCACCATCAAGCGAAAGAGCTGATCCACGCGCCAGCCCTGCTGATAAAGGTCGTAAAAATATTCGGGTTCAACCGGTTTCAGCAGCAGCTGCGCCGTAGTGTCATCGTTCACCGGAATAAACTGGAAGGTTGGATTCTTCGCGTACGTCAAGCTACCCGTACCGCCGCCCGTGACGTTGACTCCGCTTCCCGTACCCTGCGTGACGTAGTTTCCATTGCCGGTCAGGCCTGCCGACATCTGGTATTGCGTTCCGATCTGCCCCAGCTTGAAGAAAAATGTCGGATCGTGCTGATCCAGACGCGCCAAATTCAAAAGCATCTCGTGGTTCGAGGTTTCCGCGTAGACGCTCTCGTAGTCTGTGTAGTCCGCCTTCAATCGCCCCGCCGCCGAGCATCCCGATACGACGAGCACTGCGAGGCACACCGCGGCGAGAAGTCCGCGCGTTTCCGTTCGTTTGTTTTCGATGAGTGCGTATTT
>Ga0302326_10013748_pt1 | contig 17147 bp, 18 predicted proteins | sample Palsa_T0_3_FD_202264 | JGI IMG/M metagenome (GOLD analysis project Ga0302326, IMG submission 202264) | Peat permafrost microbial communities from Stordalen Mire near Abisko, Sweden - Palsa_T0_3 | ecosystem: Environmental > Terrestrial > Soil > Palsa > Peat permafrost | place: Sweden: Abisko...
GAGCGCATAGCGCCGTTAGGCCCACTTCAGTTCGTAAAGCGTCGCGCTATAATTGGCCTTAGAGATGTCTTCACGGGATTCGTGCCCTGTTTGTCGCACCGCAGAGATTGTGTGTGGAAAGTGGACGCTGCTGGTGATCCGCGATCTGGCGGATGGACGCTCGCGGTTCTGTGAGCTGGAGCGTTCGCTGCAGGGCATCAGCCCGCGAACGCTGTCCTTGAGGCTGCGCGCGCTCGAGGAGGAAGGAGTCGTCGAGCGCCAGACCTATCCCGAGGTTCCGCCGCGGGTCGAATACGCGCTCACGGAGAAGGGCCGGGCACTCGTGCCGCTGATCGAGAGCATGCGGGAATACGGAAGCGTGTGGCTCGGGAGCGACTGCCCAGAGGTGTCCGCCGACGAGGCCGATGTCGCTGAGCGCGAGCCGGCCGTCGTAGCTGCCTGACGCACCAACCACCCGTGAGGATCGCCGTCTCCGTCGATGAGCTGACCGGCGTCGCGCGCGTTCTGCCCGAGGAGCTGCGTAGTCGCGGCCACGTCCCGATCCTCCACGGCGCCTACACCGACGCCGAGCGTGACGACTGGGCCTGGGCCAGCGAGGCCGCCGCACGAGACGTGGCCGACGGCCGCGCGGAGCAGGCGGTGGTCGCCTGCTGGACGGGCACGGGCGCGTCGATCGCCGCCAACAAGGTCCCAGGGATCCGCGCCGCGCTGTGCGCCGACGCGCAGACGGCGGATGGTGCCCGCAGGTGGAACGACGCCAACGTGCTCGCCCTCAGCCTCCGTGCGACGTCGCACGCCGAGCTCCGCGAGATCCTCGAAGCTTGGTTTGCCGGCGGTCCGAGCGCCGACCCGACGGACCTGGCGAACATCGAGCATCTTGACGAGATCGACGACGGCCGCTGACCACGAGCCCGCTGCAAGCCTCGCTGCGCTGACAGGACTGCCGCCGCCGGCATCGAAACGGCCGACGTGCGCAACCGGACGCTCCACCAGCTGCTCGAGGCGTTCACCTCCCAGGCCGCCGGCCAGCTCGAGGCGGAGACGGCCGATGGCGCCGAGGTCCCGTTCGAGCTCGTAGAGGAGCGAGGCGGGAGCGCACCGTTGTACTGCTACCGACCGCTCACGGGCGATTTCATTCGCGACCGAGCGGAGCGCCTGACCGCGCTGCCGAGCTATGCCCCGGTGGCGCGGATGCTGGCCGCCGCGGACGGCCTCGACGCCTACGTGAGCGCGCGCTCCGGGTCTGCGGCGCCCGCCGAGCCGCGCGAGCGCGCCGATGCGGCCCTGCGCTCCTTCCTCAGTCGTGTCTTCGCCGACCGGAGCGAGTTCGGGTTCGATCCGGAGCGCTTCGAGGCGTCCTACGCCGAGCTCGAGCTCGCGCTCTACGAGGGAACCGCCGCGACGACCGTGATCGCCCCGCTGCTCGGCGTGGCGCTCGAGCGCGAGACCGACGAGGTACCGCTCGGAGATGGTCTCTCGCTCCAGTCCGGTAACTCCCTGACCGACGCTCCCTCCGATGCGGTCTGGGGTGAGCGCGACGAGCCGAACGTCCTCATCGTCCTGACGATCACCGGGGAGCGCGCGCACTCGGGGACAAGGACGTCTCCCCAATCCACCGCCCGTCTTCGGTTTCGCCGCGCTCTCACCGCGCTCAGGCTGTTCGAGCGAGGCGGGTATGCGCTCGGCCCGCTCGCCTGGATGCGGGCAGACGCGGGCGTGTGGCGGCCGTTCTCGCTCGGGAGTAGTGGGCGACCGCGCGGAGTCACCCTGATCCCGGCCGAAGAGGAGGACGAGCTGCGCGCCTTCTGCAGCCTGATCGCGCGCCGCACGCCGTCCGGAGGGGAGCTCGCTTGGGCACTCGCGCGCTTCGAGATGGGCCGCGAGCGGCTGGCCCCCTTCGAGGCCCTGACCGACTACCTGCTCGCCTTGCGCGCGATGCTCGAGCCCGAGGGACCGGCCAGCGGCCGCATGGCGCAGCGGCTCGCCGTGCTCTGCGCGAGACCGGCCGATCGGCCTACCCTCGCGGAGCGCACGGCCCATGCGATCTCGCTCGAGCGCGCGGTCATCTCCGGTCTCGCCCCGGCGCAGGCCGGAGTGGATGCGCTCGTCGCGGAGCTGGCGGAGCACCTACGGGCGCTACTGCGCGACGTCCTCTGCGGCCATCTCGACTCCGATTTGTGCGAGGTCGCCGACCACCTGCTCGCCGAAGCGGCGGCTGCCGTGTAGGAGATTGGCGGCCGCTCCGGTGGTCGAGCTTCGGCGGGCGTGTAAGGCTTTACGTCGTGTTCCACGTCGAGTTTCGCAAGTTCCCGCATGTCGCTTGCACATTCAACCTCTCCGAGCGGGAGCTGATGTCCAAGATCCTCGTCCCGTGGACGCAGGGCGCGGTCGTCGATATGGGCGAGCGCAAATGGCAGCCCCAGGTGACCAAGCTGACGATCTTCGAGGGGCCCGAGCTGCGGCCCGACGAGATGGGTATGGGCCGCGGCTGGCAGAACGTGACCCGGAAGGGGGAGGAAGTCACCCAGCGACTGCTGGACGGCGCTCAGGCGCGGGCGGCGGCAGGCGGGAATGCCATGGGGTCCGACGCCCTGGTCGCGTTCAAGGACGTGCTGGAAGCGCAATGTGAAGCCAATCGGCTGGCGATCTACCAGGTGCTGTGGCTCGCTAACAGCAGGCACCCGGAGTGGCGCGTCAGCGAGCGACTCGCGCTCGCCGAGCGAGCCGTGTGGGAGCTCCTGCACGAGGGGAGGGTGAGGATGGTCCGGCGCGTCGCGGGCGACGACGGGCCGTCTCATGTGGACACGGAGAAGGAGGAGTGGGGGAAGGCGCTGCTCACGTGGTCAAGCTGGACGGATTCGGGCACAGCGCGCTGGTTTCTCGTCGGCGCGCAAGGTTGACGTTCTAGGCCACGACCTCGGCGATCATCCGCGCGCGGTCGGCGTCGGAGGCGAAGAGGTAGCGGTGGATGCGGAGGAGCCCTTCGACGTCGTGGACGTCGTCGTCGAAGTGGGGAACTAGCATCAGCGGGCGATCGTCGTTGCCGGAGGCCAGGCGGGCGATGTTCAGTTCGTCGCGCCGAGCCAGGACGTGGTAGTCGTAGAAGTTCTCGGCTACGCGCGCGGCGAGCTCGCGCTCGAGACCGGTCTCGAGCGCCGCGGCCACCTCATCGCTCCCGCCGGGAGCGGAGCCGAGGATCTCGTGATGGACGCGGTTGACGATCACTCCCGTAAATGGGAGCCCGGTCTCTTGCAGCGTACGCCGGAACCAGATCGCCTCGTCGACGGGCTCGCGCTGCGCTGAGGTCACGACGACGAAGGCGGTCGTGCTCGCCTTGAGCATCTTCTCCACCTCCGCGGCACGAGCCCGGAAGTCGTCGGTCATCGTTCCGAGGAGCCGGAAGAACGTCGATAGATCGGCGAGCAGGTCGACGCCGGTGACGCGCTGAAGGACCGCGCCCAGGGTCCCGCTGCCCCGGCCGAGGATGCGCATCCCCAGCCCGGTGGGGCGCATGAACATCTTGAGGACGCGTCCCTCGAGGAAGGACGTGAGCCGTCCCGGCGCGTCGAGGAAGTCGAGCGCGTTGCGCGAGGGTGGAGTGTCGAGCACGAGCAGGTCGAAGTCGTACTCCTTGTCGAGCTCGTAGAGCTTCGACACGGCGGTGAACTCCTGCGAGCCGGCGACCGCGGTCGACAGTTCACGGTAGACACGATTGGCGAGGATCTCCTCGGCGCTGCGGGCGTCGGGAGCGAGGCGCTCGATCAGCTCGTCGAAGGTCCGCTTGGGGTCGAGCATCATCGCCCAGAGCTCTCCCCGCAGCTCGAGGCCGCCGGAACACAGGCGTTCCGGTTCCACGAGCCGTGGCTCGTTCCCGAGCTCCTCGAGGCCAAGCGCATTCGCCAGTCGCTTGGCCGGATCGATAGTGACCACCGCTACCTTCGCGCCCTGGGCCGCCATTCCCAGCGCGATCGCCGCCGAGGTGGTTGTCTTCCCCACCCCGCCGGAACCGCCGCAGACGCAGATCCGCTTCCCTTCGAGGAGAGCCGCGACGCTCATCTAAGTCTTCGCAGGCGTGCGGATCGGCGTGATCGTGCCCTTCTTGCTCGCGAGTCCGGCTCCGAGCGCGTAGGCGAGGTGCTCGAGCTCGGGGCGATCGAGGTGGTCGGCGAAGACGAACGGCAGTTGCACGAGCCGCTCGCCGAGGCCCGCGGCGAGACGATCGAGCTGGCGCTGCTGGTGCGCGACCCGTGCGCCCTGGGACAGGGCGGCGCGGACGGCGGCGAGCGCAGCGGGGGAAAGGCCATCCTCCGCGGCCAGCCGAAGCGCCACCGCGTCATCGGCGTCGAACCGCGTCGGGTACACCGCGTTGACGATCACGTCGTGGAGCTCCAGCCCGTCGCTCATGAGCGCGTCGCGCAGGCTCAGCGTCTCGGTCACCGGCATCTCCTCGGGTGTCGCGACGGCGATCACGGCGGTGAACTCGTGGTCGGCGATCGTGGCGGCGATCGCTCGGCCCTGGTGGGCGATCGGGCCGACATGGGCGATCTCGGCGAACGTCCGGGGCGTGCGCAGGATGCTGAGGCCGTGCCCGCTTGCGGGCGCGTCGACGACGACGAGGTCGTACGGCGCCGCCCCGCGCGTCCTGCGCTCGAGCTGAGCGAGCTCCCATACCTTGCCGACGGTGAGCAGCTCGCGCATGCCGGGGGTCGCCATCGCGAAGGCCTGGAAGAGCTTGCTCGAGCCGAGCGCGTGGCCGACCGGCCCTACCTTGACCCGCAGGTACTCATCCATGGCGTGCTGGGGATCGATCGAGATCGTGAACAGGCCGGGCGCGAGCTCGTGCTCGACGAAGGTCTCGCCCTGACCACCGTCGAGCGCCAGGCGAACCCGATCCTGGGCGGCGAGCTCGACGACGATCGTCCGCAGGCCGAAACGCGCGCCCAGCAGACCGAGGGCGATCGCGACCGTCGACTTGCCTACGCCACCTTTGCCGGTGACGAAGATGAGGCGCTTATCGAGGAGACCGGACACGAAGAGGGGTGATGCTGTCAGATTGGCGCGCGTGTACCGCGGAGGATTTCCGGCGGCCCGTGCGAATAGAGGCTCGTATGCGTTCCCCAAGGCATCGGAGCCCGCAGTGACCGGCACGGCGAAGGTGATTGCGTTCGCCAACCAGAAGGGCGGCGTCGCCAAGACCACGACGACCCTCAACCTCGCGGTGGCGTTCGCGGAGGAGGGCCACCGGGTCCTCTGCTGCGATATGGACCCCCAGGGCAACCTGACGATGTCGCAGGGGGTCGATCCCGACTCGATCGAGAAATCGATGTACGACGTGCTCGTGCACAAGGTTCCGATCCGCGACGTCGTCCGGAAGCGCGAGATCGACGTCGCCTGCGCGTCGATCGATCTCGCCGGAGCGGAGATCGCGATGTCGACGATGATCGGCCGAGAGCGCTCGCTGCAGAAGGCACTGGCCGAGGTCGACGAGGACTACGACTTCATCTTCATCGACACGCCGCCGAGCCTCGGGCTGCTCACCATCAACGCCCTCACGGCGGCGCACAAGGTAATCGTCCCCGTCCAGTGCGAATATCTATCGATGCGCGGACTGGTCCAGCTCCAGAACACGCTTGCCATGATCCGCGAGAACCTCAACCCGAACGTCGACATCGAGGGGATCCTGCCCACCATGGTTGACTCCCGGACCCTCCACGCCAAGGAGGCGATCGAGCTCCTCGAGGAGAATTTCGGCGACCGCGTGTTCGCATCTCGCATCAGGAAGACCGTGCGATTTGCCGAGGCGCCCGTGAAGGGCATGTCGGTGCTCAAGTACGATCCGGACGGCATGGCTGCTCACTCTTACCGGCAGCTCGCGAAGGAGGTTCTCTCAAATGGCACCCGGTAACCGCGCGAGCATGCGAGACGGCCCACTTGCGGCCCTGTTCCGTAAGACGACCGAGGAAACAGAGGCCAACCGCCCGGGCACCGACCCGGAGACCTCCGCGAGCCCCGCGGGCGACGCGGCGCCGCCGTCCGCCGAGGCAGCGTCACCGGCCCCCGAGGTCGCGTCGCCGTCGCGCAAAGCCGCGCCGCCGCGCAAAGCCGCGCCGCCGCGCAAAGCCGCGCCGCCGCGCAAGGCACCGCCGCCCCGCGATGTGGCGCCGCCGGCTCCCGAGGTCGCCCACACGCCACGCGAGATCGCGGACGAGCACGAGACCGCCGCGCCTTCGGCGCCGTCCGAGATCACGAGCGAGGCCGAGGACCAGGCCGAGGCCGACGATCCGAAGATGCCCTCTCCCCAGGAGCGCCTGCGTCAAGTCTTCTCGTCCGACATCCCCATGAACCTGCTCGACCGCATGGCCCCCGAGATCGTGGAGCCGCCCGCCGACGTGTACGCGCGCCCGACACGCGCAGGTGACCCGTTCGCGCCGCAACGGACCGTCGGCTCGCCCGTGCTCCGCGTGGTCGGTGTCGGCGGCGCCGGAGTCAACGCCGTCAACCGGATGGTCGAGGCCGAGATCGAGGGCATCGAGTTCCTCGCCATCAACACCGACCTGCAGTCGCTCCAAGTGTCGGCGGCGCACGAGACGCTCCACATCGGCGACGGTGTCACGCGTGGGCTTGGGTCCGGATCTAACCCGGACCTCGGCCGCCAGGCGGCCGTGGAGGAGCACGACCGCATCAAAGCGCTGCTCAGAGGCTCGGATATGGTCTTCATCGCCGCCGGTGCCGGAGGCGGCACGGGCACGGGAGCGGCCCCTGTCGTGGCTCACATCTCACGCGAGCTGGGAGCGTTGACGGTAGGAATCGTGACGCGGCCTTTCCAGTTCGAGGGCACTCGGCGCCGCGAGCAGGCCGAAGCGGGCATCGCCGCGCTCGCCGAAGAGGTCGACACGCTCATCGTCGTCCCCAATAACCGCCTGCTTTCCGTGCTCGACCGCAACACGTCGATGGTCGAGGCCTTCCGGGTCGCCGACGACGTGCTCCGTCAGGGCGTGCAGGGGATCTCGGACCTGGTGACGTTGCCGGGCCTGATCAACCTCGACTTCGCCGATGTGCGCACGATCATGTCCGACGCCGGCAACGCTCTCCTCGGCATCGGGCTCGGCACCGGTGAGCGCCGCGCGATCGACGCGGCCGAGCAGGCCGTGTCCTCGCCTCTGCTCGAGACGAGCATGGACGGTGCGCACTCGATCCTCCTCTCGATCACCGGTGGCGAGGATCTGTCCCTGTGGGAAGTGAACGAGTCGGCCAAGGCGGTCGCCGCGGCCGCGCACCCGGACGCCAACATCATCTTCGGCGCCATGATCGACGAGAAGCTCGAGGACCAGGTGTGGGTGACTGTCGTCGCCACCGGCTTCGGTGACGGTCGTCCGCGCGTCCGTGACGAAGAGCGCCATCCCGCGGCGCGCCGGGCGCCCGACCGGGAGCGCCCATCGTCCCGAGCAGAGGACCGCGACCGCGCGCCGCTGCGCGAGCCCCGCGGTGAGCCACGCGTGACGCGAAGGCGCGAGCGGTCCACGAGCACGGCGTTCGATCTCGACGTGCCCGAGTTCATTCCCCGCCGCTGACCCCGACCGATTCGCAGCTCGGCGTCATCGCCGCCGGCCACCCGCTGACCGCGCGGGCCGGAGCCGATGTTCTCCGAGCGGGCGGCAACGCGGTCGACGCGGCGATCGCCGCGATGCTCGTCTCGTTCGTCTGCGAGCCGTTACTGACGGGGCTGGGAGCGGGCGGCTACATGCTTGTCGCCGCCCCTGGGCAGGAGCCTGTCCTCCTCGACTTCTTCGTCGAGGCGCCCGGTCGCGGCGGGCGCCCTCGCCGGTCGGAGCTCGTTCCCGTCACCGTCTCGTTCGGCGACGCGGTCCAGGTGTTCAACATCGGCGCCGCCTCGGTCGGCACCTACGGGACGCCGGCCGGCTTGTGCCAGGCCGCCGATCGCTTCGGGCGGGTCCCCCTGGCCGAGCTCGTACACCCGGCGGCGGCGCTGGCTCGTGACGGGGTGGTGCTGAGCGCCGAGCAGGCGTACCTGATCGAGATCCTCGCCGGCGTCGCCACGGCCACGCCGGAGAGCGCCGCAGTGTTCGCCCCCCGCGGGCGGGTGCTGGGTGCGGGGGACACGATCCGCCAGCCCGAGCTCGGAGATGCGCTCGAGCGGCTCGGCGCGGAGGGGGCGGACCCCTTTTACACAGGCGACCTCGCCGCGGCCGTTGTCGCCTGGATTGCCGAACGTGGCGGCACCCTCACCGCCGAGGACCTGGCTGCCTACGTGGTTCGGGACCGTGAGCCGGTCCGCGTTCGCTACCGGGGGCGGGACGTGCTGACCAACCCGCCTCCGTCGGCGGGGGGAACCCTCATCGCCTATGCGCTCGCGCTGCTGGACGCTGACCCGGGAGGGCCTGGGCTCGAGCGACTGGTCGAGGTCATGGAGCGCGCGCAGAGCGAGCGCACGCCGGAGTTCCTGGCCGGACTCGACGAGCCTGGGTTCGCGGCTCGATTCCTGTCCTCGCGCGGCGTGGGAACCGGCCCGCTCGGTTCGACGACCCACATCGCCGTTCTCGACCGGGATGGCTGGGCGTGCTCGGTCACCTGCTCGAACGGATCGTGCTCGGGCGAGGTGGTCCCGGGTACGGGCATCCATCTGAACAACATGCTCGGCGAGCAGGACCTCAACCCCCTCGGCTTCCACCGCCATCCCCCGGGTCGGCGGCTGCCGAGCATGATGGCGCCGACGGTTGTGCTCCGCGAGGGCTCGCCTCAGCTGGTGCTCGGGAGCGCCGGGTCTAACCGGATCCGCTCGGCGATCCTCCAGACGATCATTCGCGTGGTCGACGAAGGTATGCGCGCCGGACCCGCCGTCCAGGCACCGCGGGTACACGTCGAGGACGGCATCGTCTACGTCGAGCCCGGCATCGACACGGCGGTGCTCGAAGCCGCCGGCCGTGCCGTCGCTCGCTTCCGCGACCGCAATCTCTTCTTCGGCGGCGTCCAGGCGGTGGAGCGCGACCCCGTCGTGGGATTATCCGGCGGCGGCGACGAGCGCCGGGGCGGTGCGGCGATCGTGGTTGGGGCCGCCTGCGGCGGCCCTTACGAGCTCGCCTGACGGCGAACTCCTGGGGGCGGCCTTCGGCCGCCCTTAAGAGCTCGCCGTGGCGGCGAACTCCTCCGGCGGCTGAGGGTCGGCGGCGCGAACGCTTCCGTGATCGGGCACGATGCGTGCATGGGATGTGCGAAGCGGCGCTGGGCCGCGCGCGCCGCCGCGGCGCTCGCCGCCGCGGGGCTGACCGGGTGCGGGCTGGACGTGCAAACCCCCGACCTGTTCCTGGTCACCCGGACCGGGCAGGGCAAGCCGCTGACCGTGCTCGTGACCTATGACGGAGGTGTGACCTGCAACGGCCGCCGGGGCAAGACTCTGCCCGACAGGCTTCTGCTCCTGGCGCGCTCCCTCCCCGGCCAGCTCGAGTCGGACGCCCAGAAGAAGCTCGATCCGCCCTCCCCGGCGGGCAGCGTCTACCGCTTCAAGGTCAGCCTTCAGTACGGGACGTTCTCGTTTCCCGACACCTCGGCGGCGCATCGCCCGGAGCTCGCGAGGCTCGAGCAGTTCGTGCTCCAGGCGGAGCCGAGCTGTGGCGCCCCCGGCTAGGCGCGGCCCAGGCCGGCGCCAGTAGGGTTCCCGGCTCCATGTACCCGGCGCTGTCAATCGTCCATCACCACCCGGACCCGGTCACGACGTTCCAGGCTGTCGTGCTCGGACTGCTCCAGGGCGTGACCGAGCTGTTCCCCGTCTCGAGCCTCGGACACACGGTCCTCTTCCCGACCCTGTTCGGCTGGCACCGGCTGGTGCAAGCGCAGTCCAAACCCGAGTCGTTCTGGCTCGCCTTCGTCGTCATGCTCCACGTAGGGAGCGCGATCGGGTTGCTGATCTACTTCTGGCGCGACTGGATCGAGATCATCAGGGCCTTCTTCCGCACGCTCGGCAGACGGCGGATCGAGACCCCGACCGAGCGGCTCGCGTGGCTGATCGTGACCGCGAGCATCCCCGCGGGCATCCTCGGGATCGCCCTCGAGCACCCGCTTCGGGTCGCCCTGGCGAAGCCGACCTCAGCCGCGATCTTCCTCATGGTCAATGGCATCATCCTGCTCTCGGCCGAACGGCTGCGCCGTCGCGCGGACATCCGCGCATTGGCCTTGCGCGAGGGAGTCAAGGAGGACGGCGGACGCAAGCTCGAGACGCTCGAGTTCAAGGAGGCGGGGGTGATCGGCCTGGCCCAGGCGACCGCGCTGATCCCCGGCATCAGCCGCGACGGGGTGTGCATGGCGACCGGTCTCGCCCGTGGCCTCGACAACGCCGACGCGGCGCGCTTCGCCTTCCTCCTGGCGACGCCGATCATCCTCGCTGCCGGGCTGTTCAAGATCGGCGACTTGCTCGGCAAGAACGGCGACTACGGAGTCCGCGGCGAGGCCGTGATCGCGGCCGTCTTCGCTGCCATCGCGGCGATCTTCGCGGTTCACTTCCTGACCCGCTACTTCCGCACCCGGAACCTGACCCCGTTCGGGATCTACTGCCTGCTCTTTGGGGCGGGGATGACGATATACACGGTGGCGTAGGGCCGTCCCATGAAGGCGCGGGGAGGGCGCGGGACCCGCCTGAGCACGCGTTACGCCGTGGCCGCGGCGCCAAGCGGAAAGCGGACACCGGTCAGCTGTTCTGAGGCGTCCCACAGGCGCCGCGCCACGTCGGCGTCCTGGGCGGCGCGCGAGCGCCCGACGAGCTTGGGCGCGCCGCGCTGCTCCATGAATCCGCCGGGTCCCGCGAAGCTGTTACCCGGGATGTCGGCGAGCGCGGCGTAGAGCGTCGGGAGCGCGCCGCCGTTCTCGTCCTGGGCGAGCACGCGGTTGCCGAACGCGCTGACAAGGTCAAAAGCTCGGCGGCCGCTGTGGAACTGCAGGTTGGTCGCGGCGTAACCGGGATGGGCGGCGGTAGCGAGGACCCCCGATCCGGCTGCGGTCAGCCGCCGCTGAAGCTCGGCGGTGAAGAGGAGGTTGGCGAGCTTGGACTGCCCGTAGGCTCGCCAGGCCTTGTAGGGCTTGCGCTCCCAGTTGAGGTCTTGGAAGTCGATGCTTCCCGCGCGGTGCCCGGTCGAGGACACGGTCACCACCCGGCCGGTGACATGCTCGAGCAGCAGGTTGGTCAGCGCGAAGTGGCCGAGGTGGTTGGTGCCGAACTGCAGCTCGAAGCCGTCGGCGGTGCGAGTCAGCGGAGGGATCATCACGCCGGCATTGTTGATCAGCAGGTCGATGTCGCCCTCCCACGCCGAGGCGAACTCGCGTACTGAACCCAGGCTCGCGAGGTCGATCTGGCGGGCCTCGGTCTCGCCGGGCATCGCTGCCGCCGCGCTGCGGCCCTTGTCGAGGTCGCGCACGGCGAGGACGACGTGCGCGCCCGCGCCCGCAAGTGCGTGGGCGGCGGCTCGGCCGATGCCACTGTTGGCGCCGGTAACGATCACGCGTCGGCCGGTCATGTCGGGAATGGAGGTGGAGTCGAAAGTAGTCATGGGCAACAATGTAGTCGATGGCAACAATGATGTCAACGACAACTTCGCCTGCTAGCGTGGGCGCCGATGCGAGAGCGCCCCTACCACCACGGCAACCTGCGCGCGGCTCTGCTCGCGCAAGGCGAGCGCACCGTCCGCGAGCGCGGCGTTCAGGCACTGTCCCTGCGAGAGCTCGCGCGCGAGCTCGGCGTCAGCCACGGCGCGCCGCGCCGCCACTTTCCCGACCGCCAAGCGCTCCTCGACGCTCTCGCCGAGGCAGGGTTCGCGCGACTTGGCTCCGAGCTGCGCCGGGCAGTCGACGGCGCCGGTGAGGACTTCCCGGCGCGCCTGCGTGCCACCGCGGCGGCCTACGTCCATTTCGCCACGCAGGACGCAGCCCTCCTCGAGCTGATGTTCGCCGGAAAGCACCAGGAGCACTCAACTCACCTCGACGAGGCCGCCGACCGCGCCTTCTCCGTGATGCTCGAGCTGATCGTGCAAGGACAGGCCGAGGGTGTCCTCGAAGGGGGCGATCCCGAGCGGGTCGGCCTCGTGCTCTTCGCCACCGTCCAGGGCATCGCGGCCCTGGTCACGGGCGGCATGATCCAAGCCGAGCAAAGCCATGCGCTCCTCGCCGACGCCGTCGCGCACTTCCTGCGCGGCTCGCTCGCCGCAGCTACCTGAGTGACGGTAGCGTGACCGCGTCAGCCTCTCGGCGGAGCCCTGCTAACGATGCTCGGTCGCCAGGCGGATCCCGATCGCGATGAGCACGACGCCGGTGAAGCGGTCGAGCGCCGCCTTCACCCGCGGCCTCCGAAGCGTCTGCGCCGCCCGCGCCGCGATCAAGGTGTAGGCACAGAGCCACACCACCGTCATGAGCACGAACACGGCGCCGAGGACCAGGAAGGGAACAAGGACCGGACGCCCGGGATCGACGAACTGGGGAAGCAGGCTGGTGAAGAAGATCCCGATCTTGGGGTTGGCGAGGTCGCTGAGGAAGCCCTGGCGAAACCCCCCGACGGCACCGATCGCGGCCCGCCCCGCGGCCCGTTGAGCGTCAGCGTCGATGTCCGCGCGGCGGGCCGCCCGCAGCGCCTGGATCCCGAGCCAGACCAGGTAGAGCGCTCCGATCAGCTTCAGCACGGTGAAGGCCACGGCCGACGCGCGGAGCAGTGAAGCGACGCCGGCCGCCGCGGCGAGCGTCCACACCGACAGCCCGGCACTGACCCCGAGCGAGGTGCCGAGCGCCGTCCGGCGACCATGGAGGAGGACGTTCTTGGTGACCACCGCGGTATCCGGACCCGGAATCGCGATCACGATGGCCGCGACGCCGACGAACACAAGCAGGTGGGTGCCCATGGAGCTCAGTGTCGCATGCCGCCGGCGGTGCCATCATGGCCTCGTGGGGATGAAAGCGCGGATGCTGCGTGGCGAGCTGTACCGGTTCGACGATCCCGAGATCGTGGCCGCCCATGCTCGCGCCCAGGACATCCTCGATCGCTACAACGAGACCCGGCACGTCCAGCGGGCCGAGCGCGAGCGCCTCCTCCGCAGCCTCCTCGGCGAGGTGGGCGAAGGGGTGGTGGTCAAGCCCTGCTTCCGCTGCGACTACGGCACGCACATCTCGATCGGGGCCGGAACCTTCGTCAACAATGACTGCGTGATGCTCGACGCCGCGCCGATCGCCATCGGAGCGGCCTGCCAGCTCGCCGCGCGCGTGCAACTGGTGACCGCCACCCATCCGATCGACCCCGAGCCGCGCCGGCTCGGGTGGGAGTACGCCGAGCCCATCACCATCGGCGACAACGTGTGGCTGGGCGCCGGGGCGATCGTCTGCCCGGGGGTTCGAATCGGCGATGACACCGTGGTCGGCGCGGGCGCAGTCGTCACTCGCGACCTGCCCGCGCGCGTGGTCGCCTTCGGCAACCCGGCCCGCGTCCACCGCACGATCGGCGCCGAGGACCGGGTCGAGATCCCTGACGTGCGCTAGTTGAAGCGCACCTTGCCGTTGGAGCGCGCGCGCGCCTGAGCGCGGTCGACGAAGTCGAGCCGTTTCAGCGCCGCGCGGAACAGCCGCGTCACGAGCCGCAGCCGCGCGTTCTCGGAGCGGAGGTCGAGCAAGCCCTGCTTGGCGTCGAGTCCGAAGTCGACGGTTGCCGCCATTGCGTACGCGCCCATCGTCGCGAGCTCGTCGGTGTCAGCGTCGCGGTCGGTCGCGCGCTTGACGAGGTCGGCGTACACCTCCCGCGCCTGGCTGAGCAGCGTCTCGCCCACCGTCTCCTCGCGATCGGCGAGGAACTCGACAGTCCCGGCCGGGTAGGGGAGGTGCTCGCGTCGCTCGATGACCCGGAACGGCCGGGTGCCGCGGGTGAGGATGTTCATGCGACCGTCGTCGAGGCGCTCGAGCACCCGGTCGATCTCACACGCGCAACCGTTCTCCCGCAGGCCTTCGTCAGAGAGCCAGAGGATTCCGAACTCGCGCTCGTTCTGCAGGCACTCGTTCATCATCGTCTTGTAGCGCTCCTCGAAGATGTGGAGCGGGATCAGCTCCCCGGGCAGCGCGACAAGAGCGAGCGGGAACAGCGGGAAATCGCGGACGAGGCGATCTGGCACAGACTGAGGGTAGCCGCCGGGGGTGTCGGTCTAGTCGGGTTTGCGCGCGGTGAGGAGCAGGTTGTAGAAGATGGCCGGAGGCAGGTAGGGCTCGAGCAGGCGCTCGTCGACGCGTTGGAGGAGCAGGTAGCCGTGATAGGCGTAGTTGATCCATGCGCGGGGGATGCCGGAGAACTCGGCGGTCGTCTCGAGGCCCCGGTTGAACCATCCGAACCAGTTGGCGAGGAGCTCCTCGCCGCGTACCTGAACCGAGGTCAGGCCCGCGCGTCGCGCGAGCTCGGAGAGGTCGCCGGGGGCGAAAGCGTGGATGTCGACACGGTCCTCCAGCGCATGCTCTGCCGCTTCCTCGGGGTCGGCATCGCCGGGTGGGCCCGCGGGCGAGAGCTTCAGGACCGCGCGCCACGCGGGTGCGAGCAGGGCCGCTCCGCGCTTGGGCACCAGCGCCAGTCGATCGCCGATCCGGGACGGCTCACCCGCGAACAGAATCCGCCCCCCGGGGCGCAGAACGCGGTGAAGCTCGGCGAAGGCGCGCGTTAGGTCGGGGAGGTGGTGGAGCACCGCGTGCCCGAACACGAAGTCGAAGCTCGCGTCGGCGAAGGGCAGCGATTCGGCGTCGGCACGGGCCGCTCTGACCTCGAGCCCGAGGCGCCGGGCGTTGGCGGTCAGGGTCGTCACCATTCCCGGTGAGATGTCGGTGCACGTCGCCTCCGCGAGGACGCCGGCCCGCAGCAGATTGAGGCTGAAGTAGCCCGTTCCCGCGCCGATCTCGAGCCCGCGCCCGCAGCCGCCGCTCAGCTCGTCACCGAGGAGCTTGCGGATCTTCCCCAGCACCTGGGACTGGCCGACATCGCCGAAGTCGATGCCCCACTTGGCGTCGTAACCGGCGGCCGCTACATCGTGATAGCGGGTATTGACGTCGCGGATCTCGTCCGCGGTCCTCAGCGCCTCCATGGCCGGGTGGACAATACCGTTCCGAAGTCTGTCTCATCTGTCATGCGGTGATGAGGTTTGACTGCGGAGCCCGGGATTGCTCGGGGGCGGTGCCCGTCTGACCCACCGGGTGGTGGTGCGGGCTTCGCGGTCGACCCGTCGCCCGGCGTGGCCGGGTCTTACGCGGGTTCTCGGTACTCCCGTCGGTTGGCGGGCGCGACTGCGCGTTGGCCGCCGGTCCACTCCCGGCGACGTGATTAGCGAGCGCGGCGAGGTTGAGCGCGGCGTTGAGATCTCGATCGATCCGAAGGCCGCATTGCTCGCAGCGGTAGGTGCGCTCCGACAGGGGCAGTTTGGCTTTCACTGTCCCGCACGCCGAGCACGTCTTCGAGGATGGGTAGAACGTTGGCGCTTGGATCAGTGTTCCTGAGCGCCAGGCGGTCTTGTAAACGAGCTGCCGGCGGATCTCCGCCAAGCTCGCGTCATGGATCGAGCGTCTGAGCCCACGGTTCCTGCCGCGGCACAGGCCGTTCGCGTTGAGCGTTTCCACGACGATCCTGCCGTACGTCTGCGCGAGCTCGGTTGTGAGCTTGTGAATGGCGTCCTGGCGGACGTGCCGGGCGTGGGCATGAGCCTTCGCGATCTTGCGCTCGGTCGCACGCTGCCGGGTGGAGGAGCGAGACGGTCGGCGGCCTTTGATCGCGGTCCCGTCTGGCCGGTAGCAGTCGGGATTGTTCGCGCGACGCTGCCGATCGAGCTTGCGCTGATAGCGTCGCAAACGCGGCTGAGCAAGCTCGAGTGCACGAGGATTCTCAACGGGATCCTCAGGCCGGGTAGAAAGCACCGCTAAATGCCGCACACCAACGTCGACGCCGACAACCTCAGAAGGTTTGATCGCAGTCCGATCAGCACGCTCGAGCTGGGCGGTCAGCGAGCAATACCACCGCCCGTCCTCGTGGCTGATGGTCGCGGAGAACACGCGAGCGGTACCCGCCTCGAGCCGGCTGAGCAGTTTCGTCGTCGGCTCATGGGTGCGGACATGCCCGATCCTCGGGACGCCTGCGTGACTCTCACTGGCGTCGACGACGCTCTCTGCTACCCACAAGCCACACCCGCGGTGGCGCCTCCACGGCCACGAGCTCAACCTCGGTCACAGTCGCGACCACGCGACACTTCAGGATGCTCCACGACACACCCAGCGCTGCGCCGCGATCTCCGCTCGCCGCAGCAGGGGTGCATCTCGGCACCGGCTCCGCGCCGCCACGAGCGCCCGCTCCGCGCGATCTGTCGCGCCTCCACCGGCAACACTCGTTCTGAAACCACCGCGTCGCCGTCTGCCGCGACATGCCGTTCACACCAGCCCACTCTGCAAGCACCACCAGCAAATCATGACCCGCACCCCAGACGGAACCACCCCCAATCAGACAAACCACCCAACCCCGCGGACTGCTCAATACCCTTTCGGTTCGTGCTTGCAAATGCCTATCTCCAGAGGGATCAGCCCCATGGCGTGCCCCCGCTCGAGCTGACCGGAGAGCGAACCCTCCCCGACGTCCCCGCCGAGAACTACTGGTTCCGCCGCCATCTCGCCGTCTACGAGTGGATCGGTGCGCGCGTGCCCGGGCTGCGCGTGATCGACATGGCGTGCGGCGAGGGCTACGGGTCCGAGGTTCTGTCGCGCTCGGCGGCGAGCGTCGTCGGGGTCGACGCCAACCCTGAGGCCTACGAGCACGCGCGCCGCCGCTACGTGCGCCAGAACCTCAGCTTCGAGCGCGCGCTCGTCGACGGGTTCGGCGAGCCGGCGTGCTGTGACGCCGTCGTCTTCCTCCAAACGATCGAGCACGTCCAGGATCCCGCCGCCGTGCTCGAGCACTTCGCGGCCATCCTCACGCCGGGCGGGGTCGCCTACATCTCGACCCCCAACGTGCTCACGCTCGCGCCCACGGGCGCCGTCAAGTCGGACAATCCCTGGCATCTGCGCGAATACCGCGCCGCCGAGTTCGAGCAGCTGTGCCTGGGCACGTTCCGGGACGTCTCGCTGTTAGGCGTCTTCCACGCCCGGCGACTGCG
>Ga0302326_10013749_pt1 | contig 17147 bp, 16 predicted proteins | sample Palsa_T0_3_FD_202264 | JGI IMG/M metagenome (GOLD analysis project Ga0302326, IMG submission 202264) | Peat permafrost microbial communities from Stordalen Mire near Abisko, Sweden - Palsa_T0_3 | ecosystem: Environmental > Terrestrial > Soil > Palsa > Peat permafrost | place: Sweden: Abisko...
CACCGCGCAATAGGTGCAGGTGTTGCGGGTCTCGGTCGTCCCCAAAAGCTTCCAGGCGCGGATTGACGAAGCATAGGCTATCTCGATATCGCCGAAGCCGAGCGCGCCGAGCGTGGTGCCGGCGAGACTCGCGCCCGCGCCTTGCATGAACCGGCGCCGCGAGAGTTCCATGTTCACGAGTGGGCTCCTTGTGACCAAGTGCCCCCAACGGGGGACGTTTCGCCAAGGGTGTGCCCCACCGGGCGACACCCCGATGACAAAGTCCTAATTACCTAAGGGTATTTTCGAATTGGGCCAGTGTCAAATAAGTCCCCCATAATCGCGGGAATTTGCCGAGCGAGCGTTTTGCCGCGCGCCCGTTTGAGTTGGAGTCTTCGTCAGCAGGATCTCCCGGATGCGGCTAACTCGATTACTGCAGCCACTTCTCCTAGGATGGGACTGCCGGGGTCGTGTGAAAGGCGGCAAGTCCGAGGGACTGTCCCTCTCCGCGCCGCGGATGATTCGCCCGTTTCAAATCAGCCCGACGCTCGTAAATCGGATTGAGGCCCCATGAAGATCGGAATTGTCGGGATCGGCAGTGTGGGCTGTGCCTGCGCGCTTGCAGCGGTGACCAGGGGCAGCGCACGCGAAATCGTGCTCGTAAACCGCACCCGAAAGACCGCCCAGGCTGTCGCAACCGACATCCGCTACGGCGTACAGCTAGGTCCTAGGCTCGAGATCACCGATGGCGACTACGATGCGCTCTTCGGAGCTGGCGTGGTCATGATTACCGCAGGCGTCAACGAGAAGGCCGGCGGGGCCACCGATCGCAACGATCCGCAAGGCCGGCTCCGGTTGCTCGATAAGAACGCCGCGATCTATCGCGATATCGTCCCCCGCATCGTGGCCGCCGCACCCGAAGCCGTGCTCCTCGTCGTGACCGACCCGCCGGATCCGCTTGCCGATGTTGCACGCGAGTCGGTAGCTGAGTTAGTGAACGCGCGCGTGATCAGCGCAGGCACTTTCCTCGACAGCCTGCGTTTTCGCTTCCATCTCGCGCAACATTTTGGCGTCGATCCCGCGCGCGTCGAGGCGCAGGTGATCGGCGAGCACGGCACTAGTCAAGTGTTCCTATGGTCCTCCGTACGCATCGGCGGCGAGCCGTTGGTGGCGCTCCTCGCGAAGCGCGGCGAAAAACTCAAAGATGTCAGCACTAAGCTCGAACAGGACGTACGTTACGCCAATATCGCCATCATCGAAGGGCACGACGCAAGCCAATACGGCATTGGCATCGTGTCGGCGCGCATCGCGGAAATTGTCTTGCGCGATGAGCGTTCCGTAGCCCCAGTCGGGAGCCTTCAAAAGGACTTCGGCGTCACTCTTTCTTTGCCGAGCGTGATCGGCCGCGACGGCGTCATCAAGGTTCTCCATCCGGAGTTGTCGGACAAGGAACGAGAAAGCCTAAACAAGAGCGCCGAGAGTCTCAGGGCGGCGCTGGAGCGCGTGAAAAAGCGAGCTTAGCCACTATACTGAATGCAGCTCAGCGGTGCCGCTGAGTCGTGCGCATTTATTGCTCGATGTCGGGTTCAACGCGGACGGTTGGCATGCTGCAATCGTGGATCAATCGCGGAGTAGAGTACTGCATCGGCCATTTTCGCGCCGTAATAGCTGTGGCGTTGCTCCTTGCAGCCGCTTCGGTCGTCTACACCACACGACACTTCGCGATTGATACCGACATCAACAATCTGCTCTCGGCCAAACTACCGTGGCGACAACAGGAGATCGCGTTTCGCGCGGCTTTTCCCCAGACCGTAGACCTCATCCTGGTTGATGTTGGGGCGGCAACACCGGAAGCGGCCGAGGCCGCCGCGCGGGAACTGCAGCTGGGCCTCGCGAATAAACCGGATCTCTTCCTCTCCGTACGAGACGAATTGGACAGCCCGTTTTTTCGCCGCAACGGGCTATTGTTCCTTTCTCCCGAGCAGATCGGGCAGTTCACCGGCCAGTTCACCAAGCTCCAGCCTTTGATCGCAGGATTGGTTCGCGATCCGAGCATTCGCGGCCTTGTGCAAAGCCTTGTGGAAATCCTCGGCTACGCAAAATACAAAAACATGCCGCTCGACGACATGGCCCGCCCCCTGAACCTGGTCGCGGCCACACTTGAGGGCGTCGCGCAGGAACATCCGGCGGAATTCTCTTGGAAGATTTTGTTGCAAGGCGCTGCGCGGCCGTTGGACCTGCACCACTTCGTCGAGGTTTGGCCGATTCTCGACCAAACGGCTCTCGAACCCGGCGGCAGAGCGACGGCCGCAATTCGCGAGATCGTCAGTCAACTCGGACTTCAGGCGAAGTACGACGCCGACATCACCCTGACCGGCCCGGTTATCATATCGGACAACGAGTTTGCCGGCGTGCATCAGGGGATCGTGCTCAACAGCGTCGTTACGGGCGTGATCATCCTTGTCATTTTGTGGCTCGCCCTGCGGTCGGTTCGGCTCGTTGCTGCGGTTACTGTCAATTTGGCCGCGGGGCTTGCGATGACCGCGGCCGGCGGCATTTTGATGGTCGGTGCGTTGAACCCGATCTCACTGGCGTTTGCCGTCTTGTTTGTCGGCCTGGGTGCCGATTTCGCGATTCAGTACACCGTTCGCTATCGGGCCGAGCGCCACGAGACCAATGATCTAGATCGGGCTTTACACGCCGCGGCTGGATGGGTCGGGATTCCCCTGACACTCGCGGCCGGAGCGGCCGCGGCTGGGTTTCTATCGTTTACGCCAACCGCCTACAGTGGGCTAGCACAACTCGGCATTATTGCCGGATTTGGCATGGTGGTTGCCTATGCGTCGAGCCTGACGCTGCTGCCGGCGCTGATCCGCGCCGTTAATCCACCGCCCGAGCCGAGCACGCTGACCTTGCCGGCGCTGGCACCGGTCGACGCCTTTCTCAAGCGCCACCGGCTTGCGGTCGTCGTCACCACCGTCGTCATTGTGGCCGCGGGACTTCCAGCGTTGCCGCGGCTGCAATTCAATTTCAACCCACTCGCTCTTGAGAACCAATCGTCGCCCGCCCTGACAGCCTTGTTCAGATTGGGCAAGGAATTGCCTTTGAACACCGCGAAAGTCTTGGTGCAGCCCGACACCGCCAGTGCGGCCGCTGCTAAGCTCGCGGCCGTGCCCGAAGTGGCTGCGACCTGGACCCTCGAAAACTTCATTCCAGCGAATCAAGATCAAAAGCTGCCGATGATCGAAGTCGCCGGAAAAGCGCTTGCCCCGGCTTTGCACAGTCCGGCACAGCCGGCCCCCAATGATGCCGAGAACGTCGCCGCACTCAATCAAGGCGTTCAAGCCCTGCAAGGTATCGCCGACCAGCGCAACGGGGTGGGCGCAGACGCTGCGCGGCGCTTGGCCGGTGCGCTCAACAAGCTCGCGCAAGCGGAGGCGGCACAACGCGCCCGCACCGCCGACGCCTTTATCCGTCCGCTGCAGCTCGATCTCGACGACGTGGGCCAGAGCCTGATGGCGGAGCACGTGACGCGCGCGTCGTTTCCAGCTGACTTCGTGCGCGATTGGATCGCGCCGGACGGCCGCGTGCGGATCGAGGTCTGGCCAAAGGGTGATGCCAACGACAACGCCAACATCAGACGGTTCGCCCGCGCAGTGCTGTCGGTACAACCGGACGCGACCGGGGAGGCCATCGGTTCAACCGAGTGGGGCGGTACGATCGTCAAGGCGTTCGGGGAGGCCGCCGCGCTCGCGCTGTTATCTATCGCGATATTGTTGTGGATTGTATTGCGACGGTTGACCGACGTGTTGGTGACGCTTGTCCCGCTCCTTGTCGCCGGCATCGTCACCCTTGAAATCTGTGCGCTGACGAAACTCCAGCTCAACTATGCAAACATTATAGCGCTGCCGGTGCTGCTCGGCATCGGTGTGGCATTCAAGATCTATTACGTGACGGCTTGGCGACGCGGGCAGAGCGATTTCCTGGAATCGGTGCTGACGCGGGCAGTGTTCTACAGCACTCTTCTGACAGTCACCGCTTTCGGCAGTCTATGGCTCTCCAATCAACCCGGGATATCGAGTATGGGTAAGCTTTTGGCGCTGTCGCTCGTCTGTACACTGACGTCGGCGACGTTGTTTCAGCCCGCATTGATGGGAGAGCCCCGCCGTCCGGTCAATGAGAGCGACCGGCCCTAAGCTTCGTTTGGCAGAAAGGAGCGGTGCGCATGCAAGAGTGGCGCGGTCATCGTTAAGTTCAGGCTTTCTCTAAGTTTTGTTTGCCCTCGCCGTTTGACGCGGTTGTTAGCGGGAGGCGTCAGACGCATACACGGCAACACCGACTGACGGATCGATCTTATTTTCCCAGGGTCGTTTCTCGATCATGCGGCGCGTATCGGCGTAACCCGCGTCCCAGCGCGCTTCGATCGTAGTCTTCGAGAAATCGTACTCCGAGAATTGGTCTCGCCGTCGAGTGCTTCAGCGTTGATTTCCACCAGATGCATCACACTCGTGCAGCCGAAGCCTGCGAGATCTTGGACTTCAGGCGTATTCCGCTGCTCCTCGGGAAGCATACCGACCAAAGTACGCACGACATGCCGCATGCGGTGAAGCTCCGCTTGCCGCGCGATATGGCTCTTCGAGCGGCTACCGAACATGATGTCCTTTTGGCGGGCAAAGACCTCGGCAACAGATTTGGGTTCCGGGCCGCGGGTGTGCCAGATCTGCACAGCGAAAATGAAAGAGCTTTGCCGTGGAGAATCGTCGAAAACGGCTTCGACCGGTGTGTTCGAATAAATGCCGCCGTCCCAATATGCTTTGCCGTCGATCCTTACCGCTGGAAAGGTGGGCGGCACGGCGCTTGATCCAAGTATGTGATCGAGACCAATTTTTCCGTAGGTGCTGTCGAAGTATCGCATCAGGCTGTCTGGAACGCCGACCAGCCCGAGGGTGAATCGTGGGTTTCCGGAATTGAGACGATCGAAGTCAACAAGCTTCGGCAAAAACTTCCTGAGCGGATCGACGGAATAGATGGCGGCATGCTCGACGCCGACCGGTGCGTCCACGCCTTTTAAAAATGCGGCGTTAGGTGCAAAGAAGCCTGGGACGCCGCTTAGCAGCGTCGCGAGATCGGTCGCCGGGCTCCCGAACATCGGTGCGAACAAGCCCAATATCCCGGGCGGCGGACTTTCAACGTGCGACCAGAATTGACGCAGCCGCTCCAGCCGGCGCACGACTGCATTCCCGGCAATGATTGATCCATTGATTGCGCCAACCGAAGTCCCAATGACCCAATCAGGCTCAATCCCGGCTTCATGCAGTGCCTGGTAGACGCCTCCCTGATAGGCCCCCTGAGCGCCGCCACCCTGCATGACAAGTACGACCTCGCCGGGAAGAAGCTTCGCGACCTTCGAAGAAGAAGGTGTATCGTCGTCTGACGCCATGAATGGAGAATACCTGACGAATTATGCGCCGTGGCGGCCCTGCGGTAATAAATTTCCCTATTCGACAAGAAATCTTCCCTGCAACGTATTTCGAGAATCCCTGTTCGGTAGCTCAGGGAATTTGTCTCCAAGTCTTTGAATTTACCCAGTGAGCGAGCACAAGCACCGCGTGGTAGGGTCGAATCCCGCAAAATTCCCTGTTTATTTCCCTGTTAGCAGGGAATTTGAGGTGGAGACGGGTTTGCAACGGACTGCGCCCTCAGCCAGCCAGTGCGGCCTCTGTTGGGCGTTTCCGTGTCGATAAAAACCTCCACAGCTTAGCAGCCATCATCAGTCAGTCGCTGCGGTGGAAGTTTGGCAGTTAGCCTCATCGATCCGAAAAAAAACGAAACTGAGCTCGGCTGGCGAGCGACGGAGAACCTTCGCAACCGTGCTTGCCAAAACCGTGCGTTGGTCTCGGGAAAATCGGTCGCGGTAGCAGGCGATCCTCGAACGCCGCTATAAGGCCGAGCGGGTCGGCATGTCTGAAAATGGGGCCGGGGAAAAGTGGCGAGTGCGGCGCGTCGATAAGGGCGGGGCGCCGAGAATGTCGCGGGCTGTGACACGCTACCGATGCTTACTCAACCCCGGGGGGGGACGGCACATCCTAATGGGGGTTCGACCCGACCGTCGAGCGTCGCCGCCATCCATCGTAAAGTCGGATGCCGGGCAGTCAGATGATGTCTGCGGCGTATTGGTGATTAGTTCCGATAAGAGGACGTATCGGAAGTAATCTCCGGAAGCCAGACACGCTAAATGACGTAGAGCCGATCCGGCAGTTCATTGGGCGAATCGTCGGGAGGAGAGTGGGCCGCGAGCACGGCACCGCAGCGCTCGATCGCCGCGGTGAAGCCTTGGGCAATGCGGCCCGCGCTCATGTGGCCGGTCAGGGCGTCGATTGCAGCCTGCCATTCCGAACTATGTACCTTTTGCGCGACACCTTCGTCCGCAATGATGCGCGCGTAGCGCTCGGAGAGCGACACGAAAATCAGCACGCCGGTGCGATTCTTTGTGTGGCTTACTCCCCGCGCCATAAACTGTTCGAGCGCGGTGCGATGCGCCTGCGCACGTCGCACTAAGCGTGGCACCAGTGCAAGCCGCAGCGGCGTCCAGGAGAATGCAAGCGCTGCCACGATGAATGTCATGATCTGCGACAGGAAAATCCGCTGAACGCTCCACTCGGTGAAATGAATCAGTGGCCATGGCGCGAGAAGCGCCAGCGCGCTCGCCCACAGGATCGGGACATGAGCATAGTCTGATGATGCATGCGCGACCACACAGACGATTTGTCCACTGGTGTGCTGCTCCGCGGCGCGAATGGCGTTCGAGATCGCCGCATGATCTTCCCGACTCAGCTGCATCACCAACTCCCCGACGCTCCGCCGCCGCCTGACGATCCGCCGCCGCCGGAGAAGCCACCACCAAAACCACCTCCGCCAAATCCTCCACCGCCCCAGCTCGAGCCGCCATAGGGTACGAAAATCGGGCCTCCGCCGCGTCGTGTGGTGCCGCCGGGCGGGCCGCCCTTGGCATTGCGGATCAAATACCAGCAGATGAAAACAACGAGCAGGAAAAGCAGAATGGGGAACAGCTTGTCGAAATCCGCCGAGGCGTCCTCCCGGCGGACGTCGACTTTCGGTTGCCAATCCGCGGTGTCGCCGCTGAGTACACTGATGACGCCATCGACACCGCGTTCAATGCCGCCGGTAAAATCGCCCGTCTTGAAGCGCGGAATGATAGTGCTCGAAATGATCACCGAGGACAAAGCGTCGGTCAGCGTGCCTTCGAGACCATAGCCGACCTCGATGCGCACCTTGTGCTCGGCCGGTGCGACCAGCAGCAGGACACCGTTGTTCTTTTGCGCCTGGCCGAGCTTCCAGAACCGGAACAGCTCATTGGCATAACTCTCGATATCGCTGCCTTGTAATGACTTCACGGTGGCGACGACGAGCTGGATGCCCGACTTGTCTTCGAGTTCCTTGAGCTTTGACTCGATATCGCTGCGACTTTCCGCGGTCATGACGTTGGCCTGATCGACAACACGGCCAGTCAGCGGCGGGAAATCGAACGCGAAGGCAAATGTGACGAGGCAGACTGCAAACGCGACGGCGAGGCACGATGTCATTCGGGGGCTCGCCAACGGGTCCGTCCTTGGACCGGCTCGATGAGAGGCTCCGCGCGAGCCCGAAACCCATCGCCACGAACGGCTCAGATTTGCGCTATTTACGATCACGCGATTGAACCTGCGGTTACGGATTGCGGATAGCGGATAGCTGCTACGCGGCTTCCGGAATGGCTAAGTGGTCGTCACTGCGGTTCTTTAGAACTTCACCTGGGGCGGAGTTGCCGCACCTTCATTCGCCGTGAATTCCGCCATCGGCTTTTCGCCAGAGAATGCGGTCTTTGCCCAAATGACGGTCGGGAACGTGCGCAGCGCCGTGTTAAAGGCTCTCACTGCATCGATGTAATCGCGCCGCGCTACCGCGATGCGGTTCTCGGTGCCTTCGAGCTGCGATTGCAGCGCCAGGAAGTTGGCGTTGGATTTCAGGTCGGGATAATTCTCTGTCACCGCCAAGAGTCGGCCGAGGACACCAGTCAACTGGTTCTGCGCGTCCTGGAACGCCTTGAGTTTGTCGGCATCGGTGAGATCGGATGCGTCGAGTTTGATCTGGGTGGCCTTGGCACGTGCCTCGACCACTGCGGTGAGGACGCTCTTTTCCTGCGCGGCATAGCCCTGGACGGTCGCCACCAGATTGGGAATGAGATCGGAGCGGCGCTGGTATTGGTTCTGCACGTCCGACCATCGCGCCTTGGCCTGCTCCTCGAGTGTCGGGATCGTGTTGTAGCCGCACGCCGATAGCGCGAGGCCGACACCGATTACGGCAAAACCCACACGCATTCTTGACATGTTGCTAGGCATTTTCGCCCCTCGTTGCTTGACTGCCGCTGCGCAGATGCTGCAAACCGCTCAACCGTCGACTGGCTCCGTTCCGGCAATCACAATGCCCGACCGCGCTGCTTAATATCACACGACTGCGTTCATGTCCGGGTTTCGAAGATAGCAACGCATGTCCGCACCGACTAGTGCTGCACGGACATCGAATGCCAACGCTGCGGTCATTCGATGGGCGCTTAATTTTGGTTCCGATAAAGGGATTTACCGGAACTGATCCGGGGCACAGTTGCGAGGCGTGCTGTCCGAGGGGATGGACGCGGCGTTACCGGATGAACTTGGGGGAGGCTGGAACGGCCTCCGTCAAGCAGCACACCCGATCGTATCGGTCAGTCCAAAGCTCAATTGGGACGACTGGAAACTGGATCTACAACGCATAAAGCGATCGTACCCTGACCCAAGCAATTTAAAAATATTTCCGGCAGCACTTTCGGCAAACAAATCATAACCGTGCAAAGCTTTGCGCGGCCGGGGGAATCGGATTCGCCTAATGACGCGTTACGGAATAGGGGCCACGATAAGTCGCCCGTCGAGAGAGTTTCGCCTATTGCTATTTGGCTGATCGGCGCTAGCCTGCGCGATAGTCCGCCCGTTCATCTTAGCATCGTCGCGCTCATCTTGATTGGCATGTCTGCCCCACTCATCGTCGGCATCAGCGGCGCGTCCGGCGCCATTTATGGCGTCCGGCTCATGGAAGCGCTTCACGCCAGCAAAATTCCGGCGCATCTCATCATCTCCAAATCGGCGGCGCTGACACTGAAAGAAGAAGCCGACCTTTCGATCGAGCAGGTGCGGGCGCTCGCGGAAACGACCTACCAGAATGCCGATATGGGCGCGGCGATTTCCTCGGGATCGTTCAAGACACGCGGCATGATGATCGTTCCCTGTTCGATCCGCACGCTTTCCGACATCGCCTACGGAACCACCGACAGCCTGTTGAGCCGAGCGGCCGATGTCACCTTGAAGGAACGCCGCCGCCTCGTTTTGGTCGTGCGCGAGGCGCCGCTGCATGCGGGCCATTTGCGCAGCATGCTCGCCGCCACCGAGAACGGCGCGATCATCGTGCCGCCGGTGCCGGCCTTCTATCACCGGCCGAAGACCGTGGACGACATCATCAATCAGACCGTCGGGCGCTGCCTCGATTTGTTCGACATCGATGTCGGATTGGTCAAGCGCTGGCGGGCTGAGCCCGGCGCTTAGTTCCGCCGTGGAAAAGGACCAGTCGCGATTTTGGTCGTTTTCGCTGACGGTTTACAGCAAGCCCGATGTTCAGAAGGAATGTCTCGATCTGCAGGATCGTCACGCTATCGACGTCAACCTGATCCTGTTCTGCGCTTTTGCCGGCGCGGTCCACGGCGCCGTATTGCCTGATGACGCTCTGAAGCAAGCAGCCGGCCTCGTGGGCGGTTGGCACAAAGACGTCGTGATCAACCTCCGTGAGGCACGGCGCGCGCTAAAACCCTTCGCGACCGGCTCCTCGTCCGTGGCGTCCGCGGCCGGGGCGTTACGCAACAGCGTCAAAGCCATGGAGCTCGAAGCCGAGCGGCTCGAACAAATGCTGTTGGAGGAGTGGAGCGCATCACGCCTCAGCGCCTGGCCGCGAATGCAGGCGGTCGCGGCGACGGCTGCAAACATCCGCGCCTTGTTGGCAGTGGGGGCGGGGTCGGCCGCAGAACCCGAGTTGCCGGAGAATCTCGTCGCTGCCGCCGTCGCCGCCGCGCGCTGACCAAAGGCGGATCGGATGGATTGCCGACCCCCGTTGACATAGTAAATCAAACTAATAAACTTACTTTGCTATCTGGAGTCCCCGCGTCATGCAGGCGAAGCCCGGCGCAACGTCGGTCGCGACACGAGCGAACGAGCAGCCGCTCGATGCTAGCTTGCGGGGCTATCTGGAAACAAATTCGGATATCGTGACGCGCATCACCAAACCGGTGCGCATCGACGATATCGGTGCGCTATCAGCGCAGAGCGATCTGCCGATTGTCTTCGAGAACATTGTCGAGAAGCCGGGCTTTCGGCTCTGCGACATGTTCGTCAAGAATCGGCGCTCGCAGGCGCGCGCGCTCGGCGTGACGCCGGAGAATTACCTAAAAACCCTGGCTTTCCGCCTGCGTCAGCCGCCGCGCGGGTTCAAGAATGTCAAGACCGGGCCGGTGAAGGAGACGATCAGGACCGGCGGTGAGGTGGACTGGACGATCCTTCCGATCACCCGCCATAAGGACAAAGACGAGGCGCCGTATGTTACGGCGATGAATATCATCCGCGACCCGGAAACCGGTTTCTACAATTCGTGTCACGCTGGCACATATGCGGTCGGGCCGCGCCGCGGCTTGATCAGCTTCATCACCTCGCATTCGCACATCATCATGAACAAGTACCGGGCGATGGGCAAAGACAAGATGCCGATCGCCTTTGTCTTCGGAATCCCGCCGGCCTACGAGATCATGGGTAATTTCTCCGGGCTGCACATGGATATGTGGGGCGAGATGGAAATGGTTGGCACCATCATGGACCAAGACGTCGAGATGGTACCGTGCGAAACGATCGACCTCACCGTGCCGGCCCAAGCCGAGATCGTCGTCGAGGGCTATGTCCATCTTGGGCAGAAGTTTCCCGTTGGCGAGGTGACGTCACCCTCAATGTATCATCTGCCGCATTCCGAGCAGGTGCCCGAGGTCGAGATCACGGCGATGACGATGCGGAGCGATCGGCCGATCTACCGCAATCACCAGGCGACGCCCGACACAGATCATCAAACGCTGCCGCGCCTTTGTCATGAGGCAGTCCTCTACAATCGTCTCACCGAAATCGGCCTCAACGTTACCGACGTACGGTTTCCCACTTGGGGCGCCGCGCTTTCCTGCATCCTGCAATTCGAGTATCCGCGCGAAGGCTTCGTCAACGACGCGCTGATGACGGCCATGGGCGCGCCGTGGCTCAATACCAAGATGGTGGTTGCGGTGAGTCCGGATACCAACATCGACGACGCGCGCGAAGTTTATCACGCAATGGCGACGCGGGTTGATCCGGCACGCGACATCATCATCGTGCCGCATACGCGCGGCTCGCCCTTCGATCCGTCGGGACGTCCGATCGAAGGACAGGCGCCGCTGCGCACCGTCAGCAAGATCGGCATCGATGCGACGCGCAAGTCGCGTCACGACCCCGCCGACTTCGAGCGGGCGTGGCCCATCAATTGGGGCAAGGTTCGCCTGGAAGATTTTCTTTAGAGAGGAGCGAGACCGATGAACAAGTCCGTAACGCCGCCCAAACCGCACGTGCTCGTCGAGGCGCAGCCCTTCATACCCTATGTGCGCGAGGAGAATATTTCGCCGAAACTCAAATCCGTGCTCGATCCGTACAAGAAACGGATGGGCTTCCTGCCGAACGCGCTGAAGCTCTACGCCTACCGCCCCGAGATCGCCGAGACGCTGTGGAAGCTCAACAGCAACGTCATGCGCGATCCGTCATCCACGCTCGATCAGTTACTCAAGCGAAAGCTCGCGGCCATCGCCTGTGCCACCAACGGCTGCGCCTATTGCACGGCGCATAGCTGCTCGATGCTGAAGAAGCCGCGCGGCGACGATTTCGAGGGTTGGGGCCTGAGTGAAGACGAGTTGCAGGACCTCATCACCGGCGATATCGAGCCAAAGGACGAGTTCGAGCGCGCCTGCTTCGACTACGTGCGTACGGCCTCGGAGGACCCGACCTCCGTTCCGGACGAGATTTTGCAGCGGCTGAAAAAGAACCTGACGCCGGCGCAAATCGTCGAGCTTGCTTGCGTCGTCGGCTTCTGGAAGTTCTACAACGCCGTGCACGACAGCCTGCACATCCCGGTCGAAAGCCAGCTGCTGCAAGACACGGGCTATGTCGATCTCTAAACCGTTCCGCAAGCGCGCGAGCGGGCGCCGCGAGGCGGCGCCTGCCATCGAAGTCAAAACCGTGAGGTCTAATCTCCCCATCACGGTGTCTCGCCCGGCGCTGCTGGAGGCAGGGGCAGATGCGCGATTCCGCCGGCTCGTCTATGATCTCCTGACCATCGCCAGCCGCATGACCGTGGTGCGCGAGCATCTCGCGAGCGGGATGGGTATTACCGCCCCGCAATTCAGTTTGCTGTTGGCCATTGGCCAATTCCAGGCTGAGCGCGGCGTTGGCGTAACGGCGGTCGCCAGAGTGCTGCATGTTTCGAGCGCGTTTGTCGCAACGGAAACCGGCAAGCTGGCGCAGGCCGGGTTGCTGACCAAGCGCGCCAACCCCAAGGATCGCCGCGCTGTGCTTCTGAGCCTGACGCGCGCGGGACGAGCGCTCATTGAGCGCCACAGCAACGAAATCCGCTCGGTCAACGATGCGTTTTTCGGTGCACTGGCGCGAAACACGTTTGCCGCGCTGTCCACCACCATGGCCGACCTTGTACATAGCTCGGCGCGGGCAATCGCACAGCTTAACCGCACGGAATCCGACTCCTGGCGTGAGGCGGCCGAATAGTTACAGCGGAACAAGCGCGTGGCAGCCTGCAAGCGCAGCTTCGTATGCTTAGAAAAAATGCTTGTGAAATTTCACCCGCCGGGCAAGCTCGCCCCTTGCTTAGGAGCCAAACCGATGGTGTCCTATTTCGTCCGGTACCGAGGAAGCGCTGCCAATCCCTCGGCTTTCGTCGCCCACTATCGCGACCGCCACGCAGCCATTCTGCGCGACTTGCCGCATATCCAGTCGCTTGTTCTGCATACGCCGGTCGCTTTCCGCGATCCGTTCCCAGTGCAGGAAGGCGGTACGGCACTGCTCGCGCAGATCATGTTCGAGAACGAGGCGGCGCTCGATGCCGCCTTGCAGTCGGAGGCGCGCAAGAAAGCGCGTAATGATTTCGCGCGCTTTGGCGCATTCGAAGGCGAGATCACGCACGAGGCGCTTTCTGCCGAGGCGATTTTTTAAGGGTCGATTCCCCGCACGAGGATATCGCCGGTGTTCGCACAACAGATCGTCAACGCCGTCATGCTCGGATCGGTCTATGCGATGGTGGCGGTGGCGCTGACTCTGAGTATTGGGGTGCTCAACTTCCTCAATTTCAGCATCCCCGGACTGTTCATGATAGGCGGAATGATGGTTTGGGCGCTTGCGCATGCGGGCGTTCCGCTTCCGCTGGCGATGGCTGGCGCTCTCGCGCTCGCGGCCGCGGCTTCGCTCGTCGTCGAGCGCTTCACCTGGCGCTGGATGCGCACGGCTTCGCCTTTCGTGCCACTGGTAAGCTCGATGGCGTTCCTCCTTCTGTTCGAGCACTTGGCGATCGCCTATTGGGGCTCGGACATGCGGGTGATGCCCGATGCGTTCGCGAGCGCGAATTGGCGCTTCGCGGGACTTGTCATCGGCGTTCCGCAACTCGTCGGACTGGTTTGCTCGGTGGGATTGATCGGCGCGCTCTCGCTGCTGCTGAAGCGCACGCGGTTCGGCCGAGCGCTGCGCACCATCGCAGAAGATTCCGAAACGGCCCTGATGCTGGGCGTCGACATTAACCGCGTCGTCGCCGTCGTTTTCGTCGTCGCCGGCCTTTTTGCCGCCTTCGCCGGCATCCTGTTCGCGCTCAATTATCGGCAGGTGCACCCGTTCATGGGCGAGGCCGTCGGCCTCAAAGCCATCTCGGCCATGATCGTCGGCGGTATGGGCAATATCTGGGGTTCAATTGTCGGCGGCCTCATCATCGGCCTTACCGAGGTCTTCGCCATCCTCTATTTCGGCGCGGACTTCGTCGATATCGCCGTGTTCGGCCTTCTCCTGTTCATCCTGTTCGTGAGGCCCGCGGGGCTGTTGCCGGGGATGCAAACGGCGCGGGCCGGCATATGAGCGGCTATCTCCAAGCCGTGCTGGTCCTGCTCGCGATCAATGTCGTGTTCGCCTATGGCGCCTATCTGCCGCTGGCGGCTGGCCAACTCAATATTGGCCTTGCCGGATTTGCGGCGATCGGCGCTTACACTTCGGCCTATCTGAGTAATCAATTCGCACTTCATCCGCTCATCGCGATCCTGCTCGGCGCGATTCTCTCCGGCCTCGTCGCGCTTGCTGTTGCGGTGCCGGTGCTGCGAACGCGCGGCATCTATCTCGCTTTGGCGACCTTCGCGCTGGGGCAGATCATCAGGGCCGCGATTCTCAATCTCGAATTTATTGGCGGCGCTGCGGGCTATCCGGTGACGGGCTTCGTCGGGCTGCCAATGGTGCTCGGCCTCGCATTCGCAGTAGTCGTCATCGTATCGCTCCTGTTCGGGACGCGGTTCGGGATTGCGGTGCGCGCGGTGCAGGACGACGAGCGGGTCGCCGACCTCATGGGCGTCGAGGTGCGCGGTTTCCAGATCGCGGCGTTTACACTCGGTGCCATGATCGCCGGCATCGGCGGCGGTCTCTACGCGCATCAATTCGGTTACATCGAAGCGCAGTATTTCAACGTCGGCCTGAGCATCACCATCGTCCTCTATGTGATACTGGGCGGCATCCAGACGACAATGGGCCCGCTTATCGGCGCGACCGTATTCACGCTTCTTCCGGAGCTTCTGCGTGAAAGCGCAAGCTGGCGTTATGTTGCGTTCGCTGCGGGCGTGATCGTGCTGATGGCCATGCGTCCGCAAGGACTTCTGACACGCGGGCAATTGCGGCAATTGTTCGCGTGGCGTCACGTGCACGGTTCGACGCATGACGACGGCTTGGCGGGGCACGTCGCATGAGCCCCGGCGCCATTCTCGAACTCGAACGCGTGAGCAAACATTTCGGCGGGCTGAGCGTTGTTGAGGATCTTACTTTCGCGGTGCGGCGCGGTTCGCGCACCGCCCTGATCGGCCCCAACGGCGCCGGCAAGACGACCGTCTTCAATCTCATCAGCGGTGTCTTTCCGGTCGATACCGGTTCAATTCGCATGGACGGCGCCGATATCACGCGTATTCCGTCGCGGAACCGCATCCGCCACGGCATCGCGCGCACATTTCAGAACGTACGCCTGATGCCGCACCTCTCGACGCTGGAAAACGTCATCGTCGGCCAACATTCGCGCAGCGGCGGGTGGCGCGGCGTTCTCCATCCGGTGAATCTCGTCCCGCGCAATCGCTGGCGCGAAGAAGCACGTGCGGCGCTCGCCGATGCTGGGCTCGCGGATTATGCTCGCGCCTCCGTCGGCGGCCTTCCCTACGGCGTACAAAAACGCGTCGAAGTGGTGCGCGCGCTGCTGGCGAAACCCGCGCTCCTGCTCCTCGACGAGCCGGCCGCGGGCCTCAACCCCGCAGAAACCGAGACATTGCAGCTTTATTTGGAGAAACTTTCAGTCGATGGCGACCTCACGCTGCTCGTCGTCGAACACGACATGCATTTTGTCGGGGCGTTGTGCCGCGACGTCATCGTACTGAGTTTCGGAAGAAAAATCGCCGAAGGTTCGCCGGACGCGATCCGCCGCGACCTGCATGTGCAGGAAGTCTATCTCGGCAGACCAGCCGCGGGGCCGGTCGTTCCTCCGGCGCCGGACATATCGGAGTATGGCCTTGCTGCTTGTCGCGCGTGATCTCGACATACGCTATGGGCGGGTCGACGCAGTTCGCGGCGTTTCGCTCGACCTCGCGCGCGGCGAAGTCGTCGCGGTCCTCGGTGCGAACGGCGCTGGCAAGTCGTCGCTGCTACGCGCGTTGCTCGGCGTCCAACGGCTCGCCGGGGGCCGTATCGAACTTGCCGGCCACGACATCACCGCGTGGCCCGCGACCCGTCGCGTGTCGGCGGGACTCGTCCTGGTCCCAGAAGGGCGTCGGATCATAGCGACGCTGACGGTGCAGGAGAACCTGCTCATGGGTGCGTTCAATCGGCGGCTAACGCGAGCTCTTCTTCGGGAAATCGACGATATCTACGCACGTTTCCCCAACCTTGCCGCGCGGCGCAACAGCCCCGCGGCGGTGCTCTCGGGCGGCGAGCAGCAAATGCTCGCGATCGGCCGCGCCATCGTGGCGGCGCCCAAGCTGATGATGCTCGACGAACCATCGCTGGGATTAAGTCCGCGCCTATCTGATGAGGTTTTTGCCTGCATCCGCTCGCTCAGTCGCGAGATGGGCATCACCATTCTTCTCGTCGAGCAAAACACGCAGCGCGCGCTTGAGCTCGCCGATCGCGCCTATGTGATCGAGCTCGGCCGCGTGGTCACCCAGGGCAAGCCGGAGACGCTGCTCGCGGGCGGCACTTTGCTCGAGGCGTATCTCGGCAGCGGCAAGGCGAAGCCGACGCGGGCGGGACAAGCGCAGACGGTGTGAAACGATTGGGTTGAACCGGGAATGGCACAGAGAAAGGATCGGACATGAAGGCGCGATTATCACTTTCAATACTCACCGCCGCTTCGATGATGGCGGCGGTAGGAACGGCTCGGGCAGACGATGTCGTACTCGGCTATCTGCACGCCGGAGCCGGCCCATTCGCCACGTTCTCGAAGACCAACCTCGTCGCGGCGCAGATGGCGGTAGACGAGATCAATGCGTCGGGTGGCGTTGCCGGCAAGAAGATCCGTATCGAGTCGTTTGATACTGCCGGCAAGCCTGATCAGGCGGTGGTCGGACTGCGCAAGCTCGCCGAGGACGACAATGTCCTCGCCATTATCGGCCCGTTCAGCTCGAGCGAGTGCCGGGTAGCGTTCCCGGCGGCGGAGCGCGAAGGCGTCGCGACGATGTCGATGGCGTCCTCGGCGCCGAAGCTGGCTGAGCCCTTCACCTACGCATTCCGCAACAC